>Ga0213835_100230_pt1 | contig 66778 bp, 54 predicted proteins | sample SWPATP01_FD_160576 | JGI IMG/M metagenome (GOLD analysis project Ga0213835, IMG submission 160576) | Coastal seawater microbial communities from Marineland, Florida, United States - SWPA TP0 #1 | ecosystem: Environmental > Aquatic > Marine > Coastal | place: USA: Florida | collected 2016-08-05
GACGCACCCTACAACGGGTCTATTCGGTGCGTCAGCTTATTTATCCGTTTCCCCTCCCAGATAGATGATTTAGGGGTCTGACGCACCCTACAACGGGTCTATTCGGTGCGTCAGCTTATTTATCCGTGTCCCCTCCCAGATAGATGATTTAGGGGTCTGACGCACCCTACAACGGGTCTATTCGGTGCGTCAGCTTATTTATCCGTTTCCCCTCCCAGATAGATGATTTAGGGGTCTGACGCACCCTACAACGGGTCTATTCGGTGCGTCAGCTTATTTATCCGTTTCCCCTCCCAGATAGATGATTTAGGGGTCTGACGCACCCTACAACGGGTCTATTCGGTGCGTCAGCTTATTTATCCGTTTCCCCTCCCAGATAGATGATTCAGGGGTCTGACGCACCCTACAACGGGTCTATTCGGTGCGTCAGCTTATTTATGTGTCCCCTCCCAGATAGATGATTTAGGGGTCTGACGCACCCTACAACGGGTCTATTCGGTGCGTCAGCTTATTTATCCGTTTCCCCTCCCAGATGATGATTCAGGGGTCTGACGCACCCTACAACGGGTCTATTCGGTGCGTCAGCTTATTTATCCGTTTCCCCTCCCAGATAGATGATTCAGGGGTCTGACGCACCCTACAACGGGTCTATTCGGTGCGTCAGCTTATTTATCCGTTTCCCCTCCCAGATAGATGATTTAGGGGTCTACGCACCCTACTAATTTGTGTATTGTAACTCTTTTACTCTAAAAAAGGCACAAATTATCATAAAACTTGATAAATTTACTTGAGCTGTTATGAGAGACCATGAGATATTTATATATCCTTGATAAACTAAAATGCTTTATTTTCCGACTAAATATAAATTTATAGCCCCTTTCCATTTGCGGAAAATTCATCAATAATGGCAATCAAGAGGGACAGCGATGTTATGGGGTAAGACAAAAACCGTACTACCTGAAATAGCGATCGCCACCCCAACAAAAGCAAAGATAAAAAACTTGGGATGCTGAGTTAGTCCTAACTACTCAGCCCCCCCATGATTGAAAAAGTATGCCCCAGGAGAAAAAATCGTGAAACTCGCAGTATATGGAAAAGGTGGAATTGGCAAATCAACAACCAGTTGCAATATTTCCGTGGCCCTAGCCAAACGGGGTAAAAAAGTCCTGCAAATTGGCTGCGATCCCAAACACGACAGCACATTTACCCTCACAGGGTTCCTAATTCCTACTATTATTGATACCTTGCAGGAAAAAGACTATCACTATGAGGATATATGGCCCGAAGATGTCATCTATAAAGGCTATGGCGGCGTTGATTGCGTAGAAGCAGGCGGTCCCCCGGCTGGTGCTGGTTGTGGTGGCTATGTGGTCGGAGAAACCGTTAAACTTCTCAAAGAACTAAATGCCTTTGATGAATACGATGTCATCCTGTTTGATGTTCTTGGGGACGTGGTTTGTGGTGGTTTCGCCGCCCCCCTCAATTATGCTGACTATTGCATGATTGTCACCGATAATGGCTTTGATGCCTTATTTGCAGCTAATCGCATCTCCGCTTCTGTGCGGGAAAAATCTCGGACTCACCCCCTACGGTTAGCGGGTTTGATTGGGAACCGGACCTCTAAGCGCGATCTGATTGATAAATATGTCGAGTCGGTCCCTATGCCAGTTTTGGAAGTATTGCCGCTAATTGAAGATATCCGGGTATCTCGGGTTAAGGGGAAAACCCTGTTTGAGATGGCGGAAACTGACCCATCTCTAAGTTATGTCTGCGATTACTATCTTAATATTGCTGATCAAATCCTGTCTCAGCCGGAGGGTGTAGTTCCCAAAGATGCGCCAGATAGGGAATTGTTCTCTCTTCTGTCTGATTTTTACCTCAATCCAACCAAGCCTTCTGTTCAAACTCAGGAAGATGAGCTAGACCTGATGATGGTTTAATAAGTCTAGCTACTCAGGATAAGGAATAAGAGGTTATGGCTTTCTTCCAGGAGTTTACTACTACCCTGAAACAAAAGTGGTTAGACTACTATCAGGCTAATCGTGAATGGTTGGTTTTACAAATGGACATTAGTTCCATTGACACCCCGGATGGAGGTAGAAGGCCATCCTCAGCCATGATTTTGGGGACTATCAACGCCCTCGACCCAGAAGCGGCTCTGTTGATGTTCCCCTTTTCCAAACTTAATCCTGATCCAGAAAAGTTGATTGAGGTTCTGGGTTTACATTTTGACCCAGAGCATGAGCTGGCCAGGATTTCTGGTTCTTTACCTGATCAGCCTCCGGTTGCTCAAGAACCTGTAAAGGCTGCGCCGGGATACCATCCTCCCCGAGAGCTAACACTTGAACCAGAGCCAGAGGAAGATTTAGGTCTCGGTGATGCTGAGGAAGAATTAGCTACCGATGACTTAGGTTTAGACCTCGGTGATGATGCTACCGATGACTTAGCTACCGATGACATGGATTTAGGTCTCGGTGATGATGCTACCGATGACTTAGCTACCGATGACATGGATTTAGGTCTCGGTGATGATGCTACCGATGACTTAGCTACCGATGACATGGATTTAGGTCTCGGTGATGATGCTACCGATGACTTAGCTACCGATGACATGGATTTAGGTCTCGATGATGCTACCGATGACTTAGCTACCGATGACATGGATTTAGGTCTCGGTGATGATGCTACCGATGACTTAGCTACCGATGATATGGATTTAGGTCTCGGTGATGATGCTACCGATGACTTAGCCACCGACGACATGGATTTAGGTCTCGGTGATGATGCTACCGATGACTTAGCTACCGATGACATGGATTTAGGTTTAGACCTAGATGATGCTGGGGATGACTTAGCCACCGATGACATGGATTTAGGTCTCGATGATGCTACCGATGACTTAGCTACCGATGACATGGATTTAGGTTTAGACCTAGATGATGCTGGGGATGACTTAGCCACCGATGACATGGATTTAGGTCTCGATGATGCTACCGATGACTTAGCTACCGATGACATGGATTTAGGTTTAGACCTAGATGATGCTGGGGATGACTTAGCCACCGATGACATGGATTTAGGTTTAGACCTAGATGATGCTGGGGATGATCTAGCTACGGATGATTTAGATTTAGAGGAAAGTAATCCATTTAAAGATGATTCCTCAGATGATATCGGAGAGCTAGATCTTAGCCTAGATGGAGATGATGATTTAGGAGACTTTGGTAGTTCCTCTGATGATGATTTAGATATAGGAGACTTGAATGATGACGACAGCGATTTAGGCGATTTAGGAGACTTAGGAGACTTAGGAGATTTAGAGGAAATCAGTTTAGAAGAGCTAGGAGAGGTAACGACTGGAGATACAGATAAGTTTGATTTAGATCTGGACAGCCTGACCGAATCAAATGATGATGATATCTCAATATCAGACTTTAAATAAGTCAATCATTCCTTAACATCTAACAGGCTGGTGTACTCATTATGATTTTGGAAGTTAGTAGCCAAAGTCAACCGTTGATCATGTCTAAATTTCTGCCAGGTTGTCATCTCATAAATAGCTGGGTGTCAACAGCTTAAAAAGTGACACTAAAACTGGCTTAATTATAAGGAGAAATATATGACTGTTGCTCAACCTGAAGCACTTACCTTTGAATGTGAAACTGGTAATTATCACACTTTTTGTCCGATTAGTTGTGTGGCGTGGTTGTACCAGAAAATTGAAGATAGTTTCTTTTTAGTAATTGGTACAAAAACCTGCGGCTATTTCTTACAAAATGCGATGGGGGTGATGATTTTTGCAGAACCTCGTTATGCAATGGCTGAGTTAGAAGAGGGTGATATTTCGGCTCAACTTAATGATTATGATGAATTAAAACGACTGTGTTTGCAAATTAAACGCGATCGCAATCCTAGTGTAATTGTATGGATCGGAACCTGTACTACTGAAATCATTAAAATGGATTTGGAGGGGTTGGCTCCTAAATTAGAGGGTGAAATTGGAATTCCTATTGTGGTGGCGAGAGCAAATGGTTTAGATTATGCTTTTACCCAGGGAGAAGATACGGTTCTAGCGGCGATGGCTAATCGCTGTCCGAAAGAACCTGAAAAAGATGCGACTACGGCGACTTCAGGCGATCGCAATGCGATTCAGAAATTGCTGAGTTTTGGTAAAAAAAATGAGGATGTCACTAAGGAAGAGTCAGAATATGTAGACCATCCCCCGTTAGTGTTATTTGGTTCCCTCCCAGACCCGGTAGTAACTAATCTGAGTTTGGAGTTGAAAAAACAGGGGATTAAGGTATCTGGATGGCTTCCAGCAAAGCGTTATACGGAACTTCCGGTTTTAGAAGAGGGTTATTATGTATCGGGGGTAAATCCGTTTCTCTCGCGCACCGCAACTACTTTAATGCGTCGTCGTAAGTGTAAACTGATTGGCGCACCGTTCCCCATTGGACCTGATGGAACACGAGCTTGGATTGAAAAAATTTGCTCTGTATTCGGTATTGAACCCCAGGGATTAGATGAACGAGAAGCTCAAATTTGGGCGAATTTAGAGGATTATCTTGAGTTAATCCGGGGTAAGTCGGTGTTCTTTATGGGGGATAATTTGTTAGAAATTTCCCTAGCACGTTTCTTGATTCGCTGTGGGATGACTTGCGCGGAAATTGGCATTCCTTATATGGATAAGCGCTACCAAAAGGCGGAGTTAGACTTACTGGAAAAAACTTGTCATGAAATGGGGGTTCCGGCTCCGAAAATTATGGAAAAGCCGGATAATTATAATCAGATTCAACGGATTTATGAACTTCAGCCGGATCTGGTAATTACGGGTATGGCTCATGCGAATCCTTTGGAGGCGCGGGGTATTAATACTAAGTGGTCGGTTGAGTTTACTTTTGCTCAAATTCATGGGTTTACTAATGCTCGTGATATTCTGGAGTTGGTGACTCGTCCCCTCCGTCGTAACCATAACCTGAAAGATTTGGGTTGGAGTAATTTGGTGAAGGAGGCTAAGGTTTAATCAATTACTGTTGATGGAAAGGAGAGCGATCGCTTTAGGTCGCTCTTTTCGCGTTTGATTAGGATTTTCGATACATTGTCCAGCAGATATGACTATGAACACAATCGTTAATTATCATGTTATTGACCCTAAGAATATTGGGGATTTGTTCTCGTCCCCAGTCAATTATTTTCAGTTTCCGGGTTATGAAGTTATCAAGCGAGATATTCGGACTCTGGATAATTCCCCGCCACTAGAAGACGCGGAAACTCTATTGAATCATCATGCGATCGTTGGTGGTGGTGGGTTAATGTTTGACCGCTTTTTGCCGAATTTTCAACGTTTACAAGCTGGTACAAATGGCAATAGTTTGATTTTATGGGGAGCCGGACAGCAGGTTTATCAACTGAAAAATTCCGGTTTAACAGATGGTTCACACTCACCCTATAATAACAATATTTTTGACTATACCCCTTATTTAAAAGATTTTAATTGTATTGGAATTAGGGACTATAATCAAGGTTATGATTGAGTTCCCTGCGTGAGCTGCATGGATGGATTTTTTGATAAGGAATACTCTATTCAGCAGGAATTTGTAGTATTTTCGCATAAAAAATTTCAACTTAAAATTGATTCATTTCCTCGGATGACTAATGAAGGTAACAACTTTGAGGAAATTATTAGTTTTTTGGCTTCAGGGGAAACTATTTTAACCAGTTCTTTCCACGGAGCCTATTGGGGAACACTGCTGGGACGAAAGGTTTTAGCTTTCCCATTTACCAGTAAATTTTTGACCCTAAAACATCCAGTTGCTATGTATCCAGGGATTCATTGGAAACAACCAAAACGGGAGATAAAAATATTGGGAAAAACTCTATATCAGCGATTTGATGAAAGTAAATTTTTGTGCAGTACGGATAATTGGCGATCGCATCTTAAACACTGCCAATCTTATCCGGAAAGTTTACAAGAATGTCGCGATCGCAATAATTGGTTTTATCAGCAAGTCATGAATCACCTAAGTACAGTATAATCTAAATTCATGCAATTTTGACCTTTGGCCCAAAGTTATGCACTCCGACTACCTAAAACGAATCCTCACCGCCCGGGTCTATGATGTCGCCCAGGAAACCCCCCTAGAATTAGCTCCTAGACTATCCGAAAGGTTAAATAATCAAGTCCTCCTCAAGCGAGAAGATATGCAGTCTGTGTTCTCATTTAAACTGCGGGGAGCCTATAATAAAATAGCCCAATTAACCCCGGAAAGCCTCGCCCAGGGAGTAATAGCCGCCTCAGCGGGAAATCACGCCCAGGGGGTAGCTTTGGGAGCAAGTCGCCTAGGAAGTCGGGCAATTATTGTTATGCCAACTACTACCCCAGATGTGAAAGTACAGGCGGTTAAAGCTAGAGGCGGGGAGGTAGTTTTATATGGAGAAACCTTTGATGATGCCTATGCTTACGCGCGCCAATTAGAAGTCGAAAAAAACCTAACTTTTATTCATCCCTTCGATGACCCAGACGTGATTGCTGGACAGGGAACTATTGCCATGGAAATATTAAGGCAATATCAAAAGCCTATTGATGCTATCTTTGTGGCTATAGGAGGCGGCGGTTTGATTTCTGGTATTGCGGCTTATGTGAAACGACTGCGACCAGAAATTAAAATTATTGGGGTGGAACCTGTGGATGCTGATGCGATGTCTCAATCTTTGAAAGCTGGACATAGGGTAAAATTATCCGAGGTGGGATTATTTGCTGATGGGGTGGCGGTGCGACAGGTGGGAGAGGAGACTTTTCGCCTCTGTCAAACTTATGTAGATGATATTATTTTAGTGGGAACTGATGATATTTGTGCCGCGATTAAGGATGTGTTTGAGGATACTAGATCAATTTTAGAGCCCGCTGGTGCATTAGCGATCGCCGGAATGAAAGCCTATGTGGAAAGGGAGAAGCTCAATAATTGTACTTTAATTGCTGTAGCCTGTGGCGCAAATATGAACTTTGACCGTCTGCAATTTGTCGCAGAAAGAGCCGAATTTGGAGAACGACGCGAGGCGATTTTTGCCGTGACAATTCCTGAACAACCGGGAAGTTTACGCAAGTTTTGTAACTGCTTAGGAAAACGTAATCTCACCGAATTTAACTATCGCATTGCGGACGAAAAAGAAGCCCATATTTTTGTCGGTGTTCAAATTAAAGGCCGGGAAGATGCCCAAAAGTTAACAGAAAACTTTGCCGAACATGATTTAATTGCCATCGATTTAACAGATGATGAATTAACTAAAATGCACTTGCGCCACATGGTAGGCGGTCGTTCTCCTCTGGCTCATGATGAGTTATTATATCGTTTCGAGTTTCCCGAACGTCCGGGTGCATTAATGAAGTTTGTCGAGTCTATGAGTCACACTTGGAATATTAGTTTATTTCACTATCGCAACAATGGCTCAGACTACGGCCGTATTGTGGTTGGAATGCAAGTTCCCCCCCAGGAAATGCAGAAATGGCAAGAGTTTTTAGACACCCTAGGATATCGCTATTGGGATGAAAATAAAAATCCTGCCTATAAATTGTTTTTAGGTTAATGATAATTTTCCATGATTAACTGTTCAGGAATTTCGGCAAATTTAGCGACAGTTTTGGGAATGTTATCCCAATCAAAATCCTGAAGTTGCTGTTTGAGGGTTGCCACATAATCGAGTAAAACTGTCGATTGGTGTTCTTGTCCTAACATCTCTAAATTTTGAATAAACTGCTTAATTTCTCGGGAAACTAAAGTTTCTCGTAAATGGGGTAAAGTCACTTCTACTTCCTGACGCAATTTAGCGGCTAATTCGGGTAATCTCACGGGTTTTAATGAGACTTTATCCGATGGCTGTTTATCTGTGGGTTCGGTGAATTGAGTAGAATTTAGGAACTTCTTGAGTTCAGCTACAATTTGTGATTTAGTCACCGGTTTTGATAAAAAACCATTGCACAATTGCTGTAAATCTTGTTCATGGCGCTGTTGGGGAGATGCTGTTAATAGGACAATGGGAATATGGCTAGTTAGTTCGTTGTGTTTGAGAAACTGGGTGGCTTCTCGTCCATCCATACGAGGCATCCGTAAGTCCATAAAAATAATATCTGGCTGATAAATTTGGGCTAACCTAATGGCTTCTTCTCCATCTTTGGCGGTGATGATTGTATGATATGTATTGGCGAAATATTCGGCTAGTAAATCCAGATTAGAACGGACATCATCAGCCACTAAAATACTAGCAGTTTGAAATTGTTTTAAATTCTCGTCAAGGGCTATTAGAGGCGATAATATTGTGGTTTCTGTGGCTATTTTGACATCAGGGAAATCAAAGGTAAATGTGCTTCCTTGGTTGATTTGGCTTTCCAGATGAATTGAACCACCTAGGAGATGGACTAACCTTTCTGTAATAGTTAAACCTAAACCTGTCCCTCCGTATTTGCGGTTACTTTGACCTTCGCTTTGGGTAAATGAGTCAAAAATCTTCTGTTGGTCTTCGGGAGAAATACCAATACCTGTATCAGTAATGGCAATTTTGAGGTTAATAGAATTATAGGGATGATTTGGTTTGAGTTGTGAACAAGAAGCCATAATTTTAACTGACCCAAATTCTGTAAATTTGATTGAGTTTCCTACAATATTAAATAGAATTTGTCGCAGCCGGACTTCATCCATGATAATACTGTAGGGTATTTCTGGGGCTATATAAACTTGTAGTTCAATATTTTTTTCCTTGGCTTTTTGTTCAAAAATATGCTCGATTTCATTAATGATGGTGCGGATATTAACGGGTTCATAGTGTAATTGTAATTTCCCGGCTTCGATTTTGGAGAGGTCTAAAATGTCATTGATTAATGCTAACAAAGTGCGACCACTAGAGGCGATCGCCTTAATATAAGAACTAGCTTGAGGGTCGGTAATTGTTGATTGTAATAAATCCGCAAAGCCTAAAACTGCATTCATGGGTGTCCGAATTTCATGGCTCATATTAGCCAAAAATTCGCTTTTCGCGCGGTTGGCGGCTTTGGCTTCCTCCGTCATCTTTTTAAGTCTAATATTTTTATAGGTTAATTCTTGGCGTTGCTCTTTTTCTTGGGAGAGTAGTTGTGCGTGAGCGATCGCAATTCCTAATTGGCGTGCTATCGCTTCTATAAGTTCCATTTCATCAACAGTCCAGACTCGCTTATGGTCGCATTGATGCAGGCTAATAATACCATTAGGTTGACCATGATAGAAAGTGGCGATCGCCAACATGGATTTCAGATTTTCTGACTCTTCAAAATATTCATGGGTCTGCAAAAAAGGAGAAGCCATATTCAGTTCTGATAGCTTAATTAAGCAATCATTTTTATGGCATGAAATCGCCCTATCTTGCTCCACTATGTACTCTATATAAGGGTCATTATCAAAGGCTACCGCCTCCTTTAAATCCCCAAGTAAATGACATGGATGCTGAGAATATTTAGCTACTAAAGCCCCATGGGGCAAAGGATATTTTTGGTAAGTATGAATTAGACAGCAGTTGACTTTAAAGGCTTTACCAATTTGTTCCACTGCCGTTGTGAAAATTTCTTGAACATCTAAACTCTGACGAATTTTCTCGGTAATTTTCTGGATGATTAGGGTTTTTTGTAGTTGATTTTGTAGAGCATTTTCGATGTTTTTACGATGAGTTATATCTTCAGCAATACCAGTATATCGATAAATGTTTCCCTGTTTATCTCGCACTGGAAAAGCACGAGACTCAATCCAACGAATTGAGCCATCTGGTCTAACAATTCGGTAAGTTTCATTAAAAGCAATACCTTGACTAATTTGCTTATTTAAAGCCTCAGTCATAGCGTTACGGTCTTCTGGGTGAACACACATTAACCATAAACTAGGATTTTTATATAAACTATCTCGACTTTGTTGCCAAATTTGCTCATAAGCGGGAGACACATAAAGCATTTCTCCGATAGTGCTATTAATAAAGAAAACTTGATGGATATTTTCGGCTAACTGACGAAACTTTTCTTCACTCTCTTTTAAAGCCAGTTCAGTTTTTTTGCGTTCACGCAGTGCAGCTTGCTGTTCGCTAATATCCGTGTGAGTTCCAATTACCCGCAGCGGTTTTCCGTCGGGACTGCGATACATCACCCGACCCCGATCAAGAATCCATTGATAACTACCATCTTTGCACTGAATACGATGTTCACTAATATATTGCTCTGTTTCATCATTTAGGTGTTTATTTAATGCCTCGAATACTTGCGGTTTATCATCGGGATGTATTCGTTTTTCCCACTCCTCAACATTATCGCTAATTTCCTCATCCCTAAAGCCGAGAAGTTGTTTCCAACGTCGAGAAAAATAAACCTGATTGGTTTGAGCATTCCAATCCCAAACTCCATCACCATTTCCTTCTAAAGCAAATTGCCAACGTTGTTCACTCTCTTGTAAAGCAATTTCCGCTTTTTTGCGGTCTGTAATATCCCTAGCTGCTGCATAAATGCGATCGCCTACGGGAGTAGAACGCCACTCTATCCAACGATAAGAACCGTCCTTAGCTTGATAGCGATTGACAAAATTAAGCACCGAATTTTTTTGATATAAATTTGATATTTGCTCAAGGGTAGGTTGCACATCATCGGGATGCACAAATTCTATAAAAAACCGACCCTCTAACTCTTCTATGGTATATCCTAAGCTGATTTCCCACTGTTGATTTAATCGCAAAAATCTTCCTTCTAAATCAGCAATACAAAGCAAATCTAGAGCGATGGAAAAAAAATCATCTAATTCTTGAGTTTTCTGCTGTAAAGCTAGTTCGGTATTCTTGCGCTCATTGATGTCAAAAATTGCACCATCGAGACCCAGCAAATTTCCCTGTTCATCAAACTTACCCCTACCCTTTTCATAAACCCAACGAATACCACCATCTCGATGAATAATCCGGTATTCTACAATAAATGATTCATGTACAGCTACAGCTTGTAAAATCTCGGTGGCGACAGTTTTTTTGTCATCAGGATGAATGATGTTATTATAGGAGATCACCCGATTGTTGATAACTTCATCCGCTCGATAACCGCAAATATCTTCAATGGCATGGCTGATAAATTTCATCGTCCAATCTTGGTCACAAGCACAGCGATAAATCGCACCAGGAAGATTAGCAAGTAAAGCCCGAAATGATACTTCTGAATATTGAGGATTGAGTACATGGGTGTTTAAATTTTGCAATTTTTCGAGCAAATTGGCTTGTTGAATAGCGATCGCCAAATGTACAGATATAATCTTCAGCAGATCTACTTCCTCTGGTAGCCATTTCCGGCTATCACTACACTGATGAACAATCAAATATCCCCAAATATCTCCACTCACCCAAATAGGAACTATCAAAATTCCCCGCACTTGCAGCCGAGCCAGAAATTCTATATAATCATCTCCTAGATGGGTCTGATAAATATCAGCGATCGCCATTACTTCGTCTATAAATGCCTGATACTTCCAGAATATTGGGGCGATGTTTTCCTCGCTGACAAACCAGCAAATATCCTGAAAAGAGGCAGCTCTTATCTGGAGACTACCATCAGATTCTAAGGGACAAATCAAAGCGCGATCGCTTTGCCACAACTCAGATAATTCCGTGACTACCGTATCAAAAATCGTGTTTAAATTAGCCAACTCAACCATCTGGTTAGCTATTTTGAAAAGCAAGTTTTCCCTAGGAGTCGCCGTAGTAAGTTGGTCTGATCGTGCTAAAATCTGTGGAATCATTGGATTTGTCCCCTGTCTGAATCATCTTAGGAAAAATTAACTCGGAAAATTCACAGTGTAGAGTTATATTCCCGCCCCCGTATCAAATACTGTTGACTGAATCACTAAAAATTATCAATGCCTATGATTCCATTTTGCCAGATTTGCTAACCAAATATCTACCCCCTAAATAAACCATGGTAAAATTTGCCGTTAGTGGGTTGAACCTGGTCTATGGGGTCTATGGGGACAGGGCCCAAGTTCCGGTATAATTCCCAATTCAGTTCAAAACCCCGCTTTGTATTGTTTAAAATAGAGTTTTAAGTTAAGTTCACAGCAGCAATCATGGATAAGCAGCGAATTCTCTCAGGAGTACAACCAACGGGAAACCTACACCTAGGTAACTATCTGGGCGCGATCCGCAACTGGGTAGAAGGTCAGAAACAGTATGATAACTTTTTCTGTGTGGTAGACCTACACGCTATCACTGTTCCCCACAACCCCGCGACTCTGGCGGCGGATACCTACACGATCGCAGCCCTTTATTTAGCCTGTGGTATCGACCCAGAAGATTCAACTATTTTTGTACAGTCCCATATTTCCGCCCACAGTGAGTTAACCTGGCTTCTCAACTGTCTGACCCCCATTAACTGGCTGCAAGATATGATCCAGTTTAAGGAAAAAGCCGTTAAGCAGGGGGAAAATGTCAGTACGGGTTTATTGGATTATCCGGTATTGATGGCCGCCGACATTTTGCTTTATGATGCCGATCGCGTTCCGGTTGGGGAAGACCAAAAACAACATTTGGAACTGACACGGGATATTGCTGGCAGATTTAACCATTTATTCGGTCAACCCGATCAGGAAATTCTCAAAATCCCTGAACCTCTCATTCGTACAGAAGGCGCGCGGGTCATGAGTTTAACTGATGGGACTAAGAAAATGTCTAAGTCTGACCCCTCCGAGTTAAGCCGGATTAACTTATTAGACCCCCCAGATGCGATCGTTAAGAAAATTAAACGCTGCAAAACTGACTCGGTGCGAGGGTTAGCTTTTGATGTTCCAGACCGCCCCGAATGTCATAATCTGCTGAGTCTATATGCTTTGCTCTCTAACCAAACTAAAGCACAAGTGGCGGCTGAATGTGCAGAGATGGGGTGGGGACAGTTTAAACCCCTGCTGACGGAAACGGCGATCGCCGCCCTCAAGCCTATTCAAGAACGCTACAAGGAAGTTATGAGCGATCGTGGTTATTTAGAGTCCATATTGCGTACAGGTCGCCAACAAGCCGAGGCTGTAGCCAATCAAACTTTAAGCCGCGTTAAAGATGCCCTAGGTTATTCCAAACCTTTGTAATCTCGCTGAATTTACCTTGAATTTTTACATCTAAAACCGCCATAATGAACCGATTTAGGACTGCTTGTTTGAACCCCAAAGAATTTGTGATCACCGCCGAAGTAGCACCCCCAAAAGGCGGCGATCCCACTCACATGATCGAGATGGCGCGGGGTCTAAAAAAACGCGTCCATGGGGTTAATATTACTGATGGCAGTCGGGCTGTTTTAGGGATGAGTTCCCTAGCTTCCTGCGTGATTCTGCAACATCATGGCATTGAACCGATTTTACAAGTGGCTTGTCGCGATCGCAACCGGATTGGTTTACAAGCCGACCTCCTGGGAGCGCACGCCCTAGGAATTAGGAATATTCTCGCCCTCACAGGTGATCCAGTCAAAGCGGGAGATCATGTTAATGCTAAACCAGTTTTTGATTTTGAATCCGTGCGCCTATTACAAGCTATTAATAAGCTAAATAATGGCATGGATTGGAATGACAAAAAGCTGCCCCATGGTCGGACAGACCTATTTCCGGGAGCCGCAGTAGACCCCCAATCTCCCAGTTTTTCCGGGTTACAAAGTCGTTTTTATCGCAAATTAAAAGCCGGGGCTTGTTTCTTTCAAAGTCAATTAATCACGGATTTTGAAAGGCTCTATAAATTCATGAATCAAGTGGCTTCTGATACGGATAAACCGATTTTGGCGGGAATTTTCCTCCTGAAATCCGCGAAAAATGCCATTTTTATTAACAAATATGTTCCCGGTGTTAACATCCCCGACCACATTATCCACCGTTTAGAAAAATCATCACATCCCCTGGAAGAAGGCATTAAAATTGCGGCGGAACAAGTACAAATTGCACGTCAAATTTGCCGAGGTGTTCACCTTATGGCGGTTAAACGAGAAGACCTCATCCCGAAAATATTAGATGCAGCCAATATCCCCCCATTACCATAATAGCGGAGGGTAGAACCATGGAGTTTTCGATATGATGGGATACAGCCAACTCCAGGAGAAGCCACCGCGCGTCTACACCCCTTTCCCCCTGGGGGAGGGGCTTCAGAATGTACTTGATGGCTAGAGAAGGCGAAGCTGTTACCAAAACTGGTGAAGGTGATTTGAATCAGGTCTGACTAACCGAGTAGATGAAGTTGGCATTTGGGCGCAATAATTCAATCAAATGGTAAAGCAACTCAAGGATTTATTCAATACATTATCATAGCCCTCAGAACTGAGAAATTATCCCAAGCCAATCAAGAGATTCTTAGCTTCAATGTGACCAAAATCTAACTTTTGCCATAATTCCCCCCAAATTACCATGAGCGACAATATAACCGAGGTGCGATCGCCTAATATTTCCATTCATCCCCCCACGGCTTTTGTCGCGGCTAATTTAAGGCGGATTCTACCAGATTGGAACTCTGATGATGTTTGGATAGTGATTTTTTTACAGCGATCGCAGTTCCCCTTAACCACAACTAATGATATAATTGAGCAGGAGAAAAACCGATTATGCGATCGCTTTTTAGAATTCGCCCAACCCGTAGCCCAACAACTTAATTCCCAGGGATGGATGACCGATATTATCTACCCTCCCAGCGGTTATCCGTTGCTGTCGAAACCCGGAGAAATCCACCATAGTGATGCTTTAACTGTCGCGACATCCTTAAACCTTTCTCTGCAAAAGGGACCCTGTACCATCGTAATTCATCCCCAATGGGGAACCGCCGTTTATCCCAGTGTGTTGATATCCTCTGCGCCGCCAGATGAAATCAACAAAGCTATCGATTTTGCTGGCTATCGCGTCGCCCCAACTCATAAACCCCACAGGTAACCGCCGCAATGACTCCCACACTGATAGACCAAGAAGGTCCCAACCCCAATTCAACTCCCCAATTCAATAATCCCCCCACCATTAGAAACGGTACAACGCTGAAGATAGAAGCAAAAAAAATATTTCCCGACTCCCTGCTAGTGCGCGTTTCCTCAAATTGTTCATCTGACCCATAAAAGGGACGTTCAGCCCAATCTAGCCACCCCGTGAGTTTTTCCATGAGTAATTCACTGAGGGGGGAAAACCCCAAACTTAATGCCAGCGACCATAACGCCGTCCCAGCCATAGCCGTTGTATTCAACGGGAACCAACCCAGAAATATCGATATAACAGGGGTTTCCATCGCCCATGAAAAATAATCAGTTAACATTATGTTCTGTTTATGCCTAATGGTGGCAGAATATCAAATGTGTGCTATACGGGAATTGATTTAAATATAACCCTTGTGGGTGCATCCGGTAATTCATTAATAGATTTTGGTGATTGAGGAATCAATAATCATGGCAAAACTCAACCCCCTGCAAGTTTTCAAGCGTCCGACCCTTCTGAAACGAATGCTATGGGTTCTGGTAGGTTTCGTGTGTCTGACTCTAATTCCTTGGGGGGGACAACAGTTAGATATAGGTGCAACTAAGGCATCAGCCTCCCAAGTAGCGGTAGGGGTCGATTGGGGTAATGCTTCTTTTCCGGTGGAAAATTTCCAGCAGTATACATCACCTTTTGGCTATCGTGCTGGTGGGTTTCACTATGGTTTAGACTTAGCCGCACCTATGGGGAGTTATATCCGCAATTGGTGGAGCGGACAGGTAGTCGAACTCTGGGAGGATAATCGCTGCGGCACGGGAATTATTATCCAGTCAGGACAGTGGGAACATATCTATTGCCACGTTCAGGGTCATGTACAAAGTAATGCTAATGGTACTTACTTTATTGACCGTGGCGGCGGTCTGGAACTTCGCAAAGGTCAAATTGTGGCAGCCGGGACTAGAATTGCGCGGGTTGGGATGACCGGGAGAACTACCGGACCTCACTTGCACTGGGGACTCAAGTATAGTAATCGGTGGGTTGATCCGGCCCGTGTTCTGATTGCTATGTATCATCAACAAAACCAGCGTTTGTCTCAACGTTGAACAAATAGCTGGTTAGGTTTTGTGGGGCGCGGAGTATAGGTTCATACTGTGCGCCCGGTTGTTTTGTTTTTTGTGGTCTTAGTTAGGATTGCTAACAGGGCTCAATTTAGCCCTGGGAAAGTAGATCAATGGATACCCGTTCCGATGGACTGCTTTGGGAAAAGGTGGGCAATTCTACGGAATTCTGACGCAATGCTGCTACTGGGTTAGTGGCGTTGCAGGCGTAGGTGTTGTCAGTATCGCCGTGGGCGAGGAAATTACAAGGTTGACTTGGGTTGGACTGTTGCCAAGTACACTCAAGGGCTGCATAGTAAGCATCCTCATTTCGGCTTTTCAGACATCTCGCCCAGGCTTCAGGATCGTAACCTGAACCGATACATTGGAGACTGAGACCTAAACCAATGGCTTTTAAGGCGCAGTCGGCATTCACACTACAGCCGTTTTTGTGGAAGACACCGAAGCTGTCTCTGTTGATTTCTTGTTTACCGCCAGTGTGCAAGCCATCCATTTGGCCAGGATCATTAAGTAAATCTTCGGTGGTAATTCCTAGGAAATCTGCTACATCATAGACAAACTCTGTTTGGTCATCATTGAGGACTTCGCCATTAAAGATTAATTCCTCATCTGGTTCTTCTGGTGGCATTGCCCAAGGGGGAAAGGCGGCGGCGGGAGACACACTCCAGCCTACTACCAAGAAAGAGACGGTGGCGATGGTTGTTAGTAATTTTTTCATAGTTAGTTATAATTTAGAATCAGTTGGTGAGGGAATTTCACAGTTAATAGCCGGGGTCTGAATCCATCAAAAAATCAAGACAATTATGGGTTGCTGAAGTCGCTTAACTTTCCTCCAGCATAGCTAAAGATAGGTGTTGATGTCAATATTTGTTGTGTAAAGATGTTGTAAAATCTGAGAAAATTATGTAAAGGTGGTTGAGGGTGATTGTCTACTCAAAATCTGCTGTCAAGTCAGTATTTTCACGGAAAAAGTGGCTAGGGTTTTGGGGATAAAGGGGAAGCCGGCAATCAATATTGAGCGGAAAAATGGTGGCGAGAGGGTGGTTTTGAGGTAATATCATAGCGAGTTCAGGGTGAAGGTAGCTCAGGATAGAATGGGAGAGTCTCAGTAAAAATACGGAAAGTGATAGTGTTATGAAAGGAACAACTCGAAATCAAATCCCGTCCCAGGCTGCTGGATTTTTGAGGCTGGCGGGGGTGATTTTATTCTTTTTTGCCCTAATTAACTATATTTTGCTGTTTGTGCCACCGAATTTTGGGGATCTGAGATGGCAATTGAATTTTACTACTCAGATGGTAGAACAAGGGGTGATTCCGGTGTTGGCGATCGCCTTAATGTTTTGTGCGTACGGGTTACAGGAGGTAGCTGGTCTATCACCAGAAAAGCCTAAACAGGGGTTCAACAGTCTGAAATTTTGGGTTTATGTGATTTCTGGCATTCTGGGGGTGATGTATTTAGTGCTGATTCCCCTGCACGTTGGCACTACTATAGCGGCGAGTAATGAAACGATTGAGAAAATTAATCAGGATGCAGCGACGGCCCAAGTACAGCTAGAGGAACGTCTGCAAGAACAACAAACGCAGATGTTAGCTATCTTAGGCAATCAGCAGCGCTTAGAAGATTATATCCAAGAACAACAGCTTACGGAAGCACAATTAGCCCGCCTGCAACAATTTCAGGAAAACCCGGAAGTGTTGGGAGTCCAAAGCGATGCTATTGGCCAAGAACTGAAACGGGAAATTGAAAACCGTCGGCGAGAGGCGGAAAAGCGATCGCAACTGGGGACTTTCAAATCTAATCTGCGGGTAGGCTTAGGTAGCTTACTGCTGGCTAGTTGCTATTTGACTATCGCCTGGAGTGGCTTAATCAACAAACGCAGTCGCAAAAAAGCGGTTTAAATGGTCAAATTTGCTGGGCTTCATTGGTCAGGGCTTCCTTGACTCTTTCTAACTCGGCTTGAATCTGAGTATAAAATGATTCCGCCGATGGTTGAGGAATGGGGACACCTGCATCTACTCCTTGACGGCCCATAATTTCTAGTTGCAGACATAATTCCGATCAACCAAAAGCGCCCAAAGTGCCACTGATGGATTTAAGGGAATGGGCTGCCTGTTTTAAGGCGATCGGATCATTTTTTTGGAGGGCTATTTGAATAGTTTTGAGAAGTTCGGGGGCACTTTCGATGTACATTTCGGCTATTTCTTCTAAGGCTTCTATCTCTCGCAGTCCTTGTAAAACAGTGGGATCAAGAATGGGGGAAGATTTGTGATCATCGGTGGTATTGGCATATACTGAGGGTACAATGACATCGCAGGTGATGGGGCGACAGTTGCTGAGAACTTTCACTAATTGTTCCATACGGATAGGTTTGCTGATATAGTCGTCCATTCCTGCTGCTATACATTCAGCCCGATCGCTTTCCATAGCATTGGCTGTAACGGCGATAATACGAGGGCGTGGGGAGTAGGGGTTGTCATTGCTATCATAGCGTTTTTTAATCTGTCGGGCTGCCTCTAAGCCATCCATAATGGGCATCTGCATATCCATTAAAATGACATCATAGGGCTGTCTTTCTAGGGCTTCGAGAACTTCTAAACCATTCCCGGCGACATCAGCCCTATATCCCATTCTTTGCAGAATTTGTAGGGCGACTTTTTGGTTAACTAGGTGATCCTCGGCTAATAAAATCCGCAGGGGGAGTTTTTCTGCTAACAGGGGAATATCTTGGGGCGATCGCATTTGGTTGCGACTCCAATTTTTAATCTGTAGAGGTTCCCCACACAGGACGTTAATCAGAATATTGTATAGGGGTGATTGTTTAATGGGTTTATTGAGAAAGGCGACAAAATCTCGATGATCGGTGGGGTTAAAATTTTGTTGACCGACGGAAATTAACATGACTAAGGGGAGGTCAACGCCGGCTGAAGTTTGTCGGACTTGGGTGGCAAAATTGAACCCGTCTAAATTGGCGATTTCCATTTCCACAATGGCGATATCAAAGGTTTTACCTTGTTTTAACCAGGCGATCGCTTCTGTGGGGCTGTCGGTATCTTCTACCACTAAACCCCAGCATTGAACTTGCTTGGTCAAAATTTGGCGATTGGTGGGGTGAGAGTCAATAATTAATAGTCGTTTTCCGGCTAATTCATCAGCATGATTCCACTGTGGTAATAAATTCTGGCTACTCTGAACTACTATGGAAAAATAGAATGTAGATCCCTGTGTGGGAGTATCTTTATTTATCTGCCAATTTTCTGGGGGATGACCACCGATCGCATCACCACTGACTACCCACATTTTACCCCCCATCATTTCGGCCAGTCGCTGACTAATAGCTAGACCTAATCCTGTCCCGCCATATTGTCGATTCGTGGAAGCATCAACCTGACTAAAGGACTTAAATAAACGATTCATGCGATCGACCGGAATACCAATACCTGTATCCGACACTGCTACCTCAATTTGATAGTGGGTAGAATACATAGATTTTGCAGTCAATTCTAAATCCGAAAACAGTGGTTTTGCTGACACTGATACCAACACTTCACCCCGGGCGGTAAACTTAACGGCGTTGCTGAGTAAATTCACTAAAATTTGCCTAACTCTTGCCATATCTCCCACCACTTCATTGGGGGTATAAGCATCAATGAAATATCCCAATTCTAGGGATTTACTCGCGGCTTTGGTCGCCAATAAGTCCAGGGATTCTTCAAGACAAGTGCGTAAACTAAAGGGGAAGGCTTCTAGGTCTAATTTTCCTGATTCTATTTTGGAGAAATCTAGGATATCATTAATTAAAGAAAGTAGGGCATCACTACTGCTGCGAATGGTTTCGACAAAATCCTGTTGAACTAGACTTAAAGGAGTATCTAATAACAATCCGGTCATCCCAATTACTGCATTCATGGGAGTCCTAATTTCATGGCTCATAGTGGCTAAAAATTCACTTTTGGCACGAGTGGCTGCGAGAGCCTCATCCCTGGCTTCACTCAATTCTTGGGCGGTTTGCTGTCGTTCTATTTCACTACCTATCCACTGCGCCATGAGTTTTAATAGTTCTTGGTCAACGGCTCTAAATGGCTCATTTAAAGGGTTTTGACTCCAAAAACAAAGAGTTCCATAAACCTGACCATAGACTTTAATAGGAATAGCCATATATGCCTCAATTTGCCAGCAATTTTCATCGGCATAAGAGGGGAATCCGGAGACTAACACTGATTCAAAAATCAGGGGGTTTTCAGCCTTTAATGTCGCCAAAATCAACGGATTATTTAAATCAAAATTATCCCCAAATGACCAGCTATTATTATGGTCAATTCCTGCCATAATTTGGGCGGAAGGCTGGGGGGTGCCTAGGTTCAATATCTGGTTAATTATACCGACTTCTAAGTGGAATTTATCACAGCCCAACTTGAGGATTTGCTGGAGTTGTTCTTGCCAGTCTAAATGACGAGATGAGGTGATTTGATAAAGACTCCTAATTGAGGCTTCGCTGTCTTGTAGTTCCTGTTCCCGCTGTTTGCGATCGCTAATATCTCTGGAGACACCCAGAATTTCTTGGACTCTCCCGGTTTCGGGATGATAAATGGCGCGACTGGTGGTTTCAAACCAAATATATTCGCCGTTTTTGTGGCGGATACGATAGGTTAGAGTATAGGATACTTTTTGACTTAAAACAATTTCTAATGTCTTGCTGAGTGTGTTAAGGTCATCTGGGTGAAAAAATTTACTGGGGTGTTGACCAATTAAACTTTCCGGCTCATATCCTAATAGCAACGAACAGGCGGGGGAGGCGTAGCGGATCAAACCTCGGCGAGAGTGATGAGTAATTAAATCGGTGGAATATTCCGCCATTAGCCGATATCTTTCTTCACTATCCTGGCTTTGAATGTTAGCTTGTTCTAAGGCTTCTAACATTTGATTAATGGTTTTTCCTAAGCTGGATAGTTCATCTTCCCCTGGGGGTACTGTTAGCCGTAGGGATGGATCGCGACTTTGGCCGATTTGATTAATTTTGTAGGTGAGGTCTAAGAGTCTGGCTAAAATCAGTTTTTCAAATACCAGTATGGTAATTGCACTTAAAATTATGCCGATCAAAAATAGGGAAAATGTTAGATAAATTAGGCTGGTGCGACCTTGGCGGAAAATGGGGCGATCGCTTTTGATTTGCAGGTTGAGAATCGGTCGATTATAAATGTCTAGGAGGGGAATAGACCCTAGAATAGTGGAAGTGTCTACGGGTTGAACTCTGATGGGGTCTTCGGTATTGATGATCTCTTGGGTTTGTTGGGGGTCTAGAGGACTCCAAGGGGTGATTTCTAAGGAAAGTTGGGTAATTTGAGTTAGGCGATCTATTTCTTTAGCATCAAGATAGCGACCTACTACTAGGGTTCCTCGGCTTGGTCCACGGGCAATACTGGTAAGAATGGGACGGGCCGATAGCAGCAATGGGCCTTCTGGTAACATGACGATCCCTATTGTGGGACAGGGGATTTCCTCTTCTTTCTCAAAACAAGACCGGGAGGGGTTGGAAAATGACAGACTGACTGATTTTAGGTGGGGGGAGAGACTGGGAGGAATGGCGGTTTCGGTTTGGTTGTTGATGTCGAAACCTTTGCTGAAGACGATTTGACCTTGGCTATCTATCAGAATGAAGAGATTTAGCCTCAGATCCATAAACATAGTGTTAGCTAGGTTAGATCGCACATATCGGCTATTTTGTTGATTGATAAAGGCATAGGTATCATCCCATTTGGCTTGATCTTGAGCGATCGTATCTAAATTAGCCAGGTCATCCTCTAAGGCTTTAATTACCCGGACTACATCCTGATGCACCGACTCAATCTCCAGATTACGGAAATTCTGAATCAGGATACAGGATGCTGTTGTATACAACACCACAATTAGGCTAATTAGTGCTGCGCCAATAATGAGCAATGTCTTCTTGTGCAATTTCATAATCTTCCTCCGAGAAACCCCATCCCCTTGTGGGTGGGGAGGGATAGGAACAGCAATTGATATAGAGTGGGCGGGACCCCCAAAAGTGCATCATTCAAAAGCCATTTGAGTGCCATGGGTATTGTGCAAAGTCAGTTCTGCTATTTCTCCCTCGCCAACCACTGGTTTAAAGTAATACAACCATCACTTCCCCTACTAACATACAATCCTGTTGCTTTCTGGGTAATTCCCCTCCGTTGTCCCAAGACTCCCTGGAGTAAGTCTGGTTGGCTTGAAAAAAATCTTTAACCATAAGGTTTGACAGTTAGGAACTAGCGACCCATTCCCAGGTAAGAACTTCAACCCTTGCTCCCAAGGTAGACCCGGAAAGTCTCTCGAATGTTCCACCCAGGTCTGTCAACTAAACTCACTTAGGTTTGTGGCTGTGGTCAGCCTGATCCCTTTGTGGGGGGTTATTGACGGCGTTTTGCCTTGATGATGCTTCTACGAAACAACTGGGATGAGTAAATAAAGTTAGCACCCAACCACCCGGAAAGGCTTGGTTATTTGTAACCTGACATCAAAATAGAGACTAATAAACCCATAATCTGTTGATCCAACTTAAAACTAAGGTAGATACTTTGATTGTAGCCTAGGTTGTTGGTAAAGTTGGCTAATTACATCCATAGGACCAGTTATAGCCTTGTAGGAAGCCCTGGGGTTGAGAAATTGTCTCTGATCCGTTGATGGGTGCTTCTAGGCTTGAAAGGGATTTTCAAAATTAGGATAACGTTGATCAATTTGGTGGGCTTTTTTGGTGAACCAATTAAACAAGAGGTTAAATAGTTGAATTTGCCTCAAAACTTTCTGTGGATCAGATAGGTGAGTGGTCGGCAAAGTCTGTCCGATTTCCTTCAAGACTAAACCCAAGGGAATCTTGATTTCCTCTTGTAGTTTTAGACACCGGGTAAATAGGGGCGCATAAGCAGAAATCAACGAACCTACACCGCCTCGCGCTTGGCCCCATCCGATATAATATAGCCCTTTATAATCATCTAAAAATGCTCCCCCATAACACTGTACAGTCGCTCCCTTGACTCTTTGTAATTCGGGAGGAAGAAAGGGATAGGAAACATGATAGCCTGTGCCACAAACTATTAAATCAAAGGCTTCTCGGGTGCGATCGCTAAATTCTACATCCGAACCGTCTAATTTATCGACGGCGGGTTTGGGGGTGATTTTACCATGTTTGATATAGTAGGGTACTTCATTATTTAAGGTGGGGTGTTTATCGAAAATCCGATATTTTGGTTTGGGTAAACCATAGTTTTCATGACTGCCAAAAGTTAGCTTGATTATACCATAAGATATTAATCTTTGCAAGGCTTCAGGCATCCACCAACGAATTAAATCCGATAGGGGAACCCCAGCAAAGGTTTTGGGAATAAACCACACAGACTCCCGCAGGCTTAACACCGATTTTTGACCGACTCTGGCGGCTTCGGCTGCTAGGTCACAGGCGGAGTTACCACCACCAATTATTAAAACCCGTTTACCCCGGAGTTGGTCGGGATTTTTGTAGTCTTTAGAATGGATGATTTCACCGTTGAATTTTCCGTTAAATTCGGGAAATCTTTTGCACCAATGATGACCATTACATATAATCACCCCTTTATAAATTCGCTTTTCTCCATTATCAAAGCTGACTAACCAGAGATTATTGGCGATAGGATTAACTAGGGTAACGGTGCGTTTTAGTTCAATGTTGGGGCGCAGATTAAAAGCATCAGCAAAATGGTTTAAGTAGTCTCGCATTTGTTTGGCACTAGGAAAATCTGGATAATCATTCGGCATCGGAAAATGAGTAAATTGGGTGATTTTCTTGGAGGAAATAATATGGGCGGTTTCATAGACACCATGATACCAATTACCACCAATATCATCACTAGCATCTACTTGATCATAGGTAATTTTAGCGGCTTTTAAACCTTCGGCTATACCTAATCCGACAAATCCGGCTCCGATAATTAAATATTTGTCGGCAGTTTCTGGGTTGTTTTTTAATGTTGTAAAAGTCATATTTTGGGATTTTTCACAAGTTTTTTATCAGCTAAAACCGAGATTTTATTTAATAAAAAAGGTGTATAGCGCTTGAGTAAATGAATTAAATTTGCCGGGGAGTCTGGAAATACATGGAGTTGATTAGATTTAATCCCTCGTAAGGTCGCTTTCATGACCTGCTGAGGGTCGGTTAACCAAGCCTCTGGTAAACCTTGATAATTAGTGGCTAGGGTTCCATATTTTTCGGCATCTAAAATTGGGGTGCGACTAAAAAATGGGTAGACAGCAGTTACTTTGACATTATAGGATTTTACCTCATCAAAGAGTCCCTCACTAAAGCCTCGTAAGCCAAATTTACTGGCGCAATAGTGGGTTAAACCAGCTTTGCCACTCCAACCAGCTACGGAGGAAATATTGACGATATGACCTTGGCGGCGGCTAATCATATCCCCTACAAATAGACTGCTTAAACGCATGGGTGCGATCAGGTTAACTTCCATGAGAGTTTCCCATTTTTCTGGGGGTGTTTCGTCCATACGACCATAGATGGCTAGTCCGGCATTATTGATTAAAATATCGATGGGAATTTCTAGGCTTTGGACTTGATTAAATAGGGTTTCGCATCCCTCACGGTTCGATAAATCAGCTGCAAAACAGGCGAGGATTTCTCCGGTTTTAATCTCCTGTTTAATTAGTTGTGCTTGGTGGCTGAGAGTCGGTTGATGGCGATCGCTTAAAATTAAACGGCTACCTGCTGCTAATAATTGGCGGGTGAGTTGTTGACCAAATCCGCCAGTGGCTCCCGTTAAAACAACTGTGGCATTTTCTAATTTAGTCATGGTTAAATTTTCGGAGATTTTAGCATGGTTGATAATAGCACAGACCAGGGAATATTTACATTAGGAATTAGTGATGCGGATTTTTGCAGTTGCGGCCATTTCATGGAGAGTAAAAAACGCAGCGATCGCAGAGAAACTGGACGATTACCATTTTCATCTACTAGATTATACTCTTGAGCCCGTTCGGCGACAATTTGCAGGCGACCACTGCGACGCATAATATTAGGATCGGCTGCTAATGCTGCAATAACTCTCCCTGTTAATAGGGGTGTTTCCCAATTATAGCGGTCAACAAGCGATCGTATTGCTGGATCATCTGTGGTGACATTAGAGGCTTCTATTTCCGTGGCGACCCGAGACATATGTTCTGTGTTAACAATTCCTGGCCAAACGGCAACGGAAGCGACATTATAGGGTTGAAGTTCAGTCGCAAAATCCGCAGCTAGGCGATCGCAGGCAGATTTTCCAATCCCATAAACCGCACTAAAAAGATAGGAAAATCCCCCCCAAGATGAAATAGTACAGATTAAACCTTGACGACGTTTAACCATCATTCTAGCTGCTAAAACCGCCGCCACATAATGACTGCGTAAGCCTACATTATTAATCTCATCCCAAACTTGCGGTTCACTTTCCCAAAAGGGTTTACCCTGCATTTCTGTTAAAGTTCGTACTCCCGCGTAGGCGTTATTTACCAATAAATCAAGTTGTCCCTGTTGTTCTTGGTCAATGCGATTAAAAAGTAATTCAACCTGTTGATCATCACTGTGATCAACCGGAATCGCGATACATTTACCCCCGGCTTTTTCCACCGCTAACTGAGTTTCTGCTAAACTGCCTCCGACGGCATCATTGGCTTGCGATAGGCTGCGACCTGTGATATAAACAGTAGCCCCAGCTTCCCCTAAACCAATGGCAATTCCTTTACCTAATCCTCTGGATGCGCCCGTGACTAAAGCGACTTTACCTGTTAATTGGCTCATGTTTGATTAGTGCTATAATTAAATGATTTTGGTCGGGGTAATTAATTAATAACTACCCCTTTCTGGTAAAATTTACGCGGCGGCTTTGATGATTTCATCGTCCGTGGAAAAGTCTACCTCCCCTTGATTGCTATTGATTATATAATCATTTTGGAAGGAATCTTTTAATCCAGAAATGAGATCATATTTGGGTTGCCAATTGAGTTGATTTATGGCTTTGTGAACATCGGCGAAGAAATGCTGAACTCGCAGGGGAAATGCTTTGCGTTTCCCGAAATCAAACTTTTTGGGGTCATAATGAATTAATTGCAGGTCATCTGGGGACTGACCCGCAGCGATCGCACAGGCTTTAGCTAAACCATCAAAGGTGACAAAGCGATCGCCTGAGATATTATAAATTTGACCAATAGCCGTTTGATTTCCTAATACTGCTACCATCGCATTCGCTAAGTCTTCCACATGACCTAATTGGGTAATGTGCATTCCATTACCGGGAACAGGAATCGGACGTTTAGCAACAATGCGATCGAAAAACCAGGACTCTAAGGGGTTATAATTTTGCGGTCCGTAGATGTAAGTTGGTCGAATTGATGTCCAAGGAATTCCCACTTTTTGCAAGTAGGTTTCCGTTTCATATTTCCCTAAATGGCGACTTTTTGGATCGGTGGGATCTCCTTCAATATGAGGCATTTGATCAGACTTGAGATAGACTCCGGCTGAACTCATATAAACAAAGTGTTTCACCTGACCATTAAATAAGTCTGCTAAGGGTTGGGTATCACTTAATTGGCGACCATTATTGTCAAAAATGACATCAAAGGTTTCACCGGATAGCTTTTCCTGCAGTTGTTGGCTATCAGTGCGATCGCCATGAATTTGTTTAATTCCTTCTACCGGACTCGGTTTATTTCCCCGATTAAATAACACCACTTCATGACCCTGGCTGACTAAAATTTTCGTGAGATAAACCCCGATAAACCTAGTACCACCCATGATTAAAATTCGCATTTTATCCATCTCCTAATGATTGATTTTTATGGTTGAGAGTAAACTGGTCACGATAGTTGACTAATGTCTAGCCAGAAACCATAATACCATGGGGTTATACAACTTCTAACTAAAGTGGTAGGAATAGATCCCAATGGTCACTAAATTAATCTTATATGATTCTGGGTATTGATACCAACAAGTTATACAATAGCACAATTAGCCGATGACCAGACCCTATCCAAAAGCGATTTTAGCAGTTACTACAGTTTTCAAGCTATACTGACAACAGTTGAAATTCAAAGTTGTCAGGTAGTTAATTCCATGTTGGCTTTCTATCTTCGCCGTTTTCAGAGACAACTCAAGCGGATATTCAGTAACATTTCACTCCGCACTATTTTAGTAGTACCGTTTTTGCTACAAGTAGCATTAACTGTCGGTTTAGTTGGTTATTTTTCTTTTCGCAATGGCGAAGCAGCCGTGCGAGATTTAGCATTTCAACTGCGCCAGGAATTAACTGCTCGCATTGACCAGCAATTACAAGCATATATTAGAATACCTCATCAGATTAACAAGTTAAATGCTGATAGTTTTTCTCATGGTCAAATTGATTTTTATACTGGGGATAGAATTAATGTTTTGTTGCAACAGATTAAAAATGCACCTTATATTAATGCCGTTTATTGTGCTGAACAAGAAACCGGAAATTTTATCGGTGTAAGTTGGAGTGATGAAGGGTCATTTTTTGAGTTAATGATTAGGAATGATCAAACCAATGGAAATATGCACTTATACGGTATTGATGTCCGTGGCGATCGCCTTTATTTTCTTCGGGATGCTGGACTCTATGAACCTCGTCAACGTCCCTGGTATCGATCCGCACAAGCCACAGGAAAGTCCGTATGGAGTGATATATATTTAGATTTTACCACACAATTACCCACCATTACCGCCAGTTTATCTACTTATGATCCTTGGGGAAATCGTTTTATTGGGGTATGCGGAACTGATATTTTACTGTCTGAAGAACTTAGGCACTTTTTGCAAAATTTAGGAATTGGCAAAACTGGAGAAGCATTTATTATGGAGCGTTCAGGTCTGCTAGTTTCCAGTTCAACTAATGATAGCATGATCCGTAAAATTGGTGATAATATCCAAATTCGTCAAGCCACAGACAGTGAAAATATATTAGTCCGAGAAAGCGCCAAATATTTAACTGACCATATTTTAAACTTTCACACAATTGAGCAACCCAAACAATTCGATTTTAAAATTAAAGGCGAACGGCAATTTGTGCAAATTTTACCCTTTGATGATGGACATGGCTTAGACTGGTTAATTTTGTTAGTAGTTCCCGAAGATGATTTTATGGCTACTATTAATGCCAGCAAACGCACTACAATTTTACTGTGTATTTTAGCTTTAATATTCCCGACAATTTTTAGCATTATGATAGCTAGATGGATTAGTCTTCCTATCTCCAACTTGAGTGCGGCAAGTCAGGCGATCGCTCAAGGAAAATTACAGCAAAAAGTTCATTCTAATGGCATTAAAGAACTCAGGATTTTAGCCAAGTCTTTTAACATGATGACTCAACAGGTGCAAGATGCTTTTACCGCCTTAGAAAAACGGGTAGAGGAGCGGACGTTTGAACTCCGATATGAAAAAGATAAATCTGAAAAACTATTATTAAATATCTTGCCAAAAGCTATTGCTGATCAACTCAAAAATGAACAAACAACCATTGCTTGCTCTATGGAAAATGTGACTATTTTATTTGCAGATATTGTCGGATTTACTCCTTTATCTGCTCGCATTCCTCCCATTCAGTTGGTGGAATTGCTAAATCAGATGTTTTCCCGATTTGATGAATTAGCAGATAAGTATAGTTTAGAAAAAATCAAGACTATTGGTGACGCTTATATGGTAGTGGGAGGCTTACCAATTCCCCGGGATGACCATGCAGAAGCGATCGCCAATATGGCTTTAGAAATGCAGCAAATTATGGATGATTTTAAGACTTGTCCAATCTTGGGTAATATTTCAGGTTGCGAACATTTTCAAATTCGGATTGGTATTAATACTGGTTCCGTGGTAGCCGGAGTAATTGGTATTAAAAAATTCTCCTATGATTTATGGGGAAATGCCGTTAACATTGCTTCCCGCATGGAATCATCAGGAAAACCCGGATATATTCAGGTGACAGACATCACCTATGAACGCCTGAAATATCGTTATAAATTTCAGCCCAGAGGCACAATTAATGTTAAAGGAAAAGGCAATATGACCACCTATTGGCTATTAGGTAAAATTTAGACAATCGCAAACTTTTATTAATCTCAATATTTATCTGCATTCACAATATGATATAATCTCAATTACTATTGGAGAATTATCAAATGATTGCCACACCCAATTTTGTCAATTTATCCCCAGATGATTACCTAGAAATAGAAGCAAACAGTTCTATAAAGCATGAATATATTGATGGGGAAGTCTACGCTATGGCGGGTGCAACTGATACTCATGTTACTATTGCTGGAAATATATTTGCCCTACTTCGCGCCCAGGTCAGAGGTTCTAGTTGTCGGGTGTATATATCAGATATGAAAGTCCGTATTCAAAAAGCAAAAGGTGAGCGTTTTTACTATCCCGATATTCTCGTAACCTGTGACCCTCGTGATAGAGATACCCCCACCTATAAACAATTTCCTAAACTTATCATTGAGGTATTGTCAGACTCCACAGAAGCCTTTGATAGGGGTGATAAATTTATGGACTATCAAAGTATTGATAGCCTACAGGAATATATATTAATTAATACCCGTCATCCTCGCTTAGAGATTTTTCGCCGCCAGGATGACAGTTGGCTATTTAATACTTATAGTTTATCTGAGGATACAGAGAACCCCACTTTTCATATTGTTAGCCTGGATTTTACCGAAAAAATTGCCGCAATTTACGAAGATGTTAACTTGAATAATCAATAAATATTAATATGATTGCTACACCCAATTTTGTCAATTTATCCCCAGATGATTACCTAGAACTAGAAGACCAAAGTTCTGTCAAGCATGAATATATTGATGGGGAAGTCTACGCTATGGCGGGTGCAACTGATACCCATGTTACTATTGCTTTAAATATGGCGATCGCACTTCGTAATCATCTCAGAGGTTCTGGTTGTCGGGTGTATATATCAGATATGAAAGTCCGTATTCAAAAAGCAAATGGTGAGCGTTTTTACTATCCCGATATTCTCGTAACCTGTGACCCTCGTGATAGAGATACACCCACTTATAAACAATTTCCTAAACTTATCATTGAGGTATTGTCAGACTCCACAGAAGCCTTTGATAGGGGTGATAAATTTATGGACTATCAAAGTATTGATAGCCTACAGGAATATATATTAATTAATACCCGTCATCCTCGCTTAGAGATTTTTCGCCGCCAGGATGACAGTTGGCTATTTAATACTTATAGTTTATCTGAGGATACAGAGTACTCCACTTTTCATATTGTTAGCCTGGATTTTACCGAAAAAATTGCCACAATTTACGAAGATGTTAACTTTAACTTACCCGAAAACTAAGTTCCTATTTCTAAAATAACGGGTGCATGATCACTCGGTTTTGGTTGGGTTCTGGGTTCAGTGTCAATGTAACAGGCGATCGCATTTTCATAGAGTCCAGGACTTAGATAATGGTGATCAATTCTCCAGCCTCGGTTGCGGGTAAATGAGGCGGCGCGGTAGTCCCACCAGGTAAAATGTCCGCCGTCTTGGGTAAACTTACGAAAGCCGTCTGCTAAACCCAAATTAGCGATCGCATCTAAGGCTTGACGTTCCGCCGCCGATGCCATAATATGATTTTCGCGGTTTTGAGGATTATAAATATCCCGATCTTCTGGCGCAATATTAAAATCACCACAAATACACAGATGAGGATATTTGATTAACATCTGTTGTAGATAATCCCGTAATCGGTTTAACCACTGTAACTTATACTCATATTTATCACTTCCGACACTCGACCCATTCGGGATATAAACATTGATAATACAGATATCATCAATTACCCCAGCAATTACCCGTTTTTGGTCGTCCAAATCCCCCACCTTGTCGGCACTCAAAATAGGGGTAAATCCCATGATTATAGACTCGATATTTAAGCGACTAAAAATTGCCACCCCATTATAGGCTTTTTGACCATAAATATAGACATGATAGCCCAATTCTTCAAAAGGCGATCGCGGAAAATCTTGATCAATAACCTTAGTTTCCTGTAAGCACAAAACATCAATATCCTGACCTTGTAACCAGCCCAAAACTTGGTCTTGTCGAGTCCGAATTGAATTCACATTCCAGGTAGCAATTTTCATATCTTAATCAGGGAATAAAACAGGTTTTTTAATTATAGCAAAAATTATGTCAATTTACAAATATTTTCTGGGATATTCTGAGAATATACCAACGCTGGTAAAGTAATTATAGGGGCGAGAATATCTCCCCTTTTATGGTCTCCTCCACCCACAAATTCAACAGCTTTTCCCCAGAGATTTCTCGATGTTTTGCGATCGCACTAATTTAGTCTGATCAATTGCGATCGATACCATAATATCTCACCGAAGATTTAAGGCAAAGATTCATCACGCCATTAGGTTAATCGCTGGTGAATACAGAAAGACGATCGCACTTTTGAAGCATCAACGAATGATGAAATTAGGCTTTCAGAAAATACATCTGGACAAATAAATTCTACTTATACTTCATGAGTGGCTAATTGATCACTAAAATCTCGCCAATCTGAATCTACTGCATTTAATATGGGTGGTTTATCGGGATGTGCGATCGCCACCGCCACAAATTGGCAATCGGATAAATCAAAACCATCCAGATTTGGATCGTTGGGGAATTCAACAAAATTATACTCGGATATTGCCGTAATCTGAATTCGTTCGCAACGCTGAGGGTTGTATTGATTAGTTAACAACCACTTCAAAAAAGCATCACCAACCCCCGGTTGTCCGCTAGAAGATAACTTCTTCTGGTACTCTTGAATGATTAACCATCCATCATCTAATACGAGAATTTCATTTGGTTGAATTTCTCTTAATCGCCGAACGCAATTAATTACACATTCCACTGATGCTTGAGAGGATTTACCATTAGCCACAATAACCACATTGGTATCAGCAATTATATACATCACGACCCTCTTTCCTCAATTTTTCGTCGCCTTCCTGCTTCGGTCATGGCGGCTAACTCTCCAAGTTCGTCACCCAAAAAACCATCTGGCTAATTATTAATGTTGCCATATTGATCGAGTTCCAAGGCAGTTATTTCTGATATTCCCCGATCGCTTGTTTGGCAAAAGTATAGCGCAGCATCTTGATTAGTTAACTGTTCTTCCGCCAGCCTTCGCTGTAAACGACGCAGCAAATGTTCGCTATGACTTTCTAAAATAATCTGTACCTTGCGGTTTTTCATAGTATCAATAAATATATCAGCCCATGCGGTTTGTGCTGAGGGATGTAGATGAATTTCTGGCTGTTCTAAAATAATTGTTGAACCTTTCGGAACGTAGTAGCAAAGTACCAGTACAGGCAAGATTTGTGAAACTCCAAAACCCACATCGGCGATCGATACTTCAGAAGAGTTCGAGCCCTGGCGAACCCGCACTTCGTAATCTTTAAGGTTTTCGGCAATTGGCTGAATATTAAATTCCGAAATTAAGCCTAAATCTCGTAAAGCTTGCCCTACCTTTTCCTCCATCATATTACTTTGGGTGAACGATCGCGAGGCAAGTAATGCGGGAATGGCTAACTCCCCTCGCTGTCCTACATCTTGGGGTTTTTCCCCTGCCCATAAATATCGCCGACGCGGATCGTCCCGCAATGGCCCAAGATAGTAGAGGTTTTGAAATAATTCCTCAAAGGCTAGAACGAAGTCAGATAAAAAGCTGGCATTTTGATAATAGCTATTGACGCGATCGGGAAATCGGTAATTTTTCAACGGCGGTGTGAGGGGCCAAGCCCGTCCGCGATTTCGCTTGAGAGAATAGCCACTATGGATTAAATCATATTCAGAGTCGTTTTGACTGGTGGCATTTATGTCTTGATCTCTGTCATTTTGGCGGCGCATTCCAAATTGATAGTTAATATCATTGAGGTTGAAACTATAAGCAAATTCTTCAACGGAAATACTGTCAGCAGTTCCCTGAATCGTAGTGGCAAAGCCCAGGGCAGAAATTGAAAATAATGTGCGATCGGGTTCGTTTTCTAAATCGGGAATTTCTAGTAAATTGGGCAGGTTCCAATCGACAGAAACATGGATTTTTCCGGGAATTTGATGCTTATGTAAGATGTCCGAAAATGTCCCTAAGTCAACATAAGCCCCCCTCGTTTCCAGTACCCGTTGGCGATCGACTGCTTCAACAGTTTGCTTCAACATCAGCAACAGTTGTAATATGGCAGTTTTTCCCGAACTATTGGTGCCAAAAAAGCCAGTCAAGGGGGCGATTCTGATGTCGCCAGTATCCTGCCAGGATTTGAAATATTTGGCGCGTAACTGGGTAATCATTTTTATGGTTGACGATCGATTACTTTCATTGAATATATTATCATCATTAGATGATCATAATTAGGGCGATCGCATCTATCTCAGCTTTGGTCAAAGCTTTTCTTTAGTCAGTCAACTAAACACTATTCGTAGGTGGGCAAATATTTGCCCACCTACCCGTAGATTTGTTACGTGAGTCCTGACTCAGCCGGTTGTCCGTTGTGCGATCGCTCAACATGGTGGCTTGGCATTAAATTTGTTGAGCAGGTTCAATATGAACCCTCGTCGAAATCTGGTTAAATGCTGGCTGCAAAACCCCGAAAGTATTTGTTAATAATGATTTAATATTAAATGGCTACACTTGATTTTATAATATTGGGATGGTTGCCCAAATCAAATGGTTTTAGAAGCCCGTGAAAAAATTGCTACTCAGTCAGGGGCAGAAACTTGTTTGAGTGCGGAGAATATGCCGCAGTGGCATTGCATTAATTGATGAACCATCGAAAATTCATCGATGAGTATAAACGGAATTTTGACCTTTTGGCTGTTAATCAAGTTTAGAATGGTTGTTTCTGCAAAATTTTTCTTAATAAAAAGCAGGTTTCAGTTATCACAGATTCGCAGGTTATGATTGGTGAAGAAATATTGTTTAGTTGATTTTTGACCCAACTATGGTATTGTTCGCTACGGTTTAAAAGAGCAACCAGAAACCCTGTGTCAATAATTACTGTTGGTTTCATTCTGTGCTGAATCCTTCTAAGTATTTTTTATTGGTAGCCAAATCGCCGGGTCTCCCTTCTAGACATCCGATAAATTCATGGGCATCTTCTAAAAACGATCGGCTTTCTGGGGATACATCTATGTTTTCGGTCTTGGTTTCTGGATAACGTTTTTTGAGAAGTTGAATGAAGTCAATGAGTAAGTCTTGCGCTTCTGGTGGCAGAGTTTGAATGTCGTTTTGAATTGGCTCTATGCTAATCATAGTTGTGATATCCTCAAAGAATTAAGAAACTAAGAAACCGGGTTTATTTGAACAGAACATTTTTTATGGTCTATCCTTTACCAAGGAAGTTTGAGCAGGCGATCGCACTCCTACTATTTAAACGCCAATCATCCATCCCGCTCATTTCCATACCAAGCTATTCCTAAAATGCTAACCTTCTTGTTTATGTTTCTTACGCTATATCCTGAACCTTTAGGAAAAATATCATATATATTTGGGATTGTTGGAAGTAGTATTTTTTAATTTTTTTCATCTCCCGAAATTCAACAATCGTCTATTAATATGAACGAGTTTTTTATGGGAATTGAAATTTTTACAACAATTGTCATATTTATATCCTGTTGTTTTAATTTTGTTAAGGAAAAACCCAGTTTTCTAATTGTAGTCCCGGAATGCGATCGTAGTGCCGAGTATTGTTGGTGACAACAATTTTACCTTCTGTAAAAGCGACACTCGCTATCATTAGATCGAAATCTGCGATTGTTTGTCCGATTCTACGCAGTTGTGACTTTAATTCTCCAAAGCGTCGTAGAGTCTGATCAGTTAAAGGTAAAACAGGTAATTGTTGGATAAAAAATTCTGCCCGAATGAGATTTTCAGTTACCCGACTAGAATTATATGCGCCATAGTACAACTCAGCAGCAGTTATGACACAAATTGAAATCTTATCCCAGCCAATTTGTCTAACTTTTTCTCTGATTTCGTAACAATTTTTCATCCAGTAAATGCATGTATCGGTATCTAGTAAATAAGTCACAGGCTATATTCTGAGTTGGAAATGCTACGGCTATCATAGATATCTTTGATGATTTCCTCATCGGTGCGATCGTCTTCCCAATCCCCAAATTTTTCCATAAACTTTTCCAGAGGATGTTCTGTTAATGTTGTTTCAGATTGTATATGTTGAGTTGACCAGTTAATCATTTCTTCTTTGATAACTTTGCGTACAACTTTTGTGAGTAGTGCTTCTAACTCGGAGACCGGGATCGCGATCGCGGGTTGATTCGTATCTGGTTGGGAGTTGTCCATAAAAAGCCTCAATTGATGATACCAGACTAGGATGATTCATTACATCTATTCTAGCGAATGATTTTCATAATTTTCTGGCACGCAAATATAATTCCTCACTTTCAAATTACAACAAGGAGAGAAGCAATCTAAAACTTCTCTCCTTTTATTCAGAGAACCCTTGGGAAATTAAAACTCTCCGGCTAAAGCCGAAACACAACGTTCGCAGATAGTGGGATGGTCTGAAGACTCACCGATATGGACAGAGTAATTCCAACAGCGATCGCATTTTTCGCCATCAGCTTTCACCACCCCAACCGCCATAAATTCCGACTCACTTTTATACTGCAAATCCGCCAGTTTATCGGGATTTTCCAATAGCTCCACCTGAGAACAAATCAACAGATATCGCAAAGCATCAACCCCGTTATTCTGCTTAAATTCCGCCGGATTTGGATTCATTGCCGCTAACTGTTGACGCAATTTTTCATCTGCCACATATAGCCGTACTTTAGCATCCAGAGAAGAACCCACCATTTTATCCTTGCGCGCCTGTTCCATCACCTGATTAACCTCAGCGCGAATCTCCCGTAATTTTACCCAAAACTCTGCTAATTCAGGCTTTTTCCAGGTTTCATCTAACCGAACCCAACCAGATTCAAACACTGATAAATAGGGGGTAGAATAGGGCATATTTTGCCAGATATCTTCGGCCGTATGACACAAAACTGGCGCGATCGCTTTCGCCAAATTTTCCAGAGCGATCGCCAAAACCGTCTGACAACTGCGCCGCCGGAAACCATTTTCCGCGCTAATATATAGTCGGTCTTTCGCAATATCCAAATAGAAATTGGATAAATCCACCACACAGAAATTCTGCACCGTTTGGAAAAAGCGGAAAAACTGATAAGTTTCAAAAGCGTCTTTCACTTCCGCAAACACTTCCGTCATGCGGTGCAACATATACCGATCTAACTCTGGTAAATCCTGATAGGCGATCGCATCTTTTGCCGGGTCAAAATCATGCAAATTCCCCAACAAAAACCGCGCCGTATTCCTAATTTTACGGTAAACATCCGACATCTGTTTTAGGATATTTTTACCCAAAGGTACATCTGCAGAATAATCCACCGAAGACACCCACAAACGCAGGATATCCGCACCATAAGCCGGCTCTTGTTGTTGATTTTTGCCCCCATTAATAACCACAGCCGGATCTACCACATTACCGATAGATTTACTCATTTTCCGGCCGTTTTCATCCAGGACAAAACCATGAGTTAGTACAGTTTTATAAGGTGCAATCCCATAGTTAGCCACACTGGTCAACAAACTAGACTGAAACCAACCCCGATGTTGATCAGAACCTTCTAAATAAATATCAGCCGGATAAGCCAATTCTGGGCGCTGTTTAGCCACCGCCGCCCAAGAGGAACCCGAATCAAACCAGACATCCATAGTATCGGTTCCCTTGCGGTATTTCTTGCCATTATTAACATAGGATTCCGGCAGTAATTCCTCAACCGAAAGTTCCCACCAAGCATCAGTACCTCGTTCAGCAATAATACCTTTTACATGGTTAATCGTTTCCTCATTTAGCAGAGGTTCCCCCGTTTCTTCCTCATAAAAAACCGGAATCGGAACCCCCCAACTGCGCTGACGAGAAATACACCAATCACTGCGATCGCTTACCATTGGCGTAATCCTATTTTCTCCCTGGGGGGGAATCCACTGCACCTGTTTAATAGCCTCTAAAGCCTGTGACCGGAAACCTTCCACCGACGCAAACCATTGTTCTGTCGCCCTAAAAATTGTCGGTTTTTTCGTCCGCCAATCATAGGGATATTTATGTTGATAGGGTTCCTCCTTAATCAAAGAACCCGCCTCTTGTAACGCTTCAATAATCGCGCTATTAGCATCTTTGAGAACATTTAAACCCGCAAACTCTCCCGCCTCCTCCGTAAAATCACCATTTTCATCTACTGGCGAAAGTATAGGTAAACCATAACGCTGACCTACGATATAATCTTCCTGACCGTGACCGGGTGCTGTATGAACCAAACCCGTCCCCGATTCAGTAGTCACATAATCACCACCAATTAAAATCCGACTTTCCCGGTCAAATAGAGGATGTTTATAGGTGCAATTTTCTAGCAGTTCGCCTTTTACCGTGGCTTTCACAGTTAAATTAGTCTCAAAAGTAGCTGATAACCTTTCCACTAATTCCGCCGCCACCAACAGATATTTAAACTCAATAGAACTCTCAGAATCCCCTTGAGTTTCTACCACCGAATATGTTAATTCTGGATTCAGAGAAACTGCCAAATTTCCCGGAATCGTCCACGGCGTAGTCGTCCAGATTGCTACTCCTAAATCCGGTAAATATGGACTCAGTAACTCTCGCACCGATTCAGCTAAACTCGTAATTCTGAAAGCCGCATAAATACTGCGGGAGGTGTGACCTTCTGGATATTCTAACTCCGCTTCCGCCAGGGCTGTTTTGGAACTCGGACTCCAATGGACGGGTTTTAGACCCCGATAAATGTATCCCTTGAGAACCATTTGAGCGAATACAGCAATTTGGGCCGCTTCGTATTCGGGAGTTAGGGTTAAATAGGGGTTGTCCCAGTCTCCCCACACCCCATAACGTTGAAATTGGGTTTTTTGTTCTTCAACCGTTTTCAGGGCAAAATCTCGCGCTTTCTCACGCAAAGTCATCGGCGTGAGTTGTTCCCTTTCTGACTGCTTCATCTGTTGCAGCACTTTCAACTCAATCGGGAGTCCGTGACAGTCCCAACCCGGCACATAGCGCACTTTTTGCCCCTGTAGAGTTTGGTAGCGGTTAATAATATCTTTGAGAATCTTATTCAGGGCGTGGCCTATGTGTAGCTGTCCATTCGCATAAGGCGGGCCATCATGAATTACAAACCGATCGCCCGGATTGTTTTCACAGAGGCGATCGTATATCTGGTTATCCGCCCAAAATTTTTGTAATTCTGGTTCCCGTTTGACGGCATTAGCCCGCATATCAAACTTGGTTTTGGGCAGGTTAACCGTGTCTTTGTAGGCGTTTTTTTCGGTCACGGCAGTATACTGAACGATTCTCTAGGGTTAGCAGTTTTCAGATATTTTAACTCTGTTGGGGACGGCTTGCCACAAATTCCCCATCGCTGTGTTTAGTTTTGTAACGTTCCTTAAAATAATCGGGCGATCGCCTGATATGATTAGACCTTGGTTTATATCATCGCTTTGGGAAGTTTTGGGAGGAACAATGGACTTTATTACCAACTTGTTCAGCAATGTCAATTTTGAACTGATCGCCCAGTTACTAATGCTATCGCTGATTGTGATTGCTGGCCCGGTGGTGATCGTATTGTTGGCGTTTCGTGGGGGCGACCTGTAGCATCAGACCCCCAAAATCTCTGAATCCAACGGAGGCGGGTGGGTTTTACCTACCCTCCCATTTTCCTGTGCCTACCAGCAGACCTACATCGACTCAAATTTAGTCCTGGATGTAATCCTGTCCATTCACTAAAGCCATTTCCGCCCGGACGAACTCCCGCCCCAGGTATAGGGCATGATCAAAACAACTCAGCGGACACCGACTCGCTTCTTCTGTGATTTTAATACCTAATTCTTTCGCCGTTCTTCCCCGGTAAATACCCATGGGAGTCCGCTTTAGTTCCCCTTTACACGGGAAAGGTTCCCCCGTGTCTGGATCAACCGCTAGGCCCTGTTCGTTGATATCGTTGCTATAATGTTCCGCACAAATTAAGCCCCTTTCTCGATCAATATAAATGATAAAATAGCCCGCCGGATCGAGTTTAATAAAACGCTGGGAGAGCTTGTCATCTAACGCTATGCGTTCTTCTGGAGATAGGTTGGTGTTCGTTGATAGAGTAGACACAAAAGTTAAAAATGCGATCGCTACAATACAGTCTACTTATTACTTTACAATATGTCGAATATTTAACCGAGGATTGTATTAATTTATACAGAAACCTCCAAGTATTAAAAAATAGTAATTGGCCATTTGCCACTAGATATAGCGTAAAACGAGAAATTTGTCAATACCTGTCACTAAATATATATATGGAGTAAATTAGTAAAGCTGATTCAAATTTCAGACATAAACAGACCATGCAAACCCTATCAACCACAACTGATACCCCCTTCAATCGCCAAATTCAGGTAATCCGGCGGGATGGATCGTTAACCCTTTTGGATGTGTCCAGAATTCGCGCAGTCGTTAACTGGGCTTGTGAAGGCTTAGATGCTAACCCCATTACTTTAGAAGCTGGACTGACCACTCGCCTTAAAAACGGCGTCACCACCAGGGAAATTCAAGATAACTTAATAGGTTGTGCCCTAGAGTTGTGTAGCCCCTCCGACCCAGACTGGCGGTATGTAGCCGGGAGGCTGCATATCTGGAATTTATGGAAAGATACCCTGGTTAGCCGTGGCTATCAATATGAGGATTATTGCCAAACCGTTACTACCAAAGTCAAAGCCGGTCAATATGACGATCGCTTATTAAAATATACCCCCGAACAGTTGAGAGAAGCCGGAACCTGGATTAACCCCCAATGGGATAAGGATTATGATTATGCGGGGGCGATTTTACTAACTAAACGTTATTTATTACCCCAGGAATTACCCCAAGAAGCCCTATTATCTTGTGCCTTATTATTAGCCGTAGTCGAAGCTCCAGAAAAACGAATGTTTTGGGCGCATAAATTCTATCAAGCGATCGCCCTGCGTCAGATTTCTTTAGCCACCCCAATTTTAGCTAATTTGCGGATTCCTAACGGGTCTTTGAGTTCCTGTTTTATTATCGGTATGGATGATAATTTAGAGAACATATTTGACACCATTAAAGACGCTGCCCGAATTTCTAAAAATGGTGGCGGTGTCGGCGTAAATGTCAGCCGCATTAGGGCGACAGGTAGCTGGGTAATGGGTAAGCCTAACGCTTCCGGTGGTGTAATTCCCTGGATTAAACTGTTAAATGATACCGCTATTGCTGTTAATCAGGGAGGCCGTCGGGCTGGGGCAATTACAGTCAGTTTAGATGTGTGGCATTTAGACATTCTCGAATTTCTGGAAATGCAAACCGAGAATGGAGACCAGCGCCGGAAGGCTTATGATATTTTCCCCCAATTAGTGATTTCTGATGAATTCATGCGGCGGGTGCGTAACTGCGAAAACTGGACTTTAGTTGACCCCTACGAAGTCCGGGTAAAATTAGGCATAGAATTATCAGAATTGTGGGGAGAAGAATTTGAGTTATCTTATCAAAAAATCGAATCCTCTTTAGATTCTAAATTAAAGCTATATAAGCGGATTAATGCTAGGGAACTGTTCAAAAATATTATGCGATCGCAAGTAGAAACCGGGATGCCTTATCTGTGGTTTAAAGATACTAGCAACGCTGCCAATCCTAACCAACACGAAGGATATATTCCTGGGGGTAATTTGTGCCAAGAATCTTGGTCTAACGTCAAACCAGGAGAACTCGCCCATACCTGCAACTTAAACAGTCTCAATTTAGCTAATTTAGATTGGCAAGACCTACCCAATATTTGCGAAATAGCCGTCCGAATTTTAGACAACACCATCGAAATTACCCACCCACCATTTCAAGCCAGTATTGACCATAATCAATGTTATCGCACCATTGGCGTAGGTGTCATGGGGTTAGCTGATTGGTTAGCAAAACGGCGCTTTTCCTATAACCATGTGCAGGAAATTAGCAACCTGTTTGAAGATATCGGATTTTACTGCACCAAAACCTCAATGGAACTCTCCAAAGAAAGGGGGGCTTATCCCGCATTTGCTGGAAGTTCCTGGAGTCAAGGCAAGTTAATTGGTGCCAAACCCGTCGATTGGTTTTTAACCCACGCCGACGATAAAATCAGGTGGAAAGAATTAAGCGAAGATATCCAAAAATATGGGATTAGGAACTCTCATATAACCGCCATTGCCCCCAATACCTCATCATCCTTAGTCCAAGGTTGCACCGCCAGCGTATTACCCTGTTATAGTCGTTTCTTCTATGACAAATGGGCTAAAGGAACCGTACCCATTGCCCCTCCCTTTATTAAAGAAAACTTCTGGTTTTACCCAGAGAATAAAACCCTAGATCAGCAAATTGTTGTCAAAGCCGTAGCCACCATGCAGCAATGGATTGATACAGGGATATCAATGGAGTTGATGTTTAACCTCAATCAAGGGGTATATTTCCCTGAAGAACCCGATCGCAGCCTGAAAGCTAAAGATATCTTTGAAACCCTCATGGCGGCTTGGGAACAGGGGTGCAAAGCCATCTATTATGTCAGGACAGTGCAGCGGGACAGCTTTCAAGAATCCGAAGATGCCTGCACAGCTTGTGCAAATTAGCTATAATATCCGTTACCACTAAACTTGTAGTCGGGGGAATCCTAAATTCTCCCGATTAGTTTCGTGTTGTTGATGAAAATTAACCGCTGATAAATACAACTTTTCAGCATTTATAAACATCAACAAAAACTCCCGTTTTGGATGGAAAAAATGACGCTTGTACTAAACTTTAACGGTCACAACAATAAGCAAATCAACAAAATGCCTCTCAATCCCATCTTTAATCCTGATGGTAATGATGATGTGGCTCACCGTTCAATGTGGTTTGGCGAGACTACCAACCTAATGCAACTTAATGATGTTCGCTATTCTTGGGCAGTCGGTTTATACAAGCAAATGCGCGAAAATTTCTGGGTTAATTAGGTAGCCCAGATTAAACCCCTTGAAAACGGGGGAACTCTGGAGTTGCATGGTTCGCCAAAACTGGGGATAATCGACAAGGAACCTTACCAAGTTGATATTAAACAAAGAAAAGGTTTTTTGGGCGCTAATTGCGATCGCATATGGCACTACAGACAATCCCGTGCCTAGCTCATAGATAGTGAGAAGGTGTAGAGACTATCCAGCTTATGGAGTAGGCAGTAAGCGGTTGACTGTCGAAGCGGGGGGCTCTTTTGTTTAACAAAAGATGATGATATAGTCCGATCTATGTGGTGACACATAGCAGCTTGAATAAAGCGGGCAACACCTAGCGAATGTTGCTGAACATCAATGACCTGAAAAACTGGACATCACCCAGGATGTTGTTGATTACACTAATTTAACCCCTGATGAACGGACGGCATTTGATGGAATTCTATCTTATTTAACTTTCTTGGATTCCATTCAAACCTGCAACATTCCCTATATCAAAAATAGTGTAACTGCCCCAGAAGTCAGCCTCTGTATGGCCGAACAAATCTCTCAAGAAGGAATGCACAATCAGAGTTATCAATACATGATTGAAACTATCATTCCTTCCGAACGGAGAAACTACGTTTATGACTTTTGGCGCACCGATAAAGTTTTACGCGATCGATGTGAATTTATCGCCGGACTTTATCAACAATATGTTGATGATCCCACCCCGGAAAATTACTTTGTCTCATTGATGGCAGATTACTTGTTAGAAGGAATGTACTTTTATAATGGGTTCATTTTCTTCTACAATTTAGCCTCGCGAATGTTAATGCCGGGAAGTGCCGATATTTTCAAGATGATTAACCGTTAATGTTAGCGGCTATTGTCAGTAATGATAATAGAAAACCCCTTGAATTCAGGGGAAGTCTCATTGAGATAATCCTGAGCGAAACCTATGCTAATTAGCAGAATGTTCAAACTATGTCAGAGTTAAAATCTGGCAACTGTATGAACAAGGGACGTGCAAAGACCATCCAGAAATGGAGTAGAGTCAAGCGACTCGAAGCGGGGGGAATCCTTCTTAAATAAATAAGTTAAGGATTGTGATATGGTCTGTTCTATTCGGCGACGGGTAGCTGCTTAAATTAAGCGGGTAGGGAGTAGCGACCCCTACTGAACATTAAAGGACGAACTTTCTCATGTGCGGTTATTCCAGAAAATTATCCCGGAAGCTATGGCAATTTTTCCCCATTCCCAAGACCGGATTTATGAAATGTTCGATGCGGCTGTTCAACATGAATGCCGCTGGACCAATCATATTGTTGGTAACAACATTTTGGGAATTACTGAACACAGTACAGAACAGTACACTAAATATCTCGCTAATATCCGACTGCGTTCTATTGGTTTAGAATCCCTCTATAGTGACCCCAAATACCAAAAGAGTCCCTATACTCATTTAGAGCGTTTCTCGGATACTAAAAAAGAAGCTCACACTAAGGCGAACTTCTTTGAAGCCAGTGTTACCAGTTATGTGATGTCTTCTGGGGTGAGTGGCTGGGATGAAATTTGAGGATTACCCACCACTAAACTGTTAGCAACGCAACCAAGACAGGAAGAAGCTATCACAAACCTTCTTCCTGTTTTGATTTCTACGGTCAGCCTCTGACGCGGAATTGCTACCATGAGTAATAATACTGAATGTTTCAGACCCATATAACCCAGACATTCCTCAACAGGTGTTCTACAATAAGATATTGCACCCCTGTAAAATTCCATTGATCCAATCTTCGAGATAATGAGAAAACTGTTTAGCGATTTAATTTCCAAACCAGCACCCCCAGCCCCACCCCAACCCAAACCCCCCCAAATTAAAAAACGCCGTGGCGGTATCAGCATTAAAACCCCCGAACAAATCGAAATCATGCGAGAGTCGGGTAGAATAGTCGCGACAGTCCTCAAAGAGATCTCACAACAGATCAAACCTGGTATGACTACCGCAGAAATCGACGCCTACGCTGAAAGGCGGATTAGGGAATTAGGCGCTGTTCCTAGCTTTAAAGGCTATCACGGCTTCCCGGCTAGTATTTGCATCTGCATTAATAACGAAGTAGTCCACGGTATCCCCCGTAAAAATAAGGTGATCCGTAACTCAGATGTGGTAAAAGTCGATACAGGAGCCTACTACCAGGGTTTTCATGGAGACTCCTGCATCACTATTGCTATTGGTGAAGTGACACCATCAGCTAGTAAACTGATTAGAGTGGCTGAAGAATGTCTGTATAAAGGCATTGAACAAGTCAAAGCTGGAGCCTACTTGCTAGACATCGCTGGAGCTATTCAAGACCACGCAGAAGCTAATAACTTTCAGATTGTCCAAGAGTTTACAGGTCATGGGGTAGGAGAAAACCTGCACGAGGAACCTTCGGTGTTTAATGTCCGCACCTATGATTTACCTAATGTCAAGCTCAAAGCAGGTATGACCCTAGCCATTGAACCTATTTTAAACGCTGGCTCTCGATTTACCCGTATCCTTAGCGATCGCTGGACGGCAGTTACGGTTGATAACGCCTTATCTGCCCAATTTGAGCATACTGTATTAGTGACTGAAAACGGCTACGAAATTTTAACCGATCGCCATCAAGTCTAAACAGATACCCCACCAGCCAAAACAGGTAAATTTTCCTCAACCCTACTAAATACCCCCTCCCTTGGGTCTAGGGTTGAGGAGAGATCCACTTTCCCCGGCTTCTGCTGATAAGTCATCAAACCTGTTAACTTTTATCAACTTTATAAAAATGTCAAATCAAATCCCAGAAAATGAGCCACAAGGGGAAGAAATACCCCCAGTATCTCCTCGACTTTTATTAGTAGATGATGAACCGGGATTACGGGAAGCTGTCCAAGCCTATTTAGAGGACAGTAATTTTATTGTAGATGTCGCGGAAAATGCTAAACTGGGCTGGGAATTACTACAGCAAAATCTACCAGATTTGGTAATTACTGATATTATGATGCCGGAAGTTGACGGCTATCAATTCCTGGAACAAATGCGCTCAGACCCTAAATTTAAAGCCCTTCCTGTGGTGTTTTTGACTGCTAAAGGGATGAAAGGCGATCGCATTCAAGGTTATCAAGCCGGTTGTGATGCCTATTTATCTAAACCCTTTGACCCAGAAGAACTTGTAGCCATTGTTAAAAACCTGTTAGAACGTCGAGCCGCCACCCGCCAAGAAGCCGAAGACGGCACCCCAGATATTACCGCCTTAGCTGGACAAATTGCCCGCATTGAAAATATGCTCAAGGGTAAAACTGGCATCAATTTGAGTCCTTCCCCCATTAAAATTGACCTAACACCCAGAGAACAAAGTGTTTTAGATTTAGTCGCCCAAGGACTAATGAATAAAGAAATAGCCAGCCGTTTAGAAACCAGTGTCCGCAATGTCGAAAAATATGTGAGTCGGTTATTTACTAAAACCGGAACTAATAGCCGCACTGAATTAGTCCGTTATGCTCTCGAACACGGTTTAACTAAATGAAAATACTTGGATATTTGTTAAGATTTATTGAGAATCATCATGCAATCTCCATTTTTTTGTTAGCATTCAGTCAGAGAGTTCAAATTGACAACAGTCAATCCGATTATGAAAACCTCTGTTCTGCATAAAGAATCAGTATCAACCCTAATCCAAACATTTTTACTCCTGGTGCTGCTGTTGAGTTTTTTCCTGATGATTAGCATGGCGGGCACCGTTTGAGATTAGAGATGATCGAATTATCGCGATGCACTATGCTCAATGACCAAAAATATACCCCGTCTCTTGTGAGCGGGGAGTTGAAAATTTAGAGTCGCACTAATAGATTAAGGCCGTGGGTATCGGTGCCGCAGGTGGGCAGTAAATTGTAATCCCAAGCCAGTTGTTGTATTTCTTCAGTAATTTTTGGGGTTGGATACCAGGGGTTAGTCCGGCGATAGCCATAGAAAACCTCAACGCCATCAATTCCCAGGCGACTGGCTTCGGGGATGAGTTCTGCTGCTGGGCGGCGATATCGTGCTGGGTGAGCTAAAACAGCTAAACCGCCGGCGTTTTGGATAGCGGCGATCACAGCCCGGGCTCCGGAATGTTGACGAGGGACTGAATGATGCTGTAAATAGGGATAGATACTAGGAGCATCTGGGTCAAAAGCATAGCCCAAAATATGTACGTCGGTTTCCAGGAGGTGGGCGTTAATTTCAACACCCGTCCACAGGGTCAGGGATGGGATGTTATCTGGTTTGCAAGCATGACTTTTCCGGTGATTTAACCAATGCTGGGCGATTTGATAGCCCTCAGTGGTATGGTGGTCTGTGATGGCAAGTCCTTTGAGTCCAATAGCGATCGCCTGTTGAATGAGGGCGATAGGGTCAAGCTGTCCATCCGATTTCGTGGTATGAGCATGGAAATTGTAGGATGTGGGACAGCTATCCGCATCAATTCCCTGTAAGACTTGAATAAGTGCTGACCGACTCATAGCCGTAGACTCAACATATTGCTTCTGAGCATTTTCCCAAGTTTTCGATAAACTGGAGAAGGATGCAGAAGCCGGGACAAGATTGACTGACATAGCCGTCGATTTCTTAATAAACCTTTACCTACATCTACTGTATCGAATTTATCAGGCCTGATGTGGGATTTCGGCTGATTTAAGGACGATTTTAGATTTAAAATTCTTATATATACTTACTAATTCTTATATATACTTACTAACTGCCATTTTAGGGAAGGATGGGGCGATCGGGTGGAATTGCCGATGCCCATTTTTCCCCACCCTAAGCTGATGCTTCACTGTTGCGATAACTAGCAGCCTGATTAAGCAATTTAGACCAACGCTTCTGTACCTGTTTGGGAGTACATTTGAGAGCCACAGCGATCGCCTTATCAGGTTCTCCATCCCGTTTTAGTTGCAATAAAGTCCTTTCCGCCAGAGACAGATTATTCTGAAACGCCGCCCATTGCTCAGTAGTCATCCCCAGTTTTTGGTCTAAGTCCGCTCCCAACCACTCATGAACCAGTTTCCAGTTATTAGAGTGAGCAAACTTTTCGACATGGTACTTAAACCGCTGTTGTAAGTAGTCCCGTTGACGAGGGGTGAGATTAAGGGCCTTATCAATATCGCCGGCTTGCCAATCCTGAAGTTTCAGAACTAGATAATCTACACAATCATTCTGACCCTGGGCTTCCAGATATTGTACCAGTTCCGCAATTACGCGATCGCGCAATACAGCATCAGCCGGGTCAACCATCTCAGACACCATCAAATCGCGAATTTGCTGCATAGCGTGGGTACGACTTTGAGCCTCAGCTTCCTCGGTTTTGCCCCCCTCAACCGCCAATTCAATATCAAGAGACATTTCTGGGGGTTGACCTTTAGCAAAACCTTGAGCCCGCAGGACGATTAACCGTTGGCGGTTGCGACCCGGTAAACCAATCTGACGCTTGGCATATTGTTCTGTAAAAGCCATATATTCCGAAAGTTCTAACCTAGTTTGGGGGGTATAGTCCGCTTCGAGTTCATGTTCACGACGAAACGCCCGCAGAGACTCAATATAGAAACCTTGGAGGAAATCTTCAATCAGATTATACCGAGCCTGGAAATGCAGATTAGAGTTAAAAGGAGCCACATGGCGGTACACCATCGCTGCCAAATTGGAGTGCAGTTCCACCCGACCTTGACGGGAACCTAGACGATAGTATTGTAAGCATTTTTGCAGGCGATGACGGGCTAAATTCAGTTGCCAGGTTCCTACTTCCCCGGAATCTTGAATCCGCTTGCTTTTGCTGCAAATGCGATCGACTTCTATGGCAATTCGCATCATTACTGAGTCGCTGCTGGCTGGTTTCAGTTTCAGAACCTGCTTAATTTCGTCTAGGAGGCTGTTCACTACTGTTTGAGTATGTAAGGTCTCAACACTGGTATCTGACAGTTCAGGGGTGGCGACGACGTTGGTAGAATTGGTATTAAACATTTTCATTACCTGGTATAAGTTGGCTGTTGCAGAGGTTGAGGTGCAGGTGCAAGGTCTTGGCTGGCTTGTTTGTTTCCCTGTCCTGATTCAACTCTCTACAATTTGAATAGTAGGAGCAACCACATTCAAACAGGGTCTGAACTGTTCCACTCTTTTAAGTAACTGCAATCACTCCTAGGGTGAACTGACCTACTTATACACAATCACTCTCGGCTCCATTTCGCTCAAACTCCCTCTGCATAAGGATTTAGACATAAGCGCGATCGCTCCTGTTCCCCCACTGTTCTGCCTATGGGACTACCCCCATTTCGTAGACAGTTACCTAACTGGTTCCTTCTGTAGTCTTCTCAAATTGATGTTGGGTTCCACTTATAAAATTGATGTTGGGTTCCACCACGCTGACAGAAACACCCCCTGATGTTCGGTTCCACTGCCCTGCACCCAACCTACTTCATAAAAAACCCCTGGTGTTCGGTTCCACCGCCGTTATACAAAACCCTGGTGTTCGGTTACACCGCCGTTATACAAAACCCTGGTGTTGGGTTACACTCCGTTACACCCAACCTACTTCATAAAAAACCCCTGGTGTTCGGTTACACCGCCGTTATACAAAACCCTGGTGTTCGGTTCCACCGCCGTTATACAAAACCCTGGTGTTGGGTTACACTACGTTACACCCAACCTACTTCATACAAAACCCTTGGTGTTCGGTTCCACCGCCGTTATACAAAACCCTGGTGTTGGGTTCCACTACGTTACACCCAACCTACTTCATAAAAAACCCTTGGTGTTCGGTTCCACCGCCGTTATACAAAACCCTGGTGTTGGGTTACACTCCGTTACACCCAACCTACTTCATACAAAACCCTTGGTGTTCGGTTCCACCGCCGTTATACAAAACCCTGGTGTTGGGTTACACTCCGTTACACCCAACCTACTTCATACAAAACCCTTGGTGTTCGGTTACACCGCCGTTATACAAAACCCTGGTGTTGGGTTACACTCCGTTACACCCAACCTACTTCATACAAAACCCTTGGTGTTCGGTTACACCGCCGTTATACAAAACCCTGGTGTTGGGTTACACTCCGTTACACCCAACCTACTTCATACAAAACCCTTGGTGTTCGGTTCCACCGCCGTTATACAAAACCCTGGTGTTGGGTTCCACTACGTTACACCCAACCTACTTCATAATTTGACTACACTGTTGCGAACTATCTGTGGAATGAAGGCTGGTTGACTAGCTAGTTACTAGATTCTTTAGCGGAAATAGTTTCCAGGTGAGGAGATGGAATGGGAACTTCCTCGACTACGGGATGCTTATCAAGGGTGAGATCGGTTTGTTGAGAACCTGATAAACGTTTAAGTAGTTTAGGTTTGGGATCATGGAGTAAGTAAATAATACGATCGCCTGCTTGCCAAGTTTCCGCCACTGGGACTACCATTAGCTGATCTTGACGCAACAGTAATAGAGGGAGAAACTCCCCTGAGCGAATCATCGCCTGTAAATGCGATCGCTGAAACTCCAGTCCCGGTTGTCTCAGCAAAGTTTCCCCCAACTTCACCTCACGGTCCTGGACATATTGACTCCACAGCTTCAGGGGGAACTCTGGAATAAAAGCCTGTTGTACCTTATCCTTAGCATTACTGTTAGCAGTTTTCTTTTGAGGCTCTTGGGGAAAAATCGCCAACACACGAGGAGGCTGGAACTCTTCCGCCGCCCGTTGTGCTAAAACTAGATTCACCTCACCATTGCTAGTCATAGCCAGGAAAGTCCCCATAGACTCAAGTCCCGCCTCTTCCAAGACATTCGTATCAAGGGCGCTACTTTGATAAACACGCAACCCCTCATCCTTAGCCTGTTCGCAAGCCTCTGGGTCTGTATCAATAATCACCACCGACTCATTGCGTTCTTGGAACATTTGTCCAATCAGGCGGCTGATGGGATTTGAACCGACAATTACCGCTCCCGTAGCTGTAGACGAGGTAACTCTTAATAGTTGAGCCACATATTTAGCCGTTAGTCCTTGGGTGACAACAGTCATAATAATCGTCAGGAAAACCAAAGCCTTAATTGAGTCTCCCCCATTCATTCCCCGTTGAGTCAACAGAATCGCAAACAGGGAAGACACAGAAGCTGATACAATCCCCCTAGGTCCTATCCAAGCAATAAAAAACTTTTGTCGCCAGTTAAGTTTACTTGATAGGGTACAAATCAAAACGTTAATGGGACGGACAATAAACATCAGAGCGAGTACCGTTAACACACTCCCCCACCCCAAGGCGACAATACTTTCTAAAGACAGATCCGCCGCTAACAGAATAAACAGCACCGACACACATAACATGGTCAGTTGTCCCTTAAAGCGGCGCAGTTGACGCATTTCTGGAACCCCCACAGAACGCACCACTAGACCCGCGACAACTGCAGTCATTAGCCCCGATTCACTACTGACCAATTCAGCAGCATCATAGAGCCCCCAGAGAGCAGCTAAGACGACTAAACTGGTGAGATCCTCAGACATAAACTTAGCTTGTTTGAGACTCCACCCCATTAATGCACCACCGACGACCCCGATAGTGGCACCAATTCCTAGACGAGTGATTAATTCCCGGAACAACTCCACGGGGTCAGCACTACCACTGAGAACTACATTAAGCACTAAGACGGCGAGAATAGCACCAATGGGATCGATTAGCACTCCTTCCCCTTCCAAAATCGCCGCCACGGGTCGATCAACAGAAACCTGTTTGAGTAGGGGACCAACTACAGTAGGTCCGGTCACAACTACTAAGGACGCATACAAAAAGGCGATCGGCCAGGGAAATTCCCCTAGCCAATGAGCAGCCATACCACCACCCACCAAGGTGATCAATGTTCCGACTGTTACTAAGTTACGGATACTCCCAGAAACAGCCCCTAAAGCTCTCAGTTCTAGGCTTAATCCCCCTTCAAACAGAATTAGGGCTACAGAAAGGGAGACAATGACTTCTAAGCCATCGCCGAGTAAGTTGGGATGGACTAGCCCTAAAATATCATTGCCTACTAGGATACCGAATACCAGTAGAAAGACAATGGCAGGAACTTTTAGATAGTCCGCTAAAACTTGAGCACCGATACCACTAATGATGGTTATGACCATCAGCATGGTGATCTCAAAGGATGTGTCCATAAGGGTTACTGTCGCACGATCAAAATATCTTCGGTCACTTGATATCAGACCCGCCATCAAACAGAGGGGGATTCCATCTACTCCAACAAATCAAAAATTGATTATTGTTGAACTTCTGGCGGGGTAACTACTTGGGGTAGATAGTGGGCACTAGGAATGAGTATGTTAATGTTAACCTATCCTAGATTGGGCGATCGCCTCACCCCTTAATAGCTTATCGAGAACCGGGTCTACGCCATAGTCTCGCAAATTCTACCAGGGTAGGGGCGGGAATTTGCGTTTGTAGCCATTCGATCGCCTCTTTTTGGGTAGGAGTCCCACGGTAGAATTGACAGACATCGAGTAACCGAATATCAACCACTACTTCCGGGGTGGCGTTCCATTTCTGTTCAAATTCCAGCAAAATCGTCACTGGAATTTCCCGTTGTAACCACCGCAAGGCTTGATTTTGGTTCGGTAGATCCCGATAATAACGGCACACATCTAGAATTCTAATCGACTGGGTTTGGGGAGTAGCCTGATTTCTCCACAAACGCGCAAACTCTAATAAGGTCTCCGATGGGATTTTATCCTGTAACCAGACTAAGGCTTTATCTTCCGTCGCAGAACCACGATAGATCCGACATATATCAATTAGTTCTAGAGTTGTTGCGGGTGCGGGTGCCGGTGCCGGTGCCGGTGCCGGTGCCGGTGTCGGTGCCGGTGCGGGTGTCGGTGACGGTGCGGGTGTCGGTGCCGGTGCGGGTGCGGGTGCGGGTGCGGGTGTCGGTTCTGCTTCTACCCTTGGTGGTGGGACGAAGTTTTCCACTTGACCCATTAATGCAGTCCAGGTTTTTAAGCCAGCTACCCCATTTTTTTCTTTAATGCCTTTGTTATCCTGAAAACTGATGACAGCCCTTTCAGTTCCCGCGCCAAAAATGCCGTCAATTACTCCCGGTTCAAAACCGCGTTTTTTCAGCTTGGTCTGCATTAATTCTACTTTCGGTCCCCGTTCCCCTTTGCGGATACTCTCAAAGATGTTGACATCTACCCCGCCTCGGATACCATCAACTTGACCGCGATCTGTATATTGCCAAAATACCCAGGTTTTCCATTTTCCGGGTATGGCTGGTTTTTCCGCTTGGGTATAGTGGGCTATCCATAGGGGATATTCCGAAAAGCGATCGGTGTTCAGTTGTTGCCAAAATCCTGGATAGGTGTAAATTATCGGTTGATATCCCGTCGCTGCTTCGATCGCTTCTAACCACACAGCCGCGCGATCGCATACCGTTTTGGAATCAAGCCCGTCCGTGGTTTCAATATCTAACACCGGCGGCAAATCTCCCGGTTCCAGGGTAACAATTCTCAGGAAGTTATCGATTTGTCCCTGAATATTGCTGGCCGGCCGAAAAAAGTGATATGCTCCCCTAATTAAGCCGTTGGCTTTGGTTGCTTTCCAATAGGGAGCAAAAACATCCGCCACAAAGGTGGCTCCCTCCGTTGATTTAATGACAGCAAACGCCATACCGGAATTAGCCACTGCTTTCCAGTCAACGTTGGGTTGGTAGTCTGAAACATCTATACCGCGTATACTCATGGGTTTGGCATTTAACAATAATATTTTGATCAGGTATTGGCAATGCGGATCAGCTCATTAAACCGCTATCGGGCCAGTCAATTGACCCATTGACTCTACTGTCGCACTTCGCACTTTGACTATAATACTTCTGAGTTCCGTTGATTAACTGTTATGTTAACCGATCGCTATTTTTTCCGCCGTCCAGTGGCGATCGCTTGATGTATAAACTTTAATATCCCCATTACCCGCTTGGTTCAACATCTCCTGCACTTCTTCTAAGGTAAACGCCGCCTGTAGGGAATCTCGGAATAGTTGTTTTTGATGCTGGTTGCAGTCCCCTGCATATTCCTCTACTAGGCGATCGCGATCGGCTTCACTTTTCGGTCGCTGTAAGTCCCGCAGGAAAATCCCTCCCCCCGGTTTTAATACTCGTTTCACCTCACAAAAAAAGGGTAAAGGGTCCCCCAGGTGATGCACTATACTATTGGAAATTACCAAATCAAACTGACCGTCAATATATGGCAACTTTTTGGCATCTACCAAGGCTAATTCTACTTGACTACTAATTCCCGCCGCCCTGATATTCCTCTCCCCTATTTTCAGCATATTTTCCGATAAATCAATCCCGATAATTTGCCAGCCTGGCTTCTGTTTCGCTATCAAAATCGGGATGCGTGCTGTTCCCGTTCCCGCATCTAATACCATCCCTTCTGACCTTGGTAAAACCGCGATCGCCTCTTCTGCAAAAGCTCGATTCACCTCCGAAAAATCCATAGAGTCATACTCTACAGCTTCCGACCAACTATCCATCACTTCCGGTTCTAAAACTCGTTTCATTCAGATTACTTTGCCAATGAAATTACACAAAAAAATATTTATTAACCTCAAATTATTAATCAATTATTATTAATTGTCAACCCCTCAGCCATCCTCACCATAATTTTAGGAAACTTTCAGGAAACCCAGTCCTGATGCTTTATAATCAAGGATTGTAGAATTTCCCCCTACCATATTGAAAATGGTTGAAAATTTAGTCATTATCGGTTCTGGTCCCGCTGGGTACACTGCCGCTATCTATGCAGGACGGGCTAACCTCAAACCCATTGTATTTGAAGGATATCAGAAGGGTGGGGTTCCCGGTGGACAATTAATGACCACCACAGAAGTAGAAAACTTCCCCGGTTTTCCTGATGGTATCACCGGACCCCAATTAATGGATCGCATGAAAGCACAAGCCGCGCGCTGGGGGGCTCAATTAATTACCGAAGACGTGATTAAGGTAGATCTCAGTCAAAGACCCTTTACCCTCACTTCCCCAGACCGGGAAATCTCCACCCATAGTATTATTATTGCTACAGGAGCTACCGCTAAACGACTCAACCTACCAGGGGAAGAAATTTTCTGGAGTAATGGCATTTCCGCCTGTGCTATTTGTGATGGCGCTAGTCCCCTATTTAAAGGGGTAGAATTAGCCGTTATTGGTGGCGGCGACTCAGCAGCAGAGGAAGCCGTTTATTTAACTAAATATGCCAGTCATGTTCATCTTTTGGTACGTCGAGATGAGTTGCGTGCTAGTAAAGCTATGCAGCAGCGAGTTTTACAAAACCCCCAAATAACTGTTCATTGGAACACTGAGGCATTTAAAGTATTTGGCAATGGCAAACTTGCGGGAATTGTAGTTAAAAATAACCGCACAAACCAGGAAAGTGAATTGCTGGTTAATGGTCTATTTTATGCCATTGGTCATACTCCCAACACTGACATTTTTCAAGGACAGTTAGAACTAGATTCTGTCGGTTATATTGTCACTAAAAATCATGGCGTAGAAACCAGCGTTGAGGGTGTTTATGCCGTTGGAGATGTTCAAGATCATGAATTTCGGCAAGCGGTGACGGCGGCCGGTAGTGGCTGCATGGGGGCGATGTTGGCAGAACGATGGTTATCTTCTCAGAATTTGGCTCAGGAATTTCCACAAACTGAATCCTCGTCAGACCATACAGACACCAGCCCCGAAACTGAGGCGGCAGATACTGAGGAAACTTACGATATAAATAACACTAAGCATAAAGGCAGTTATGCTCTGCGGAAACTTTACCATGAGAGCGATCGCTTAATTATGGTTAAATATGTTTCCCCTACCTGCGGCCCCTGTCGCACCCTCAAGCTTAAATAAATTGGTCGATGAGTTTGATGGTAAAATCCACTTTGTGGAAATTGATATAGAACAAGACCCGGAAATTGCACAAAATGCCGGAGTGATGGGAACTCCCACTATTCAGTTTTTTAAACATAAGGAGTTAGTCAGAGAAATGAAGGGGGTTAAACAAAAAAGTCAGTATCGAGATGTCATTCAAAGTAATTTATAGTTATCCTCTCTTTCTGTATGTCACCTGTTAACTAAAAAATGACTTCCACTAAATCTCGATTTGCTCGATTTTGGACCCGCACAGGTTCCCGTAGTGTTTCCAGTTGGATGATGACAATTGGTTTTGTGATCACAACTGTTTTTGTGGCGATCGCTATTTTCTCCCCAGTATTAGAAAGCTGGGGATGGATACAGAGTCCCACCGAATTTCTCGCCAACCCCATTCATCAACCCCCCGGACTCAAGCACTGGTTCGGTACCAATCGCCAGGGGTATGATATCTTTTCCCGTACCCTATTCGGCACTCAAGCCGCCTGGAAGGTGGTACTGTTAGCAACAGTATTAAGTTTATGTATCGGCGTTCCTCTGGGGCTTCTGAGTGGCTATCAGGGCGGGAAAATAGATCGTTGCTTGTTGTTTTTGATGGATACCATCTACACCTTACCGGGACTGCTGCTATCCATTACCTTAGCCTTTGTCGTCGGTCGAGGGGTGTTTAATGCAGCCTTAGCCCTTAGTATTGCCTATATCCCCCAGTATTATCGGGTAGTTCGTAACCATACCACCAGCGTCAAAACTGAATTATTTGTCGAAGCCGCCCAAGCCATGGGGGCTGATACTTGGACAGTGCTTTCTCGCTACCTGTTCTTAAATGTAATTCAGAGTGTCCCCGTTTTGTTAACTCTTAATGCAGCCGATGCGATCCTGATTTTAGGAGGATTAGGATTTTTAGGCTTAGGGCTACCACCAGAAACTCCCGAATGGGGCCATGATTTACGCCTAGCCTTAGAAGCTCTCCCCACTGGGATTTGGTGGAGTACATTGTTTCCCGGATTAGCCCTTACCATCATGGTAGTGGGGCTATCTTTGTTAGGAGAGGGAATTAGCGAGTGGATAAATCCTAAGACCCGAAATCAAAGTTAAACCCAGAAAATGATTAATAAATCAACAATTGACCGGCAAATATTAAGACATGACTGCAAAAACTTAATGTGATTTAACATTTTATGGGATTCCATTTCTTCAAATTTGAGCTACCTTAACAGAAAAGGCTGACGCATCTGAGAACTCAATGATCACGTTTACCGTGAAAATCTTTATTGAAATGGAGTTCTCCGATTCATCTGGTTTCAGTTTTTTGAGCAAATCCCTTGGTTCAAAACCAAACCCAGCAACTTAGCCTCTATATCATTTAGTTGGCATGAGTTCTGTCAAAGCGGGAAAACTAAGGATATCCTGTATTCGGAAACCCATGGGGCCGGTTTGAGAATACCCAGTCTTGAAAAGTCTCTGTTGAGGACAGACCAAGGGATTGAGACCTGGAGTGGCGCAAGCTATGGAATCACCTAGATTGTGATCACCAGATTATGTATTTCAATTCTGAATTAATCTCCTCGAAGTTTCTCCGCGAGGTTTGAGATGAACATTAAAATAGGATTGCTCAATTAACCTAACCCCCATAGTTTGTTATATGGGCTAACATAGATTGGGAAACCGATTCATAAATAATGTAGTCAACAACCCCACTCAACTGGCGGGATGGGGCTTGTTAAAGCCCCTAACCCAGAGTGAGTTTAGTTGACGGGCCTCAGACGCGGTCAGCGTCTACGTTCAGAGCAAGTGTTAAAGTTCTTACCTGGGGATGCGTCGCTGTCGCTAGTAGTCCCCAGCTCTAAAACCAGATGCTTAAACAGTCCTAGAGGGTTAAGACCGTGCTATCTCGAAAGTACCGACTCTGAACATTGGCAAGTGGGAACTTTACCCCAGCAATGGGTGTATCGGGGACAACCATATCCCCACCGGAGCGGCAACCATACCGCTTTACCCCGCAATTGCAGTCAACCTTTACCAACTCAGGAGGCTACGCTTATAGTTATCGAATGGGCAAATTAGGGGGTATTTAACCCCGCTCAATTCCGGCTCAATTCCTGACCCACCCACAAGGGGATGGGGTTTCTCGGAGGAAGAGCATGAATTGTACCTACCATACCCGTTGTGTTCCTTAACACGCTAGGGGTAGGGTAAACGAAAATGAATCGATGGCAGTATTAGTCACAATCGCTCGGTTGCCAATGCTTTTGCTAATGGGAGGTAGTTGGCTGTTGTTTATGCGGTCAAGGCCGACCCTGGCAAGTGAAACCTGAGATATTTTATATATATGGTTTGAGCAACTTTTGTCACCCTTAGCTGATGGGCTGTATCGGAATTCAATCATCAATAGTTTATGATCAACAAGCCGAAGTTACAGTCAGACCGAGTGAGGAATTGGCTAAACTGTCTACAGACAGATATATTGTTATATTCTGTCTCTCGTGATGGATTCTTGAATTGAGGAGCATGAGGAACGCGGCATGATCCAAATAAAAGACGGACTCGCAACCACCATTGAGCCTGAAATGGAAACAATTGAATTATCTGACCCGAAATCTGATCCAGATTTAGTTGAAAATTTGTTTGAACATGGAAAATCTCTTCCAGAAGAATTAGAGGAGTCTCAATCTGACACAGAACTAGCTAAAACTGGGGGTGCCGCGAAATCTCGGCGACGTGCCCAGACAAAAAAAAAGCACTATACAGAGGATTCGATTCGACTGTATCTTCAGGAAATTGGTCGCATTCGCTTACTGCGAGCTGATGAAGAAATTGAACTGGCTCGTAAGATTGCGGATTTGCTGGAGTTGGAACGAATACGCGAAAAGCTAATAGAGCATTATCATCGCGAACCTAACGAAAAGGAATGGGCAAATGCGGTTGATATGAGGCTACCAGAATTCCGCCGTCGCCTATTTCTGGGCAGACGAGCTAAGGATAAAATGGTTCAGTCTAACTTGAGGTTGGTGGTTTCGATTGCTAAAAAGTACATGAATCGGGGTTTGTCGTTTCAAGACTTAATTCAAGAGGGAAGTCTGGGGTTAATCCGGGCGGCGGAAAAATTCGATCACGAGAAAGGCTATAAGTTCAGTACCTATGCGACTTGGTGGATTCGTCAGGCTATTACTCGGGCGATCGCTGATCAGTCTCGGACGATAAGACTTCCGGTTCACTTGTATGAAACTATCTCGCGGATCAAAAAGACTACTAAACTCCTATCTCAGGAAATGGGTCGTAAACCGACGGAGGAAGAAATCGCTACCCGGATGGAAATGACCATCGAGAAGTTAAGATTTATTGCGAAATCCGCTCAACTACCTATTTCCCTGGAAACTCCCATTGGTAAGGAAGAAGATTCTCGCTTGGGAGACTTTATTGAGTCTGATGGAGAAACCCCAGAAGATCAGGTTTCTAAGAATTTACTACGGGAAGACCTCGAAAGTGTATTAGATACTCTTAGCCCTAGGGAACGAGATGTTTTGCGACTACGCTATGGACTCGATGACGGACGGATGAAAACCCTAGAAGAAATAGGGCAGATATTCAACGTGACTCGGGAGCGCATTCGCCAGATAGAAGCTAAGGCTCTACGAAAGTTACGTCATCCCAACCGCAATAGTATTCTCAAAGAGTATATTCGCTAGGGGATACCTACAGCCTGAACCATAATTTGGTCTTATATCACCCAGAGAACAGCTTTCTGGGTGTTTTTTTAGTTTTGTAAATAAGATGAGGGAAAATTAAATTTTTGGGGAATTTGAGCCCGAATTTTTCTCATAAATTTTAAGTTATTTCAATAAAGTTATAGATTTGTGTAAACAGTTGGCTGAATGGGAAATTAATTGATAAGAGATGGTTTTTCAGAGGTAGGATGATTAGATGTAAACATTTAATTTTATTAAAAAGATCAATTCGTTATGGGAATCGCCACCATCAACCCCGCCACGGGAGAAGTGGTCAAAACCTTTGAATCCCTGACTGACTCGGAGATAGAAGCCTGTCTGGAATCAGCAGAGCAAGCCTTTAGCCGTTACCGCTATCTGCCTTTTGAGAAAAAAGCTGAATGGATGAACCGGGCGGCGGAGATTTTGGAGCGAGATGCACAAAGATTTGCCCAAATCATGACATTGGAGATGGGAAAACCTATCAAAGATGCGATCGCCGAAGCTAAAAAAAGCGCCTTGGTTTGTCGGTTTTATGCAGAAAACGCGCCTCAGTTTCTGGCTGATGTTCCGGCCGCCAGTGATGCGACTCGGAGTTTCGTGCGCTATCAACCCCTGGGAGCCATTTTAGCTGTCATGCCTTGGAATTTCCCATTTTGGCAGGTGTTCCGCTTTGCGGCTCCGGCTTTAATGGCTGGGAATGTGGGGTTGCTCAAACACGCCTCTAACGTGCCTCAATGTGCTTTAGCTATTGCCGAAATCTTCACGGCGGCTGGGTTTCCCCCTGGAGTTTTCCAAACCCTCCTGGTGGGAGCGGACAAAGTAGCTCAAATTGTGGCTGACCCGCGCGTTAAGGCTGCCACCCTGACCGGAAGTGAACCAGCCGGAGCTAGTTTAGCTTCTACTGCTGGTAAAAATCTCAAAAAAACAGTGTTAGAATTAGGGGGTAGCGATCCATTTATTGTGCTAGAAAGCGCCGATATAGAAGCAGCAGTACAAACGGCGGTGACAGCTAGAATGCTGAATAACGGTCAGTCTTGTATTGCTGCCAAGCGGTTTATTCTTGCCTCCTCCATCGCCGGAGAATTTGAAAAAAAACTGGTCGCCAAATTTAAGGCGCTGAAAGTGGGAGATCCAATGCTCCCAGATACAGAAGTGGGTCCCCTGGCTACGCCGGGAATTCTCAAGGATATTGACGAACAGGTGCAAACTTGCCTAGCTGCGGGAGCTAAAGCTCTCACGGGCGGTCATCGACTCTCTGATCGTCCGGGAAATTTCTATGCGCCTACTATTTTAGCTTCCATCCCCCCTGGAACGCCTGCTGATCAGGAGGAATTTTTTGGACCTGTTGCGCTTTTATTTAGGGTGAAAAATATAGATGAGGCGATCGCATTAGCGAATAGCACATCTTTTGGTCTGGGTGCAAGTGCATGGACTACAGACACGGCTGAACAGGATCGTTTAACTTTGGAACTAGAAGCCGGAGCCGTATTTATTAACGGTTTGGTCAAATCCGATCCGCGCTTGCCCTTTGGTGGCATTAAACGCTCTGGCTACGGACGAGAGTTAAGTATCCAAGGGATTCATGAGTTTGTCAATGTGAAAACGGTCTGGATTAAATAACTCAGACTCAAAATTAGGGGTAAAAATTACCTAGTAGCTGGGGGATTTTGCGCCTATATTTTACCCAAAAACTACGGAAAGCCGAAAATTATCCGGTTTTTTAATCTATTTGTATAGTTGAAAAAGTGCCCAATGAATACAGCCGAACTTTTGGTTAAATGCCTCGAAAATGAAGGGGTTAAATATGTCTTCGGACTACCGGGAGAAGAGAATATGGAAGTTCTCGAATCCCTGAAAGATTCTTCTATCCAATTTATCACCACCCGCCATGAACAAGGTGCTGCATTTATGGCAGATGTCTACGGACGTTTGACCGGAAAAGCAGGGGTTTGTTTGTCTACCTTGGGACCTGGTGCGACTAACCTGATGACGGGGGTGGCAGATGCTAACCTTGATGGGGCTCCCTTGGTAGCAATTACGGGTCAGGTGGGTACAGACAGAATGCACATTGAATCCCATCAATACCTGGATTTGGTGGCAATGTTTTCCCCTGTCACTAAGTGGAATGCTCAAATTGTCAGACCTAGCATTACGCCGGAAATTGTCCGTAAGGCTTTTAAATTAGCCCAAACGGAAAAACCGGGGGCGGTTCATATTGATTTACCGGAAAATATTGCTAGTATGGCTGTGGAAGGGCAGCCGCTAAATCGCGATCGCCGCGAAAAAATTTATTCTGCTTATCAAAGCATGAATGAAGCGGCTAGTGCTATCTCCAAAGCTGTTAATCCCCTCATCCTAGTAGGTAATGGAGCTTTGAGAGCTAATGCTAGTGAGGCGGTGACTGAATTTGCTACCCAACTAAATATTCCTGTAGCTAATACTTTTATGGGTAAGGGGGCGATTCCTTATACCCATCCTTTATCTCTGTGGACGACAGGACTTCAGCAGCGGGATTTCATTAGTTGCGCTTTTGATAAGGCAGATTTGGTGATTGCTATTGGCTATGATTTGATTGAATATTCACCGAAAAAATGGAATCCTAAAGGCACAATTCCGATTATTCATGTGGGGGCTAATGCGGCGGAAATTGATAGCAGTTATATTCCTATTGCGGAAATTGTTGGGGATATTTCTGATTCTCTTAATGAGATTCTGCGTCGGTCTGACCGCACTGGTAAGCTGGACCCCTATGGGGTAAAACTGCGCTCAGATATTCGCCAAGATTATGAACGCTATGCTAATGATGATGGTTTCCCCATTAAACCTCAAAAAATTATCTATGATTTGCGCCAGGTGATGGGACCGGAAGATATCGTGATTTCTGATGTCGGGGCTCATAAAATGTGGATGGCAAGACATTACCACAGCGATCGCCCTAATACTTGTTTGATTTCTAATGGTTTTGCGGCTATGGGAATTTCTATTCCTGGGGCGATCGCTGCTAAACTTGTCAATCCTGAATTAAAAGTAGTGGCGGTTACCGGAGATGGCGGTTTTATGATGAACTGTCAGGAATTAGAAACCGCCCTGCGAGTTGGTACACCTTTTGTCACGCTGATTTTTAATGATGGTGGCTATGGTTTGATTGAATGGAAACAAGAAGACCAGTTTGGCTCGTCCTCGTTTATTAAATTCGGTAATCCTGATTTTGTCAAGTTTGCTGAAAGTATGGGATTGAAAGGATACCGGGTTGAGGCGGCGACTGATTTGGTTCCTATTCTTAAAGAAGCACTGGCTTCGGAAGTTCCTGTGGTGATTGATTGTCCGGTAGACTATCGGGAAAATGCCCGCTTTAGCCAACGGGCTGGCGGTTTGTGCTGTCCTATTTAATTATTGATTGGATTTCACCACTAACCCGCTGAGACTTTCGGATTTTCTCAGATTTGGACTTCTCAGACCCAGCGATCGCCTTTGGTCGCTGGGTACTCCCTTTGTGGGTGAGGGCTTGGGGGTGAGGGCTTATTTGGCGATTGATTGAGGATTGCTATTAATAGCCTGATACAATTGTAGTCATGTAGGATGTGCAGTGGCTGAGATTTTAACTATGAAGTTTTTAACCCTAAAAAATGGACAATTGGGGACTTTAGTTGATCAGACTGTTGTGGACTTAGTTAAAGCTAGTCAGATTTTGGATGAGTCCTTAACGACTCAGACTTTATTAGAATTAGTAGAAGCTGGAGATACTGCGACTCAGGCGGTTGGGGATTTGACGGAGAAAGCGATCGCCGCAAAAATTGCCTGTGCGCCGTTGACAGATACTGAAATTATAGCACCTTTTCCTCATCCTAAACGCAATATTTTTTGTTTGGGTAAGAATTATTTAGATCATGCTAAAGAAATGCTGGGTAGAGTTGATAAAGACGACCAACTACCCACCCAAATGATTATTTTTACTAAAGCTACCACTACGGCGATCGGTACGGGTGCGATAATTCCTAGCTATAGCCATTTAACCTCTAAATTAGACTATGAGGCGGAATTGGCGATTATTATTGGCAAAAAAGGCACTAATATTTTACCAGAAAATGCCTGGGATTATGTATTTGGTTATACAGCCTTAAATGATATCTCAGCTAGGGATTTACAATCAGATCACCGCCAATGGTTTCGGGGAAAAAGCCTAGATGGTTTTGCGCCTATGGGTCCGGTAGTTGTGCATCGTTCGATGATGCCATCTGCGGAAAATATTGAGGTTTGCTGTTGGGTGAATGGGGAAAAAAGACAACAAGCTAAGTTTGATCAAGTTATCTTTGATGTCCCCGCGATTATATCTACTCTGTCGGCGGGACTGACTTTATTACCAGGAGATATTATTGCTACAGGTACTCCGGCGGGAGTAGGGATGGGATATAATCCGCCCCGTTTCCTAACTGCTGGAGATGAGGTAGTTGTGGAAGTGACAGGGGTAGGTAAATTGATTAATCGGGTAGGGTAAATTAATTAATCGGGTCTGGTTTTAAGTATTTGACTTAATATGGTAAAATATGGGAGAGGTGACAAGTTTACATTTAGATAAATACGGGGAACCTGTGGCTGAAAATGATTGAAGATGATATATATATAATTTACTCATACTAGGTTAGACTTATGACTAAACCTCGTTCTGGATATACACTTCCGGTTTTTGCTTGTGCGGCGGCGATCGCCGCTTTGGAGCATCTCCAAGACCAGAGCCCTAATGATAAAAATACGGTGACGGTGGATTTAATCGATCCACCAGAAACGGCGGAAATTGCGATCGAACAGGTGGCTCGTATTAGTGATCATGCGGCTTTAGGGATTACTCGTTCGGACCCAGGAGATAACTTAGATATTACTCGCCATACGCCAGTTTGGGCAATAGTAGAAAGAATAGGCAGTAACATTAATTCCCTAGAAATCCCCATTAAAATTGTGGGTGGTGAAGGGGTGGGAATGCAGAAGAAAGGGGAAGAAGCGGCGATTTATAAATATGCGAAATCCCTGATTTTAAGTAACCTGAAATCCTTAGTGTCACTAGGCGATCGCATTCAAGTTACGGTTATTTTACCAGAAGGCAAAAAACTAGCCAAACGCACATCTAACGAAGCCTTTGGAGTCATCCAAGGACTATCATTGCTGGGAACAACAGGTATATCCCAACCCCTCAGCGTCCCCGAACAGTTGGAAGTCTATCGGGAGACGCTGGAAGCGAAAGCCGCCGACTTTCAAACCCTAGTATTTTGTATTGGTGAAAATGGATTAGACCTAGCCACGCATTTGGGTATTAAGCCTGAACAAATTGTCAAAACGGCTAACTGGTTGGGGCCAATGCTAGTAACGGCAGGATGTGTAGAAATTGAATCGATTTTACTATTTGGGTATCACGGAAAGCTGATCAAAGTGGCTGGGGGGATTTTCCACACCCATCATCACCTCGCAGACGGACGCTTAGAAATTTTAACGGCTCACTGTGCGGATATGGGATTACCAACCCCAGATCTACAGAAGGTTTTGCATTCTCCGACGACGGAAGATGCTTTATTGTACCTGCGGGAACTAAAGGGGGATTGGGTCGATCGCATATATGGTTCGATCGCCTCGGCTATTGATCATCGCGCCGCCGCCTATATACACACCCACGCGGAAGTAAATGTTCAGGTGGGGTCAGTGTTATTTGATCGCCAGCGTCAAATTATCTGCAAAAGTGCGATCGGTGATACAATTTGGCAGCAAATTTGTTATCCTAGTTAGAATACTCCCTCAACAAATTATCCGCAAAATTGCCGCGTTTTTACTCCTCCCGGTGCTACCAGAACCTAGCCCCCATGACTATATCAACATCTACAACCCTTAACTCAATATGACTGTGCAAACCTCAGCCCCAGAGCAAACTCTACCGACACCAATAACCGAACCGGTTACCTCAGTTAATCGGGAAATGATTATGATCTTAGATTTCGGTTCCCAATACTCGGAACTGATCGCCCGTCGTATTCGGGAAACAGAAGTCTATTCGGAAGTGATTTCCTATCGCACCAGCGCCAAAAAATTAGCCGACCTGAACTTAAAAGGGATTATCTTATCCGGTGGACCTAGTTCGGTCTATGACGAAAAAGCCCCCCATTGTGACCCAGAAATTTGGAATCTGGGGGTTCCGGTGTTGGGTGTATGTTATGGAATGCAGTTAATGGTTCAACAACTGGGGGGGGAGGTAGAACGGGCTAAACTAGCTGAATATGGTAAGGCTTCCCTAACTATTGATGATCCAACAGATCTACTGACTAATGTTGAGCAAGGGTCTACCATGTGGATGAGTCATGGTGACTCCTGTACTAGACTCCCACCAGGGTTTGAGGTTCTCGCCCATACAGGTAATACCCCCTGTGCGGCGATCGCTGACCATCAACGCAAACTCTACGGAGTTCAGTTTCACCCGGAAGTAGTTCACTCTATTGGTGGTCAAGCCTTAATCAGGAATTTCGTTTATCATATATGCGACTGTGAACCGACCTGGACTACAGAAACTTTTGTGGAAGAAGCTATCCGCGAGATTCGGGGTAAAGTAGGAGATAAACGGGTATTATTAGCCCTTTCCGGCGGGGTGGACTCCTCAACTCTGGCATTTTTACTCCATCAGGCGATCGGAGATCAACTTACCTGTATGTTTATTGACCAGGGGTTTATGCGGAAATATGAACCCGAAAAACTGGTAAAACTATTTGATGATCGATTTCATATCTCGGTTGAATACGTTAACGCCCGCGATCGCTTTCTCGAACAACTCAAAGGAGTGACCGACCCCGAAGAAAAACGCAAACGCATTGGGGGGGAATTTATCCGAGTCTTTGAAGAAGAATCAGCCCGTCTCGGACCCTTTGACTATCTCGCCCAGGGAACCCTTTATCCTGATGTAATTGAGTCAGCCGATACCAATGTTGACCCGAAAACTGGGGAAAGGGTAGCGGTTAAAATCAAAAGCCATCACAACGTTGGCGGTTTACCCAAGGACTTACGATTTAAATTAGTTGAACCCCTCCGCAAACTGTTTAAAGATGAAGTTCGTAAAGTGGGGCGATCGATAGGTTTACCCGAAGAAATCGTCCGCCGCCACCCCTTCCCTGGTCCAGGTTTAGCCATTCGTATTCTAGGGGAAGTTACCGCCGAAAAACTGAATATTCTGCGTGATGCTGATTTTATCGTCCGTGATGAAATTCACAAATCCGGCGTTTATCATGATTTTTGGCAAGCCTTCGCCGTATTGCTTCCCGTCCGCAGTGTGGGAGTTATGGGAGATCAGCGCACTTACGCCTATCCGGTGGTGTTGCGATTTGTCTCTAGTGAAGATGGTATGACCGCCGACTGGTCGCGGGTTCCCTACGATTTACTCGAAACTATTTCTAACCGCATTGTTAATGAAGTGCGAGGAGTCAATCGGGTAGTTTACGATATTACATCCAAACCCCCAGGAACTATCGAATGGGAATAGGGCAATTGATAATGGATAATGGATAATTATTAATTGTTAATTGTTCATCCTGTAGGGGCGGGTTCTGCTGTCAATCATCATTCCCAGGGGGGTTTTGGTAAACCCGCCCTAACCCACCGGGAAATTATTGTAGGGGCGGGTTCTGCTGTCAATCATCATTCCCAGCGGGGTTTTGGTAAACCCGCCCTAACCCACCGGGAAATTAATAGATAATTGTAAACGCGCCCCACGGCGGTCAATCATCATTCCCACCGGGGTTTTGGTAAACCCGCCCTAACCCACCGGGAAATTATTGTAGGGGCGGGTTCTGCGGTCAATCATCATTCCCAGCGGGGTTTTGGTAAACCCGCCCTAACCCACCGGGAAATTATTGTAGGGGCGGGTTCTGCGGTCAATCATCATTCCCAGCGGGGTTTTGGTAAACCCGCCCTAACCCAC
>Ga0213835_100231_pt1 | contig 66604 bp, 60 predicted proteins | sample SWPATP01_FD_160576 | JGI IMG/M metagenome (GOLD analysis project Ga0213835, IMG submission 160576) | Coastal seawater microbial communities from Marineland, Florida, United States - SWPA TP0 #1 | ecosystem: Environmental > Aquatic > Marine > Coastal | place: USA: Florida | collected 2016-08-05
CCGCTAATTTACTGAAAAACCGGATTTAGCTGCCTTAAAAAACCGCTTCCAAAAATCCTGGCGCGTCTCCATCAGCAAGAAAGCGCGCAAGCGCCGAAATCGCTAATTGATCAGTGCTTCCCTAGCGCAATCCCAATTGAGCGGCTATAATGCTGCCTCTTCCGGGTCGTTAGCTCAGCTGGTAGAGCAGCGGACTTTTAATCCGTTGGTCGCAGGTTCGAATCCCGCACGGCCTACCACGAATAAGTATCAAGCCCACGAATTTACGTTCGTGGGCTTTTTGCTGTCTGGTCGCTCTCTGGTCGCTTCGGAAAACGTCAGGTCCGTCCCGGCCACTCTGTCAGCGGACTTTTCCTCTGACTGGGCGGGTCAAAATCGGACGTAGCACACGAAAAGTGGACCGTTTCGACGAGCTTAGCAATGGCTCCGAAGGGTCCCCAGTGATCTGTTCAACCTTCCCCTCGTCTTTCCCCTGCTGTAACCGCCAAAAGCGCATCTGCTCTGCTCTCATTCTCTGCCGTTGCCAATCTGCTCCGGAGCGGAATCAGATCGGTGCGTGTCGGGTCACATGCTATTGGTTGCATCAATCATGTCCAATGAGTAACATGACCTGATTGCGTCGCTAAAGTCACAGCCAATGAGCCAATACACCCTTCAGATCAATAAGCAGTACAAACGTAGCGAGATCAAAGCAACAGTTGGCCCCGATCCTGATGCAAAAGGTGGACCATGGCACACAGTGAATACAGAGCGCAATAGGGCAGACACAGACGTGACCAGAGATTTCTCGAGAAAGCTCTTTAGGAACAAGAGGCGGTTATTGAAGGATCTGGCATATCAACACCTTCGGGCGCTCCAGGCTGGCCGAAGGAAATGGCGCTATCGCGTATAAAGCTCGAAGCGACAAACACAATTTCCTCGTGCACCGACCCTTGGCGACTTCCATCTCCAGCACATGTTTACAAAAACACCGAAAATGCGCTACACCCAGTTCTCTAAAGCCACGAAAATTGAGGTTCTGCGTAACGTTTAATGGTCACGTATTCTATTTAAAACAAGGGATTCAATATGATTTTAAATTTTCTTTTTAATAATATAAAAATGGCAGCCGTCACAGGAAATGTTATTAAGAACCGAAACAAATTCACTATTCTGATAGGCAAGAATGGGACAGGAAAAAGCCAAATATTAAAAGGACTTATCGAAAAATTTATCGATCTCGGCTCCACTTACAGTGTCGAGGAGGAAGAATCTGCGAATATTTCTCAGAAGGCGAATTCTCTGACCCTAACTTCTGAGTATCAACCTACAGCCGTTATTGCGACCTCCACTAGTCCGTTTGATCGATTTCCGCTGCCGAATCATCCTTCTGTGAGGACGCACATTCCCATATTAAGTTCACAAGGCATCCCCTACTATTATCTTGGACTAAGAGATTTATATAGCAGAGATTTTAGTCTTTCCTTCCTTAACAGGACGATCGCCGGCCTTATCGAAGCAGTGTTCCATCAAAGAGAAAACGCATGTGGGATATTTCAAGTTCTAACCTATTTAAAATACCACGGATCAATTCACGCAAAATTCCAGCTACCTTACTCGCTTTCAAAAATTCGAGCAATCTTTGACGAAAAAAGAGATGATGCCGATTTCGTTGAATATGTAACAGCTGGCAAAACTAATCCGCGGCTATGCCGTCTGTTTGCAGAAGGTGGTCCTGATATTATCGCCGAAGTGAGGAATGCAATTGGCGAAGTCTCAAGCAAGTTGACGAAGCCAAGAATTAATTTGGAAATTGACTCACGCGGAGTTTTCGATCGCGCAAATCCTGATCACGAGATTAGCGAAAGCCTTATCACACTTCTAAAGTTTGGAATATTCAGGTTAAGAGAGGTCAGCCTTTTAAAAAGTGGGTCGAATGAAAGGTTCATAATAAACAGTGCAAGTTCTGGGGAGCAAGCAGTTGTCTTAAGTTTTCTTGGAATTGGCAGCTACATAACAGATGGCGCATTAATCTGCATAGATGAGCCTGAGATATGTCTTCACCCTGAATGGCAAGAGAAATATATAGAACTACTAATTTCCACTTTTGGCGGATTTAATGGATGCCATTTTGTGATCGCCACCCACTCCCCGCAGATTCTCGCTAAGCTTGAAAATGAAAACTGCTTTGTTTTAGATGTAGAAACTGGTGAAACAATCGACGCCTGCAGGCTAAACAAAAGATCTGCCGACTACCAACTAGCAAATGTTTTTGGTACTCCAGGGTATAAAAACGAATATTTGGCTCGTGAATTGCTGTTCATTCTTACGGCGATCAGCAAAACTGGAACGATAACGCCAGACCAAATGGAAGTAGCCAGTAAAATTCTAAGCCTCTCAGACCGTTTAGATCAGAGTGATCCGGTGAAAAAATTAATGCAACTACTCAAAGATTCTCTTGAGGAGATTGCGCAATGAAGCTAATCCCGGTTACTTATAGCGGAGCGATAAAGGACAAAGTTGACACTTATAACGCCTTGCCCTCAAAGGATAAACTTGGAACTTACTGGGAAAACACCAATGACGGCAGCCTCACTGACGTAAAAGAGCATATAAAGAAGCATTACATTGACATTCAAGACTACACTTGCCCGTATTGTCGACAGAAAATCATAGTCGACCATAAAATGGTATGGGACGCCGAACATATCATAGATAAAGACTCGAAACCAGGATTCTTATTCGAACCGGAAAATCTTTGCGTCTCCTGCAAAGATTGCAACGGCCTCAAGAAAAGGAGAAATGTTTTAGGAAATCCCAGCAGGGTTACGTTTCCAAATAAAAGCGAGGACTATATATTTAGTCACCCTCACTTTGACGATTATGATGAAAATGTTAAAGTCATTCACAACCCGCTATTTTTCATTCCTCGAACGAAAAAGGGTATAGCGACAATAGAAATATGTGGGCTTCTCCGCTTTCTCTATCTACTGTCGGAATACAAAAACGTACCCGCTGAAATTGGCGAACAAATTGGTCTCGCCCAAAAAGAATTAATGGATGCTAAAACTGCATCTGAGCAGATCGTTATCCTCTCATTTATAAAAGAGCGATGCGATCAGGGCATAAAACTCGCATTGCACGAGCGCTTTGCGCATCTCTTGGCTAGCAGCGAGGCTGTTCACGAAATATAGTCTACACTCCGCGGGATGTTTAATAATAACTACGCTACTGATTACAGCACTCGAATATTGCGGTCGGAACGGCATGCATGAAAAACCCGTCATCGGTCGCGATTACCACGATTGCGCATCGGTTTGTAGATATCGAAGTACTGATCTGTCCCATGGGCGTTGGATAAGTCGCTGCCGAAAGCGCAGAGTCCCAAGTTCCCTTAATCATCAGCGCAAGAAACTTGCGCCTGAAAGTAGCGGACTGCCAACCTGCGACAAATAGCGTCAGCTCGGCCTTTCGGTTTAGTTGTGCAACAAGGTCGTGCAGGGTTGGAAAACATGACGGGAAACACCAATACCGAAACGCCTTTGATTAGCTAAGTCGAAATTGGTCCTGGCGCGGGGGAAAATGAACTACTTTGACGAGCTTATCATTGTTCCGAATGGAGTACGGTGATCTGTCCGGCCCTTCCTTTCCCTTCCCCTGCTATAACCGGTAAAACGACTCAACGCTTCTTGTCGTTTGAATCGCCACGACTATCGTAGACACTCCTGAGCCATAATATCGGGCACAAGGAGAACATATGAGCGGTAAGCGGTACACAGAGGAATTCAAGATTGCAGCGGTCAAGCAGGTGGCGCAGGGCGGCCACCCGGCGAGCGAAGTAGCGGCACGGCTCGGGATAAGCATCCACAGCCTGTACGCGTGGACGAAGCGCTACGGCGTGCCCGAGGCAGAGCGCAAGGCTGTCGACGCCCAATCTGACGAGATGCGGCGCCTGAAGGCCGAGCTCAAGCGCGTCACGGAGGAGCGTGACATATTGAAAAAGGCCGCGGTGTACTTTGCCAAGACGTCCGGGTAAGGTACACCTTAATTGCTGATTTACAGGACCAATTCCCGGTGCGCCGGCTCTGCAAAGTGCTCGAGGTGCATCCGAGTGGCTTCTATGCCTGGCGGCTCAATCCTGAAAGCCGCCGCGCCAAGGAAGACAAGCGCCTGCTCGTACCGATCAAGGAATCATGGCTGGAAAGCGACAGCGTGTACGGCTACCGCAAGGTCAGCGATGATCTGCGCGAGCTTGGTGAGCAATGCGGCATCAACCGCGTTTACCGTCTTATGAGGTCGGCCGGGATTCGTTCGCAAACCGGCTACGCCAAGCGCAAATACAAACGCGGCGGCGCGCCTTCGCTAGTGGCACCGAATCATTTGCAGCGCCAGTTCGACGTACAGGAACCTAATCGTGTCTGGGTGACGGACATCACGTACATCCGCACTTACGAAGGCTGGCTCTACTTAGCCGTTGTACTGGACCTGTTTTCCCGTCAAGTGGTCGGCTGGTCGATGAGCTCCCGAATCGATCGGGAACTGGCGATGAACGCGCTCCTGATGGCAGTTTGGCGTCGACAGCCCAAGAATACGGTCATGGTGCATTCGGATCAGGGCAGCCAATTCAGCAGCTACGACTGGCGCGACTTTCTGGACCAACACAATCTACAGCAAAGCATGAGCCGACGAGGAAACTGTCACGATAACGCCGTCGCCGAGAGTTTTTTCCAGCTCCTGAAACGGGAAAGGATCCGACGCAAGACCTACGGCACTCGGGACGAAGCAAAGCAGGATGTCTTTGATTACATCGAGATGTTTTACAATCCAAAGCGCCGGCACAGCTTCAGCAATGACTTGTCGCCGGTCGAATATGAAAAGCAGTATTTCCAGCGGCTCGCGAGTGTCTAGAAAACTCGTGGCGATTCAGCATTCCGACATCAGCCTGGCGGGACAAGGATAGACCTCGTGCAACCAGATAGAATGGGAATAAGTCGGCTCGCAAGCGCGGCTGCTACTAGCACTTTTAATCCGTGGTCGCAGGTTCGAATCCCGCACGGCCTACCAAAGAATTCAGTAAAGATGTGAACGACAACGCCAGGCACAGCCTGGCGTTGTCGTTTCTGCACGACCCCCTTCATTCATTTCGCCCTGGCGCACCTGACGCCAGATGCCCGCCCTCGCCTTCCCAGTTGGCGACCTCGGGGGCCATGTCGTAGCCCGGCGGACGATAGGTCACGGTCTTGGTGACAGCCGCATCGATTTCCTGGGGTGTCAGCAGCACCGTCGTCTTGCACGTCGTGATGCCGGAGGCATTGACCCTCAGCGCCAGCGCCGCGGCGGTGGTGTTATCGGGAAGCTCGCCGAGGATGACGACATCCCTGTCGCCGAACACGAAATAAAAGGCTTCGACCCGCCCGCCCAACGAGTGGAATAATTGATCGACAGCCTCGCGCCGCCGCGTGCCGCCTTCCTTGAGCAGGCCGTTGATCCCCTCGCTGAGATAGCTCGCTTCAACCAGATATGTAGCCATGTGAGCTCCTTCCAGAATGACGTTCCCGACGGAAGAATTCGCTTCATGCACGTGCCAGCACTGCTCGGCTGCCGCCGTGTCGCCCGGCCGCCGGTGTGCGTGGACCGATGTTTGACAGTTCGCTGGGCGCGGCGGTTCAACGAGCGCGTGTGGGCCACATAGCGTGCAATCGCGGCCCGACAGTTCGTCAGGGTCGACTTGCCGCAGCCCGGTGAGTGCGCCGCACCTTCCACTCGGACAGGTTGAGCGCCCGCGCGACGCTCATGGTGCACACCCCGCACTGCGATTGTGCGGCGCATCGTTGTGGACGCGGACTCAGGTCACCGCTGTCTTGCCGAACGCTAGCGGGACCGGCAATGATGCTAAAGTTTCCACACTTTAAAATCTGAGGCATCCTCGTGAAATATCTGCAAAAAATCAGTGCCCTCGGCTACATCTGCATCGCCCTGCTCTTCTTCGTCTGCGGCTTTGCCCTCATCGTGCTCGGCGCGATCGAGATCTGGTCGGCGCTGTTCCCCGGCGAAGAACAATCGGTGCAGGAACGGTTCAGGCAAATCCTCGAATGCGTCGGCTTACTGACGATCGCGGTGGCCGCCCTCGAACTGGGCCAGACGGTGCTGGAAGAGGAAGTCCAGCGCGCCGTCCACGTGAGCTCGCCTACCCGGCTGCGCCGCTTCCTGTCGCGCTTCCTGATCGTGGTGGTGGTGTCGCTTGGCGTCGAATGCCTGGTCGGGGTGTTCCAGGTCATGCATACCAAGCCCGAGCTGCTGCCGCATATCGCCTCGATCGGTGTCGCCGCCGCCATCCTGCTGGCGTGCTGGGGCTTCTTTGTGCGCATGAACGTCGAAGCCGAGAAGCTCGAACCGGCCGCGATGCAGGAAGCGCAGGCCGAAGACAAACACGTGGAAACCTGAGCCCGCGACAGATCGCGCAGGAAGTACTTGGACATTCGCACGAGTCCGGCTATAATCTTGCCTTCTTCGGGTCGTTAGCTCAGCTGGTAGAGCAGCGGACTTTTAATCCGTTGGTCGCAGGTTCGAATCCCGCACGGCCTACCAAAGATTCAGCGAAAACGCCAACCTTCACGGTTGGCGTTTTTGTTTCCGCAGCAGTCGCAGCGCCATGCCCCATACCCTCACCGCTCCCGTCCACCACGAACTGCTCATCAAGAAGAGCCGTTTCATCGCCTGCGTGCAGCCGATGACGGACCGCGCCGGCGCGCAAGCCGTGGTCGCGGCGCTGCGCGCGCAGCATCCGCAGGCGGCCCACGTCTGCTGGGCCTTGTTGGCGGGAGGACAGTCGGCGGCGGTCGACGATGGCGAACCGAGCGGCACAGCAGGGCGCCCCATGCTCGAAGTGCTGCGCCACCAGGACCTGGAAGGCGTGCTGGCGACCGTGGTGCGCTATTTCGGCGGCATCAAGCTCGGCGCCGGCGGCCTGGTGCGGGCCTACACCGACAGCGTGGCCCAGGCCCTCCTGCATGCCGAGAAGGTCGCGATCGTGCGCCATGCGCGCCTGCGCTGCAGCGCGCCGTATGCGCAGGAAGGCATGATCCGGCGCGAACTCGACGCCTTCGGCGCCGCCCTGCTCGAGGTCAGCCACGGCGACGCCGTCGTCTTCTCGTTCAGCCTGGCCGAAGCCGGGGCGGCGCTGCTCGTCGCGCGCCTGAACGAAGCGAGCCACGGCCGCATCGGCTGGATCGACGACGACGCCTGAACAGCTATCAAGTCGCCGAATACCTGACATCACAAGCGGAAAGCGGACTGGCCGCCCCTGGCGGGCTATAGTGGCCGGTTCCACTCGGCCCGGCATGGCGCCCGGCCGGTGTCACCACTGTAAAGACACCTCATTTTGATCAAGAAAAGCCTGCTCCCGCTGGCCCTTGGCGGCTTCGGCATCGGCATGACCGAATTCGTCATGATGGGCATCCTCCCCGACGTCGCCGACGGCCTGGCGATCACGATTCCGCAAGCCGGTTATCTGATTACCGCCTACGCCCTGGGCGTCGTGGTCGGTGCGCCGACCCTGGTCAGCATGGTCGCCAAGCGCCCGCCGCGCACCGTGCTGATCTGGTTCATGCTGATGTTCGCCGTCTTTAACGGCCTGTCCGCGCTGGCGCCGAATTTCCCGCTGATGCTGGTGTCGCGCTTCCTGGCCGGCTTGCCGCATGGCGCCTTCTTCGGCGTGGGCGCGGTCGTCGCCAGCCGCCTGGCCGACGAAGGGAAAGTGGCGGCCGCGATGGCGACCATGTTCACCGGCCTCACGCTGGCCAACGTGATCGGCGTCCCGCTCGGCACCTGGCTCGGCCACGCCATGAGCTGGCGCCTGGTGTTCCTGATCGTGGCCGCCATCGGCCTCGTCACCGCCATCAGCCTGAAGCGCTGGGTGCCCGTGATCGCGCCGCGCCCGAGCGCGGGCCTGCGCCGGGACCTGGCCATCTTCCGCCAACGCGGCCTGTGGATGGCGCTGGCGATCACCTCGATCGGCACCGGCGGCTTCTTCGCCTGGTTCAGCTATATCGCGCCGCTGCTGACCGAGCTGTCGCGCTTCTCCCCGGGCCAGATCCCGATGATCATGACCGTCGTCGGCGTCGGCATGACGGTCGGCGTGGTGGCCGGCGGCCGCCTGGCCGACCGCTTCGCGCCGATCCACGCGATCGCCATCCTGCTGACGACGATGACGGCCCTGCTCCTGATGAACGGCCTGCTCGCGTCCTCGCAGCCGACGATGCTGGCGCTGGCCTTTGTCACCGGCGCGAATGCGCTGGCGATGGGGCCGCCGATCCAGATGCTGCTGATCGACCATTCGCGCGAAGCGGAGATGCTGGGTTCGTCGCTGGGACAGTCGGGCTTCAATATCGGGAACGCGACCGGCGCCTTCCTGGGCGGGATTCCGTTGACGCTGGGGTATTCGTACGCGGCGCCGCAATGGGTGGCGGCGGGACTGGCGTTCACCGGGGTGCTGCTTTCGCTGGCGATGCTGGCGATGGCGGCGCAGGCGACGCCATTGAAGATGCAGGCGGAGTAAGCGGCCGTCGTGGTGCCAGGGAGCCCCCCTACCGCCCTGGGCCCTTCATCAGGTTCGACAGCATGTCGACCGGGAGCGGGAAGACGATGGTCGCGGTCTTGTCGTTGGCGATCGTGGCCAGGGTCTGCAGGTAGCGCAGCTGCATCGCGCCATCCTGGCGGGCCAGCACCTGGGCGGCCTGCATCAGCTTTTCCGATGCCTGTAGTTCGCCTTCGGCGTGGATCACCTTGGCGCGCCGCTCGCGTTCGGCTTCGGCCTGGCGCGCGATGGCACGGATCATCGATTCGTCCAGGTCGACGTGCTTGATCTCCACATTCGCGACCTTGATGCCCCAGGCGTCGGTCTGGGCGTCGAGCACGTGCTGGATGTCGATATTCAGGCGCTCGCGTTCGGCCAGCATGTCGTCGAGCTCGTGTTTGCCGAGCACCGAGCGCAGCGTGGTCTGGGCCAGCTGGCTGGTGGCCTCGAGAAAATTCGCGACCTGGATGATGGCCCGCTCCGGATCGACCACCCGGAAATACAGCACCGCGTTCACCTTGACCGAGACGTTGTCGCGCGAGATGACGTCCTGCTTCGGCACGTCGAGCACGACGGTACGCAGGTCGACCCGCACCATCTGTTGCAGCACCGGGATCAGGATGATCAGGCCCGGCCCCTTCACGCCCCAGAAGCGCCCCAGCTGGAACACGACGCCGCGTTCGTACTCGCGCAGCACGCGCACCGACATGGCCAGCAGCACCAGCGCCACCAGGACCAGCAGCGACAGCCCGAAACTCAGTTGAAACATGACAGTCTCCTAGGGTTCGTTGGCCGGCGGCCCAGGTTCGAGCGGCGCCACCAGCAGCACGCGTCCGCGCCGTCCCAGCACGCGCACCCGTTCGCCGCGCACCAGCGGCGTCTCGGCCGCCACCTGCCAGGTTTCGCCGCCCACGTTGGCCCAGCCTTCGCGGGTCGCATCGCCCAGCACTTCGCCGATGCTGCCTTCGAGCGAGGCGAGCGCCCCCACGCGCGGGCGGCGCCGCGTGCGCAGCGCGACCTGGGCGGTGGCGCCGACGAGCAGCGCGGCGACCAGGCCGACGCCCGCTACCAGGCCCAGCGGCAGGCCGAAGCCCGGCGCCTCGCTGTCGAGCAGCAGCAGCGCGCCGATCACGAAGGCGATCACGCCGCCCAAGCCGATCACGCCGAAGCTGGGCAGGAATACCTCGGCAATCATGCAGGCCAGCCCGAAGAAGATCAGCGCCAGTCCCGAATAATTGATCGGCAATAGCTGCAGGCCGTACAGGCCGAGCAGCAGGCAGATCGCGCCGACGACGCCCGGCAGCACGGCGCCCGGACTCATGAACTCGAACAGCAGGCCGTACGCGCCGAGGGTCAGCAGGATCAGCGCCACGCTGGGGTTGGTGATGACCGCCAGCAGGCGCGTGCGCCAGTCCGGAGGCGCCTCGACGATGGCGGCGCCCGCGCTGTCGATGCGCCAGGGCTGGCCGCGCACGCTGACGCTGCGTCCATGCGCCTGCGCCAGCACGCCGGCCGTATCGCGGGCGACGATGTCGATCACCTTGGCCGCCAGCGCATCCTCGGCCGACAGGCTCACCGACTGGCGCACCGAGGCCTCGGCCCAGACCGCGTTGCGCCCGCGCAGCTGCGCCAGCCCGCGCAGATAGGCGGCGGCATCGTTGATGGCCTTGTTTTCCAGCGTCGAGGGCTTGGTCTCGCCCGGCTTGCCCGTGGCGGGAGGATCGGGGCCGGCGCCGACCTGCACCGGCGTGGCCGCGCCCAGGTTGGTACCGGGCGCCATCGCCGCGATATGGCAGGCGTACAGGATATAGGTGCCGGCGCTGGCCGCACGGGCGCCGCCCGGCGCGACGAAACAGGCGACCGGAATCGGCGCGGCCAGGATGGCGCGCACGGCGATGCGCATGGCGGTGTCGAGCCCGCCCGGGGTGTCGATGTACAGGACGACGAGGGTGCGGCCGCTACTGGCGGCCTGGGCGATGCCGCGTTCGATATAGTCGGCATAGGCCGGGCCGATCGGGCCGTCGACGGTGAGCAGGCTTGCCGACGCGCTGCCCGGACGCGCTTGCGCCGGGGCCGCCGGCAGCGCCAGCAGCGCCAGCAGACAGAACAGGCAGTGCCTCAGGTGACGATTCACGCTCTCTCCCGCGGGATGGACTCCCTGGGGTTAGAACGGCTGGCTTCGTCCTTGGTTCCCGCGCCTGTCCTGGCCGGGGCCAATCAGATGACGCGCATCAGACCAGCAGCGGCCCGCCCATCGCCCTGCAGGTATCGGCCGCTTCTTCGCGGATCGACGCCAGCATGTCCTCGTCGATGACGAAATCGAGGGCGCTGTCGGCGTGCTCGGGCAAGACCGCTTTCTCCGTCCCCAGCGGTGAGTCCACCGGCGCGTACTGGTTCGCCAGCAGCAAGGTGTCGAGCAGCGTCGAGGGCGGCATGTTGATCCAGGCGCGGCGCAACTGGCCGATCGCCTCGGCCACCGGCGCCGGCACCGACAGCTTTTTCACGACCTCGAGGCCGACCACGTCCTCGCACAGCTCGCCCCATTTTTCAGGATCGTCGTCGAGCAGCCCGGGGAAGTCGTCGGCGCGCGAGAGCAGGTAGAACCCGCCCACCTCGTGGATGATGCCGGCAAACATGGCGGTGTCCGGATTGGCGCCGGTGACGTGGCGCGCCAGCGACCAGGCCAGCGCGGCCACATGGGTGGAGTGTTCCCACAGTTGCTCGGCCTTGGCGCGCAGGCCGGGATCCTTGATGCGGCTGCCGAACTGGCGCACCACCAGGCTGGCGACGAGCGCCTGCAGGCGCCGGTAGCCCATCCGGGTAACGGCCGCGCGCACATTCGTCACGGGCGGGCCGCCATTGCTGAAGGCAGCCGAATTGGCGAGGGCGACGGTGCGCGCGGCCAGCAGCGGTTCGGCCAGCACGAGACGAATCGTCTCTTCGAGCGGACAGTCGGGATCGTCGAGCGCCTGCTGCAAGCGCAGCACGGCATTCACGCTGGTGGGGAAAGTAATATCACCGCGGGAGGCCTGCGCCACGATGTATCCAAAGGCTTCGAGTTTATTCACCCGAAAATTATACCCGCCCGTCCCGTCCAGCCAGGTATTTACGCGACCGCCCGGGCCACTGGGGCCGCGAATGCGGCGTGCATACGACAACGCGCGCAGGCGTCGAGGACGACTGCGCGCGTTGCGGACCTGCTCGAATGCGCTTACTTGACCTTGATCGCGCTCTTCACATTGGACACGCCGTCGACTTCCTTGGCGGCTTTCACCGCCTTGTCGGCCTCGGCCTTCGATTCGACGAAGCCGCTCAGCATGACGACGCCCTTCTCGGTTTCGACGTGGATGCCCAGCGATTTCAGTTCCGGTTGCGCGAAGATGTTCGCTTTCACCTTGGTGGTGATCGCGGTATCGGACGCGGCAACGGCGGTGGTACGGCCGGCGTCGCGGGTCTTGTCGGCGGCGCGGTCGGTGGCGTTATCGGTCTTCACGGCGACCGTCGCTGCGGCGTCCTTGGTGTTGTCGCGGGCGTTGGCGGCAGCCTGGCGCGATTTGTCGCCGACGTTCTCGACCGCGTTCTCGGTCTTCTGGGCAACGCTCGACGCGACCGCCTTGGTCTTGTCGACCACGGTGGCGGCGACTTCCCTGGTCTTCTCGGCAACGGTCGAGGCAACCGCACGGGTCTTGTCGACGGCGGTGCCGGCGGCGGCCTTGGTGTTGTCGGCGGCGCGCTCGGTGGCGTTCTCGGCACGGCCGGCCATCGTCGTCACATTGCCTTTGCTATCGACCAGGCAACCGGTTTTCGAGCCGCCCGCGGCCTGGTCGCACTTGGCCACGGCGGCGGCCTTGACCGGATCCTTGGTGTCGGTGCTGGCAACCAGGCCGGCGCTGCCGCTGGCGCCGACGGCGGTCGAACCTTCACGGCCGGCCTTGGCGTCGGCCAGGGCGGCGGTGCGGACCGACTTGGCGTTGTCCATGCAGCCGTCCTTGTCGGCGCCGCTCATGGCGTCGCACTTGGCCTTGGCCACGTCGAATTCGGCTTCGGCGACTTTGGCGCGCGCGCTGGCGCGGCCTTTTTCGGAATTGTTGTACTTGGCGAAGGCGTCCGACTCGGTATGGGCACGGACGGCTTTCGCTTCGGCCACGCAAACGTCCTTGTCGTTGCCGGTCTTGGCATCGCACTTGGCGCTGGCGGTCTTGTATTCGGTGGCAGCCTTCTGGCTGACGTTGCGGTAGGTCGCCGGATCGTGATTCAGGGCAGCGGTTGGAGCGGCGGCGAAAGTGGCGCCGGCTGCGGTAGCCAGCAGGGTGGCGAGCAACGATTTCATGGCGGAGTCCCTTGTGTCGGTTGTTGTGATGGCGTCATTAAACGACGCCCTCTCCGCGACATCTGTGCGACAACGAACACTTGCCGAATAAACCACGAAATACGGATGAGCTCGCCCTGCCCGGTCAGTCGCGCAGCAAGCCTTCGCGCCACAGGGGACCGGCATCCTCGAAAGGCGTGGCGGCCGCGCCGAAGCGCGCGCCGTCGCGCGCCAGCGCGACCCAGGTCCGGGTGTCGTGCCCACCGCGCGGCGTCTGGCCGGCGCGCACCGAGGCCAGCCAGCCGTGCACGCGCGCGTAGGCGTCGGGATGGCTGTGGCGGGTCCAGGCCAGCGCCGCCAGGTCGGCATAGGCTTCTTCGCGGCGCGATTCGCGCAGCGCGCGGGAGATGGCCAGCAGCGAACCGTCGCTCGCCGTTTCCTCGCCGGTTTCGGTAAAGCCGGCCGGCAGCGCATTCCAGGCACCCTGGGCGTGGCGCCAGCAATGGGCGACTTCGTGCGCCGCCATCGCCTCGATCAGCTCGCCCTGGTCCTTCTCGGGCACGCCGGCGAAGACCGCTTCGGCCTGCGGGTTGCCGCGCAGCGACAAGACCAGCTTGCAGCGTCCCCGCTCGTAGCCCATCGCCAGCGGCACGTCGCCGGCGCGCGCCTGCGGCTGGACGATAATGTCGACCGGCAGTTTCAGGGTTTGAGAGTAGACCAGGACCGGGGCCGCCTCCTGCAACCAGCGCTGCTCGAGGGCGGTCAGGTCGGCGGCCTGGGCACTTGCGCCGGCAAGCAGCGCGAAAGAAAACAAAGATTTGAACATGGGAGACTTCCGGGTTCGAAGAAATGCTTCAAGGCAATTCTAAAACCGAGAATATCTTCCCAAGCAGAAATATTTTTGCGCCTGTTCAAACAGGCAATGGCAAGGCCATCGTTTGCGGCAGGTAAGCAACACCACGGCCCCAGGTAACGTGACGGCACGACAACAGACAACACGGGTGGCTGTCGAAATTATTTACAGCTATAAATTTTTATTTACCATATTCAACTTAAGTCCTTGTTTAACCAGTCATTTTAGTTTCTGGTACGCAATTTGCTTTATATTAAATTTATATTAAATACAGCGCTCAGACGCCGACGCTTCAACCAAACCAACAGGGATCACCATGCAACATTCACGCAACACCACCAAGACCTTGGCCGCCCTGGCAGTCGCCCTGCTGGCCAATGTCGCCCAGGCTACCGAGATCTATAGCAACAACCCGACGCCCGGCGATGCCTTCACCAATGCGGTGGGCGACGCCAGCCAGGCCATCGGCAGCACCGGCTGGTATTACAACAACGTCCGCAACAGCACGGTCGTCGGCATCAACACCGTCAACCCGCGATCGGGTAATGGCTCGGTGTCGTTCGCGGCCCCTGCCGGCGGCAAGGCGGATGTCGAATTCCTGCCGAACCGTTCCCTCGGCGCGTTTTCCGCGCTGAGCAGCATGTCGTACGACTGGTACCGTGTCGGCACCAGCGGCGCGGCCGATCATTTGCAGCCGTCGCTGCGCGTGCTGGTGGACCGCGACGGCGACCTGTCGACCGCCGACCGTGGCTTCCTGGTGTTCGAGCGCATCTATAACGGCCTGGCGACGCCGGAAGACACGTGGGTCACCGATACGATCGGCGCCGGCACCTTCCTCTGGAACACCAAGTTCTTTGCCAATTCGATGCCTGCGCAAACCAACATCAATGCAAGCTCGTACGCCTATGACGCCACCCTCGCCCAGTGGCAGGCGTTCATGCCGAACGGCGTGATCATGGGCTTCAGTTCGGGCGTCGGCAGCGGCTGGGGCAGCTTCAGCGGCGCGGTCGACAATATTTCGTGGACGATCAACGGTGTCACGACGGCGAACAATTTCGAAGTCGCCGGTAGCGAGGTGCCGGAGCCGGCCAGCGCCGCGCTGCTCGGCCTCGGCCTGATCGGCCTGGTGGCGGCACGCCGTCGCACAGCGAACCGCTGATTTCGCTGCAAGGATGAAAAAAGCCCGCTGAACGCGGGCTTAATGAGATGGTCCCCCTCCACCCCGCAAGGTATTAATCTTGTGGGGTGTGTTCTTTCTGGACGGAGGCCATCATGCAAGACGTCACGCTCATCGGTATCGATCTTGGCAAGCACGGATTTCACCTGCATGGCCAAGATAAGCACGGCAAATCGCAACTGCGCCGGAAGTTCGACCGCAAGCACCTGATCACCTATCTCGCCAATTTACAGCCCTGCACGATCGTCATGGAAGCCTGCGCCGGCGCCCACTGGATGGCGCGGCAGTTGTCGGCACTCGGCCATGAGGCCAAACTCATCTCTCCCCAGTTTGTCAGGCCCTTCGTCAAGGGCAACAAGAACGACTTCATCGATGCCGAAGCGATCTGCGAGGCAGCGAGTCGGCCATCGATGCGTTTCGTGACGCCCAAGACTGAAGCTCAGCAGTGCCTGTCGGCCTTGCACCGAATGCGTGAATCCTTGATGCGCGACCGGGTCAAGGCAATCAACCAGGTCCACGGCTTTCTGCTTGAGTTCGGTATCGGCCTTCCGAAGGGTCCGGCGATCATCAAGCGCCTGCCTTCCGTGCTGGCAGAGCACGCTCTGCCAGCACGGCTGGTGAGCCTGATTGAGCGGTTGCGTGCTCACATCAAGTATCTCGACGAGCAGCTCGACGACATCGAAAAGGAACTGGGCACTCAGCTCCAGGAAGACGACCTGGGCCAGCGCTTGATGGCCATTCCCGGTGTCGGACCAATCACCGCCAGCGTCTTGTCGACCGAGATGGGAGATGGCAAGCAGTATGGTTGCGGACGTGATTTCGCCGCCTCGCTCGGCCTGGTGCCGCAGCAGCACAGTACCGGTGGACGAGCGAACCTGCTAGGTATCAGCAAACGCGGCGACAAGAACATCCGGCGCCTGCTGGTACAGTGCGCGCGATCTTACATGCAGCACTTGGACCGGCACACCGACCGACTGGCCCAATGGGTTCGATCAATGCTGATCCGACGGCACTCAAATGTTGTGGCCTGTGCTCTGGCGAACAAGCTGGCCCGTACCGCGTGGGCCATGGCAGCGCACCACACCGAATACAAAATGCAAGAGGCCGCCACATCGCTGTGACGGCCTCCCGAGCTTGCTGTACCCAACCACCTACCTGGTTTTGCGACGCTGATACTGGATGACGTGAACGGCACACCGACCTGACGGATAACCTGGCATAAAAATCGGCTCATGAAGCCGCGGGCTTTTTTAGGACCGTCAGGTGCGAACTCTCATCGTGGCGCGGAGCAAGTCTTCAATACGACGCCGGATAGATTTGAGCAAGCCACACCATCATACAAAAATCAGCTTGCAAACAGGAGGGGGACCATAGATTTTCATTGGCGTACGGGATACGGCCCGGTCAAGCCAGCAGGGCCGGACGGCCGCTCTCCATTTTGAAGACACTCACCACTTTCGCCAGCGTCGCCGCTTCGTCCTGCAAGGAAGCGGCGGCCGCCGCGGCCTGTTCGACCAGGGTGGCGTTCTGGCGCGTGGCCTCGTCCATGCGGCCGATGGCGCTGTTGACCTGCTCGATGCCGGCGCTCTGCTCGGCGCTGGCCGAACTGATCTCGGCCATGATATCGGTCACGCGCTTGACGCTGGTGACGATCTCTTCCATCGTGCTGCCGGCCTCGTCGACCAGGCGGGCGCCCTCATCGACGCGCTCGACCGAGCTGCCGATCAGGGTCTTGATCTCGCGCGCGGCGGCGGCCGAGCGCTGCGCCAGGTTGCGCACCTCGGTCGCGACGACGGCAAAGCCACGGCCCTGCTCGCCGGCGCGTGCCGCCTCCACCGCCGCATTCAGGGCCAGGATATTCGTCTGGAAGGCGATGCCGTCGATCACGCCGATGATGTCGACGATCTGCTTCGACGAGGCATTGATCGAGGCCATGGTGTCAACCACCTGCGCCACCACGGCGCCGCCCTTCGAAGCCACGCTCGAGGCCGACTCGGCCAGCGCGTTCGCCTGGCGTGCATTGTCCGCGTTCTGGCGCACGGTACCGGTCAGCTCCTCCATCGAGGCGGCGGTGTCCTTCAGCGTATCGGCCTGGTTTTCGGTGCGGCCCGACAGATCCTGGTTGCCGGCCGCGATCTCGGTCGAGGCATTCGCAATCGTCAGGGTGCCGTGGCGCACTTGCGAAACGATGTCGACCAGGCTGTCGCGCATGCCCGCCATCGCGAACAGCAGGCTCGACTGGTCACCCGGCCGGGTAGCGATGCGCACGCCCAGATTGCCGGCGGCGATGCTGCGCACGATATGGGCCGCATAGCCCGGCTGGCCGCCAAGCTCGCGCAGCAGGCCGCGGCTGATGAACCAGGCGCCGAGGCTGCCGGCGGCCACGGCGACCGCGCACAGCGCCGCCATCCAGGCCAGGAAGCTACCGGACAAGGCGCGCGCCTGGGCCGCCGAGTCCTTGTTGAGCTGCTCTTCGAGGTCGATCAGGCGGTTCACGCTGGCCAGCCAGGAGACGAAGGCCGGCGCCGCGCTCTTCTGCAGCAGCGCACGGGCGCCGTCGACATCGCCGGCCAGGCGCAGTTCGGTGACTTTCGCGATCACGGGCTGGGTCTTGCGCTCGTCTTCCTTGATCGCGGCGAGTGCCGTTTTTTCATCGGGCAAAATGTCGCTGCGCGCCGCGAACATCGCGTCGAGCGCGACCGCTGCGCGTTCGTAGTTGGCGGCCAGGGTGCGGATGTGTTCGATCGATGGCTGGGCGGCCGTGTTGTCGCCCGCCAGCACGACATCGCGCAGCGCGATGGCGCGGTCGTGTACGCTGCCGCGGAAATTGATCGCGTGGCGTTGCTTGACGTTGTTGACGTCATTGATGCGGTTCAGGGTGGAATCGATGTTGCCGACGCGGCTCACCGCCAGCGCCGTCAACACCATCATCAGCGCCAGCACGGCGCCAAAACCGAACGCCAGCCGGGCGCCGATCGTCATTTTCGAAGAAAACATGGAAGCTCGCTAAAAGTCAGCCGGGACAACGCGCCGGTCGCGCCAAGTGTAAATATTTCCACTTGGAAATTGATCGTGACTATAGCAGACCTCCATGTGATTTCGTCAAATGCCGTCAGATAACAAACTCCAACGTTGTAATTTGCCGAATTTATTGACTCGAAAACACTATCGCTTATCCCCGCCGGTCAAGGCGGTGGCCGTCACGAAGGCCGGGCGGATGTCGTTCGGCACCGTCTTCATCTTGTCGAGCGCCTTTTGCACGTCCGGGCGGATCACGACATATTTCGTCATCAGCGCCTTGGCGCGCGCGTAATCGCCGGTCGCTTCGATGGTCAGGAATTCGCGGTCGAGGTCGATCACCCCCTGCTTGATTTTCTTGAAATCGACCGAGAAGGTGCCGTCGCCGTGCGAGACGAAGGCGCCCTTGTCGAGCAGGTAATTCACCTGGATCGCCATGCCGCGCGCGTGCGAATCGGTCAGGCCGAAGTGCAGCGTACGGAAGCACGAGGCCAGGAAGGTGTTGTAGAGCTTGCGTTCGGCCAGCATACCCTGCCCCAGCGTGTCCTTCAGCTGGCCCTTGTCCATCATGTAGGCCAGCGCCCAGAGGCCGGTGACGTCGGCTTTTGCTTCCTCGATGGTCGAATACGCTTCCTTCAGATCCTGGCGCGGGGTCGATGCCTTGCCGTTCACCTTGGTCTGGTGGGGACCGAGGCCATGGGTGATTTCGTGGGCCAGGATGTGGGTGAAGAAGGAATCGAAATCGAGATCCTGCCGGTCTTGCGGGCGCAAGACCAGTTTCGTGATCGGTTTGAGGGTCGATTCGAACTTCGCTTCCTGGATGTTTTTCAGCATCACGCGCTTCGAACCGCGCTGGCTGATGATGCGCTCGTCGTTCGGCAGGTTGTAGGCAGCGGTCTGCACGCCCATGTTGCCGTCGCCCGCCCCATACACCTGGTTGACCACCACCATCGGCGCCATCGCCCCGACCTTCGGATTGCGGTACTGCTTGTCGAGCGGCAGGTTGTCTTCCAGCTCCTGCATGTGCTTGCCGAAGAAGTTCAGCTTCTGCGTCTCCTTCGGGTCGCGCACGCTGACATAGGCCTCGAAGGCCGCCTTGTAGCCGAACAGCTCGTCGTTATAGGTTTCGTACGGACCGATGGTGATGTCGACCGGCGAGTCGAGGTCCATCCAGGCGAAGTCGGACGCCAGGTAATCGTTCGACAGGAAAGCATCGGCGCGCAGGCTCAGGAATTTTTTCAGCGAGGCGTTGTCGGTGCTGGCCGCGGCCTCGCGCAGCAGTTTCGCCAGCTGCTCCAGCTCCGGCTTGTATTCCTCGGAATACTTCACGCTGCGGAACTTGCCGTCCGGCCCGGTGCGGATCACGGTGAAGAACCACTGGGCCGCTTCCTTGTCCTTGGCCGGCAGCGCGTTCATCCACGATTCCAGCGCGGCCTTGCTCGCGCCGGCCGGATAGAAATTGGCGCCGTCCGGCTTGCGCGCCGGGATCGCCATGCCGGCGTACTCGGGCGGCATGAAGGAGGCGTTGCCGTCGATGATAGACCACGGGCCTTTGTTAAGCCAAAAATAATGCTGGCGCGCCTTGCCGAGCGGCGACTGGTCCTTGCGCAGCGCCGCCCACAGCGCCTCGTTGCCGGCCCAGCGCTGGCGCAGCTGCAGGGTATCGACGATCTTCGCCGCTTCGATCAGTTTGCCGATCGCCGCGCGGTCGCCCTTCGACAGCCCGGCCGTCTCGGCGCGCAGGTCGACCGGGGCGAAACGCTGCGCCATGGTGTTCAGTTCGGCCGCGCTGGCGGCATGGGATTGGACGGCGGGTGCTTCGGCCGCATGGACGGCGGTGGCCGCGCAGGCCAGGACGAGTGGAGCGAGAAGGTGGTTCATGTGTCCCCTGATTGGTTCAATTGCAACCGGGGGATTGTAATACGGTGAAATGCGCACTTGCCGTTTTACGCGCTGACCGATGCGCAGCGTAACGTGGGCACGCGTGCCCACGCTACGCTACTCGACGCGAACGACCTTGATTAACGCACCGTCGCCAGTGGCGCCGCCTGCGACCAGCCGCCGCCGAGCGCACGCGCCACGGCGACCGATGCCAGCAGGCGCTGGGTGCGCAGCTGGGCGGCGGCGCGATCGGCGCCGAGCGCGCTGCGCTGGGCGTCGGTGACGTCGAGATAGGTCGAGATGCCGCGCTCGTAGCGTGCCTGCGCGACCATCAGGGCGCGCGCCGACGCTTGCTGGGCTTGCGCCTGCACGTCGCCCTGCTGCTGGCGCTGCTGGGCGTCCGACAGCGCGTCCTCGACTTCGCGCAGCGCGGTCAGGAGGCGGTTCTCGTGGTTCGCCAGCGCTTCGTCGTAGCGCGCCTTGTACAAGGCCAGGTTGGCCTTGTTGCGGCCACCGTCGAAGACCGGCAGCGACAAGGCCAGCGGTCCGACCGAGAACTGGCGCGCGCTGCCGCCGGCCAGGTCGCGCAGCGATTGCGAGGCATAGCCGAAGTTGCTGGTCAGCGTCAGCGACGGATAGAACATGCCTTCGGCAACGCCCACTTGCGCGTTCGCCGCGCGCAGGTTGGCCACGCTGGCGGCCAGGTCCGGACGCTGGGACAGCAGACTGGCCGGCAGGCCGACCGGAATAGTCGGCGGCAGCGGCAGCACCGGGCGGGCGACGGCCGGCAGCAGCGGCGTGCTCGGCGAGACGCCGACCAGGACCGCCAGCGCGTGCTCGACCAGGTTGCGCTGGCGCTGCACGTCGTGCATGTCGGCTTCGGCATTGGCCCGTTCGACGCGTGCGCGCGAGACATCGAGTTCGTTGGTCAGGCCGGCGTCGAAGCGCGCCTCGACCAGTTGCTGCGCCTCGCGCCGCGCCGCCAGGGCGTCGCGCAGGATCGCCTGTTCGGCGTCCAGGCCGCGCAGCTGCCAGTAGCTCTGCGCCACCTGGCCCGACAGCATCAGCAGCACGCCGTCGCGGTCGTCCTGCGCCGCCAGCGCCTGGGCATCGGCCGCCTCGACCACGCGCCGCACGCGGCCCCACAGGTCGAGCTCATACGAGAGCGCGGCGCCGACGCTGAAATTATTCCCTTCGATCGAACGCCCGCCCAGCGCCAGCGCCTGCGAGGTCTCGGCCGAGGTGCGCGAATTCGACAGGCCGGCATTCACCGACACGTTCGGCGCCTGGCCGGCACGCAGCACGCCCAGTTGGGCCTGTGCCTGCAGCAGGCGCTGCGCGGCCGCTTTCGCGCCCGGGTTGTCGCGCAGTGCGCGCTGTTCCAGCTCGTTCAGGGTGGCGTCATTGAACACCGTCCACCAGGTGGCCGGCAGGCGCGCGCTGTCTTGCACGACCGGCGCGGCGGCGGCGCTCGCCTCGACGTGACGGTAGCGCGGTGTGTCGAGCGTTTTCGGGGCGACGAAATTGGGGCCGATGGTGGAGCAGCCGCTCGCCAGCACGCCGAATGCGGCGCTCACGCCGAGCACGAGCACGCGGCGCGGGAACATCTTGGTAAAGGAATCGAACATCGTTTTTCTCATCTCTTCAATTCAATGAAATCAGTGGCCGCCGGCGCCGGCGCCGCCGGGGGACTTGACCTTGTCGGCGAGCCAGACCACGGCGATGCAGCCGATCAGGATCAGCCCGACGATCAGGAAGCCGTCGTTATACGCCATCACGTACGACTCGCGCCGGACGATGCGGTCGATCGCGGCCAGGGCCTGGTTCGCGGCCGTGGCCGGATCGATGCCGCTGGCGACGAAGGCCTGCGTGATCTGCTCCAGGCGTTCCTGGGTCGGCGCCGCGTAGCTCGACACCGATTCGCCCAGGCGCGCCGAGTGGAAGTGCTCGCGGTTGGTGAGCGAGGTCGCCAGCATCGCGATGCCGACCGAGCCGCCCAGGTTACGGGTCATGTTGAACAGGCTCGAGGCCGAGGGCATGTCCTTCGGCGTGATGCCCTGCATGGCGAAGTTCGACAGCGTCAGCATCACGAAGGGCTGGCCGATGGCGCGCACGATTTGCGTGACCATCAGCTGGTCGTAGCCGGTGCTGGCATCCATGTAGGCGTTCATCAGGCAGGAGCCGCCGAACAGCAGCAGGCCGAAACTGCACATGATGCGGTTGTCGATTTTCGAGGACAGGGCCGCGGCGAACGGCATCACCAACAGTTGCGGCAGGCCGACCCAGGCGATCACTTCGCCGATCTGCATCGGCGTGTAACCGGCGATCTGGCCCAGGTACAGCGGCAGCAGATACGAGGAACCGTACAGCCCCATGCCGGTGACGGCCGACAGCACGGTCGCGACCAGGAAGTTGCGCTGCCCGTACAGGCGCAGGTTGACGAAGGACTGCTGGCGCGTGAAGCTGGTCGCGACCCAGCCCAGGATGCCGACCAGCGCCAGCGCGGCGAAGGTGATGATGAATTCGGAATCGAACCAGTCCTTCGAATTGCCCTCTTCCAGGAAGATCGTCAGGCAGCCCAGGCCCATCGCCATCAGGCCGATGCCGAGCCAGTCGGCGTTGATCAGCTGGCGGACCTGCGACGGCTCGCGGTCCAGGCCATACACCATGCCGGCGATCAGCAGCACGCCCGGCACCCAGTTGATGTAGAAGATCGACGGCCAGCCGTAGATCTCGGACAGGTAGCCGCCCAGGGTCGGGCCCATGGCCGGGGCCAGGGTCGCGGTGAGGCCGAAAATCGCCATGCCGACCGCGCGCTTGTTACTGGGCAGGCGCGTCATCACGAGCGTCATCGCCATCGGGATCAGCGCGCCGCCGGTAAAGCCCTGCAGCATGCGGAACACGATCATGCTTTCCAGGTTCCAGGCGGCGCCGCACAGGGTCGAGAAGACCAGGAACAGGGCCGTGGTGCCGATCATGTAGCGGCGCACGCCGAAGGCGCGGGCGAACAATGCCGTCATCGGAATGACGACGATCTCGGCGCACAGATAGGCGGTCGAGATCCAGGAGCCCTCTTCCTGGGTCGCCGAGAGCGTGCCCAGGATGTCGCGCAGCGAGGAATTGGTGATCTGAATGTCGAGCACCGCCATGAAGGCGCCGAGCATGCCGGCGGCCACCGCGATCCAGGTGCGCAGCCCGATGGCCGCGCCGGCGGCGGGCGCGCCGGGGAAGACGGAGGGTGCCGTCTTGGTCGTACTCGTCATGGGACGTCCCTTACTTCGCCGGCTGCGCTTGCGCGGTGCGAGCAGGCTGCGCCTTCTGGCGCAGGTCGACTTCGGCGACCACCGACATGCCCGGCACCAGGCGCCCGGTCAGGCGCTGGACATCGGCCGGGGCGAGCGTGATCTTGACCGGCACGCGCTGCACGATCTTGGTGAAGTTGCCGGTCGCGTTATCGGCCGGCAGCAGCGCGAACTGGTTGCCCGAGGCCGGCGAGAAGCTGTCCACGCGACCGACCAGGTGTTCGTTCGGCAGCGCGTCGATCTGCAGCTCGACTTCCTGGCCAGGGGTCAGCCCGGCAAGCTGGGTTTCCTTGAAGTTGGCGTTGACCCAGACCTTGTCTTCGACCACGGCCACCAGTTGCTGGCCCGGCTGCACGCGTGCGCCTACTTCCACGCTGCGGCGGCCGATACGGCCATCGACCGGCGCCAGCACGCGGCTGTAGCTGACCTGCTGCTTGGCGTCCTTCAGCTGCGCCTGGAGTACCTTGATCTGGGCCTTGAAGACGTCGCGCGCCGACGATGCGGCATTGATCTGGGCCTTGGCGGCGCTGGCGTTGTCGCGGCGCGCGTCGACATCGGCGGCGGCCGCGCTGCGGGCGGCATTCGCGGCATCGACTTCGGCTTTCGAGACCGCCTTCATCTGCTTGGTAAAGAGCTGGCCGAAGCGCTCGGCGTCCTGGCGTGCGCGCAAGGCCAGCGCCTGCGCCTGGCCGACCTGGGCCTGGGCCGCCTGGGCCTGGGCCCGCACCTGCTCCACCTGGGCGTCGGCCTGGATCACCTGCTGGCGCGCGCTGGCGATCTGCGCCTCGATCTGCTCGACCCGCACGTGCTGGTCGGCCGGGTCGAGTTCGGCGATGACGTCGCCCGCCTTCACATGCTGGTTGTCTTCCACCAGCACGCGCGTGACGATGCCGGCGATGCGCGCCGAGACCGGGTGCACGTGGCCGGCGACGTAGGCGTTTTCGGTCTCGACGAAGTTATGGCTGCGATACCACATGCGCCCACCGGCGACGCAGGCGGCGATCGCGATCAGCCCGACCACGACGAGCACGCGCTTGTTGGGCGGGGTCTTGCCAGGGGCGGCCGGAGCGACGGGAGCGGCTGGAGGATTGCCGAGCGGCTTCTGCTCGAGCGAGGGCTGCGTTTGGGACATGGTGCAACTCCGAAAAGGGAATAGGGTATTTCCCACATTATTCGGCAAGCGCCTCAGTTCGTCAAGAAATGAAACGGTTGCATTTCATTTCTCGCTGATTTACAGTGACGCCATGAGCAAAACATCGCAAGAGAACCGCATGCCCTGCCTGCGCGGCGCCGGCCGTCCCAAGGCGAGCGACGTCGAAGCGCGCATGCAAGACCTGATCGACGCCGCCGCGCGGCTGTTCCTGACCAATGGCTATACCCGCACCAGCCTGGAGGCGATCGCGCGCGCCGCACGGGTCGCGGTGCGCACCATCTATGTCAAGTTCGGCGGCAAGGCCGGCCTGCTCGACGCGGTGCTGATGTCGCGCCGCGACGCGTTTTTCCGCATGCGCGACATGGACCAGGACCCACGCCCGTTTCGCGAGGTGGTCGACGATTTCGCGCACCAGTTCTTCGACCTCCTCTGCCAGGATCAATTGATTGCGATGCAGCGCGTGGTCATCGCCGAAGCGGCCGACAATCCGGAACTGGCGCGCGCTTTCTACGACGCCGGTCCGCGCCTGACCCGCGAAATGCTGGAGCGCTTCTTCGCGCGCCCCGACATCCGGGCACAGTTGCGCCCCGACCTGCCGTTCGAACAATTGCCCGCCTTCCTCACCAGCTGGGTCTCGGGCGACGCCATGCAGCGCTTCGTGTTTCCGCACGATCAGCCAACCCGGGCCGAGGCCCATCGCGGCCTCGATCAGCGCCTCGAATTGTTTTACCGCGCCGTGCTGAAGTAGGCGTATGGATGAGCGAATGTGCGTCATCACACCGAATCGCCCGCGCGAGCTGTGAGAAACTGATCCTCTATTTCAAGGAGGATGTCATGGAATTCAACAAGAACATCACACCGGTCCAGGAGAAGGCGATATGAGCAAGAGTTCACGTTACGAATGGCGCGACCAGCAGGCTTCCCTGCAAGAGCGCGTAAAAGGTTTCCTGCTCAATCCAGGCACCGAGCAGCTCGACGCCGTGGTCGCCGAAATGCGCGCCTACGCCGATGCCGCCAAGTCGGGCCATATCGAGATTCCGCAAAGCTGGACCAGCTACGGCTGATCGCCGATCCGGCGCCCGCGCGGCGCCCATGAAAAATGCCGCCCCGCTTGCGCCCGGCGGCATTTTTCATGGGCGTTGGCATAAACCGACTTCTCATCTTGCCGGGACAACTCCGGGACGATGCCCCGTTTTAGCCACAAAACCTCTGAAAATTGCCGAAGAATGAACGTTCTACTGGAGTGCACCGCTGAACATTGACGAAACCGTCAGGACGATTGCGGTATGATCGATGAGGGATTAATACTCTGTCACTACTATTCGGTACAAGGATCGGCGCATGACTACGATGACTGGACAGCGCACTGGGTGCGACAAGGAGCTGCCGGGCGACCCCTGGCTGGCGGAGCTGGGCGCCATCCGGCACGATTTCGAGGAGCGCATGGCCGCGCTGCTGCCGGCCAGCGGCAACGGCGCCGATGCGCTGGCGGCCGCAATGCGCGCCGGCACCCTGGGCGCCGGCAAGCGCATGCGTCCGCTGTTACTGATGCTGGTCGCGCGCGACCTCGGCTGCGCCTCCCCCGCCCTGGTCGATATCGCCTGCGCGGTCGAGATGGTGCACGCCGCCTCCCTGATCCTGGACGACATGCCTTGCATGGACAACGCCATGCTGCGCCGCGGCCAGCCGACCATCCACGTGCAGTATGGGGAAGACGTCGCCGTCCTCGCTTCGGTCGCCCTCCTCAGCCGCGCCTTCGGCGTGCTGGCCAGCGCGCCCGGCATCGCGCCGGCGGTGCGCGCACGCCTGGTCGCCAAGCTGGCCGAGACGGTCGGCACCGAAGGCCTGGTGCGCGGCCAGTACGAAGACCTGCGCGCCGGCGGCCAGCGCTCGGAACAGGAAATCGCCCGCACCAATGCCTTGAAGACGGGCGTGCTGCTGGGCGTCTCGGTCGACATGGCGGCGATCCTGGCCGACAGCGACGACTGCGTCGCCGAGTCGCTGCGCGCCTTTGCCCTGGCCGCCGGCCACGCCTTCCAGATCCGCGACGATTTCCTCGACGACGTCGCCGTCGATAGCACCGTCAGCGGCAAGGACACCGGCAAGGATCTCGGCAAGGCCACGCTGACCAACATCCTCGGCGCCGACGAAGCGAAGAAGCGCCTCGTGACCCACCTGGGCGACGCCGACCGCTACCTGACCGATGCCATCGGCAGCAAGCAGCGCACGCGCCGTTTCGTCGACACGCTGTTCGGGCAAGGCGCGGGGTTTCGCTTCGCCGCCGGCGCGCGTGCCGCGCCGCCCGAGCGCCACCAGGTGCACCATTGAACGACGGCGAGCGAGGCTAGTCCATGGCGCATTTCGGCGTCATCGCCCCCGCGTTCTACAGCCACTACAGCGCCATGTCGGCGCTGGCGCTGGCGCTCGTCGCGCGCGGCCACCGCGTCACTTTCCTGCAGCGGCCCGACGCGCGCGCCTACCTGGGCGACGAGCGCCTCGGCTTTCACGCGGTCGGCGCGGCCAGCCATCCAGCCGGCTCGCTGGCCCAGTCGCTGCGGCGCGCGGCCGATCCCGGCAGTCCGCTCGGGCTGCGCCGCGTCATCGATGACATGGCCGCCACCACCAGCATGCTGTGCCGCGAACTGCCGGCCGCGTTCGAGCACCTGCACATCGACGCCGTACTCGGCGACCAGATGGAAGCGGCCGGCGGCCTGGTGGCCGAAGCGCTCGGCCTGCCATTGATCTCGGTAGCGTGCGCGCTGCCGGTGAACCGCGAAGCGGGCATCCCGCTGCCGGTCATGCCCTTCGACTGGAGCGCCGGCGAACGTGCCCTGCACATGGTCGAGGGCAGCACCCGCGTCTACGACTGGATGATGGGGCCGCACCGGCGCGCGATCGAAGCCGAAACCCGGCGCCTCGGCATTCCCCTGCGCGGCGCCCTGCACGAATGCCTGTCGCCGCTGGCCCAGATCAGCCAGACGGTGGCCGCCTTCGACTTCCCGCGCCATGACTTGCCGCCGGGCTTCCACCATGTCGGCCCCTTGCGCGCCGCGTCGCTCAAGGCGCCGGCCCGCATCGACGCCCTGCCCGCCATCGACCCCGGCCGCCCCTTCATCTTCGCCTCGCTCGGCACGCTGCAAGGCCATCGCTTCGATGTCTTCAAGCGCGTCGCCAAGGCCTGCCGCCGGCTCGACGCCCAGCTGCTGGTCGCCCATTGCGGCGGCCTGGATGGGCGCCAGGCGGCCGCCCTCGAAGGCCTTGGCGCGACCTGGGTCTGCGCCTTTGCGCCGCAGGAAGCGGCACTCGCGCGCGCCGACGCCGTCGTCTCGCACGCGGGCCTGAACACGGCGATGGACGCGGTGGCCAGTCACACGCCGATCCTGGCCTTGCCGATCGCCTTCGACCAGCCCGGCGTGGCGGCGCGCATCCGTCACGCGGGCGTGGGGCTGTCGGCCTCGCCGCGTTTTACGAGCGCGAACGGACTGGCGCGCCAGCTGCGCCGCCTGCTGGACGAACCGGCCTTCAAGACGCGCGGCGCCGACCTGGCCGCCGGCATCAAAACGGCCGGCGGCAGCACGCGCGCCGCGGCCATCGTCGAGCAGGCACTGAACATCGAAGCACGGAGCGCGGCCTATCTTGACTAATCTTGCGCACGATCCCGGCGTTTCCTACGACCTGATCCTGGTCGGCGGCGGACTGGCCAATGGCCTGATCGCCTGGCGCCTGCGCGCCCAGCGCCCCGAGCTCAACATCCTGCTGCTGGAAAGCGCGGACGCCATCGGTGGCAACCATACCTGGTCCTTCCACGATGGCGACCTCGCCGCGGCCCAGCATGCCTGGCTGGCGCCGCTGGTCGGCCACCGCTGGCCGCGCTACCGGGTCGCCTTCCCCAACCACACCCGCACCCTCGAGAGCGGTTACGCCAGTATCGTCTCCTCCGACTTCGCGCGCGTGATCGGCGCCGCGCTGGGAGCGCGCCTGCGCACCGGCGTCCAGGTCGAGGCGGTCGCCCCGACCAGCGTGCGCCTGGCCGGCGGCGAAACGCTGCATGCGGGCGCCGTCATCGACGGCCGCGGTCCGCGCGCCAGCACCCGCCTGGCGCTCGGCTACCAGACCTTTCTCGGCCAGGAAGTGAGACTGGCTGTCCCACATGGCCTGAGCGCGCCGGTGCTGATGGATGCCGGCGTCGAACAACAGGGCGGCTACCGCTTCGTCTACCTGCTGCCGCTCGGAGCGGACCGGATCCTGATCGAGGACACCCATTACGTCGACACCCAGGCCTGGGAGCCCGAGCGCCTGCGCGCCAACATCGCCGCCTATGCGCGCGCGCGCGGCTGGGAGATCGCCGAGGTGGTGCGCGAAGAACACGGCTCGCTGCCGATCGTGCTGGCCGGCGACCTCGACGGCTTTTGGCGCGACCTCTACGGCCAGCCGGCATCGGGCCTGCGCGCCGGCCTGTTCCACTCGACGACCGGCTATTCGCTGCCGCACGCGGTACGCCTGGCCGAGCGCATCGCGCTGCTATCGGACCTGCGCGCACCGAGCCTGTTCGAGGCGATCCGGCAGGAAGCGCGCGCCACCTGGAGCGGCCAGGGTTTTTTCCGGCTGTTGAACCGGATGCTGTTCCTGGCCGCCAGGTCGGACCAGCGCTGGCGCGTGATGGAACGCTTCTACCGCCTGCCGGCGCCGCTGATCGAGCGCTTTTATGCAGCGCGCCTGGGCTGGTTCGACAAGGCGCGCATCCTCACCGGCAAACCGCCGGTCCCCGTGCGCGCGGCCATGCGCGCCGCCCGCATGCTTCACCCCCACCAGATCAGGAAACCAGAATGAATGGAGCAAAAACCGCCGTTGTCGTGGGCGCCGGCTTTGGCGGGCTGGCCCTGGCCATCCGCCTGCAGGCCGGCGGCACCCAGACGACGCTGCTCGAAAAACGCGACAAGCCGGGCGGCCGCGCCTACGTCTACGAGGACCAGGGCTTCGTGTTCGACGCCGGCCCGACCGTGATCACCGATCCGAGCTGCATCGAAGAGCTGTTCGCCGCCGCCGGCCGCCGCATCGAGGATTACGTCGAGATGCTGCCGGTGGCGCCCTTCTACCGCCTGTGCTGGGAAGACGGCAGCCATTTCGACTACGCCAACGACCAGGAAGCGCTCGACCGCCAGATCCACGCGATCAACCCGGCCGACGTCGCCGGCTACCGGCGCTTCCTGGCCTATTCGAAAGCCGTGTTCGAAGAAGGCTATATCAAGCTGGGCACCGTGCCCTTCCTGACCATCCGCGACATGGTCGCGGCCGGCCCGCAGCTGGCCAAGCTCCAGGCCTGGCGCAGCGTCTACAGCATGGTCTCGAAATTCGTGCAAAACGAGCATTTGCGCCAGGCTTTTTCGTTCCACTCGCTGCTGGTCGGCGGCAATCCCTTCGCCACCTCCTCGATCTACACCCTGATCCACGCGCTCGAGCGGCGCTGGGGCGTGTGGTTCCCGCGCGGCGGCACCGGCGCGCTGGTCGACGGCCTGGTGCGCCTGTTCCAGGACATCGGCGGGCGCATCGAACTCAATGCCGCGGTGGCCCAGATCGAAACCCAGGGCCAGCGCGCCAGCGGCGTGCGCCTGGAAGACGGGCGCTTCTTCGCGGCCGACGCCGTGGCCTCGAATGCCGACGTGGTGCACACCTATGCGTCCTTGCTGAACCAGCACCCGCGCGGCCAGGCCGAAGGCGCCAACCTGGCCAGGAAGCGCTTCAGCAATTCACTGTTCGTGATCTATTTTGGACTGAACTACCACCACAGCCAGCTGCAGCACCACACGGTCTGCTTCGGCCCGCGCTACCGCGAACTGATCGACGAGATCTTCAAGGGTCCCGAGCTGGCCGACGATTTTTCGCTCTACCTGCACGCGCCCTGCGTCACCGATCCCTCGCTCGCGCCGCCCGGCTGCGGCAGCCATTACGTGCTCGCGCCGGTGCCGCACCTGGGCAATGCCGACATCGACTGGGAGGTCGAAGGACCACGCTACCGCGACAAGATTTTCGAGTACCTGGAAGAGCGCTACATGCCGGGCCTGCGCAGCCAGCTCGTCACCAGCCGCATCTTCACGCCCTTCGATTTCCGCGACCAGCTCAATGCCCACGTCGGCTCGGCGTTTTCGCTCGAACCCGTGCTCACCCAGAGCGCGTGGTTCCGCCCGCACAACCGCGACAAGGACCTGGCGAACCTGTACTTGGTCGGCGCCGGCACCCATCCGGGCGCGGGCGTGCCCGGCGTGATCGGCTCGGCCAAGGCGACGGCCGGCCTGATGCTGGCGCAGGCGGCGGCATGAGCGAGGCCTTGCTGGCGCACGCGACCGACACCATCAAGGTCGGTTCGAAAAGCTTCGCCGCCGCCGCGCGCCTGTTCGACGCCGCCACCCGGCGCAGCGTGCTGATGCTCTACGCCTGGTGCCGCCACTGCGACGATGTCGTCGACGGCCAGGAACTGGGCTTCGGCGCGATGCTTCCCGCCGGCCACGATGCGCACGCCGAACTGGCGCGCCTCTACGAGCAGACCCGGCGCGCCTATGCCGGCGAGGTCATGAACGACCCCGCCTTTGCCGCTTTCCAGGAAGTCGCGCTGCGCCACGCCATCGCGCCGCGCTACGCCTACGACCACCTGGCCGGCTTCGGCATGGATGTCGAGGAAGCGCGCTACGAGACGATCGAGGACACGCTGCGCTACTGCTACCACGTGGCCGGGGTGGTCGGCCTGATGATGGCCACGATCATGGGCGCGAAACAGGCGCAGGTGCTGGACCGCGCCTGCGACCTGGGCCTGGCCTTCCAGCTGACGAACATCGCACGCGACATCGTCGACGACGCCGGCGTCAAGCGCTGCTACCTGCCCGCGCAGTGGTTGCGCGAGGCGGGCATCCCGCCCGACGCGATCGCGCTGCCGCGCCACCGCGTGGCGCTGGCCCAGGTGGCGGCGCGCCTGGTCGACTACGCCGAGCCGTATTACGCGTCGTCGATGGACGGCATTGCCGCCCTGCCCCTGCGTTCGGCCTGGGCGATCGCCACCGCGCGCAATGTGTACCGCCAGATCGGAATCGAAGTCAAGGCGCGCGGTCCGCACGCCTGGGATCAAAGGGTCGGCACCTCGAAGGCGGCCAAGCTCGTGCTGCTGGCCAAGGGCGGCGTCCAGGCGCTGCTGTCGCGCCTGCGCTCCGCTAAGCCGCGTCCTGCCGGTCTGTGGCAGCGTCCCGCGATGGACGCGGCGGCGCACCACCATGCAGCGCCTGCAGTTGGCGCTTCAGGGTCGTGACCGGCGGCGCGTACAGGAAACCGAAGGAGACCGCGCCCTCCTTGCCTTCGACCGCATGGTGCATGCGGTGGGCCTGGTACAGGCGCTTGGCATAACCGCCGCGCGGCGTGTACTTGAAGGGCCAGCGCCGGTGCACCAGGCCGTCGTGGGCGACGAAATACAGGAAACCGTAGGCCGTCATGCCGGCGCCGATCCATTGCAGGGGCCAGGCGCCTTCGGTGCCGAACCAGATCAGGGCGATCGCGACCCCGGCGAAGACGACGGCGTACAAGTCGTTTTTCTCGAACCAGCCGGTGCGCTCTTCGTGGTGCGAGCGATGCCAGCCCCAGCCGAAGCCATGCATAATGTACTTGTGCGCGACGATGGAAAACGCTTCCATGAAGACGACAGTGGCAAGAACGATGAGCGTATTGAGCAACATGAAAGCAGCCTACCATAGCGCGCCCGCGTGCACGGGTGAAGACTGGCGACTGTCCCGCACTTGCACCGGCTATCCAACAAGGAACATCTTATGAACCCGCTATTTCGCACCATCCTGTCGAGCTGCCTGCTGCTGTGCGCCGCCGGCGCCACGGCGGCCACGATCGACGTGCGCGTCGCCGGCAGCAGCACCAAAGGAAAAGTCAGCGTCGCCGTCTGCGACAAGGAACATTTCCTCAAGCAATGCGCCTACACCGCCTCGGCGCCGGGCCAGGCCGGCGAGACGACGGTCTCGGTCAAGGGCGTGCCAAACGGCGTCTGGGCCGTCCTCGTCTACCAGGACGAAAACGGCAACGGTGAGCTCGACCGCAACCTGATCGGCATGCCGAAGGAGCCGTACGGCTTCAGCCGCGACGCGCGCGGCAGGTTCGGCCCGCCGGGCTTCGATGACGCGGCCTTCGAAGTGAGCGAGGCGCCGACGACGGCGAATGTCCGGCTGCGCTGACGCCGCCTGGGCCCGACGCCCGCGCCCACCCTAGGCGGTGATGGACGCGTCCTGCGACGCGGCCTGCACCCCGCCATCGATCACCCGCATCAGGAAATGCACCTTGCGCGGCGCGCGGTGGCGTTCGTGGGTCTCGCGCGTCAGGATCTCGACCCGGCGCGGCTGCAAGGCCAGCTGGCGCGCGTCGATGTGCTCGCCGGCCGCGTCGTTGCCCGCGAACTGCGCCGCCAGGTGCTGGGCCACGGTCCCGGTCAGCGTGACCGGCAGCCCGTGCAGTGTCGTGTTGAGCTCGAAGGCCCGCGATGCGGGCAGGACGAACAGCGTTCCGACAAATTCAGTGCCGTGCTCTTCCATGTCTGTCTCCTGTGACACGCATCCGCGTTTGGCGCAGCCTCGGCTCGCCGATCGCGCTTCCATCATAGCGCGGCTGGAACGGCGTGCAAGATGTAAATGTGATAGCACAGACCGCAACGCAGCACCGCCGCCCAAGCCACGGACGAAAAAAAACCGGGACCTGAGTCCCGGCTTCGATGACTGCCGTGCCGATCAGCGCTTGCGTGCCGGCGGCAGGTCGGTGCAGACGCCCTTGTAGACTTCCGCCGCCATGCCGATCGACTCGCCCAGCGTCGGGTGCGGGTGGATCGTCTTGCCGATGTCGACGCCGTCGGCGCCCATCTCGATCGCCAGCGCGATCTCGCCGATCATGTCGCCGGCATTCGTGCCGACGATGGCGCCGCCGATGATGCGGCCGGTTTCGCTATCGAACAGCAGCTTAGTAAAGCCTTCGTCGCGGCCATTGGCGACAGCCCGGCCCGATGCGGCCCACGGGAAGTGGCCCTTCTCGACCTTGACGCCCTTCTGCTTGGCTTCGTCTTCGGTGATGCCGGCCCATGCCACTTCCGGATCGGTGTAGGCCACCGAGGGAATGACCTTCGCATCAAAGTAGGCTTTCTCGCCGTGCGCGGCTTCCGCCGCGACGTGGGCTTCGTGCACCGCCTTGTGCGCCAGCATCGGCTGGCCGACCAGGTCGCCGATGGCGAAGATGTGCGGCACGTTGGTGCGCATCTGGCCGTCGACCGTGATGAAGCCGCGGTCGGTGACCGCCACGCCGGCCTTGTCGGCCGCGATCTTCTTGCCGTTCGGGCTGCGGCCGACGGCAACCAGCACCATGTCGTACAGCTGCGGTTCCGGTGCGGTGGCGCCTGCCTCGGCGGCTTCGAACGTCACCTTGATCCCTTCCGGCAGCGCTTCGACGCCGACGGTTTTCGTTTTCAACATGATCTTGTCGAAGCGCGCTTCGTTGTACTTCTGCCAGACCTTGACGGCGTCGCGGTCGGCGCCCTGCATCAGGCCGTCCATCATTTCGACGACATCGATGCGTGCGCCCAGCGTCGAATAGACGGTCGCCATTTCGAGGCCGATGATGCCGCCGCCGATGACCAGCATCTTCTTCGGTACCTGGCGCAGTTCGAGCGCGCCGGTCGAATCGACGATGCGCGGGTCTTCCGGCACGAACGGCAGCTTCACGACGGCGGAACCGGCGGCGATGATCGCTTTCGCGAACTTCACCACCTTCTTGGCGCCGTCCGGACCGGTGACTTCGATGTGGTTGGGGCTGAGGAACTGGCCCACGCCCTGCACCACATTGACCTTGCGCGCCTTCGACATGCCGGCCAGGCCGCCGGTCATCTTCTTGATGACGCCGTCCTTGTAGGCACGCAGCTTGTCGATGTCGACTTCCGGCTTGGCGAAGGCCACGCCCAGGTCGGCCATGTGCGCGGTCTCGTCCATGATGTGCGCCACGTGCAGCAAGGCTTTGGACGGGATGCAGCCGACGTTCAGGCAGACGCCGCCCAGGGTCGCGTACTTCTCGACCAGCACCGTGTTCATGCCGAGGTCGGCCGAACGGAAGGCGGCCGAATAGCCGCCGGGACCGGCGCCCAGCACCATCATTTCGCATTCGACGTCGACCTGGCCGCTGTAGCTGGCCGCACCCGGGACTGGGGCCGCAGGGGCCGCAGGGGTTGCCGGAGCAGCGGCAGGCGCAGGCGCCGCCGCCGCGGGGGCAGGTGCGGCAGCCGGAGCTGCAGGCGCAGCCGCGCCGGCACTCTCTTCGATCATCAACAGCAGCGAACCTTCGTTCACCTTGTCGCCGACCTTGACCTTCAATTCCTGCACCACGCCGGCGTGGGTCGATGGAATCTCCATCGAGGCTTTATCGGACTCCACGGTGACCAGCGACTGGTCGACCTTGATCGTGTCGCCGGGCTTGACCATCAGCTCGATGATTTCGACGTCCTTGAAATCGCCGATGTTCGGGACTTTTACTTCAACAGTGCTCATTCTCGGCGCTCCTTACAGAAGGGTCTTGCGCAGGTCGGCCAGCACTTCGGCCAGGTAGGCGGCGAAGCGCGCGGCGCCGGCGCCATCGATCACGCGGTGGTCGTAGGACAGCGACAGCGGCAGCATCAGGCGCGGCTGGAAGGCGGCGCCATCCCAGACCGGCTTCATGGCCGATTTCGACAGGCCCAGGATCGCCAGCTCGGGCGCATTGATGATCGGCGTGAAGGCCGTGCCGCCAATGCCGCCGAGCGACGAAATGGTAAACGTCGCGCCCTGCATGTTCGCTGGCGAGAGCTTGCCGTCGCGTGCCTGTGCGGACAGTTCGCCCATCTCGGTGGCGATCTGCGACACCGTCTTCTTGTCCGCATCCTTCACGACCGGAACCACCAGGCCGTTCGGGGTGTCGGCCGCGAAACCGATGTTGTAGTACTGCTTCAGGATCAGGCTTGCACCGTCTTCGCTGAGCGAGGCATTAAATTGCGGGAATTTCTTGAGCGCGGCGACGCTGGCCTTGATGACGAAGGCGAGCATGGTCAGCTTGACCGCCGACTTCTGCTTGGCCAGCGCGGCGTTCGAATCGACGCGGAACTGTTCCAGGTCGGTGACGTCCGCTTCGTCGAAGGTCGTCACGTGCGGGATCATGACCCAGTTGCGGTGCAGGTTAGGACCGCTGATCTTCTTGATGCGCGACAGCGGCAGCAGTTCGGTCGGACCGAACTTCGAGAAGTCGAGCGACGGCCATGGCAGCAGGTCGAGGCCGACGCCGGAGCCGCCTTTTGCTGGTGCGGCACCGGCAGAGGCAGGACCACCGGCCATCACGCCCTTGACGAAGTTCTGCACGTCGACTTGCGTGATGCGGTTCTTCGGACCGGTGCCCGGCACGCGCGACAGGTCGACGCCGAGTTCGCGCGCGAACTTGCGGATCGATGGCGATGCGTGGGCTTTCGAAGCATCGCCGGCAGGAGCGGCAGCCGCTGGCGCAGGTGCGGCGGCCGGCGCAGGTGCCGGCGCGGGAGCAGCGGCAGGCGCCGGCGCGGGCGCGGCGGCGGCAGGTGCCGGCGCGGCAGGCGCGGCGGCAGGCGCGGCTTCGGCAGCCGGCGCGGCACCAGCGGCTTCCTCGAGCAGCAGCACGAGCGAACCTTCGGCGACCTTGTCGCCGACCTTGATCTTGATTTCCTTGACGACGCCGGCGTGGCTGGATGGGATCTCCATGCTCGCCTTGTCGGATTCGACGGTCACGAGCGACTGGTCGACCTTGATCGTGTCGCCTGGCTTGACCATCAGTTCGATGACTTCGACTTCCTTGAAGTCGCCGATGTCCGGGACTTTGACTTCCACAATGCTCATAGTGTTAGCTCCGTTTTTATTTATTTGGCTGCATCGACACGCACCAGCCCGAGGGCCGGTGCACACCATAAGCATTTACTGGGTCACAGGGTTCGGCTTGTTCGGATCGATGCCGTACTTGGCGATCGCCTGGGCCACCACCGACATCGCAATCTTGCCTTCGTCGGCCAGCGAGCGCAGGGCGGCGACCGTGATGTAGTAACGGTTCACTTCGAAGAACTCGCGCAGCTTGACGCGGCTGTCGGAGCGGCCGAAGCCGTCGGTACCGAGCACTTTATAGGTGCGATCCTTCGGCATGAAGCCGCGGATCTGTTCGGCGAACAGGCGCATGTAGTCGGTCGTCGCGACGATCGGGCCGCTCGTGTTCTGCATCAGCTGGGTCACGTACGGCACGCGCTGCTCAGCTTCCGGATTGACCATGTTCCAGCGCTCGCAATCCTGGCCGTCACGGGCCAGCAGCGTCAGCGACGGCGCCGACCAGACATCGGCAGCGACGTTCCAGTCGTTCTTCAGCAGCTCGGCTGCGAAGATCGACTCGCGCAGGATGGTGCCGCAGCCGATCAGCTGGACGCGGTTCTGCGCTTCGCCACCCGGCTGGAGCAGGTACATGCCCTTCAGGATGCCCTCTTCCGTGCCTGGCGTGAGACCCGGCTGCTCGTAGTTCTCGTTCATGATGGTGATGTAGTAGAACACGTCTTCCTGTTGTTCCACCATGCGGCGCAGGCCGTCATGAATGATCACCGCCACTTCGTGTCCGAAGGTCGGGTCGTAGGGCAGGCAGTTCGGCACCGTGGCCGCGATGATGTGGCTGTGGCCATCTTCGTGCTGCAGGCCTTCGCCGTTCAGGGTCGTGCGGCCCGCCGTGCCGCCCATCAGGAAGCCGCGCGCACGGATGTCGCCCGCCAGCCAGACCAGGTCGCCCACGCGCTGCATGCCGAACATCGAGTAGAAGGTGTAGAACGGGATCATCGTGCGGTTGTTCGACGAGTACGAGGTCGCCGCGGCGATCCACGAGCTCATGCCGCCCGCTTCGTTGATACCCTCTTGCAGGATCTGGCCGGCCTTGTCTTCGCGGTAGTACATGACCTGGTCCTTGTCGACCGGCTCGTACAACTGGCCCTGCTGGTTGAAGATACCGATCTGGCGGAACAGGCCTTCCATGCCGAAGGTACGCGATTCGTCGACCAGGATCGGGACGATGCGCTGGCCCAGGCTCGCGTCTTTCAGGAGGCTCGTGATGACGCGCACATACGACTGGGTCGACGAGATCTCGCGGCCGGCGGCGGTTGGCTCCAGCACGGCCTTGAACGAGGACAGCGGCGGCACGATCAGGGTTTCGTCCGACTTCTGGCGGCGCTGCGGCAGGTAGCCGCCGAGGGCCTGGCGGCGCTCGTGCAGGTACTTCATTTCCGGCGCATCGTCGGACGGCTTGAAGAACGGGATCTCGGCCAGCTTGTCGTCCGGGATAGGAATGTTGAAACGGTCGCGCATTTCGCGGATCGCTTCATCATCGAGCTTCTTGGTCTGGTGCGCGGTGTTGCGCGCCTCGCCCGACTTGCCCATGCCGAAGCCCTTGACGGTCTTCACCAGCAGCACGGTCGGGGTGCCCTTGTTCTCTTGCGCGTTCTTGAACGCGGCGTAGATTTTATGTGGGTCGTGACCGCCGCGGGTCAGGCGCCAGATGTCGTCGTCGCTCATGTTGGCGACCATCTTGAGCAGCTCGGGGTGCTTGCCGAAGAAGTGCTTGCGCACGTAGGCGCCGTCCTTGGCCTTGTAGTTCTGGTATTCGCCGTCGACGGTTTCCATCATCACGCGCTGCAGGATGCCGTCCTTGTCTTTCGACAGCAGCGTATCCCAGCCCGGACCCCAGACCACCTTGACGACGTTCCAGCCGGCGCCGCGGAAGTCCGCTTCGAGTTCCTGGATGATCTTGCCGTTGCCGCGCACCGGACCGTCCAGGCGTTGCAGGTTGCAGTTCACGACCATCACCAGGTTGTCGAGGCGTTCGCGTGCGGCCATGCCGATCGCGCCCATCGATTCCGGCTCGTCCATCTCGCCGTCGCCGCAGAAGACCCAGACTTTACGGGCTTCGGTATCGGCGATGCCGCGTGCGTGCAGGTATTTCAGGAAGCGCGCCTGGTAGATCGCCATCAGCGGGCCGAGACCCATCGAGACGGTCGGGAACTGCCAGAAGTCCGGCATCAGTTTCGGGTGCGGATAGGACGAGAGGCCCTTGCCGTCGACTTCGCGGCGGAAGTTCAGCATCTGCTCTTCGCTGATGCGGCCTTCCAGGAAGGCGCGCGCGTAGATGCCGGGCGAGCTGTGGCCCTGGATGTAGAGCAGGTCGCCGCCGTGGTTGTCGCTCGGGGCTTTCCAGAAGTGGTTGAAGCCGATGCCGAGCATGTTGGCCAGCGAAGCGAAGGACGAGATGTGGCCGCCCAGGTCGCCGTCGGCGCGGTTGGCCTTGACGACCATCGCCATCGCGTTCCAGCGCATCCACGAGCGCAGGCGCTCTTCATATTCGAGGTTGCCCGGGCAATGGGCTTCCAGGTGGGCCGGAATCGTGTTGACGTAGGCGGTGTTGCTGGAGAACGGAATGTGGGCGCCACGGCGGCGGGCCAGGTCGACCAGGCGCTCCATCAGGTAGTGGGCGCGGTCGGTCCCTTCGTTTTCGATGACCGCTTCGAGCGCGTCGAGCCATTCCTTGGTTTCGAGCGAATCGGGGTCGTTAGCGGCCTGGGCCGTCAACTGATCGAGTTGAGCTGACATTAATGCGTCTCCTTGGTTTCGTGGCCCACGTCGATCTCCCTGATCGCCGGCGGCGGTTTGTAATGAAATCTTGAACTGACAATAAAGCTACGAGATTCTACCAGCGCCCCACCTCATTTTCAAATTACGATATATCGTTTCACAATATGGAATTGCCCGTGCGGATGCGGTGGTGGGTGTGCCAGGCGGACGCCCCATCCATACTAGCCCTATAAATATGACAACGAACCATCCCGCGCGGCGCGCGATACCCGCACGCGCCGTATAATTTCATTTTTGTCCAGTGATGAGCCCCACCATGCCTGCCCAACTGATCGACGGAGTCCAACTTTCCCAGCAACTGCGCGCCGAAATCGCCGCGCGCGCCGCCACACTCAGCGCCGCCGGCCAGCAGCCGGGCCTGGCCGTGATCCTGGTCGGCGAAGACCCTGCCAGCCAGGTCTATGTGCGCAACAAGGTCAAGGCCTGCGGCGACGTCGGCTTTCATTCGGTCCTCGAAAAATACGAGGCCGACCTGACCGAGGCCGCCCTGCTCGCCCGCATCGACGCGCTCAACAACGACCCGGCGATCCACGGCATCCTGGTGCAGATGCCGCTGCCGCGCCACATCAATCCGAGCAAGGTGATCGAAGCCATTGCGACGAGCAAGGATGTCGACGGTTATTCGGTGCTGTCGGCCGGCGAACTGGTGGCCAACCTGCCGGGTTTCCGCCCGTGCACCCCCTACGGCTGCATGAAACTGATCGAATCGACCGGCGTCGATCTGCGCGGCAAGCACGCGGTCGTCATCGGCCGCTCCAACACGGTCGGCAAACCAATGGCGCTGCTGCTCTTGCAAGCCAACGCCACCGTGACCATATGCCATAGCGCGACGCCCGATCTCGGCCTCTACACGCGCCAGGCCGACGTGGTCGTGGCCGCCGTCGGGCGCCGCAACACGCTCACCGCCGACATGGTCAAGCCGGGCGCGATCGTGATCGACGTCGGCATGAACCGCGACGACGCGGGCAAGCTGTGCGGCGACGTCGACTTCGCCGCCGTACGCGAGCTGGCGTCGCACATTACCCCGGTCCCGGGCGGCGTGGGACCGATGACGATCACCATGCTGTTGATGAATACCGTCGAGTCCGCGGAACGCGTGCTCGGCGCCAGCCAGGAAAGAACATGATGAATACCGCTACCAGTAATCCCCTTCTCGATTTTTCAGGCTTGCCGCGCTTCGATGCCTTCCGCCCGGAACACGTCACGCCCGCCATCGAGCAACTGATCAAGGAAGCCACCGACGTCGTCGCCCGCCTCGAAGCACCGGCCGAGCTTGTTACCTGGGACAACGTCGTGGTCCCGCTCGAGGAAGCCACCGAGCGCCTGGGCCGTGCCTGGGGCATCGTCAACCACTTGAACCACGTGGCCGACACGCCGGAACTGCGCGCCGTCTACAACGAGAACCAGCCGAAAGTGACGGAGTTCTGGACCATCCTCGGCCAGAACGAAGTGCTGTTCGACAAATACAAGGCGATCCGCGCGCATCCCGACTTCGTCAACCTGAGCCCGGCGCGCAAACGCATCGTCGAGAACGCCCTGCGCGACTTCCGCCTCGGCGGCGCCGAACTGCCAGGCGACAAGAAGGAACGCTTCGCCGCCATCCAGGAACAGCATGCGGCGATCTCGACGCGCTTCTCGGAAAACGTGCTCGACGCCACCAACGACTACAAGCTGCTCGTCGACAGCGAAGCCGAGCTGGCCGGCATTCCCGAGGACGCGAAAGCGGCCGCGCGCGCCGCCGCCGAGGCGGAAGGCAAGAGCGGCTACCAGTTCACGCTGCACTTCCCATCCTACTTCCCGATCCTGCAATTTGCCGACAACCGCAAGCTGCGCGAAACGATCTATCGTGCCAGCGCAACGAAGGCGTCGGACATGGGCGCCGTGTTCAGCGAACTGGAAAAATGGGACAACACGGCCAATATCGCCCAGCTCTTGAAACTGCGCGACGAGGAAGCCAAGCTGCTCAACTACCGCAACTTCGCCGAAGTGTCGCTGGTGCCGAAGATGGCCGAGAGCCCTGACCACGTGATCGGCTTCCTCGAAGACCTGGCGCGCCGTGCCCGTCCGTTCGCCGAGAAAGACCTGGCCGAACTGCGCGCCTTCGCGAAGGACGAACTCGGCATCGACGACATGCAGGCCTGGGACGTGTCGTACGCGTCCGAAAAACTGCGCGAGCAGCGCTATGCCTTCTCGGCCCAGGAAGTGAAGGAATACTTCCCGGAGCCGAAGGTCATCGAAGGCTTGTTCAAGGTCGTGCAATCGCTGTTCTCGGTACAGATCAAGCTTGATGCGGCCCCCGTCTGGCATCCGGACGTGCGCTTCTACCGCATCGAGCGCGATGGGCAACTGGTCGGCCAGTTTTATTTCGACCTGTACGCGCGCGCCGGCAAGGGCCAGGGCGCGTGGATGGACGATGCGCGCGGGCGCCGCATGACGACCGGCGGCATCCTGCAAACGCCGGTGGCCTACCTCACCTGCAACTTCACGCCGCCGGCCAATGTCGACGGCAAGCTCCAGCCATCGCTGTTCACGCACGACGAAGTGACGACCCTGTTCCACGAGTTCGGCCACGGCCTGCACCACATGCTGACCGAAGTCGAGGAATTGTCGGTCTCGGGCATTTCGGGCGTGGAATGGGATGCGGTCGAGCTGCCCTCCCAGTTCATGGAAAACTTCTGCTGGGAATGGGATGTGCTGCAAGGCATGACCGCCCACGTGAAGACGGGCGAGCCGCTGCCGCGCGCGCTCTACGAGAAGATGCTGGCCGCGAAAAACTTCCAGTCGGGCATGCAGACGCTGCGCCAGGTCGAGTTCTCGCTGATCGACATGCACCTGCACTACGACTTCGATCCGAGCAGCCAGCAGACCGTGCAGCAGTTGATCGACGATGTGCGCCAGAAGTTCTCGGTGATGATTCCGCCGTCCTTCAACCGCTTCCAGCACTCGTTCGGCCACATCTTCGCGGGCGGCTACGCGGCCGGCTACTACAGCTACAAGTGGGCCGAAGTACTGTCGGCGGACGCGTATGCGGCCTTCGAGGAAGCGCTCGCGGCCGGCGGCGGCGAACTGTCGGCGGAGACCGGCCGGCGCTTCCAGCGCGAGATCCTGGCCGTCGGCGGCTCGCGCCCGGCGCTGGAATCGTTCAAGGCCTTCCGCGGCCGCGAACCCTCGATCGACGCTTTGCTGCGTCATAACGGCATGAACGCCTAAGATTGGCGACCCGGCTCCCGGCGATAAGTTCGCCGGGAGCCGGCGACGCAAACCAAGCACCCACTGGCGGACCCGTTTACAATCTGATCCATGACACGGATCGACTTTCACACCAATATTCCCGACAAGCTCGCCTATGCCTGCCGCCTGGCACGCAAGGCCTATGCCGCGAAGGCCCGCATCGTGCTGCTGGCCGAAGACGCCGCCCAGGCCGACGCCCTGAACGAGGCGCTGTGGACGCTGTCGAATATCGACTTCCTGCCGCACGTGATGGCGGACGATCCCCTCGCCCCGCAAACCCCGATCATCATCACCGCCAGCGAAGAAGCGGCCCTGCCGCACCACGACATGCTGGTCAACCTCACGCGCCGCACGCCGAGCACCTTCGACCAGTTCACGCGCGTGTTCGAAATCATCTCCACCGACGAGCAGGACGCCGCCGCCGGGCGCCAGCGCTACGTCGCCTACAAAAAGCAGTCTTATCCGCTGACCCACTTCGTCGCAGGACAATCATGAGCCAGAACCCCGTCTTCGATAGCAGCATTCCCGTGTTGACTGAAGTCGTGCTCGAGCCGCAGCCGGCCGGCCAGGCCGAGGCGGAAGCGGCCATCGCGGTGGCGGAAGAGCTGGCCGAGTCCACGCCGCACGCCAGCCCGGCGGCGGCGCCCGACGCCTTTCCAGCAGCAGCGCCCGAAGCCGTTCCAGCAGCCGCGCTGCAAGCCCTGCCTGAACCCGACTGGGACGCGCTCGAACGGCGCATCGCCGAGCGTGTCGTGGCCCAGTTGCAGCCGCAAATCGATGCCGTGGTGCGCAACGCGCTCGCCTCGGCGGGCGACCAGATCCACATCGGCTTGCGCCAGGCGATCGAGCAGGTGGTCGCGCAGCAAGTGGCCGCCATTCAGTTCGGCCAGAAATAAGTCAGCCGCTTCATCGCGCGCCACCCAGGCGGGTGCATGCGCCCTTGCGCGCGCCCGTAAAGCGTGCGTCGCCCCTCCCGCATGCTCCACGCTGGACCACCGCGCGCAATACCACTTTCCACACCCCCTGAATTGTTGTACCTTTTGCTCTGCATTACGCAACAGGCGCTCGCCGGCGGCGGTTCGGGGCGCTCGTCATCCCACAATTTGGAGAACGTATGACCATCAAGCTCATTCCCCTTGCCATTGCGATGCTGCTAGCCGCAAACGCCAGCGCCCAGCAGGTCGTCAAGATCGGCCACGTCGGTCCGGTCTCCGGCCCGAATTCACACCTCGGCAAGGACAACGAGAACGCGGCACGCATGGCGATTGACGAGCTCAACGCAAAAGGCTTCACCATCGACGGCAAGAAAGTCACGCTGCAGCTCGTGGCCGAGGATGACGGCTCCGATCCGAAGCAAGGCACGGCCGTCGCGCAGAAACTGGTCGACGCCAAGGTCAAGGGCGTGATCGGCCACCTGAATTCGGGCACCAGCGTGCCGGCATCGAAAATCTACAACGACGCGGGCATCCCGCAGATTTCGCCGGCCACTACCGCCACCCAGTACACCAAGCAGCGCTTCCCCGGCGCCTTCCGCGTCGTCGCGAATGATGCCAAGCTGGGCGGCACGCTGGGCAAGTACGCGGTCGATACGTTGAAGGCCAAGAACATCGCCGTCATCGACGACCGCACCACCTACGGCCAGGGCGTCGCCGCCGAATTCGCGAAAGGCGCCAAGGGCCCGGGCGTGAAAATCGTCGGCAAGGAATTCACCAGCGCCACGGCCACCGACTACACCGCGATCCTGACCTCGCTGCGCGCCAAGAAGCCGGACCTGGTCTTCTTCGGCGGCATGGATTCGGTCGGCGGCCCGATGCTGAAACAAATGAAGGCACTCGGCATCGACGCGCGCTTCATGGGCGGCGACGGCATCTGCACCGAGGCGCTCGGCCGCCTGGCGGGTGACGCCGTCGGCGAAGGCAAAGTCATCTGCGCCGAAGCCGGCGGCGTGACCGGCGCCGAGCAGGAAAAAACCATCGCCGACTTCCGTGCCCGCTTCAAGCAGAAAACCGGCGTCGAGGTGCAGCTGTACGCGCCTTACGTCTACGACGCGGTGATGGTGATGGCGGCGGCGATGCAGGCGGCCAAGTCGGCCGAGCCGGCAAAGTACCTGCCGGAACTCAAGAAGATCAACTACAAGGGCGTGACCGGCACCATCGCCTTCGACGCCTCCGGCGACATCAACAACGGCGCCCTGACCCTGTACACCTTCAAGAGCGGCAAGCGCAGCAAGATGGACGTGATCCGCTGATCGCAGGCCGGGCGCCACGCCCGGCAATAAAACAAAAAGCGCGCCTGCTTGATAGCGGCGCGCTTTTTTCATGGCGGCTGCCTGTCGGCAGCCGGTCAAGCAATTACTTGGTGGCCAGCACCCATTTCACGAGGCTGCGCGCTTCCGCTTCGCTCACCTGCGGATTGGCCGGCATCGGGACCGCGCCCCAGGAACCGGAGCCGCCCTTCATGACTTTGGCGACCAGCTTGTCCTCGGCGCCTTTTTGGCCGGCATACTTGGCAGCCACGTCCTTGTAGGCGGGACCGACCAGCTTGGTACCAATGGCGTGGCAAGCCATGCAATTCTTGGCTTTCGCCAGGTCGGCTTGCGCGAACGCGCTCGAGGATGCCAGCACCGACAACACACCGCACAAGATCAGGGACCGTTTCATCTAATTCTCCAGAAGTAATGAAAGCATTCTACCGCGTTTCCGCCAAGTGACTGCTTGTCGTCACACTCTGTAACCTCGCTTACGTTTTGAGGTTGCACGGTTTCCACGCCAACGCCAAATTTTGCCACAGAGCACTAAATTCTTTGTAAGATGGCTTCCATTCTGGAGAACGACGATGCCTTTGATCCTGTTGATTGCCGCGCTACTGGTACTGCGCTTTTTCGAAGTCTGGAAGTTCGCCGAGCTGTCCTGGTGGTGGATCGTCGGCTTGATGGGGTTCGCCTTCGTCTGGTTCGAGTACGTGGAAAAGATGCTCGGCTGGGACAAGAAAAAGGCGCACGACGTCGACGAACAGCGGCGCAAGGCGCGCGTGAAGAATTCCTTCGACAAACGCAAATAAAAGCTGGGGTCAGGTCTGACATTCGGACACGACCTCTGCTTTATTCGGCTTTGTACCGTTGAGGCCGCGCCAAGACGGAAGTCCAAATGTCAGACCTGACCCCAGCGGTTTAGGTCCTGTATCGTTGAGGCCGTGTCCAATTGTCAGACCTGACCCCAGCCGTTTGCAAGGTCAGCCGGTCACCGCGCCCTTGCTGGCACTCGAGGTCAAGGCCGCAAACTTCGCCAGCACCCCGCGCGTATAACGCGGCGCGGGACGCGTCCACTGCGCGCGGCGGCGGGCGATTTCTTCATCCGGCACGTTCAACTGGATCAGCAGCGCGTTCGCGTCGATCGTCACCGAGTCCCCCTCGTTCACCAGCGCGATCGTGCCGCCCTCGTAGGCTTCGGGCGACACGTGGCCGACCACCATGCCCCAGGTTCCGCCCGAGAAGCGCCCGTCCGTGATCAGGCCGACCGATTCGCCCAGGCCCTGGCCGATCAGGGCGGCGGTCGGGGCCAGCATTTCCGGCATGCCCGGTCCGCCCTTCGGTCCCAGGTAGCGCAGCACCAGCACGTCGCCGGGGAGGATTTTCTTGGCCATGATCGCGTCCATCGCCGAATACTCGTCGTCGAACACGCGCGCCGGGCCGGTGATCGCCGGATTCTTCAGGCCGGTGATCTTGGCCACGCAGCCTTCCGGCGACAGGTTGCCCTTCAGGACCGCCAGGTGGCCCTGGGCGTACAGTGCCTTGTCGAGCGGATGGATCACGTCCTGCCCGGCGGGCGGGGTCGAGGACACCTCGGCCAGTTCCTCGGCCAGGGTGCGGCCGGTGATCGTGATGCAGTCGCCATGCATCAGGCCGGCGTCCAGCAGCAGCTTCATCACCTGCGGCACGCCGCCCGCCTTGTGCAGGTCGGTCGCGACATACTGGCCGGACGGCTTCAGGTTGCAGATCACCGGCACTTTCAGGCGCATGCGCTCGAAGTCGTCCAGCGTCCACTCGACCTCGGCCGCGTGGGCGATGGCGAGGTAGTGCAGCACGGCGTTGGTCGAGCCGCCGGTGGCCATGATCAGGGCGACCGCGTTCTCGATCGCTTGACGGGTAATGATGTCGCGCGGCTTCAGATCGCGCTTGACGGCTTCCACCAGCACGCGCGCCGATTCGGCGCAGGAACCGACCTTCTCGTCGTCGGGATTGGCCATCGTCGACGAATACATCAGCGACATGCCGAGCGCCTCGAAGGACGAGGACATGGTGTTGGCCGTGTACATGCCGCCGCAGGAGCCGGACGAGGGGCAGGCGTTCTTTTCGATGCCGTCGAAATCCTCCTGGCTCATGCGCCCGGCCGTGAATTCGCCGACCGCCTCGAAGGCCGAGACGATGGTGAGATCCTTCCCTTTCCAGTTGCCCGGCTTGATCGTGCCGCCGTAGACATAAATGCCGGGAACGTTGGCGCGGGCCAGCGCGATCATCCCGCCCGGCATGTTCTTGTCGCAGCCGCCGATGACGACGACGCCATCCATCCACTGGCCGTTGACGCAGGTTTCGATACAGTCGGCAATCACTTCACGCGAAATCAGCGAAAACTTCATGCCTTCGGTGCCCATCGACATGCCGTCCGAAATGGTCGGCGTGCCGAACACCTGCGGATTGGCGCCGTTCGCCTTGACCGTCGAAATGGCGATGTCGGCCAGCTTTTGCAGGCCCGAGTTGCAGGGCGTGATGGTCGAATGGCCGTTGGCGATGCCGATCATGGGCTTGGTGAAATCGTCCTTCTCGTAGCCCATCGCGTAATACATCGAGCGGTTCGGGCTGCGGGCGACGCCTTCGGTCACGTTGCGGGATCGGCGGTTGTAGCGCGGCTGGTCGGCCATGATGGACTCCTAGATGACAGTCTAGAAAGAATGCCTTGCGCGCCACGGGGCGTCAAATATAAGATTCCCGTGCCTGTGATTCGCAAAAGATATCAGAGTACTTCAAATCCATGGAAACGCATATCGATGAACCTTGAACTGCGCCAGCTGCGTTATTTCGTCACCGTCGCTGAAGAGCTGCACTTCGGCCGCGCCGCCGCGCGCCTTCACATGACCCAGCCGCCCCTGTCGCAAACCATTGCCGCGCTCGAAGACACGCTGGGCGCGCCGCTGTTCCTGCGCAACCGCCGCCAAGTCGAACTCACCAGCGCCGGCGCCGCCCTGCTGCCGGAAGCGCGGCGCCTGCTGGAAGGCGCCGCCGGTTTATCGGCGCTGGTGCGCCGCGCCGCCGCAGGCGAATCGGGCCGCCTGGCATTGTCCTTCGTCACCCCGGCCGACTACAGCGTACTGCCGTCCCTGCTGCACGACTACAGCGCGGCCTACCCGAACGTCCAGCTGGTCTTGCAGGAAGCGACCACCGATCTCCAGGTCGACGACTTGCTGCACGAACGCATCGACGCCGGCCTCATCATTTCGCCGCTGTCGGACAAGGCGCAAGTCCAGCTCGACTACCTGAAACTGCTGGAAGAGCCGCTGGTGCTGTGCGCACCAGGCGGCCTGCTGCCCGCTGGCGGGGCGCCGGTCGATTTGACAAGCCTGCGCCGCCTGCCCCTGATCATTTTCCCGCGCAAGAGCGCACCGAGCCTGTATGACGCCATCCTCAGCTGCTTCCACGAGGCGGGCCTGTCTCCCGAGATCGGCCAGGAAGCGATCCAGATGCAGACCATCGTCAGCCTCGTTTCGGCAGGCATGGGCTTGGCACTTGTGCCACAATCCGTGTCGAACCTGCGGCGCCCCGGCGTAGAATACCGGGCGCTGGCCGGCCCCACGCCCCTGGTCGAACTCGGCCTGGCCTGGCGCCGCGACAATGCTTCGCCCGTGCTGCGGGGCTTTTTGGAATTACTGAGGAAAACATAATATGCTGGTACACCCGAATCCGGACCCGGTCGCCTTTTCGATCGGCCCGGTCGACATCCACTGGTATGGCCTGATGTATGTGGTCGCCTTTGGCTTGTTCCTGCTGCTGGGGCGCGTGCGCGTCAAGCAGCCGCACATCGCCGCGCAGGGCTGGAAGAACGAGGACCTGGACGACATGCTGTTCTACGGCATGCTGGGCGTCGTGATCGGCGGCCGCCTGGGCGAGGTGCTGTTTTATCAGCCGGCCCATTTCCTTGCCCATCCGCTCGAGATTTTCCAGGTCTGGAAAGGCGGCATGTCCTTCCACGGCGGCTTTATCGGCGTGCTGATCGCGATGGCCCTGTGGGCGCGCAAGGCGCAGCGCAACCTGCTCGACGTATACGACTTCATCGCCCCGATGGTGCCGCTCGGCTACGCCGCCGGCCGCCTGGGCAATTTCATCAACCATGAGCTGCCGGGCCGCATCGCCGACCCGAGCCTGCCCTGGGCCATGCTCTGGCCTGGCGTCGAGGGTCCGCGCCATCCGTCGCCAATCTACCAGATGCTGATCGACGGCATTCTCGTATTCCTGATCCTGTGGCCCTACGCGCGCAAGGCGCGTCCACGGCTGGCGGTGGGCGCGATGTTCACCCTGCTCTACGGCTGCGCACGCTTCTTCACCGAATATTTCCGCGTGCCGGATTGGGAAACGACGGTGGCCGGCATGCCGATCACCTCGGGCCAGGTCTTGTCGCTGCCGATGATCGTGGCGGCACTGATCATGCTGGGCTGGGCGTATTCGCGCGAAAGCAAGCAGGCGCTACGGGCGTAAGTTTCGCCCTTAGAACCTATCCCAGTAGGGAGGAGGAAGTTGATGACGATGCATGGCAAGCGGGGGCAAGGCGCGAGGAGGCCGCATGGCGAGCCATGCAACGACGAGCAACGCAGCAGCCGCTTGTCAGGCGCGTCAGCAACGACTCATTCCCTACTGGGATAGGTTCTTAGCGGGCAGCCTTCCAGAACATGTAGGCTGCCAACGCGTACAAGATCACCGCAAACACCTTCTGCAACTGGCGCACCGGCATCCGGTGCGCCGTGCGCGCCCCCAGCGGCGCGGTGGCCACGCTGGCGATCACGATGATCAACAGCGCCGGCAGGTAGATAAAGCCCAGCGCATAGTCCGGCAAGCCCGGTTCGCCCCAGCCATAGAACACGTTCGCCATCGTCCCGGCCAGCGCGATCGGAAAGCCGAGCGCGGCGCTGGTAGCGACCGCGTTATGGATCCGTACGTTACACCAGGTCATGAAGGGCACTGAAATAAAGCCGCCGCCCGCGCCCACCAGTCCCGCCAGGATACCGATCAGGCCGCCGGCGGCGAACATGCCTGGCGTGCCGGGCAATTCGCGCGCCGCGGCCGGCTTCTTGTTGACCAGCATTTGCGTGGCCGAAAAGGCGACGAAGATGCCGAAGAACCAGGCCAGCGTCGCCGCATTCATCTGCTTGCCGATCCAGGGGCCGATCATGGAGCCGACCACGATGCCCGGCGCCAGCAATTTGACGATGCGCCAGAGCACCGCGCCATGCTTGTGATGGGCACGCACCGAGGACAGCGAGGTGAACATGATGGTGGCGAGCGAGGTGGCGATCGCCATGTGCACCACCAGCACATCGGGCACGCCGCGCGCCGTCAGCACCATCGTGATGAAGGGCACCAGGATCATGCCGCCGCCGATGCCGAGCAGGCCGGCGGCAAAGCCGCCGAAGGCACCCATCCCCAACAGGGCCAGGATCAGGAATGGATCCATGTGCCCTCCCCGCGCGTGTTGACGTGGGGCTGCGGCGCAGGAGAACAGGGAAACGAATCGGCCATTGGTACGCCTTGCTTATCAAACAGATGAGACAGGCATACTAGACCATGGGCGGCCGAATGTCGAAGCCGTCGATTCAGCGTCGGTCCAGGCGCGGAGCGGGCCGCTCAGTCTTTGGTGCGCACGATGCCGAGAATCGCATTCCACTGGTCGCCGGTGACCGGCGAAATGGACAGGCGACTGCCTTTCTGCAGCAAGACCATGTCTTCCAATGCGGGAATCGAGCGCATGTCGGACAGCGGCAAATACCGTCCCTTTTCCTTGGCCTTGACATCGACCGATATCCAGCGCGGTTGCGCGGGCGTGGCTTTCGGATCGAAGTATTTGCCGGCGCTGTCGAATTGGCTGGCGTCCGGATAGGGTCCGCTCGCCACTTCCGCAATCCCGGCGACACCGGGAATGGCGCAACTGGAATGGTAAAACAGGATGCCGTCGCCGACCTGCATCGCGTCGCGCATGAAATTGCGGGCCTGGTAATTGCGTACGCCGAACCAGGCGACGGTCTGCCCGGGCGCTGCGAGAACGTCGTCGAAACTGACTTCATCGGGCTCGGATTTCATCAGCCAATAACGCATCGCGGCGCATCTCCTGCATTAAAAAATGGACATAAAAAAACGGCTGCGTGCAAAATGCCCGCAACCGCTTTATAGAATGAAGCCCCGCCTGTGCCGTTTTTGCCGGCATCCCGAACCTGATGGCTCAAGGTGGTCACAGTCAGTCCAATTTCGGGTTCGTCGAACTAGCGACGCTCACGCCCATCAAACACTATCCCGCAACCTATGCATGTAAATGGTTCAAGGAATATATGGCAATCTCGAACACCGCAGGGTGCTTCGCAGTTTACTCCCTTGAAGCCTCATGTCAAACGAATTTGGCCGCTCAGGAAAAATTTTCTTGTGGTGCCAGGGCCTGGTCGAGGACGCTGTGCATTGCTTCGAGTTTTTGTTTCACTTCAAGCATCGACATATCCGACAGCGGTCCTTGCGGCGACTTGACCGACAAGAATTCGGCCGCGACACTGAGCGCGGCCATGACGGCGATGCGGTCGTTGCCCTTCACCTTGCCCGAGTCGCGCAGCGCGGTCATCTTGCCGTCGAGGTAGCGCACGGCGTCGCGCAGCGTCGCCTGCTCGCCCTCTTTGCAGGCCAGACGGTAAGGCTGGCCCATGATCGTCACATCCAGGTAAATCATCGGGCAGCCTCGGCATCCATGGGTTCAGCGTCTTGTTCTTCGTCGACTTCGGGCGCGGGCAATTGCTCGATGACGGCTTCCACCTTGTGCTGGACTTCGACAATGCGCTCGACGAGCGCCATGTTCACTTCGTTCAACAGCAGGTTGGTTTGGCGCAGTTGTGCATTCTCGCCGCGCAGCGACACGACCAGCTCGGCGAGCCGCTCGATTTTGTCGGATAAGTCTTGGAATTCGGAAATCATTCGTAACTATAGGTTGGATAAGGTTTGACAGTCAACAGGATAGCGTGTTGTGGGTCCGGAGGGCCGTTCGTTGGCCAAACGGCGCCGGGGCCGGGGCGCGTGCTCCTGGTCTGCCTTTCCGGTCGGCAAGGGTCATCATGCTGTCTTTTGACCTCGATCAATTCCCCGTCAAGAGTGCGGCAAGCCGCGCGCGATCGGTGCTAGTCTCACCGCTTCGTGCCTGGGTCCGCCTCCTCCTGGCAAGCTGTCGAGTCAACCTGACGCTTGACCTAAAACAAGCCGGCGCAATTTATTTTGCAACATGGCCGCTTGAATTACCCCTATATCGTCCCTATAATTAGCACTCGTTAGTCGAGAGTGCTAACAACCCTTTCTAGCCGCAACGCGCAAGCGCGGCGGCAACCGTAGCAAATCACAGTTAGTCCACACCACTGAATAAGGAGTTCTGCATGAACCTTCGCCCACTGCACGATCGCGTCATCGTGAAGCGTCTCGACCAGGAAACCAAAACCGCCTCCGGCCTGATCATCCCTGATGCAGCCGCCGAGAAGCCGGACCAGGGCGAGATCCTGGCTGTCGGCAACGGCAAGGTCCAGGAAAACGGCTCGCTGCGCGCGCTGGAAGTCCAGGTCGGCGACCGCGTCCTGTTCGGCAAGTATTCGGGCCAGACCGTCAAGGTCGATGGCCAGGAACTGCTGGTGATGCGCGAAGAAGACATCATGGCCGTGCTGGTCAAGTAATCCTCCTTCAAAATATCCACGAATAAATCGGAGCAATAACATGGCAGCTAAAGAAGTAATTTTCGGCGACGCAGCGCGCGCCAAAATGGTTGAAGGCGTCAACATCCTCGCCAACGCAGTCAAAGTCACCCTGGGTCCAAAAGGCCGCAACGTCGTGCTCGACCGTTCGTTCGGCGCCCCAACCGTCACCAAGGACGGCGTGTCGGTCGCGAAAGAGATCGAACTCAAAGACAAGCTCATGAACATGGGCGCGCAGATGGTCAAGGAAGTCGCGTCGAAGACCAGCGACAACGCCGGCGACGGCACCACCACCGCCACCGTGCTGGCACAAGCCATCGTGCGTGAAGGCATGAAGTTCGTTGCCGCCGGCATGAACCCGATGGACCTCAAGCGCGGCATCGACAAGGCAGTCGCTGCCACCGTCGAAGAGCTGGCCAAGATCTCGCGTCCATGCACCACCACCAAGGAAATCGCGCAAGTCGGCGCCATTTCGGCCAACTCGGACTACTCGATCGGCGAGCGTATCGCTGAAGCGATGGAAAAAGTCGGCAAGGAAGGCGTCATCACCGTCGAAGACGGCAAGTCGCTGAACGACGAACTCGACATCGTCGAAGGCATGCAGTTCGACCGCGGCTACCTGTCGCCTTACTTCATCAACAACCCGGACAAGCAAGTCGCGATTCACGACAGCCCGTTCGTCCTGCTGTGCGACAAGAAGATCTCGAACATTCGTGACCTGCTGCCGGTACTGGAACAAGTCGCGAAAGCCGGCCGTCCACTGGTCATCATCGCCGAAGACATCGAAGGCGAAGCGCTGGCGACCCTGGTCGTCAACAACATCCGCGGCATCCTCAAGACCGTCGCCGTCAAGGCACCAGGCTTCGGCGACCGTCGTAAAGCCATGCTGGAAGACATCGCTGTCCTGACCGGCGGCCAGGTCATCGCTGAAGAAGTCGGCCTGACCCTTGAAAAGGTCACGCTGGCGGAACTCGGCCAGGCCAAGCGTATCGAAGTCGGCAAGGAAAACACCATCATCATCGACGGCGCCGGCGCCGCTGAAAACATCGAAGCACGCGTCAAGATGGTGCGTGTCCAGATCGAAGAAGCGACCTCGGACTACGACCGCGAAAAGCTGCAAGAGCGCGTGGCCAAGCTGGCCGGCGGCGTTGCCGTGATCAAGGTTGGCGCTGCCACCGAAGTCGAAATGAAGGAAAAGAAAGCACGCGTCGAAGACGCACTGCACGCGACCCGCGCCGCGGTTGAAGAAGGCATCGTGCCAGGCGGCGGCGTTGCCCTGCTGCGTGCCCGTGCTTCGATCAACATCAAGGGCGACAACCCTGACCAGGAAGCGGGCATCAAGATCGTCCTGCGCGCCATGGAAGAGCCGCTGCGCATGATCGTCCAGAACGCCGGCGAAGAGCCATCGGTCGTCGTCTCGGCAGTCCTGGCCGGCACCGGCAACTACGGCTACAACGCCGCCAACGGCACCTATGGCGACATGGTCGAAATGGGCGTGCTGGACCCAGCCAAGGTCACCCGCTCGGCACTGCAAAACGCAGCCTCGATCGCCGGCCTGATGCTGACCACCGACTGCATGGTCTCGGAACTGGCTGAAGACAAGCCAGCCGGCATGGGCGGCATGGGTGGCATGGGCGGCATGGGCGGTATGGACGGCATGATGTAAATGCCGTCGTCGGGCGTCGGTTCGCCGGCGCCTTGCGCTGCACACAAAAAAGCCTGCAAGGTTCGCGCCTTGCGGGCTTTTTTACATGGGTGATCAAGGCGGGGCGGGCGTCGCTGCAACCCTGCTCCTCACGCCAGGCGCGGACGGGCGCGTCGAGCGCCGCGTTCAGCGCCAGGATGTTCGTCCGGGGTCGATGACACCGACGATGTCGATTTTCCAAATCACAGCAATTGCTTGACCGCTGTTTGCGGCGAATGCTACTGTACTATCAATACTAGTACACACAGACGGCTCGCAGATGACCCTACACCGACGCACACCCCTTCTCCTGAACATCAGCCCCGGCGACCCGCGCCCGATCGCGCGCCAGATCGTCGACGGCGTGCGGCGCCTGGTCGCCAGCGGCGATTTGCCGGTCGGCGCGGCCGTGCCGAGCGTGCGCGGCCTGGCGCAGCAGTTGACGATCAATCCGAACACGGTCGCCAAGGCCTATGCCGAACTGACGGCCGAAGGCTGGCTCGACGCGCGTCCCGGCCTCGGCCTGTTCGTGGCGCCGCCGCGCCAGCGCCTGTCCGAGACTGAACGCGCGCGTCGCCTCGACGAAGCCGTGGTGCGTTTTTCCGGCGACGTGATCGGCCTGGGCTACGACGAGGACACGCTGCTGCGCCGCGTCGCCGACGAACTGGCGCAGTGCGCGCCGAAGAAAACCGCCTGAGGAGACCGGTCATGTATGCGATCGACACCAGTGACCTGTGCCTGCGCTACCGGAACAAGGCGGCGCTGAACGGGCTGACGCTGGCCCTGCCGCGCGGCGGCATCCACGCCATCGTCGGCGCCAACGGCGCCGGCAAGTCCTCGCTGTTCCGGATCCTGCTCGGCTTCGCCACGCCCACGAGTGGCGGCGCGCGTGTACTGGGCTGCGACAGCGGCGCCTTGAGCCCGGACCTGCGCGGCCGGATCGGCTTCGTCAACGAGGAACACACCCTGCCCGGCTGGATGCGCATCGCCGAACTGGCGGCGATGCAGGCGCGCCAGTACCCGCGCTGGAACGAGGCGCGCTACGGCCAGGTGCTACGCAACTTCAACGTCCAGCCCGAGCAAAAGATCGCCCAGCTCTCGCGCGGCGAACGCGCCGGCGTGAACCTGGCGCTGGCCCTGGCGCAAAGCCCGGATCTGCTGATCCTCGACGAACCGACCCTCGGCCTGGACGTCGTCGCCAAGCGCGCCTTCCTCGAAGCGCTGCTCTTCATCAGCCTGGAGGAAGACGCCACCATCGTCTACTGCTCGCACCAGATGGAAGAAATCGAGCGCGTCGCCGACAACCTGGTGATCCTCGAACGCGGCGCGCTGCGCCACATGTCGGCGCCCGGCGACTTCTGCGAACGCGTGCGCCTGTGGGTGGCCGAGTTCCCGTTCCGCCTGCCCGACGTATCGACCCTGCCCGGCCTGCTGGAAGTGCGCCTGATCGACGGCCTGGCGCACCTGATGGTGTTCGACCAGGGCGAAGAATTCGGCAACCGCCTGCGCCTGCTGGGCGCGCGCAGCGTGCACCAGTCGGCGGTCGGTCTCGACCGCGCCATCAACGGTTTTCTCGCGCGCGGCCACGTGGCCAATGCGCCCGCAGCCGCTTCCCTCTCCAACGCCGCCTGAGACGTCCGATGAAACAACTCTTCCTGAGCGAGCTGCGGCGCTTCCGCGGCGCCGCCTTGACCGCCGCCGCCATCCACCTGCTGCTGCAGCTGTGCGCCAGCCGCCTGACCGAGCCCCTGACGCTGAGCTGGCAGGAGCACACCATCGTCCTCTTGTTCTACCTGCTGTGCGGTTTCGGCTTCGCCGCCTACCAGTTCGGCACCTACCGCCAGCCGAGCCGCTGGATCTGGCTGCTGCACCGGCCGCTGCCCGCGCGCCAGATCGCCGCCGCGCTCGCGCTGGCCTCGCTCTGCCTGATCCTGTTCGCGATCGGCTTGCCGCTGCTGCTCGCGGTCGGCGCCAACGACCTGCTCAGCGCGAGCCCGGTCGACATGCGCCACTATGCGATGGTGCTGCTGGTCGTGGTCTTTTGCCTGAACGCCTGGCTGGCCGGCGCCTACGTGATGCTGAGCGGGCGCCTGTTCGCCGCCGTCGCCGCGCTGCTGCCGGCACTGCTGATGGGGCGTCTGGCCGCCGCCGGCGACCTGCTACTGCCGGGCACGATCTGCACCTGCCTGCTGGCCGGCCTGGCCATCAGCGCCTTCAAGCCCGAGCGCAGCGCGCCGCCGCGCCGCACACTCGCCCTGCTGGCGGCCGGCCTGCCGCTGCAGCTGGGTTTCTATTTCGTGCTGCTGTGGGGCGGCGCGCTCGGCTTCCAGTACGCGCAAATGCTGGCGGGGGTGCACCCCTTGAGCCGCGCGGTCGAACCGGCCGGCGGCCACACCGAACTGACGCGCGCCGACGGCCGCGCCGCCTTGACCCTGGGCCTGGGCGCCTCGACCGATCCACGCGCGGCCCACTGGGCACGCCAGGTACCGCTGCTCGACATCGCGTCGGTCGCGCCGGCGACGCGCCAGCTGCCGGTACGCCACCAGGTCACCAACCTGGCCAGGCCGCACTGGATCGACGGTGCACGCCATATCGAATGGACCTTCAGCCACGACAGCATGCGTTTCGAGGGACGCGACCTGCGCACCGGCGCCGCGCGCGGCAGCTTCGGCGCCGATGGCGAAGCGTCGCCGCGCCCCTTCGAGGCCGTGCCGCTGATGGACGGCCCCTGGTTCATGACGCCCCAGCAGCTGTACCGCTACGACCCGGTCGCGCGGCGCCTGGCCAGGGTGCTCGCGGTCGCGGCGCCGGAAACGCTGGCCGGGGTCCCGGAAACGGTCGGCAAGCGCTGGTATGTGCTGACCGACCGCCGCCTGATCGTATATGCGCGGCCAGACGATTCCCTTGCGCAGCCGGCGCGCCAGCTGTTCAGCGTGGCGCTGCCGGGTCGCTTCCCGGGCCTGGAGCGGGTCGATATCGCACCGCTCCTGGACGGCACCCTGCTCTCGTTCAACCACGGGCGCAAGATGGCCGAGGGCGAGCCGGACGCACGCCAGACGCTGCTGTTCGTGGACGATGGCGGCCGGGCGCAGGTGGTCGCCGACCGCCTGCTGACGCACGATTTCGCGCTCGCCTTCGAGCACAAGTCCTGGTGGCTGTCGCCCCTCACGCATGCGGTCCTGGCGCTGCCGGCGCTGATCGAGAATGGCGATATCGGCGTCGCCGGCACCAGCAGCTTCGTCGACAGCGTCGGCCAGCGCCGGCCGCCGCCGGTAGTCGCACTGGCGCTCGTGGCCGCGCTGCTGTCGGCCCTCGGCGCCTGGTGCTGGCTGCGCGCGGCCGGCGTCCCGCGCGCGCGGCGGCGCGGCTGGACGCTCGCCGTCCTGCTGCTCGGGCTGCCCTGCCTGGGCGTGCTCGCCCTGCTCCAGCCGCGCCTGGCGCGCGCTCTGTCACCGGCGCGCGCAAGCACGCCCGTCGCCGCCTGACGGTCCAGCCTGGAGTTCACCATGCCCTCCCCTTCAAAAGCCATGCTGGGCCTGGCGTGCTGGCTGGTGGCCGCCGCCTGCGCCGCCGCGCCCTCCTTCAAGGCGGCGCTGGCCGCCAGCGCGCGCCTGGCGCCCGCACCCCTGCTCGCACCGGACGATTTCAGCCGCCCGCAGCGGCTGCGCCAGGTACGCCTGGCGCCCGACGGCAGCCGGCTCGCCTACCTGGAAGCCGAGGGCGATGCGGCCGGCCTGTTCGTGCTCGACGGCGCCACCCGGCGCGCGCGGCGCCTGCTCGGGGTTGGGCTCGACACCGCGCTGCACTGGTCCGCGGACGGCACGCAGCTGTTCGCCGTGAGCGAGACCGGCGTCTCGGCGCTGGACCTGCGGGACGGGTCGAGCCGGCGCGTGAGCGCGCTGGGAGCTGAACGGATGCGGCGCTTCGCCGGCGTCGATCCGGCCTTGCCGCGCCACCTGCTGCTGCGCGAACAGGATCCGGCCACGCAGCGCTACCGGCTGCTGCGGGTCGGTCTCGATGGCGCCGCGCAGCTACTGCATGAAGACCTACGCCCGATCGACGATTTCCTGGTCGACGCCACAGGTGCCCTGCGCCTGATCCGCGTGCGCGACGCCCGGCAGCGCCAGCTGGTGCTGCGCCTGGACGGCGCCAGGTGGACCGAGATCGCGCGCTGCCGGCCGTTTCGCGCCTGTGCGCTGGTGGCCTTCAGCGGCGACGCCAAGCGCGTCCTGATGCGCACGGTGCACGAGAACGACCGCGAAGTGCTGTCCGAACTGCCGCTCGCCGGAGGCACGGCGCGCGTGCTGCAGCACGACCCGCTGGCGCTGGCCGACCTCGATGGCGTCGTGCTCGAACCAGGCACGCGGCGCGCGCTGCTGGCCGCCTACGACTTGCCGGCGCGGCGCCACTATGGACTCGACCCGGCGGCGCGGGCCGCGCTGCGCGAGATCGAGCGCTTGCTGCCCGGCGCCGCGCTGACGATCGAAGCGGGCACGCGCCGCTGGCTGCTGAGCGAGCGCGGGGCGCGCCTGAGCCAGCCGCGCTTCTGGCTCTACGACAGCCAGGCGCATTCGGTCACGGAGATCCTGGCCGCCGAACGCGCCCGCGCACAAGCGCTGCCCGAAGCGCAGCTGGCCTCCAGCATCGCCTTGCAGTACCAGGCTTCCGACGGTGTCGTCGTACATGGCTTCCTGAGCCTGCCCCCGGGCCGCCCGGCCGCCACCCTGGCCTTGCTGACGCTGGTGCACGGCGGCCCCTGGAGCCACCTCGACGGCGACTATTCGGCATTCGTGCAGCTGCTGGTGAACCGCGGCTACGCGGTGTTCCGGCCGAACTTCCGCGCCTCGACCGGCTATGGCGAGCGCACCATGCGCGCCCCCGGCGCCGACTTTGGCAACGGCCGGGTGCAGGCCGACATCATCGAGGGCGTGCACTGGCTGCTGGCCCAGGGCGTCGGCGACGCGCGCCGCCTGGGGATCCTGGGCGCCTCCTTCGGCGGCTATGCAACGCTGCTGGCGCTGAGCCACACGCCGGACCTGTTCCAGGTCGGGATCGCGCTGCAGCCGCCGACCGACTTCGCCCGCACCCTGCGCCTGGGAGCATCGAGTCCGGCCCGAAATGGCGATGCCCCCTTCGCCATGCAGCTGGCCGAACTGGGCATCGATCCCGGCGACGCGGCCGCGATGCGCCGGCTCGAAGCCGACGCGCCGATCGCCCACACGGATCAACTGCGCAAGCCGCTGCTGATCACGGCCGGCGCCGCCGACGACAAGGTCGCGGTCGGGGCGGTCACCGACTACGCCGCGCGCCTGCTGGCACGCAGCCATCCGGTCAGCCTGCTGGTAGCGCCGGGCGAGGGTCATGCGCTGCGTGGCACCCTGGCGCGGCGCGCCCAGCTGCACCTGGTGCTGCGCATGCTGGAGGTCCACCTGGGCGGGCCGCCGGTGGCCGCGCCGGACCAGGAACTGCTCGACTACCTGGCGCGCAACCTGCGCGCGAACCGGGCGCTCACCGGGCGCTGATGCGCCGAGATTGCCCGGCAGCCGGGCATCGGCTAGTATGGCCTCAGATTTTTTCACGGGGTTCGACCATGATCGCACGCGCTGCATCCCTGCTGGCCACATCCCTGCTGGCAGCCTTCCTGCTGGCCGGCTGCAAGGACAAGCAGCCGCCGGCCGCGCCGCCGCAGCCGGCCAAGCCGGTCGTCCAGCAAACACCCGACCCTGCCGTGACGCGCGAGCAGGCGATGGCCGCGCTGCTGGCGCTGCCCGAAGTAAAGGCCTGGTCGCAGGAGATCGAAAAGCGCTCGCGCGGCAAGGCGCACGGCGCCGTCATCGAAGACGATCCGACGGCGCGCGTCATCAACGGCCGCGCATACTGGCAGCTCAGTTTTGTCGAGAACCGCGCCGACAAGGTCCAGCGTCGCGAGAGCTTCCTCGTCGCGCGCACCGGCCATCAGATCCTGGTGGAAGACACGGCCAACGATACCGTGGTGTCGCTCGACGACTGGCGGCGCAGCGTGCGCCGCGTGGAGTTGAAGTCGGCCGATTGAACCGCAGCGCGTGGGCACACCTGCCCACCCTGCCTAACTGTCCAGGTGAGAAATGAGCAGCCTGCGCTGCTCCAGATCCGCCTCCGCCCCGTCCCGCCCATTGTGCGCGTCGACCGACAGTCCCACCGCCATGATGTCGATCAGCAGCAGCTGCAGGATCCGCGAAATCATCGCCAGGAAGATGGTGCTGTCCTCGGCATGGTCGACCGCCAGGCAGACCGTGGCCTTGCGCGCCAGCGGCGACTGGCTGCCGCCGATCGCGATCACGTCCGCCCCGCGCGCACGGGCGATGTCGACCGCCTGCAGCAGTTCCGGCAAGCGGCCCGAGTTCGAGATCGCGATCACCACATCGCCCGGCCCCAGCAAATCGGCGGCCAGGGCGAACAGGTGCGAATCGCCATACAGCGCCGTCGGAATGCGGAAGCGGAAGAATTTGTGTTGTCCATCCAGCGCCACCACGCGCGCATTGCCCATCGCGTAGAACTCGACCCGGCGCGCGCGGCTCACCAGTTCGATCGCGCGGTCCAGCGTATGCACGTCCAGGCCGTCGCGGAATTTCAGGATGGCGGAGACCGTGTTGTCGATCACCTTGGCCGACAGATCGTGGGTGCTGTCGCTGTTTCTCACCTGGCTGTGGCGCACGGGAATCGCCCCGGTCAGGCTGCTGGCGAATTTCAGCTTGAAATCGGCCAGCCCCAGGAAGCCGAGCGAGCGGCAGAAGCGGATCACGGTCGGCTGCGAGACTTCGGCGCCGCGCGCGATCTCGGCGATCGGTTCGTTCAGCACCAGGCGCGGCTGCTCCAGCACCAGGGTCGCGACGCGCTGCTCGGCAGGCGTCAGTTCGTGGCGCAGCTGCTTGATGCGATCCATCAGCGTGTTGGCGCCGCTGCGTCCGCGCAGGTGCTCGGAGAGGATGGTCGCCACGCCGTGGAAGGCGGGGTTCGGCGTGGTGATGACATAGGTCGGGATGTCGGCCAGGTAGTGCGAGAAGCGCCCCTTGGCTTCGAAGCGCGCGCGAAACGGCGAGCGTGCGAACCACTCTTTCATGCGCGGCACGATGCCGCCGCCGATGAAGATGCCGCCGAAGGCGCCCAGCGTCACCGCCAGGTTGGCCGCTGCAGCGCCCAGCATGCCGCAGAAGACCTCCAGCACTTCGATGCAGAGCGCATCGTCGTCGTCCAGTGCCGCGGCCAGGATCTGCGCCGCGCCGCGTGCCGGCGCCTGCACGCCGTTACGCGCGGCCAGCGCCTCGTGGATCAATTCCATGCCGGGTCCGGAAATCAGGCGCTCGTTCGACACGTGCTGCCAGGCGCGCCAGGCATGCTGCAGGATCGCGAACTCGCGCTCGTCGCCGGGCGCGAAATTCACGTGCCCGCCTTCGCTGCCGAGCGTGACGAAACCGTCGGCGGTCGGGATCACGCCCGACACGCCCAGGCCCGTGCCCGGCCCCAGCACGCCGATCACGGCGTTCGCCGCCGGCTTGCCGCCGCCGACCTGCAGCAGGTCGTCCTGCGTGAGCACGGGGATCGCCATCGCCAGCGCGGTGAAGTCGTTCACCACCAGCAGGGTCGACAAACCGAGCTCGCGCCGCACCGCCTCGGTCGAAAACGCCCAGGCCCGATTCGTCATACGCACCTGGTCGCCGTTGACCGGATTGGCCACCGCGAAGGCGGCATGCTGCAGGTTCAGCTCCGCATGCTCGGCCAGGTAGAAGCGCAGCAGCGGCACGACGCCCTCGAAGTCTTCGCATTTCAAGACGGCGACGTGGCGAAATACGCCGGGCGCCGTTTGCAGTGCGAAGCGCGCATGCGTGGCGCCGATGTCGGCCAGCAGGCGCGGGCCGTCGGCGAACGCGGTGCGCCCGAATTTTTCGACTTCAGGCGCGTTCCCCATCAGGCGACCTTACCGAACCAGGCGCCGTAGCCAGGCAGCGTGACGCGGCCGTTCGACGCGTCGCCCGCCAGGCCGTGGCCAGCCAGGTCCTGCGCGCCCGCCGTCTCGGGCCAGTCGATGCTGACCGCTTCGGCCGACAGGTTGAAGGCGGCCAGCACGGTCGCTGCGCCGTCGAGCGTGCGCCGCAATGCCAGCACCGGTTCCGGCGCGTCGAAGAAGGAGATGTCGCCCCGCGTCAGTTGCGGCAGGCCCTGGCGCCAGTGGATGATGCGGCGCGCCGCGTTCAGTGCCGAGGCGGGATCGAGATCCTGCTGCGACACCGATGCGGCCAGGTGCGGCACGGCGACCGGCAGCCAGGGCTTACCTTCGGTGAAGCCGGCATTCGGCGCCGCATTCGTCCACGGCATCGGCGTGCGGCAGCCGTCGCGGCCCTTGAACTCGGGCCAGAAGGTGATGCCGTACGGGTCCTGCAGCAGCTCGAAGGGCACGTCCGCTTCCGGCAATGCCAGCTCGTCGCCCTGGTACAGGCAAGGCGTGCCTTTCAGCGACAGCTGCATCGCCAGGATCATCGAGGCGAAGCTGCTCGGCGCCTTGTCGCCGCCCCAGCGCGTCATCACGCGGATCGCGTCGTGGTTACCGACCGACCAGGAGGCCCAGCCGCCCTTGACGCGCGCCTCGAACTCCTCGACCTGGGTGCGGATGTGCGCGGCCGTGAATGTCGGGGTCAGCAAGTTGAAGCTGTAGGCCATGTGCAGCTTGTCGCCGTCGGCCGTGTACTCGGCCATGCAGGCAAGCGCATCGTCGGCACCGACTTCGCCGATCGACACGGCACTGTATTCGTTGAGCAGGGTGCGCACCTTCTGCAGGAAGGCGATGTTTTCCGGACGCGTCTTGTCGTAGATATGGGCCTGCATGCCGTACGGGTTGACGTCGGTGACCGAGGCCGTATCGCGCGTCAACGCCGGCGGATTGCTACGCAGCTCGGTGTCGTGGAAGTGGTAGTTGCAGGCGTCCATGCGCACGCCGTCGACGCCGCGCTCGAGCCAGAAGCGCAGCGCGTCCAGGTGGGCTTGCTGGACGGCGGGGTTGTGGAAGTTCAGTTGCGGCTGGCTGACCAGGAAGTTATGCATGTAGTACTGCTTGCGGCGCGTGTCCCACTGCCAGGCGGAGCCGCCGAAGACCGACATCCAGTTGTTCGGCGGGTTGCCGTCCGGCGCGGCGTCGGCCCAGACGTACCAGTCGGCCTTCGGGTTGTCGCGGTTCGAACGGCTTTCGGCAAACCACGGATGGGCGTCGGCCGTGTGCGCCATCACCTGGTCGATCATGATCTTCAGGCCCAGGCTGTGCGCCTTGGCGATCATCGCATCGAAGTCGGCCAGGCTGCCGAACAGCGGATCGACGTCGCAGTAATCGGAAATGTCGTAGCCGAAGTCCTTCATCGGCGACTTGAAATACGGGGACAACCAGACGATGTTCACACCCAGGCCGGCGATGTAGTCGAGCTTCGCGGTGATGCCCGGGATGTCGCCCACGCCGTCGCCGTTGGTGTCGAAGTAGCTGCGCGGGTACACCTGATAGATGATGGCTTCGCGCCACCAGTCGTTGTTGTGGGTGGAGGTCTGGGTCATGGCAAGTATCCGGTTGGTGATTTTTACGCAATATACAGCACGTATTCCGATTTTACAATCCGCCCAAGCCGCCCTATTCAGGCCATATATCCTTTGCATTCAACGACTTAGGTGCAAATAATATTTGCATGGATTTACATCGAAGTAGCAAAACTACGGAGGGGCGAAGGAGGTCGTTATTTTCCGGTTGCAAAGACCCCACAAGCATCATAGGATCGCGTCTTACTTATTTCAGGATGTGCCCATGAGCCAGCCGACGCCGACCGACGCCAACGGTCGCATGCCCCGCCAGATCCCCTACATCATCGCCAACGAAGGTTGCGAGCGCTTCAGCTTTTACGGCATGCGCAACATCCTGACGCCCTTCCTGATTTCGACCCTGCTGATGTTCCTGCCGGAGTCCGAGCGCACCGGCGAAGCCAAGCACGTGTTCCACACCTTCGTCATCGGCGTCTACTTCTTCCCGCTGCTGGGCGGCTGGCTGGCCGACCGCTTCTTCGGCAAGTACAACACGGTGTTCTGGCTCAGCCTCGTCTACTGCGCGGGCCACGCCTGCCTGGCCATGTTCGAAGATAACGTCAAGGGCTTCTACCTCGGCCTGGGCCTGATCGCGCTCGGCTCGGGCGGCATCAAGCCGCTGGTGTCGAGCTTTGTCGGCGACCAGTTCGACCAGACCAACAAGGGCAAGGCGAAGATCGTGTTCGACGCCTTCTACTGGATGATCAACTTCGGCTCCTTCTTCGCTTCGCTCCTGATGCCGCTGTTCCTGAAGAACTACGGTCCGGCCGTCGCCTTCGGCATCCCCGGCGTCATGATGTTCATCGCCACCATCGTGCTCTGGAGCGGGCGCAGGAAGTACGTGCACGTGCCGCCCGCCGGCGCCACGCCGCATTCGTTTACCCGCGTCGCGAAAAGCGCACTGATGGCGCATGCGCCGGGCCAGGGACGTCCGGGCTTGACCGTCGCCATGGCCGGCGTGGTGGGCGCCGTGGTGTCGCTGGCGATGGCGCCGCAATGGGGCTTCGTGATCGCGGCCTGCACGGCGCTGGTGCTGCTGCTGGCCTTCGGCGGCCTCGGGACCTCGATGCAGCTGGAACGCGCGCGCGGCTTGCATCCCGACGAGGCGGTCGACGGCGTACGCGCCGTGCTGCGCATCCTGGTCGTGTTCTCGCTGGTCACGCCGTTCTGGTCCCTGTTCGACCAGAAGGCCTCGACCTGGGTGGTGCAAGCCAATTCGATGATCACCACCTTCTCGGTCTTCGGCAACGAGTTCACGCTGCTGCCGGCGCAGATGCAGGCCCTGAACCCGTTGCTGGTGATGATCCTGATCCCCTTCAATAACCTGGTGCTGTTCCCGATGCTCGAGAAGATGGGCGTGATGCCGACCGCGCTGCGCCGCATGACCGCCGGTATCGCCTTCTCGGCGCTGTCCTGGGTGGTGATCGGCACCATCCAGGTGTCGATGGACGCCGGCACACCGACCTCGATGGCCTGGCAGATCCTGCCGTATGCGCTGTTGACGATGGGTGAGGTGCTGGTCTCGGCCACCGGCCTCGAATTCGCCTACAGCCAGGCCCCGGCCTCGATGAAGGGCGCGATCATGGCCTTGTGGAGCCTGGCCGTCACGGTCGGCAACCTGTGGGTGCTGGTGGTGAACGCGGCGGTCAAGAACGATACCGTGATCCAGACCATCGCCGATTCGGGCGTGGGCGTGATCGCCTTCCAGATGTACTTCTTTGCCGCCTTCGCGCTCCTTGCCGCGATCGCGTTCGGGCTGTACGCGAAGCGCTACAAGATGGTCGACCACTACCGCAGCCTGGACGCCGCCAAGGCGCCGGTGGCGGTCAAGGCCTGATGGCGACGATGCGCACGGCCCTCTTCCTCGGGGCGATCGCGCTGCTCGGCGCCTGCACCGAACGTGCGGCGCCGCCCGCTTCGCACGCCAAGCCCCAGGCAAGCGCGCCTGCGCCCGCCGCGCCGACCGTGCTCAGTGCCGCAGGCGTGGGTGCGATTCGCTTCGGCATGACGCTGGCGCAGGCGGAGCAGGCGGTTGGCGGCAAGGCCACCCTGCCCGCACCCTTCGATCCGGCCTGCAGCATGGTGCGCTTTCCGGCCATGCCGAGCCTGCGCTTCATGGTCGAAGGCGGCATCGTGACCCGCGCCGACGCCGACCCCGGCGTGGGCAATGCGCTGGGGCTCGCCGTCGGCGACAGCCTGGCGCAGATCCGCGCCAGCTATCCCGCGGCCCAGCTCACGCCCCACAAATACGATGAAAACGGCCACTACGTCGTCTTCCCCAGCGCCGACGGCCGCGCCGCCATCGTCCTGGAAGAGTCTGGCGGCAAGGTGACCAAGCTACGGGCCGGCCTTCAGCCGGCGGTGTCCTACGTCGAAAGCTGCCTGTAGCCACCTGGCCTGCCAAGCGCTGAACAGCTGGGGCCAGGTCTGACATTCGGACCTCCGCCTTGGCGCGGCCTCAACCATAAACTCGGCAAGTCGCCTGGGGCGCCGCTCGATTGAACAACACAGTTTGCGAAACAGATAACGGCTTTTGTGAAGCGAACACCGGAACTAAGGCAGAGCTCGTGTCTGAATGTCAGACCTGACCCCAGCAGGCACAGCCCTGGGACATTTTGTCCTGATGGATGGGCCGTGCTTTTCAGTAGAATGCTTCAGTGCGTCCTCCTTGCAGCGGCGTATCGAGGTCGTGCTCCTCACGATAGCCAGTGTCACGTAACAGCCTGGAAATACGCAACATCATGGATTGGTTCCCGATCGTCGCCGGTACGTTCAAGGTGCTCGTGCTAGGCACGGGCATGTTCTTCGCCATCAAGTGGCATTACAAGCAGGCGATGAAAGAAAAGGAAATGGATCAGCGCGCCGTGCTGCGCGCGGCCGGCAAGGTGGCCGCCGTGTTCATGTTCTCGCTTTTGTGCCTGGGACTGTTCACCTTCTTCCTGATCAGGAAATTCGGTTTGGTCATGACTTGATCGTCCCGCTGGACCATCGAGCGCTTGCATCCATCCATACCGTCCACGGACGGGCCTTCATCTAAGAACCTATCCCAGTAGGGAGGAGGAAGTTGATGACGATGCATGGCAAGCGGGGGCAAGGCGCGAGGAGGCCGCATGGCGAGCCATGCAACGACGAGCAACGCAGCAGCCGCTTGTCAGGCGC
>Ga0213835_100232_pt1 | contig 66151 bp, 53 predicted proteins | sample SWPATP01_FD_160576 | JGI IMG/M metagenome (GOLD analysis project Ga0213835, IMG submission 160576) | Coastal seawater microbial communities from Marineland, Florida, United States - SWPA TP0 #1 | ecosystem: Environmental > Aquatic > Marine > Coastal | place: USA: Florida | collected 2016-08-05
GAGCTTCTTGACATATGTCAAAATGGACTTAACAACAAATGAATAAATTCATTTTGAATGTATCGAGCATTACAGAAAAACAAAATTATTCTAGAAACTAAACTCTAAGGTTTTTGAGAAATATAACATATCATTCACCTGCATCTTTAATCATTTACAAAGTAATGATAAACAAAAAATTATTAGTTATTGATGCGAGGGGTGGTTGATAAGTTGAAAAAAAAGTTACTTATGCTGTGTAAGGTTTTGGGTTTTAGTGTGTCTTATAAGTAAATACTTATGCTTCACAAATTAGAAGAATTCTCATGCAAAAAAAACCAAAACTACTTACTCAGGTCAAACAAAAGATTAGAGCAAAGGGGTATAGTCACTCTACCGAAAAATCATACATTCAATGGATCAAACAATACATTCAGTTTCATAAACTTAAGCATCCTGCAACGCTCACTCATGAAGATGTTTCTACATTTTTGAATTATTTAGTCGAGAAAAGACATATTGCTGGCTCGACTCAAAATCAGGCTCTATCTGCAATTTTGTTTCTTTACCGCCAAATTCTCGACCAACCTGATTTTTATATCGAAAATCTTGATTGGTCAAAGAAACCAAAGCGCATTCCTCTTGTGCTTTCAAAAGAAGAAGTTAAAGAGGTATTTAATTATCTCGATCCTAAAGAATTACTACCTGTAAAATTACTTTATGGCGCCGGACTTCGCGTTTCAGAACTCGTAAGACTTAGGGTGGGTGATATTGATTTCCAACATGCTCAATTACGGATACGTAATAGCAAAGGCAAAAAAGATCGGTTTACTATCCTTCCTGCTTCAATAATAGATGAGCTCCATGCTCAGGTACGGTTCGTACATAGTCTCCATCAAGAGGATGTTGAAAAAGGGTTTGGCTCGGCTCCACTTCCTTTTGCTTTGCACATTAAATATCCATCAGCAGCTAAAGAATTGGCCTGGCAATTTGTGTTTCCTTCATCTCGGATTAGCAAAGACCCTCGTTCGTGTTCTATGGTGAGGCACCACGTTTCTCCAACTACTCTACAACGAACTTTGAAAATTGCTGTTCGTAAAGCCGGAATTGCAAAACAAGTGACGCTCCATACTTTCAGGCATTCTTTTGCAACTCATCTTCTGCAAAATGGATACGATATTAGAACAGTACAAGAATTATTGGGCCATGATAATGTACAAACTACTATGATATATACCCATATTCTTGGGAAAGGTGGCTTTGCGGTAAGAAGTCCATTAGATAGTTAAAGTACGGGTATAAAATACATACTCTAAGACTTTGATAGCACCAATTCAAAACAAAATTGGTTTCTAATGCATAAATAAAGTGTTTTTGTTACTTCGTAGTTTCCCATAGCTTCGCCGGGTGAATCACATAGGAAACACTTCGTATTTTACTCGTAATGAATCGAAAATAGTCAAAATTTTTGTTTATGCAAATGTTATACAACCAACTTAATACTTATTTATTTTTGTAAAACATAGTTGAGCCTCCACTTTCTTTTTTTTGAGATATGAATCCTATATTCTCTATACCAAAACTACTTAAAGTAATTCGCTTTTGATACACTTTCATAATGTCTTGCTCATTTTGATTTTATTCAAAGTTAATTATTCGTATATTAAACTTGTATTTAAAACTGAACACAAGTTAATCGAGTAATGTCAGCCAAACTGATTGAAAAATATAATGTCCCCGGACCTCGGTACACTTCATACCCGACAGCGGTTGAGTTCTCACCGATTGAATCAACTTCGCTTGAGCAATATTTAACTGAACGCAATAGAACTCCTAGAGATATTTCGATATACATTCACCTACCTTTCTGCGCTTCCCTTTGCTGGTATTGTGGGTGTACTACGGTTATTACTCGCGATAAATCTCGGTCAGATCTTTATTTGGAGCATCTGGAACTTGAACTAAAAAAATTATCTTCCTTACTTCACCCTCATCACAATGTGCGTCAGGTACATTATGGTGGTGGAACACCTACGTTTTTAACCCCTACCCAGTTGCGTCATTTGGGTCGGTTACTTCATCGGTACTTGAATATTGATTTAAAGGCTGAATTTGGGGTCGAAATAGATCCTCGCTCGTTTACAGAAGCACATCTTGAGGCGATGGTTGAATATGGAATGAATCGGGCTTCCCTCGGTTTTCAGGATGTTAACCCCGAAGTTCAGGAAGCTATCCATCGTATTCAACCATTTGAGATGGTTGAATCGGCTATGAATTTATTGAGAAAAGCCGGTATCAGCTCAGTTAATTTAGATGTGATTTATGGCTTGCCTAAACAAACACGCGAGCGATTTGCTAGAACACTTGATGGAATTACGGCTCTTCAACCTGATCGGGTGGCCATCTACAGCTATGCACACGTACCGTGGATTAAACCCGCCCAGAAACTTTTAGAGGATAAGGAACTTCCATCCCCTTCTGAAAAACTTGAGTTACTTCAAGATGCCATTCAATACATGGAAAAAATCGGGTTTGATCATATTGGGATGGATCACTTTGCGCGTCCAAATGATGAGCTCGCTGTTGCACTTCGTGATGGCACTCTTCAACGGAATTTCCAGGGGTACAGCACCTTATCAGGATTAGATTTATACGGCTTAGGGATGTCAAGTATCAGCTCAGTGGGCCGGTATTACTTCCAAAATGAAAAAGAACTTGATCAATGGCAAGATGCTGTAAAAAATCAAGGCCATGCTTGGGTTCGCGGATTACAACTCACAAGGGAAGACCTTTTACGGCGTAATATCATCATGAAAATTATGTGTAGCAGACATCTTAATTTCCGTGATATTTGGGAAAAATGGTACATCAATCCGAAGGAACATTTTAAACATGAACTCAAATCGTTGAAACCCTTCATTGAAGATGGTTTTGTGGAAGTGCATCATGATGGAGTACGCATTTTGCCGGAAGGAAGACATTTTCTTCGTAATATTGCCATGGCTTTTGATGCCTATCTGAATAAAAAATCAGACACACCGGTTTATTCAAAAACCATTTAAACGGTTTTCTAACCTCTTGTTATGTTACCATTTCCATTAAATGTGAAACATCATTTTGATGTGCTGTTGCCTGTGTTAGAAGCAAACGCAAGCATCGCTCCATCTGATTTTGCTCTTCGAATCAAACCCTCTGAACTGCCAATTCCTGTCGCTGACGTAGCGCATTTACTCGATTGCTATCAGCGAGCACGTGATAAATTCCCAAACATCCATCGCCCCAAACTGCTTTATACACGAAAAGCGTTAGAACAATCTTCGAGTGAGGCACTTGTTAAATACAAATCTAATCTTATTCAGGGCGATATAGCCGTTGACCTTACGGGAGGTCTGGGGATGGATACTTTTGCGCTTTCCGGTCAGTTTAAAAAAGTCATTTATGTCGAAAAAGATCCAAATGTGGTGGAAATAGCCCGACATAATCATGAAGTGTTGGGATGCCAAAATATCACCTATGTTTGTGAGGATGCCGAAACGTGGTTAAACTCTTGCACCGGCACAAAGTTTGACTTGATGTACATTGACCCTTCTCGAAGAAATGAACATGGCAGACAATTTCTTTTGAAAGATTGCGAACCCGATGTAAGGTTGATCCTCCCCCAACTCTATTCATTGACAAAAAAGTTAGTCGTAAAAGTTTCTCCTTTATACGATATCAAGCAAATAACACGTGAATTGCCGGATATTGAAACTATTGAAGTCATTTCTGTCCATAACGAGGTGAAAGAAATTCTTGTACATTGTGCCCTTCAAGAAATATCAGTAGAAAGAGAAATTAGAATAAAGGCCGTACGGCTTGATAAGCTTGGTCAAATGATTTCTATGCATGTAGTGGAAATAGATCAATCTAATTATGCAATTGAAACCGCCGATCAAGTAGGTAACTACCTCTATGAACCCGATGCTGCTATTATTAAAGCCGGTATAACCACCTCAGTCGGTTCTGTCTTTAATCTACAAAGAGTGAGTGATAACAGCATCTATTTAACCTCAGAAGAGTTTTGCCCTATTTTTCCGGGGAAGTCGTATGAGGTTAGCGCCATCCTTCCATACAAATCAAAACACATTGCCGCATACCTTTGGGAGCATCAGCTTGAAGCCGTTCACATCCATAAACGTGATTTCCCTTTAAAACCGGAGGAGCTTTTCAAGAAATTCAATCTCCGAATGGGCGATCAAGCGCATCTTTTCTTCACTAAAGACGCTGATGGTGCTTTGATTATGATTTGCGCTCAATTGGTTGAAGTGTAACCATCCCCCTAAAAAACAAAAACTCCGCAAATTCAGTAATCACGGAGTTTTTGAGTTTTGATACGATCCAATAAAAGGGATTACTTCTCGGTGAGGCAGCTAATGCCCGGAAGCACTTTTCCTTCAAGATATTCGAGTGAAGCACCACCACCGGTCGAAACGTGGCTAACTTTATCATCTAAACCGGCTTTTTTAATGGCAGATGCCGAGTCGCCACCGCCAATAATGGTAACCGCACCATTTTCTGTGGCTTCGGCCATCGCTTGAGCCACTGCAAAGGTACCCTTCGCGAAGTTTGCCATCTCGAAAACACCCATCGGACCATTCCAGATTACTGTTTTCGCATTACGCACTTCGTTTGAGAACAATTCGGCAGATTTTTCACCAATATCGAGAGCCATCCAACCATCCTCGATTCCATCTTCGCCGACCGTTTTATGCGGCGCATCATTATTGAATTCTTGAGAAACCACGGAATCAACCGGGAGGAGTAAACGAACACCATTCGCTTCTGCTTCTTTGATTAACTCAGCTGCAAGCTCCACTTTGTCTTCTTCAAGCAGTGATTTTCCAATTGGAAGTCCTTTTGCCTTATAGAACGTGTAGGTCATACCTCCACCAACAATAATGGCATCAACTTTGTTTATCAGATTTCTGATAACTCCAATTTTATCAGATACCTTAGCCCCACCAAGTACAGCTACAAAAGGACGTTCGGGGGTGTTGATGCTATCACTCAAAAACTTAATTTCTTTTTCAAGCAAATATCCGGCGGCGGCGGGTTGCAAATAATCCGTGATACCTGCAACGGAGCAATGCGCCCGGTGACTACTTCCGAAAGCATCATTCACAAAAACATCTCCCAAAGAAGCAAATGATTTTGAAAGTTCAGCATCATTTTTGGTTTCTCCGGCATGGAAACGAACATTTTCTAGTAAAACGATTTCACCGAAGGTTGCGGCTTCAACTGCTTTTTGGGCAATTTCGCCAATGCAATCTTCTGCAAAATGGACTTTAGCACTTACTTTATTTGCTAAGTACTCTGCTACCGGTTTTAAACTGTATTCAGGGTTTGGCTCGCCTTTTGGTCGGCCAAGATGACTTAATAGAATCACTAATCCTCCATTATCAAGCACATGTTGAATACTTGGAAGTGCCTGAACAATGCGATTATCGTCTGCAATTTTTCCTTCTTTTATCGGAACGTTGAAGTCAACACGCATTACCACGCGTTTGCCTTTTACGTCAATATCTTCTATCGTTAATTTTGCCATAGCTATAATATTTTTAATTATTTAGAATGCTTATATCTGGGGTGACAGATACTGCTGCACACATTCATGTAATATATGAATCAATCGGGACTTTCGGGTACGAAAACTCTTGTAATCCATTCTCAATTTATTGGCCATTTCGGTGTCTGATTCATCCAATATGCGCAAAATAGTGAAGAAAAACTTTCTGTAAGGCTTGCTCAAATTTTGGATACAAGACATCAGATATCGCATCCTTTCCTGATCTTCATGTTCGGTTTCAGGAGTAGCAGCACTTGGTTCTGCTAAAAATTCCTGAAAACTTTCAAATTTTTTCTCCTTACCCCTCCACCTCATGGAAATCTGCTTGACTGATTGCATCATATAGGCTTCAATGGAGAGAATTTCAGTCAATTCCCCATTTTTTATCTTTGATAAAACCTGCCCTACAACCTGATGCACGATTTCTTCAGCAGATGTATCATCCCATTTCAAAGAATAGCGCGCATAAAGGAATAAACTATCTTTAACGGAGATACACTTTTCCTGAAAAGCTTTTGGATCGTTCTCCATAAGCTTTAAAAGTTCAGTTACCGGTGTGCTACTGTTACCCAAAGTGATGCTAATTTTAATCAATTCAGTTAAGGATGTAAAAGTAACACAATTTAATTGGATTTGTTGACAGGAAATGATGTTTATTATTTTTTAATTTTTATACTATTATAAAACAATGACTTATAAACTATTTTATTTTTTTATGTAACAAATCACCACTTTGTGTACATAAGCGTATAGATAACAATTTGAAGACCTTAACAAACCAAGCATTTTGGCAGAAACGAACACAGTAGTGTTGGTAACGAAAGCCAATAACTTGGATTTGACTGGATTTTTTTGAACATCAAATAACAAACAAATAAAAGCTTACTCCTATGAAAAAACATACCTTCACCGCAGTTGCACTTTCTCTTTTCCTTGCCGCCGGTTGCGCAGGCATCACCGATGCAAACCTTTCTGAAACGCAACAAAGCACCAACGCTTTGAACCCGGAAATCACAAATCCAGCCGACCTCAGAGTGTATGAGCGTGCCAGACAAGATAACCCAATCATTTTAGATGGTGGCGACGAACAAATCATCATTCGTCCACCAAGAGAAGATGACCGCGAATAATCTTTTTTCGGCTTAGTGTAGATTAGTCTATTTCTTTCGCAGTATCTTAATCTGCATGAAAGCCTTTTTGCTCTTCGTTTTTCTTATTCTTTGTTTTGATACAAAGCCTATCAATGCAACATCGTTGGACTACAATGACACTGAAGTTCTGTTGCAACGTTGGAAAGTAATCACTCAAATGATTTATGAGGAAAATCCGTCTAACGATTTTAGTTCGTTTAGAGATTTTCGTAATACCATTTATGATGAACTTTCTCAGGCTTTTTATCAGGAGTTCCTGATTACAGGTAATGCTCATTTTCTTGTGTTAGCCATCAATGAGGCTAGTCCAGCACAAAGGGCAATGTTGAAGGAACTTCATCCTTTGGATGATTTATTTATTTCGGCACATATTATTAGACGATCAGAGCGTTTATTTAGTAGCCATTTATTTGAGATAAGGGATTTTACCCTATCCGATATTTACTTATTCAGTTTTGTTCCACTGAGTAATATTGAGGATCAGAAGGTTATTGATCTACTTCAACATTGGACACAAAAACTACCCCGATTACGGCGAACATCTCCGCTTACGGCTCAAATTATGGCACTCGTTATATCTCATGGATATCAAAGAGTTGGGGAGCAAGCTCCGGTAAATGAATTATTCAGGCAATTTGATTTTTGGAGAGATTTATTCCCCTCTCATTATACCTTGTTCAATTTGCGAACCCTGATTTTTCAGGCTCATCAACAAAATTATCTTACAATTGCCTTGCAGCTTTCAAGGAATTTAGCGTATCCGCTTGCAAACTCGTTAGGTGATACACGTCTTTACTACGAAAACCTGATAGATTTAGCGAATATCAGATTTGATTTGGGTTTTATACTCGAAGCTATGTCAGACTATGAACGACTTTTATCTGATGGTTTTGAATATTTAGTCGAAGAAGATATTGCATTGATTCGTAATAACCTTGCTGTAACCTATTTAAATTCGGGTCAATTTGAGAGTTTTTTGAACTTTTCAATAGATGCATACTCATTGGCAAAATCGACTGAAAACAAACGATATCAGCTTTTTATCCTGAATAATTTATATAACTATCACCGAAGGCAAAGTGATTTTAGTCAAGCAAGGGAGTTTTTAAATGAAATTTTGAAACTCTCTGAGTATCAAGAATTAATTAATGAGAGACCACTTGCCCTTATGGCATTAGCTCTATATTACAAAGATGCTATGAATGATTTATCAAGCTCACTATCAGCGTATAAAGAAGCTGAACTTGTATCTAATCGCCTAAGTGACTTTAGAACACTGAGGTTGGTTAAATTAGGAATAGCAAATACTTTAGTTGAACTTGATAAATTTGAAGATGCTTTAAATGTATTAAAACAAATACCAAAGGAAACAAATATCACTGATGGAGATAGATTTTATCAAATAAATCTAGTAAAAATATCAGGGACATATTTGAGAATGGGTGATTTAAAGAACGCAGAATTAGTACTAAAACATCTATCTGACACAGATTTGCGTAAGCTTCCTTTCAATACTTTTGTAGAGGCAAAAACACTCCAAGCGCGGTTATTAGTGCAAAACGAAGGAGAACATAAAGCCATTGAATTACTTGAAAGCATTATGCCAGAGGTGCTGATATGGCTTGAAGAAAGTGCCGATACTCAAACCGGTTTTATTCGTCTTGACTCAGAGTTCAGCCAAACGTTCAGCTTGTTGAACTCACTCTATTTGAAAAGTGGATCTTATGAGAAATCTCTGATTTTGCTCGATCAGTTCCGAAACTTGAGTCGGTCAGTTTTATTTAGCAACCCCTTGTTAAAAACACGTTTATTAAGTGAGGAAGATTTATTCCTACACTTTACGTTAACAAATAGAATACAACGATTAAGAAATGAGATTGCTTCAGAGAATAGACCCGGGAATAGAATTCTACTCCAAAGTCAAATCATTCATGCACAAAACCAACGAAATCAATTACTCTCAAAAGTACTCCCCGATGGTTCAGAATCTGAATCATTCTCAAATCTGATTCAACTTAGAAGGTACTTAACTGAATCGGAGCAAATTCTTCATATTGCCATTTTTGATGAGGAGTTATTTGTTTATAGCATTACGCAGGATTCTGTACAAACTAAAACGTTTCCATTTTCAAGAGCACAGGAACAATCCATTCAGGAAACGCTCAATTTAATGGCATCCGGAAAAACTGATTTAATAAAGTTGCATCAGATTTATGACTCATGGTTTTCAGATCTTATTGATACAACAAAATCAAAATTAATGGTCATTCCCGATGGAGTGTTTTATCGGCTCCCATTTGACACCCTTCCCATCTCAAAACCAGAATCTGCTCAACATTATGGCACTACAAAATATCTCATTGAAAAATATCAAGTAAGCTATGTTAGCAGTTTAAGCGAGTTCATCAACAATCAATATCACGAAAAAAGAGACTATCGATACTTTTTTTCAGGTTTTGGGCTTACTTCATTTACGAATCATCAGAACAGGAATTTAACATCACTTCCTTTTGCAGAAACGGAAATCGTACAGATTACAGATACTTTTCCTCGATTGAATGCTCTAAACGGATTTACGAACAAGCAAAGCACAGAGGGAAAATTTAGGGCTAAAGCCGGTGAAAGTGCCATTATTCATATTGCGTCACACAGCGAAGTTTCAAATAATCATCCATTATTTTCAGTGATTTTCTTCCAACCCGACTCACTAAACACTACCATTGAAAATGATGGCTTGGTGTACGTGTATGAGTTATTTGAAATGAATTTACAGTCTGAGTTGGTTTTCCTTGGCTCATGTAGCTCGGGCTCGGGTACATTTATTCAAGGTAGCGGTATTTTGGGCTTCTCAAGAGCAATCTCTTATGCAGGTGCTAGGAGTTTAATTATGAACCTTTGGCCGGTCAGAGATCAATCTTCGGCAGAATTATCCGTGAAATTTTATTCCTACCTTAATCAAGGGTTTTCACGGTCAGAGTCGCTTAGATTGGCAAAAATAGATTTTATTAATCAAAGAAACAGTAACCCTGCAATATGGGGTGCACTTGTGTTGTATGGGGATACTAGTCCGATTAATACACGAAACTCACTGTTACCTGTTCTTGGTTTGCTTTTTGGTATATTGATGGTGCTTTTGATCATCATTATAGTGATTAACAAATACTATCCCCCCAAAAATGATCTGAAAAACTCTATCGAAGTAAATTCCCTGCGGCACGACTGTATGCGCCACCCATAGATGCAACACGTTCAACAATAGCAAGTGCTTCCTGATTTTTTCCGAGTTGCATCAGCGTATTTGCTTTATACCAAAGGGCTTGTTCGTAGATAAGAAAGCCAATCTTATTTTCAGCTTGAGTTAGCTGAACAAATTCGGCTAAGGCATCAGGGAATTCTTTAGCATTGTAGAAGTCTATGCCACTTATTAGCACAGCCTCCGCCCAAACTTGTGAGGATTCCGGATTCTGCCTTAGCTTTGTGATGATTTTTCGCGCTTCATGGCGCTCATTATTGGCAAGTAGGGTAATAGCCGTCTGTAGTAGATCATGAGAGACAATCGTTGATTCAGCTGATCTTAGAATATTCAGCTCTATATTTGCAAGTGGGGTAAGTTTTATTTCTTCTTTTGGGGTAAATAATATCATTAAAGCAATTAGTGCAGAGATTAAAAGCACTGCTGCAACCTTTAAATACGTCATGTAATTTGTTTGTGGAACTTCCTCTATACTCAAAGCACCGGCCTTTGCTTGTTTTGATAACTCAACTAGAGCACGCGCTGTTTTATAGAAATCAGCATATTCCGGATTGATGATAATTTGTTCCCAAACCGTTTCCTGTTGTTGTTCATTAAGACTGCCGGCAGCTAATCTTAAAATTAATTCCTGTTGTTCTGCTGAAATTCTGTTTTTCATACTTTCTGAATGCTAATTTGATCGTAAATCACTAATAGTTTGCATTAAATCTTCTTTTTGAAACGGTTTCTGAACATACGCATTCAGTCCGGCTTTCATGCACTCTTCCCTAATATCATGATAATTATTACCTGTTAATGCAATTATTGGCGTTGTTTTTGTCTTTGCTATTTCTCTTAGTTTAGATGCCGTTTCAATTCCATTGAGCCCATGACCTAAATCTATATCCATAAAAATAATATCAAATGTAATATCATGCTCTTTTACTAGTTCCAGCGCTTTTTCTCCGTTAGGTACACTGATGACTTCGTATTCTTTTTTTAGAAGTAGGTTCAAAAGAGTTCTGATATTTGGATCATCTTCTACATGCAACGCTTTGTATTTAGGAGCACTTTTAAATGATCCGTTTAAATTTTTCTCAGGTTGGGAAGAATTTATTTTAGGATTATATCCATTCTTATTAGAATCCTGCGAAAATGAACCGGGTAAGCAAAACATCTCCTCAGACCTATAGTATGTAGCACCCTGAACATTTCTGAGCCCGCTATCTTCACTAGGTTTTCGGTTGATGGTTTTCTTAAAAATAATCCGGTTAATCATTCAGGTAATTGCTTTGAGTAAAAGTTTCTTTACTCCTATGTACCTGAGAAGCCGATTTGTTACATCAAAAAATCAAAAAAAATGAATTTTCTTCAAAAACAGGCGTTATTGAATCGTAAACGGCGATTTTTTTTGTGAGAAATATTAAAAACTCAATCACCTTTTATTAAAAAGAGTTCTTTTGAGGTCGGTTCTGAGATACTGTAAGCCACCGTATTTGAGCGTCGAAAAGGTAGAGAGCTAAAAATAATTCCACTACCATCTCTGCTTATTTTGGAAAAATTATAGACTAATTCAGTTGTTTCAGTTGAAATCTCAAGAATATCTAAAATGAAAATTTTTGCAGGATATGCGATTAACTCATTTGATTTAAGAAAGGCTTCAATCTCTTTTCTGAATCTCTGTTCAGCCGTGTGGATAGATTTTGATTTAGTATATACCTCAAATTGACCTGAATCTCCGTTGTCTGACTCAAAACTGAACATCCCTATGTAGGTATTCAACGTTGGTGAAGTTTCCATCATTCTTTAAAAAACTTCGCGAATTTTTCTTCTGATTGATAATTGCCAATCATCACTAATTCACAGTTCTCCGTAATTACGGTTTCCGGAACCGGATTTGGAATCATTTCTCCATTTCTCTTGATAGCAATAACACTACAGCCGGTTTTCTTCCGTATTTCAGTTTCGATTAGGTTTTTTCCAATAAATATTTCCGGAGCTTCAATTCTGAAAACATTTAAACCTTCAGCTAACATCAGTACTTCGCTACGTTCGAGTAAGTTGAATACGGCATTTGCACCCATCGTTGCATAAGACATCACAAAGTCAGCTCCTGCACGGTGTAGAGTGCTCACGTTCCTCTCCTCCGTTGCGCGGGCTGTAATTTGGATATCCGGACGCAATTTCCGGCAATACAGGGTCAGGTAGATGTTTACATCATCTTTATTTGTGGTAATGATGACTGTGTGTGCATCGTAAATTCCTGCTTTTTTCAGTGTAGCATGGTCGGCAGCATCACCATGTAGAAAATGCTCTACATCTATGTTTTTGGATGCATCTTTATCTAAAATCAAATAATCCATTTGCCGATCAGAAAGTGATTTTGCTGTTGAGACTCCAACTCTACCACCTCCAATAATTAAAACCGGCTTGTCTTCTGAATGGAATATCCCGAAATATTCATCATAATTTCGTAGCTGTGCAACGGTTCCGGCCAATACCAATACCGTTCTCTCATTAATTTTTGTATAAGGTTGAGCCACATCGAACACTCCTCTTTCCCAAACGCCAACCACATTCACCCCAATCTTTTCACGAAGCTTACTTTCAGCTAATGTTTTTCCAACTAAAGGAGTACCAATAGCCGGAGCTTCACCCACAACCAATTGATCGAATCTTCCGATTACATGCACCCTTGCACTTCCGCCAAGTGTTCTTCGTGCAAGCGATTGTCCTAACATTGTGGGAAGTTGTAACACTTGTGAACTTCCCGCAAGTTGTAGAATATCAACTGAATCCGGATTTCCTGCAAGTGTTACGATTGGTGTAGAATCTGAAACTTCTCTTGCGGTAAAACTTACGTTGGTGTTCACCATATCGTTGCCTGTTGCTACAAGCATAGCCGCTTTATCGAAACGAATTTTTCGATAGGTTTCAGGATCATCGAGCTCACCCAATACAACTCTGAACCCATTATCGTACAGCTCTATGGCTTTCTGATTATCTGAAACAAGAATATAATAACTGTATTTATAGCTCTCTAATCGCTTTATTAAGGTTCTCGTAACAGCCTCAAGCTCAGTTATGATAACATGATTAGATACCGTTTCATCAAGTTCGGTAGGTGCTTTTGATTTGTTATATGATTCAAGCCACGGGGCATAAAAAAACTGTATGAACGTAAATGGCAACACCACAAGTAACAATAACACACCTGAAACCAAAACAACGGTTGAAAAAAATCTCCCGAAATCTGTTTGAAACGTAATATCACCAAAGCCAAGGGTGGTCATTACAGTTAGTGTCCAATAAAACCCGGAAAACCAACTGTGGTCTTGTCCTTCCACATATTCCATAATCATGTGGAAACTTATTGTATATAAAGTAATAAGCCCGATGAGAAAAAGAATAAACTTGGCTAAACGTCCTAAATTTTTCTTAGCTCCACGCTCTTGTAGAAAAGAAACAATAACTCCGGATGTATATTTCATCTGATTAGTTAGATTGCAATTACACGAGAACTATAAAACCTACTCGCTGTTATTAAGCCTGAAATACGGTGAACTCACCGGCTCAATACTCAACGATTTTATAGCTCGTAATGGACCCGGGCAGTAGCGCTCATGACAAGAAATACAGAATTGTACTACCGCCTGATACCTTGATTGTATATCGGCAGGATCAAACTTATCCATGGCATCATATAACATTTCGAAGGCTTTTAACTCTGCCTGAAATTGCTCCGTGGAAAGAGCTTCACGCGAAGTTATCCCCTCAGCAAAATGAATTACATCGTTAATTTTTACGACTTCACCCGCTAACATGGCCTCGCGGGCTTCTCTCATATCCTCAAGGCGTTGACGCATTAATTCACTAAGCGTTGGTTCCGGTTCAGGCTGCTGCTGTCCACATGACCAAAACAGCAAGAATGAAACGAAAAGAATTACTATGCCTTTTAATGCTCTCAAGGAAGGAAAACGCCGGTGGCTTCAAATAAAAATTCAACCTGATCTTCTGTTATTGAGGCGACACCTTCAGGAGTAATACCCGCATCTTCTGCATAATGACGAAGCATCGCTGCAGTTTTTACTTCTTTCCAGGCACGCCCCTCTGCAATAATGGTACTACCCGCCATATCTTTAGGAACAAAGAAAGCATAATCATAAAAGGTAACACGTACATTTGTATCATATTCAGACTCTAGGGTCATCCAACAACCTTTCGATTGACAAACTTCAACAACGCGTCCTTCAATTCGAACTAAGTCAGATTCTTCTTCGGTGAGAGTATCGAGAATGCTTGCTAAGTCAACTACACCACTAAGTTCAAAAGGTTCACCAAAAAAAGTACCTTCAGGTGTGGTCTCTACGGTTTCTTCGGCTGATAATGTGCATCCTATAAATAGTGTGATGGATAAAATGATAATTAAGAAAGCTCGCATAAGTTTACTAAAATAAATGAACGTATAATTAATCTAACTGAATACATTGTTCAGATTAGTTGATAAAATAAAATCATCTAAATATAAGCATTTATTTAATATGCCTGCACTATCGCTTTAGTGAACATAGCGGTAAGACTTTTCTTTATATTTTTGAAAAATTGTCTTAAGAAATGTAGCATTTCAGCTTTACAGCTAGATCACGCATTCAGTGTAATTCATTTGTATTAAGCGACTTCGTCTCCAAATTCGTGGATGTCTTATACAATATTACAGATAGCGAAAACTGTATTGGATACTTTAGCTTAATCCTGTATTTTCTTTGGCTGATTGTACCCAAACAACGGCTCAAGCTTTTCAACCATTCATTATCCCAATATTTACAATGACATACAGAAATACGCTAATAACGTTTCTTGCAGCGGTATTACTTTCTTTCACTGTTTTACCGTCTTTTGCACAACTTGATAAAGAACCTGAAATCAGACAAGGCTACATAGAAGGTATCGGAAATATTGAATATGTTGCCGATCGTGTTGTCATCAAATTTCATGATACTACTGACAAATTCGCTATTGATGGATTAAAGTCTTCTTTAAGTGCTGTCAAACTTTTTGACCTTGAGCTCATTGGTGCCGAGACCTGGATTATCCCTGACAAAGATCTCGACATGAATCAACTCATCCAAACACTTAATGCGAATCCACTCGTTGAATACGCTGAACCGGATTTTGTATATCGCCTCGATTATACCTTTGATGGATACATTGATCCAGCCGATTTCATCCAGAATGGAGTCATCCCCAATGATCCGGTTTTCCCTCAACAATGGGCGTTAAGAAATACCGGACAAAACAACGGTGTTCCCGGTGCTGATATCAGTGCCCCAACCGCGTGGGAGATTACCACCGGATCGCAAGAAGTCATTGTTGCCGTTTTTGATAGCGGTATTCAGTTTGATCATCCTGATTTAGTAGCCAATATGTGGCAAGATGCTGAGGGAAATTTCGGGCGAAACTTTACAACAGGCCAAGGTGACATAAACGATACCATGGATCGTGGTGGGCATGGAACGCACGTTGGTGGAACAATTGCTGCCGTTGGAAATAATTCAATTGGAGTGACCGGTGTTGCCTGGACAGCCCGTCTTATGACCATTAAAATTTGCTCAGATACTAGCCCATCATGCTTTGGATCAGCGGCTGTGGCCGGTATGGGTTATGCTATAGCGAATGGTGCCCAAATTGCAAACCATAGTTGGGGGGGATATGGATTTAGTCAGGCCATGTTTAATGCTCTAAGTGCCGCACGTGATGCGGGTATGCTCAATGTTGCAGCCGCAGGTAATGATGGAACAAATAATGACAACAACGGCTTATACCCAGCTTCTTATAATTTGGATAACATCATTTCTGTTGGAAACTCAACAAGAAACGATACCCGTGCCGGAAACTCTAACTTTGGGTTGAACAGTGTACATCTTTTTGCTCCGGGCACTCAAATTGCTTCAACAATAATCAATAATGGCTATGCGAATCTTTCCGGTACATCGATGGCAAGTCCACATGTAGCCGGAGCGGCGGCATTAGTACTTGCGGCAAGTCCAAGTGCTGATTATACCTTTATCAGAAATCGTATTCTTGAAACTGTTGATCCATTACCGGTATTTGCAAATAATTCCATAACCGGTGGCAGGTTAAATGTTGGGGCTGCGGTACTCGCTGATGATGGTATTCCACCGGCTACAATCGAAGATTTAACCGTTGCAGTTGCCGGACATAATTTTGTAAAGCTTACCTGGACTGCTCCGGGCAATAGTGGTATGGTAGGAAGAGCACGGATGTATGATATTCGATACAGTACATCCCCAATTAATGAGGCAAATTTTTTAAATGCTAATACATTAAATAATACCCCACCGCCTTTAGTTGCAGGAAGTCAGCAAAGTTTTTTTGTGAGGGGATTAGAACCACAAACAACCTATTATTTCGCGATCAAAGCTACCGACTTTTTTAATAATCAGTCGGCTTCGAGCAACTCCCCTTCTTCTACAACTGCTGCACCGGCTTCATTCCAAGTACTTCCAGGTTCTATTACACAAAACCTTCAGGTAGAGACCACCGGTAATTATGGGTTAACCATCTCCAATAATGGTACAGGGCCTCTTCAATTTGTGATACCTGATCATAATTCAGAAGTATTGACATCATCTCCTAATCCGGTAAATGCCAATGATGCTCGTTTTTCATTAACAACGAGAGATGATGGAATTGAGGTAGGTAATCCTGTAATTTTTGGCGCCGGTGGCCCTGATGATCACGGTTATTTTTGGATGGATAACGAAGAGCTAAATGGTCTTTCTTTCACTTGGAATGATATTTCAACCATTGGAACAGAAATAGAACTAGCCGACAGAGGAAACGGGCAGGCCACATTAAATCTTCCATTCGTATTTCCATTCTATGGTATCGATAAAGAGGAAATTCGTATCTCAGTAAATGGGTTCGCATCATTCGGAGTCATTGTAGGTGCAAATTCTGTGAATAACAGACCCCTACCAACTAGCTTCAACCCTTTTGATATGATAGCGCCGTTTTGGTCTAACTTAGATGCAAGAGAAAACGGTAAAATATACACCCATTTTAATGAAAGCCGAGGAACGTTTACGATTCAATGGACTCAAATGGCAAGAAATCTTGGAGAAACCACAAGCAATGACTCCTATACCTTTCAGGCTGTGTTAAGTTCAAATGGGAATATTGCCTTCCACTATCTCGAAATGAACGGTCCAATTGACCGCGCTACCATTGGTATTCAGAGTGAATTTGGGGATGATGCGCTTCAAATTGCTTTCAATACTCCATTCGCTTTTGATATGCGTACAGTAAATATCGCATTGCCTACTGTATCTTGGCTAAGTCTATCTCAAACTTCCGGTTCCATTAATCCCGGTGGGCAAACATCAGTTACTGTTCAAGTAGATGGTAATCAAATGGTGAATGGAGTGTATTCAACCGCTTTATACATCTTAAATAACTCCACGAATAATTCTTTTGCTCGCGTACCCATTACGATTACAGCAATTGGTGGAGTTGCAAATGCTGTTTTAAGTGATGAAACCATTGACTTTGAAAACACCTTTATTGGTTTTCCTAGAGATATTGATATTACTGTAACGAATACAGGTCGTGCTGATTTACAGATTAGTAATGTTCAAAGTAGCAATGCTCGGTTCTCCGCTTCTATGAGTACCGGAAATACGGTAGCGGCATTATCTGATGGTAACTTAAGAGTTAGATTTACGCCAGCAGAAGTCGGTGAGGAGCTTGGGGAAATTACCATGACTACGAATGACCCAACAAATCCAACGATCACCATCCCTGTTTCCGGTAATGCTTTAGTTGCGCCTGATATTCGTTTAAGTAGAGCTAATATTATCGTTGAAATGTTCCAAAATCAGTTTGTAACGGAGCAAATGACCGTACGAAATGCCGGGGGAAGTCCACTTGTTTACACCATTACATTTAACGAAACCACAACTACAGGAGCTTTCTTGGATGGTGAATTCGAAGTTGAAATTGATGGTGAAGTACAGAACGTTCCGGCTTGGCTCCTTTTCTCCGGATTAAGCGGCACCTTACAGCCTGCAGAAATTCGTACTTTGAACATCACATTCAGAGGTACAGTACCGGTTGGAACTTACAGTGCGCAAATGCTCTTTAACTCGAATGATCCTCGCAACCCAACAAGAACAACTTCATTAACTCTTATGGTAAACGAGGGAACAAATGTGGATTCGGATGGCGATATCCCAACATCATTTGAGCTGAGTCAAAATTATCCAAACCCATTTAACCCTACTACGCAAATTCAGTTTGCCTTACCAGAAGCAACTCAGGTTACCCTAGATGTATTTAACATACAGGGACAAAAAGTGGCGACTTTGTTGAATGAGTTCAGATCTGCTGGAACTCACTCAGCTAGTTTCGATGCTTCAAACCTCTCAAGTGGTATCTATATCTACCGCTTACAAGCCGGAAATTATATGATGACTCGGAAAATGATGCTCGTCAAATAGCATTTTTATCTCCTTATCTAAAAGCCGTACTCTTGGGTACGGCTTTTTTTTTGCGGGAACTTTTTTAGAAAATAGATGTTTAAACATTTAATACATTAACTCTTATTTTATACCATTATGATTAACGGAATTCACCACATCACTGCAATAGCCGGCGATCCTCAGGAAAATTATGACTTTTATACCGGAGTTATGGGGCTCAGGCTTGTTAAGCGAAGCATCAACCAAGATGCCCCAGATACCTACCACTTGTTCTATGCTGATGGCGATGGCAATCCCGGAACTGACCTTACCTTCTTTCCATGGCCAACGATGGGACCTGCTAAAGACGGAGCGGGAAAAGCTACTGAAGTTGCTTTCGCTGTAAGAACCGGAAGTTTACCCTATTGGAAAGAGCGCTTACTTGCTCATAACATTGATGTTACCGAAGAAACGCGTTTTGGAGCAACTCATTTAGTGTTCAGAGATGTTCACGGACTTGGTTTAGCGATTACTGAAACAGATAACCCCGATTCAAGACCGTTTGCTGTTTGGGAAAAATCACCGGTTCCGGCAGAGCACCAACTCTTGTGGATGCACGCTGCACGTATGCTTTTACGTGATCGCCGAAATACCGATCTGCTTCTCACCAAGGTAATGGACTTTGCCTATTTAGGTGAAGACAACGGTTGGCACCGTTATGGGTCAGGTGATGGTGGTTCGGGAACCTTAGTGGATATTCAAGAAAATCCATCTTTAGGAGCAGGAAGATGGGGAACCGGAGGAATCCATCATATTGCCTGGAGAGTCGCCAATTCGGAAGAAGAGATGATGGTACGCGAAAAAGTACAGCGTGTAGGGCTATCCCCATCCCCACAAATTGATCGTTTTTGGTTTAAGTCGGTCTATTTTCAGGAGCCGGGCGGAGTTTTATTCGAAATAGCAACCGATGGCCCCGGATTCGACCGTGATGAAGATCCAACCAAATTGGGTGAGAAACTTATTCTACCCCCTTGGTACGAGCCTCAGCGTGAAGCAATTGAACGAGGATTGCCGGAATTAACAACCCGCTAGAAGATTAATAAAAGCCTGTGCACTCACAGGCTTTTTAATTTCATATAGATGGTGGCTAAAAAAAGAATGGTTGTAGAACCGGCCGAAACGAGACACCACCAACAAATGGCATTAATTACAAAAAACATGAGATATACAAACCACATACTCATAAAAAATGCCGGAATAACCAAAAAGAGGATGAGATTTAGTGCTGCATCATTTCGTTGATCAAACCACCACACAGATATGAGTACTACACAGAGATAGTAGAATACACCGAATAACGAAACCGGGATTCCTGCAATCATTGAATATTTACTTGTGGTAACTTCATCGCACCCTCCCTGCTCTCCACAGGCTATTTCTCCCCCTACATAATGCACAGCGGTTAGATAGGTAGCATCTGCAAAGCCAATAATTCCAAGAACTATTGCCAGAACAAAATATCGAAATAGCCGTTTATCCATTCTTTAGAAATAATACTACTTGATGAGTTGGTCAACTAGTTGCTCATAAGTACGTGGATTTTGAATACGCTCGCCATTTAAAAACAAAGTTGGAGTGGCATTAATCCCAAGTTCTTGATAGGCGAAGTAATTCTTAACGACCTCATACATCATATCTTCATCGTTCATATCATTTGTGAATTGATCGAGATCAAGGCCAAGAACTTCCACGTAACGGGTAAGTGCGGCATACGGATCGCTTCTCCACTCGTTGGCATTAGCATATAACAAGTCAACCATATCCCAATACATTCCTTGGCGCCCCGCTGATATTGCGGCACTAATTGCCATTCTTGAAGGAATGTTGTTGTTAATCGGGAAGTGTTTAATCTCTAAACTGAAATCATTGCCGTGCTCTTCTAAAAACTGCTTTAACAATAAGTGTTGATTAGCACAGAAAACACAACCAAAATCGGAATACTTGATCAATCTGTTTGCAGCATTAGGATTTCCCTTGATATGGATGTCAGACTCTGTATGAGCTGATTTAACCGTGTTGATTGAGTCAACCGTTTCTGCACGTTGATTCATCACAAAAATGAAAATTCCAACTGCTATTAGCGCAATTACCGCACCTGCACCGGCGTACAATTTTACTGAAGACTGATTTCCGGATTCTTTTGAACTATTTTTTTTCTTACTCATTGTAATAATTGAAAGGTTTAATTAAAAATCAATGTGGGTTTGCTGTTTCTCAGAAAATTTCTTGAGCGAAAAGTCGCAACCTTTAATATTGATTAAAGATAACGAAATGCCACGAATCTCAGTATGAAAAACAGAATTATCGTACTTTAAGTTTTTTAAGTTTTGATTGCAATGTTGTTGGCTTCATTTTTAGTAAAGCTGCGGCGCCATCATCCCCATAAATCTTTCCATTTGTCTTTTTCAAAACATGTTGAAGATATTTGCGCGACATATCATTAAATGAAAGAATCTGTTCAGGTTCTGATTCAAATATAGCCTCTGCCTTTTTCGGAACTTTCTTAGTTGATTCCACTTTCGTTCTGATATCGGCACGACCGTGTTGACCAAAGTAAACAGCTGACTTCAAATTTTCGAACAAACTTTTGAAGTTTTCCGGCCAATCCTGCTCCTCAAGTTGAAACAACTGAGCTTCGGTAAAGTGTACTTCCGGCAGATTCAATACTGATGAAGCTCGTTCTACCCACTTTTTAGCAAGCGTGGAAATATCTCCTTTTCGATGTCGAAGTGGTGGGATAAGGATATTAATGAACAAATGACGATATAAGAATTCAGCCGGCAGTTTACCTTGTTCGTGCAATTGCTCCGCAGAGTAACGTGAAGTAGCCAAAACACGTGTTTTTAAGCCTAATTGTTCACGACCTGAAATCAACGCAGATAAACGCTGAAAGTCATCTTCTCCAAGGCGCTCGAATCCTGAAATTACCATTACCAAACGCTCTTTTCCGCCATAAAGATCGGTTTGTGGAACCGGAATTTTAGCATCAAAAAACTCAGGAAATACAGATTTTGCGATTCCATCTGTACAGTCAATTTCAACGATATTTAAACCGGAGTAGGTTAATTTCAAGGCTTTTATCATTCGTTGAAGGAGTGTACGCTTTCCAGTGAAACCCTCCCCAAGAAGCATCACATGCTCTTCTTTGTGCACAATCTGTTCTGCTTTTTCAATCACAACTTTCATTACAGCACTATCGGCTACAAATAAAGGGGATGTCGGAGCCGGAGCAACTGAAGGGGTACCAGAACGACTCACAGGTTTTTCACCACTTTCACGATGTTTGAATAAAATGACGGTAATCAGATTTATTCGGGAAGCTTTTGACTGAAAAATCCTGAAATCGAAACTGAATGGAATTTGCTCATCGGTTTTATTGGTCAGCAGGAACGAGCCAGATGGCGAATCAACGCTATTTTTATGACTCAACTCTGCAATTTTATCAACCAACGCATTTAACTCAGACGTAATAGTGCCGGCAGATTCCGAAGCAAGAACATACTCTTCTGTGCTGAATCCCAAATCTTCCTTAACATGAGAATTCACAAAAAAGAGCTGGGCTTGTTCATCTTCATCAATTCTAAAAACCAGTACGGTTGCCGGTACCTGATCGAGCATCTCGCGCCAAAATGCGTTGTTCGCTGCAATTCTATCCTGATGGAGCATATTGGTAAAGTTAACGTTATTTCGTTTTGGTTAAAGAAATAGAACTGTTTATTACATGTCGTAATTTTTGCCAAATCCTGTCTATTTCAAACTTTTTCTATATCCGTAATATAGCGCCAACTATATGGTTTAAACAATGCTATTTCGTTACTTTTTCTTTAGAAGCTTCATCAAACAACCGATATCCCGATGGATCTTCTTCATAGTCTTTAAAGAAATGGACACAGGCATAGATAATAGGAGTATCAAAAAGTGCCGCAAAAAACTTAAATAAATATGAATTCAAAATGAGAATAACCAAGGCTCCAATAGTTACTACATTTTCTCCGAGATTCCCGGAAAAATAAAGCAGAGATAAAATCGCGGTCGAATCTACTAATTGACTAATCATGGTGGAGCCGTTATTTCTGAGCCATAAATGCTTCCCTTTGGTATAATTTTTCCAAAAATGATACAAACGAACATCTATGGTTTGAGAAGTCAAATAGGCGATCATACTCCCAATAGTGTTTGCAACCATAAATTTATAAACACCATCATAAAGCACAATACCACCGCTAACACCATACGTATTGGGCAAATAGTAATTGATAGTCATGATGGCAAGCATGAACAGGTTCATGAAAAATCCCATCCATACCAATAATTGCGCCCGTTTCCTTCCGAAAAGCTCGGAAACTAAATCTGTAACTAAAAATGTTACCGGAAAGGCCATTAATCCAACAGGAATACTCATTACATATAGAGAATCATCCCTAACCAACGCCGGCACAATCGGAATCATCCAATCAGGTAGTGTGAATTGGAACAGGGTAACAAATTTGGTGGTACCAATGATATTTCCCATCACTAAAGCCGTTAGGAAAACGGCACAGAGACTGAGAAAAAGTACATCCCTCTTAAATTGTTTGTCATTCATTTTTGAAACAGACCTGGTTAATGGTAAAACTCTTGCCCTACCTGAGTATCGATTTATCGAACGCTTCCGACCTGTTGAAGGTTCATAAGGATACGTTTTTATCCAAATTTTTTAAACCACGATTTTTGATACCAAAAGCTTCTCATGACTCTTTCTGATGACATCCAATTAAAACTTTTCATTTCAGACACAGCCGTTACTGTCCGTGAGCGCGAGGGTGCGCTGTGGACATTACAGCACATCAGCGAGGCTACTGATATGCCCGTTTCTGAGCTTTTCAAAGTGTTTCCGTCCAAAAAATCGATGCTCCACTATTGGTATGAAGGCCTTCCGATTCGCTATCGTGCCATGATTGCAGAACTTGAGGAGTATGACCAACTCACATTGTCCGAAAAATTGACGAATATGATGCTCACGATACTAAGTATGATGGATGAGCAGGATGCTTTCGTGAAAAAGTCGTTTGATCAGCTGGTGTTCAGAAATCAATCATGGCATCCTTTCAAGAAAGAGGTAGCCCAATTATTTAAGGAAATTGTTGAGCAACATGATGGCGTGAGTCAGGCGGCGCGTGTGGTGCTTTGGGATGAGTTTTTTGAGTTTCTGGGGAAGGAATTTCTTCATGTAGTCAAGTTTCGCAATAAGGATACAAGCGAACATCGCGAGAAAACCACCGCATTGGTTGATAAGATTTCCTTTTTTGTTTCCGAATTGCTCTGTGCAAAAATCCTCGATTCCGGTATGGACTTGGCACGGTTTTTCTGGCAAGAAGGCATCATCAAAGTCGATATTACCCTGCCTTTTGTGGGCAGAATAAAATCAGGACGCTAATTCATCCCCCATCCCCAAGAAAAAATGAAAGAATCACAAGAGTTTCCATCGTCGAAGTTTGACCGCAGTAAGGTTATTGCCAAAACCGGATTCAAGATTGGCACAAATTACGCAAAGTTCCATTTGCAACGTGCCTTGGGGAAGAATCGCTCTCCTGAGGCCAAAAAAGAGCTTAATCGGGCGAATGCGAATCAATTATTTAAAGATTTCAGTAAGTTACGCGGCACGGCTTTAAAATTGGCACAAGGATTAAGTTTGGATAGCTCCATGCTTCCATCAGAGTTTGCTGAGGTCTTAACGCAATCTCAATATTCTGTTCCGCCTATCAATAAAGTGTTGGTTCGGAATATCATCAAACAGCAATTAGGCGATTGGCCTGAAAATATGTTTGAATCTTTTGACCTTACGGCAACGGCAGCGGCCTCCTTAGGACAAGTGCACCGGGCGGTCACCAAAGATGGTCAGACACTCGCCATAAAAGTTCAATACCCGAACGTCCGCGATACTATTGAGTCTGATTTATCTTTAGCGCGCATCATTTTTGAGCGCATTGTGAAATCGGAACGGACAGATGCCTATTTTGAGGAAGTCCGCTCAAAGCTTTTAGAAGAAACCGATTACAGTATAGAGGGAAGGCAACTTACTGCGTTCAGAAATATATACCATCAAGGAAATATTGCCACACCGGAATGGGTTGAGGAATATTCCACCCGAAGTGTACTGGCTATGACATGGCTAAAAGGGAAGCATTTGAAAGATTTTCTGGATACGAATCCATCCCAAGAAGAAATAAATCATTTTGGTCAACTCTTGTGGGATTTTTTCCACCTCCAGCTCAACGATTCCTTTACGGTTCATGCCGATGCACATCCGGGTAATTATCTTTTTATGGATGATGGACGCCTTGGCGTACTAGATTTCGGGTGTGTGAAAGTGTGTCCGGAGGATTTTTTCAGAAACTACCTCGCGTTATTTGTCGCCCACAGAGACAAAGATCAGGATAAAATCAAACAGCTCTATTACGACCTCGAGATACTCGACAGGACGGAAGAGATGAGCGATTATGAGCGCTACTTCTTCAACTACACCTTAGGATTAGGTGAACTTTTTGTCTCCCCCTATAATAATGAATACTTCGATTTTGGCGATGCAGCCTTCCTCAATGCCTTCAACGAGTTTGCCAAGGAAGCCGCTTCGTTCAAAGAACCACGAGGAAGCAAGCATTTTATCTTTATCACCCGCGCGCACATTGGGTTGTATCAAATGCTCATCAAAATGAAAGCACGTATTCATATAACTCCGGGTAGAGAGAGGCTTTACACTTTTCTGGAGCGCCATGGCATACAAGAACTCGTGTAGGATTTTATCGAAAATCAGTTTTCCCCGATAAAGGTTTATTTCTATCTTGCAAAGTGAGCATCTTAATTAACTTAAACACTAAGCTGAATTCTATGAAACGATTAATCGCTACATTTCTAGTAATGCCTTTTTTACTTTTTCTTGCTACTGAGGCTTATGGTCAGGCTATTGGAATTTCTTATGAAAACCGTTCCGAGCGCCCAACTAACGGAATTGGTATTCATTTCGAAAAAGACATCTCTCCCCTTCCTGTTATTAGTCTAAACTTACGTTTACATGGTAGTCTCTTTTCTGAAGAATATAACCAAGACTTCGGTGTCGGTGTCGGTGTACTAGAAGTAAAGGATAGAAGCTATGAATTGGGTCTTGGTCTTTATGGAGGAGCAAATTTAGGATTAGTGGCACCTTATGCCGGCGTTGGAATTGGGCTCGACTTTTTTAATAAAGAAGTTGGCGGTACTAATATTGTTGTCGCCGAAGGTTCCGAATCAAACTTCTTTTATTATGGCGTAATGGGATTACGTGTAAGCGTGCTTCCTTTCATTAGTCCGTATTTCGAATACCGCTATAGAGGGATCACTTCATCTGATTTAATGCCAAAAGAAAATGGTACCTGGGCTTTAGGGGTACAGTTGAGATTTTAAGATCAGATTTTCATCATTGTATAAAACTATTCTCGAAAAGTATCATTTTGTGAACTTATTGTGAACGAACCTAATAACGAGCTGGTTAAAGTCAAAACACCTGACTGACTAAACCAGCTCGTTACGTTTAAAATCTTATGGAAACTAACACTAACCTTACTTTTGAAGAGGCGCTAACCAAGCTCGAACATATTGTTGAACGCTTGGAAAAAGGTGATGTAAGTCTGGAAGATTCTGTTTCCCAGTTTGAAGAAGGTCTCAAACTATCAAACTATTGTTCGAAAATTCTTGAGGAAGCCGAACTACGCATCGAGCAGGTCAACCAAAACAATTCAAATCCATCATGAGTCAATCTTTAGTTACCCCGGGACCATTATTAGCTACCATCAACTCCCCTGCAGACTTAAAAAAATTAGCACCTGAACAACTTAACGATGTTTGTTTTGAGCTCAGAGATTACATCATAGATATTGTATCTGTTTATGGCGGTCATTTCGGCGCAAGTTTAGGAGTAGTTGAATTAACCGTTGCCCTCCATTATGCGCTCGATACTCCAGAGGATTTATTGGTTTGGGATGTTGGACACCAAGCCTACGGACACAAAATCCTCACCGGTCGCCGTGATGAATTCTACACAAACCGTACTTACGGTGGACTATCAGGTTTCCCAAAACGTTCGGAAAGCCCGTATGATACATTCGGCGTAGGACATTCATCCACTTCCATCTCGGCTGCATCCGGAATGGCAATGGCGCGCGATTTAAAAGGGGAAAAGAAACAAGTGGTTGCGGTGATTGGGGATGGAGCCATGACGGCCGGTCTTGCTTTCGAAGGCCTCAACAACGCTGGCGCCATGAAAAATGACATGATTGTGATTTTGAATGATAACTGCATGTCGATTGATCCTAACGTTGGCGCATTAAAAGAATATTTAGCCGATATCACAACATCCCAAACGTTCAATAAAATCAGGGATGAAGTCTATGACATGCTTGGACATTTTAAATCAGCAGGTGATAAAATGCGGAAAATTGCTTCCAAAATGGAAGCAGCGCTCACCTCTGCCCTTACTCCCGGCGCTTTGTTTCGTGCATTAGGATTCAAATATTACGGACCGGTAGATGGACATAACGTCCGTGGCTTAGTGAAGCATTTGAATGATTTAAAGAAAATTCCGGGACCAAAATTACTTCACGTAGTTACCGTAAAAGGGAAAGGATTTGCACCGGCTGAGCGTGATCAGGTGAAGTGGCATGCTTCGGGTAGTCCATTCGATAAAATTACCGGAAAATCTTTGGCTCAAAAGCCTACAAAACCTGCTCCACCAAAATATCAGGATATTTTTGCGGATGCCATCATCGAACTTGCAAAGCAAGATGATCGCGTGGTGGGAATCACCCCGGCTATGCCAAGCGGCACCGGACTCCTTAAAATGATGAATGAAATGCCAGATCGTGCCTTTGATGTCGGTATTGCTGAACAGCACGCTGTAACATTCGCTGCAGGAATGGCAACGGAAGGCAAAATTCCTTTTGCGGCTATTTACTCATCCTTCCTCCAAAGAGGATATGATCAGGTTGTGCATGATGTTGCTATTCAAAAACTTCCGGTTGTGTTCTGTATGGATCGCGCGGGATTGGTCGGCGCTGATGGACCAACGCACCACGGATTATACGATATCCCCTTTATGCGTTGCATCCCAAACATCATTGTTGCCGCTCCAATGAACGAGCAGGAACTCCGCGATATGATGTACACTGCGACCCTTCAAACCGATAAATCATTCGCTATTCGTTACCCAAGAGGAAGTGCTACGGGAATGCAACTTCGTCCCGGATTTGAAGCTATGCCGATTGGAAAAGGCGAATGTTTACGTGAAGGCTCTGATATTGCCGTTCTTTCTTACGGAACTATTGGTCATGAAGCGAAGAAAGCCGTAGGACAACTCGCACAGGAAGGCATCGACGTGGGACATTACAACATGCGCTTCGTTAAACCCCTAGATGAAGCCATGATTCAGGAAATCCTCTCGAAATACAAACATATCATCACCATTGAAGATGGAACGATAGTGGGTGGATTCGGAAGTGCCGTGGCTGAATTTGTGGTAACGCAGGAAAATCTCAAACCCGTCTCCATTATGGGGGTACCCGATCGCCTCGTAGAACATGGCACACAATCAGAACTCTACGCCGAAACCGGCATCGACGCCCAAGCCGTTATAACCAAGGTGAAAACGTTGTTGGTTGGGGTTTCGTTGGAGGGGTTGGGTAGTTGAAGCTTTTATCTTAATAGTCTTGGAATAATAGATTAAAAACAGGTTTAAATCTATTATCTGTAGTACGGTTTCTATTTATAAAGATGGCTATAAATCATTTCTTTGAAAGCAATTGGCTCATCTTCATTTTCAAACATCCTCTTTAATTTTTCAAGACGTATATCTTCATGGAATTTGATTAACCTATCTTTACCACCTGACCAATCAAAAACTTCTTTTTTTCTTAGCTGTGTTTGTTTTTCTAAGTTATAAGCATGCCAAGAACTATGTTTCCATTCATCCGGATGAATAACAAAGCCATGATGTACAGGATTCAGGTGGATGTATGCCAATAGCGAAAGATAATATTTATCTGAGTTGATGTGCTTACGTTTGAAGTTTGGAATAAAGAGGCTTCCCTTACGGTCGTAAACTTTATTATAAGCTTGGGTGTAGCTGTTAAAAAGATGAGAGAATTGACGGCTAATTACGTTTCCCAACCCTCCAAGGGTTTCGAACCCTTGGAGGGTTGGGAACTTCTTTTTTAATTTAACGAACTCCATTACATCTTCTTCGCTTTTTATTCTTACCATTAAATGAAGATGGTTAGGCATCAAACAATATGCAAAAGTATCGGCAATTGGGCTAATATGCTTTATATATTTACCCAAAAAGAAAGAATAGTTTCGTTCTTCACGAAATAAATTTTCATTACCATTGGCGTGAGTCCAGACATGATAGATTTGCCCCGAATCCAGTGGTGTTTGATAATTTTGCATAGATTAAAGTTTTAAAGGTTTTCATTCATCTATATGAGTGATAAAAGCCTAAAACCTTACAAAAAAAGATGCTTTTATCTATGAAGACTTTACATGTTGCGGTATTACGAGTATTCAGGTTTTCTAAATAATCAGTTATTATAGCCCGAATCCTCTGGCGACAAATAGGCGGTGCTTAATGCTCCATTATAATCATCCGGCTGACTTAAACAAATTGGTGTAAGTGTTCTAAATTGATACTTCTTTCCATAAGTAAATTAAGGAATACCTTCTGTTTCAACTGTAGAAACCATGAATGTCGCTTCGCTCGGATATCTCCATTTGTTATCATAGTATTCTTAAATATCTCATTAACAAATACTAAATAGCTTCATCAACATATAAACTTAAGACTAAGGCGATTTGCGGTGTTAGAAGCCGGATACAATCTTTGTATATTGTATAATGCTCTATCTCTAAAATTGAGAACGTAAACATTTTAAATGACTTTCCCACTTTTTTTTATTTTTATTCTCCCCCTTTCCTTAAAAAACATTAATACATTCTAAAAAATGTTGTGCAATAAATATTTTATTAACGTATCTTAATTTTTAGATTATCGTTAACTTCAACTTTATCCATCTAATTTCGCTTAGATTTCCCTGTTATGCTCCGTAAAAAGCTTTATTGGTATTGCACGTTACTTTTTGTATCAGCCATATCGGTTTATGCTTCTGAAATTAATCCTCAAAAGCAGCTTTATCATGTGCAACCTTGGGCACAGCAGGCAGGTCTTCCCTCTAACATCATAAACGGGATTGCTACTTCAACCGATGGTTTTCTGTGGTTTGCCACTGATAATGGAATCATCCGGTTTGATGGAATGCAAGTGATCATTTTTAATTCGGTTGTTTATCCGGAAATTGATGGTTCTCGATTTACCTTTATCACGCAATCGCATTTAGGTGGTATTGTTGCTATCGCAAAGCAGCAGTTTATCACTATAGATAGGGGGCAAGTACATGTTTTCCCCTTTGCATTCGATAATTCAGTTGATATTACTTCATTAGCCGTTGCAACGAATGGTTCCTTTGTAATCGGAACCGCTCATTCCGGAATTTTTATTCAAGATCGGGCGGGTTCTGTAAGTCGCCTGCTCACATCCGATGGGCTTCCATCAAATGAAATCACAAGCCTGAACAGAGACTCCTCAGGAAAACTTTGGATTGGTACCAAAAGAGGTGCCGGTTCTTTTCACGACAATAAATTTGAACGTTTAAGCTTACTTGGTGAAAATCACATCACCGCTATAACAACATCTCCTAAGGGCGACTTGTGGTTGGGAACGAAATCAATGGGTGTATTTCACTGGGCTGATAATATCCTTACGCAATACACCACAGGTGCAGGCTTAAGCTCTAATGCCATCAGCGCATTGGCTGTTGATTTTGATAACAATATCTGGATTGGTACCAAAGAACATGGTCTAAATAAAATGAGCGGGCTTGATGTCGTTCGCTTTAACTCTGCCGATGACCTCACGGATATGCATATTGAGTTTGTAGTCTCAGATATCAGCGGTACTATTTGGACAGGCTCAAAGCTACTTGGTATTTCTCAAATTCGTCGCAGAACAGTACAAACATTAACAACTGACCACGGTCTGTCTTCTAATTTAATACAAGCCATGCATCAGTCGGCTGACGGATCAATCTGGGTTGGAACTTTTGCAAATGGGCTCATGCAAATCAGAGGTGATCGTATTGTAAACTTTACTTCTGAATCAGGGCTTCCAAATAATCATATTCAAGCACTGCATAGCAATCGTCAAGGCCCTGTTTATATTGGTACCCCAAGCGGACTTGCCTACTATCACAATCGTTCATTGTTTTTTGTGGATGGAACAGAACAGCTTTCGGTAAGATCAATCCTTGTTGACCAAAAAGAAAATGTGTGGATTGGCACAAATGGACGGGGATTGTACAGGCTTAATAGCAATTCCCTTATTAAGTTCAGTTTAAATGAAATATTCGATGAATCCATTGTAATTAGCTTACTTGAAGATACCAAAGGAAGAATTTGGGCAGGTTCTTTTGGTAATGGCTTTGTAATTATTGATGATAATACTCATGAACATTTTAATGGGGAAGGATCATTGCCATATAACCAAATTTACGATTTCCTCGAAGATGAATCCGGAATCGTATGGATTGGCTCCGGCTCGGGTTTGATGAGATATGAAAATGGAGATTTTTCGATTTTTACACAAAGTCTGGGACTCATTAACAATGAGTTTTTCAATTTGTTGCTCGATGATAATGGCACACTTTGGTCAGGTAGCAGTAATGGTATTCAATTTTTCTCTATCAATGAACTTAACAGGCAAAGCAACAGAGAGTTTAATGATATTACTGCAGGGTTTTTAGGGTTATCTGATGGACTTCCAACCCGACAAATAAATAGTGGTATTTCTCCAGCTGCTTTACGACTCAATAGTGGCCAAATTTGGATGCCAACTATGCGTGGTATTGTACTGATTCAACCCGATGAAGTATCCATGAAATCAAGTGCCGTACCGGCAATCATTGATCGTCTAACTGCCGGGGAAACCAACTTTACACCTAATCAGCGAATTATTCTCGACCCGGGTACACTCTCGTTTGAAATAGATTATACAGCCCCTGAATTTCAAAATCCTGAAAGTGTACAATTTCGGTATCGCTTGATTGGCTTTGATGATTCATGGACTGAAGTTGGAAACCGAAGAACCGCCTATTACGCCGGACTTAAACCCGGAAATTACACATTTCAGGTAATGGCTGCTTTTGAAGGGCAACCCTGGCATGGCATCCCCGCTACAATTTCATTTAGAATCAGTCCGTTTTTTTATCAGAGCAGATGGTTTGTGGTTCTATTAGTGATGGGCTTAATGCTCATTGGGTACAGCACGGTCAAGCTTAGATTGAAAACCATTAAAGAGCAAGAGCTCACAGAAATGGTGGAAGAAAGAACCAAAGAGCTTCAAAAAGAAATTTATAAGCACAAAGAAACAGAAAAACAATTAAAGGTTTCCCTGGAAGAGAAAAATGTACTCATAAAGGAAATGCATCACAGGGTGAAAAATAATCTGACCCTAATTTATGCGCTTTTTGAACTTCAAATGTCTAAGGTAAATGATAAGGCTTTAAATGAACTACTTTCGGACTCACAGTTTAGGTTAAAAAGCATGGCGATGCTTCATGAGCAACTCTATCAAAATGAACTTCTTGCGCATATCCGTTTAGATAACTTTATGAGGGAACTTGCCGAAAGTATTCATAAAACGATGGGATCTAAAGAAATCTCGTTGCGTTTTGATACCCATCTTGCTCCTGTCGAAATTGATATCAATCAAAGTGTACCTGCAGGCCTAATTTTAAATGAGTTAATTACAAATGTCTATAAACATGCTTTTAAGGGTAGAAGCAATGGCATAATAACATTTTCTCTAAACTACGAACACCCTTTCATAACATTTACAATTGCAGATAATGGGGTTGGACTTCCAGAAGATTTTGACCTATCAAAAGCATCAACCCTGGGTCTTGAGCTATTAAATACCCTTGCAAGTCAGCTTGACGGCTCAATAAAGTATGAATATATTGATGGTAGTGTATTTACTGTAACATTCAGAAAGACCGACTAACTGTTTTCTCCCTCGTCTGATTGAATATCATATCAATTCTCGAAATATAACCATAGATGCTCAAGACTAAACTTGTTCAGAGGCTCATCATTTTTGTTTGCCTGTTGTTTGTTTTAAATGTTATCACCCATCATTTTCAAAGTCAGAATCAGTTGCTTCTTGCGGTTTTCACTACAACTGACGCTCAAGGACGCTTAAATTCAGGTACGGAGTTAATCCTCAGAGACAAAGTACAAGGGATTGCCGAAATGGGTACGTTTGACACATTCAGTAACGAATCTGTGCGAATCTTGATGGATTATTTCACCCGGAACCGAAAAGCCAGAACGGTCATTTATCGGCCTGAGTTTGTTGATCCTGAAACATTAATCCACGAACCATACGAAATGAGCTTAGCCATCGATACGCATCACCGATGGTTATTCTTCAGGGATGTTTCCTTCACAGCGTTTAATGAAGACTTCACCCATTCCGAAAATCACAGGTTTCTTTGGTTTTTTAAGTGGCGGGAATGGTGAAACCTCTTTAGGCATCTGTTATTCGTTAAATTGATTGGAAAACATACTCCAATTAATTCCCCATCTTCTTCTTTTAAATAATTGGCAAATATTTTGTATCATTACGCAATATTGATACAAAATATACCTACTATGCCTGATGCACTAAAACATGAAGCCCTTCGGGATGCCTTTAATAAAGGGGATACTTTCACCGCCTCAGAAATTCTCGATTTCTATATCCGACATGGGGAGTCTGAATTGAATTCAAATACATTGTTATCGCGCATTCATCATTTAAAAAGAAAAGGTGTAATCGCTTCGGTTTCAAAAGGAGTATTTACCTTGGGTGGACGTCCGGCCCTTGTTGATATGGCTTCAACCGCCAATAAAGAACTTATTCGGCACATTCAAAAATTTTTCCCACATATCCGGCTCACCATCTGGAATACTTCCGCATTAGCCCAATTAACCGGAGTCGAGCCGGAACATCCCATCACACTCATTGAAACCGATAAAGAAGCTACCGAAACGTTATTCAATCGCATCAGTCGTGAAATACCCTCCGTTTTTCTAAATCCTGATACCATTCTTTATGAGAGATACATCCCCCTTGCAACACACCCTGTGGTGATTATTCCTTTGATTTCTGAAGCACCGCTTACAACATACAAAGGAATCTCGCTACCTACTCCTGAAAAACTTGCGGTGGATTTACTATCGGAAACCACATTATTCAAAACTTGGCAAGGCTCCGGCACCCGTAATTACTATAAACGCATTTTTTCTGAGAATGTAATTAATAAAAGCACCTTATACAGATATGCGCGACGCCGAAGCAAAGCATCTGAAGTAAAAGCCATTCTTAAAAATCTCAACCTTGAATTATGAGAAATAATCGAAACGGAGAAAAGAAAAGTCTGCTCGCTTTTCTGATTGAAGATTTTATCATGCTTTTCTTGCTAATTATTAACCTGATTTTCATCAGTTTTGATTGGCTTTTTCAAAGTCAACTCTTTCGGGACTTGGTATTCTTTATCTCAACTGATTTTCACGACTTCTATCTGAATCATATTCACCCCGATTTTGTGGTATATGATTTAATTTTTGTCTCCATATTCCTAACCGAGTTTTTTATTCGTTGGGTTGTTTCCATTTACAGGAAAGAATTTCAGCATTGGTACTATTTTCCATTTGTGTATTGGTATGATTTATTGGGATGTATCCCCATCGGCGCTTTCCGTTTTTTAAGACTTCTACGGGTAGTATCAATTGCAGTCCGGCTTCATAAAAGTGGATGGATTGACCTCACACAACTACCCCTTTTCGGTCTGTTTATCCGCTATTTCAACATCTTTGTCCAAATTGTGACGGATCGGGTGAGCCTCCGGATCATTTCAAACATTAGAGCGGAGCTCAAAGACGGAACCCCGGTTATTGATCGGATTATTGAGGATGTCCTCATCCCCCGACAACAAATTCTTATCGATTGGTTTTCTGAACGCTTGCGTATTGCGGCAGCAAAGGGATATGAACTTCACGAAGAAGATATCCGCATTTATATTCAACAACGAATTAATGAAGCGGTGCACCAAAACAGGGAACTCAAGAACCTGGAGACCATCCCCCTTATGGGTTCGCTCGTGGTTCGACAAATTGAAGGAGCCATTAGCGATATAGTGTTTAATGTTACAAATGGTTTAATCAAAGACCTCGCTTCCGACAAGAATAAAGCATTTGTTGAAGACATCTCGCAACTTATTTTAGCGGAAACAGACGATACAACTTCCGAATTACAGCGCCTAAACGTTCAGTTTGCGGAGGTACTCTCCGAAAGTCTGGGAATTATCATGAAGCGAATTCAAAATGAAGAACTTAAATCCCGAGATTCTGAACTTGAGGAAAAAGAGTTAGAATCGAAAGTAAGAGCAGAGTTTAATCTATAATCTCTTTTAGAGAATGATATTAAACAAACATAAATTTTAGCCGTATTCAAGGCAGCAAGTTGAGAACCATGTGCATAGCTTTGTTTCATTAAATCAATAACATTTTGAAAATGCATTCGTAAATTAACCTTAAATATGATTTAGTTTAAAATAATGCTGTCTAATTCTCGGTTTTCGTTAGATCAATTGTTCATAGGGGGTGCGCTTCTCTCTGTTGTTATACTTTTATTTTTATATCCGACAAGACATCCGGATTATGCAACGAGATATTTTCAGGATTCATCGTTTTTAAATGATAGTAGTGCTGTTTTTTTTGATGCCATTGGCTTAATGCTCGAACAAGAGCTTTCAGAAACCCAGATCAATAAATCATCTCCTTTAGTTACCTTATTTCAAAATGAAGTTGGTCGCCATTCAGTAAAAAGATGGCTACACGATGATGAACTTCAATATTGGCCGGTTTATCATTGGAAGACAATATATGGCGAAGTTATTCCAATCTCTTTTTCTTTTGAATTCGATTCTGAAGACCCGGTAAGTATCACAGAAAAAGTATCCGGTGATTTCCTGCTTTATCACCTTAGAAATGGTTCTGTGTTTCAATTTGAACGAAAGTTGAATGAAACCATTCAAGAACGTCTTCAGTTCAAAGATCGAGTTGATGTCTTGTTCAACGACTGGAGACAAAACTACGTTTTCATCCCCGATTCCCTGAAAGTAAGTGCTGATTTAGATCAACGTAAAACACGGATTGAGCAACTATCACAAGGGAACACCGCCGTATTTACCGGACGAGATTTTTATCTTCATTATGCAGAAAAATATATCTCATCTACTATTTGGAGTCATTTTACTGCATCCGACTCTATCGTTGTTAAAGCCGGAACGGACGAACCCATAGTAGTTGAGTTCGAATTCACTCCTGCTCCTTTAAATCATCTTATTCGTTTAAGCGTTGGGATGACGGTTCACGGCACGTTGTTAAGCATCATCCCCTCTTGGGAGACTACCACTGAGGCAACCTATATTGGGGTTATACAAATAGTAGGCTATGTTCTCTATGGTTTGGCGATGTTTGCTGTGTTTATCATCTTTTTGAGAAGATATTACGCGCGTCTTATTGACTTTAAAAGCTGTTACCCCGATGCTATTTTCGGTTTTGTTGTTATTTTTACCGCAATCTTTGCGGATGCATTCGCAAATTATATCTTTGGTAGTTTAAACACAGGTTCATTTATTTTTTTAAGTCTTGGCGGATCTCTGTTTGCCGGTTTAAGTGTTGCCGGTTTGTTCTTATTACTTGGACCAACAGGCTTCTCGGTCGGGCACGAAGCCTCAAAACAACATCTTATATCCATTAATTTTGCACGTAGAGGCTATTGGCTAAATAAACCGGTAGGCCGGGCGCTTTTTGTGGGTACTCTCATAGCAACTATCGGCGCCGGTGCCATTGCGCTACTTTCCTGGATTTTTGCAAACACGCCTATTTCATTTAATCAACGGGTTTTAGCAAATAGCATTATCCCTTTTGTAGATGATTTTTCAAAAGCGATTAACCATCTGATCATCGTTTACTTTACTATTTTCGGCGTTATTCTTACGGCAGGTTTTTCAATACTAAATCGATATCAGAAATGGAATCACTTTTACATTTTCATCCTATTATTCTTCATTTTTTGGAATGTTACCGGTGTCGTCCTTCAAAATTGGTATCTAACTTTAGTTTCCAATCTGATTCTCGCACTGCTTTGGCTGTTCATTCTTAGACGATATGATGTATTTACTCTTTTTGTGAGCCTATTCGTTTTTGTTTTCTGGTTCAAATTTCTTGAAGGTTTCATTCCCTTTGGATGGTTTTCCTATCATGCAATCATCATGCTACCCATTTTGATGCTTATTACGGCTTTTGGCTATGTTGCCTTGAGGAATGGAGCCGATTTATATGATATTCCTGAATATGTGCCATCATACATTATCGAACACTCACGCCGAGAACGAATTGAACGCGAACTTGAAATTGCGCGTCAGGTTCAGCAGAATTTCCTTCCGCAAAAAGCTCCTGAAATTTACGGGCTTGATGTCGCCGCACGTTGTACACCTGCCTTTGAAATTGGTGGTGATTATTTCGATTTCATCAAAATCGATGAACATAAAACAGCTGTTTTAATTGGGGATGTAAGCGGGAAAGGAATTCAGGCGGCTTTCTACATGACCCTCGTAAAAGGCTTCATTCGCAGTTTGTGCAGAGATATTCAGCGTCCGGATGAATTAATTCTGAAGGTGAATGCCCTGTTTAGAGAGAATGTACCAAGAGGAACATTTATCACTATGATTTATGGGATTTTCAACTCAGAAACCGGAGATTTTACTTTTGTACGTGCCGGACATGACCCTTTATTAATTGTTTCTGATGGAAAAATTAAACTGTACCAACCCAAAGGCTTTCCGCTTGGTATGGTTGATAACAATCAATTCGAAAACAATGTTGAACTACAAACGGTGACCCTTAATCAGGGAGATGCGGCGGTACTCTTTACGGATGGCTATACCGAAACACGTAATCGTAGAGGCGAGTTTTTCGGAGAGGAGCGTCTTGAAGAATTGCTCAAAGGGTTGCGTTTACAAAGTGCACAAGTAATTATGGATAAACTGACAAGTGGTATAAATTTCTTCCGCCAAGACGAGCCTCAACATGATGATATTACCACAATTGTACTCTATCGCGTAAATGAAAAATGAGGGATTTACCATGAACCACGAAGATACTTAATTTAGAATTTTGAGTTTTCTCCGAAAAGTTATTTATTAATCACAAACCAAAGTCCCGGTTTACCGTGGAGTCTCGAAGACACGAAGGTTCACAAAGTTAAGTTATTGTTTTTACGTTAAAATAAACGAAGATTGTATAACTAATTTTGTAATTCGGATGAATCGGAGTGAGCTCAATTTTGCATTTTGCATTTTGAATTTTTCATTCAAAACTTCACATCTCCGTAGTTCAAAAAAATCTCCAAAGGAAACAGTCTCAATACACCCGCGCGACATCCGATTCCGGCTCTTTCGATTCCGTGATTCCGTGTGGCTTTGGTCTTCCGTTTTCATCAACATGCACAAACACAATTTTGTCGATTGTAACGATTACTTGCTTGTTAAATTTATTCCTAACCACACACTTAAACGTGACGGAACTCGTACCAAAGCTAATCACTTCCATCCCCATTTCAATAATATCCCCTTTACGCGCTGAGCTAACAAAGTTGATTTCTGAAATGAATTTTGTCACTACTTTATCAGTATTCAGCTGACAAATCGCAAATATTGCCGCTTCTTCATCTATCCAACGCAGTAAGCTTCCGCCAAACAGCGTATTCCCCGGGTTAAGGTCTTCGGGTTTTATAAGTTTTCTGGAGTAAAAATTCATAGCCATAAATTAAAGCAAGATCAATTAGGAAACCAATTTTGAAACGGTGAAATCATTTCTGATATTAACAAAGAAAAACAGGAAAAAGATTCAGAATATGGACGATAGAAAGACATTTCTCATAAAAAACCTCAACTTGCAACCCCACCCTGAAGGTGGTTGGTTTGCGGAAACTTACCGAAGCGAACTTAATATTCATCTCGACTCCGGATTCACTCGCAGTGCAAGCACCGGCATTTATTTTCTATTAGGAAGTCGAGATATCTCCAGATTTCACCGCATAAAATCCGACGAAATGTGGCATCACTATGAAGGCTCCGCTATTGAAATCCACATCATACATGAAGATGGTCTGTACGAATGCAAAACATTGGGAAAATCATTCGAAAAAGGCGAAACACCACAGTTGGTTGTCCCGGCAGGATGCTGGTTCGGTGCCACCGTCTGCGATGATGAAACCTATGCACTTGTTGGATGCACCGTAGCACCGGGATTCGATTTTGAAGACTTCGAACTGGCTGACAGGTATCAAATGCTTCAGGCGTTTCCCGAACACGGAGAAATTGTTCGGGAACTCACCTGAAAGGAATTATCCTAAATATGCACGAAGTGCCAAGCTACGGTTATGATGGCGCAACTTGCGGAGTGCTTTTTCTTTAATCTGTCGCACGCGCTCACGCGTAAGATCGAAACGCTCCCCAATTTCCTCAAGGGTGAGAGAGTGTTCGCGTCCAATTCCGAAATAGAGTCTGATTACTTCCGCTTCGCGTTTGCTGAGTTTTGACAGGGCGCGCTCAATTTCAACTTTGAGCGACTCGCTCATCAACTCATTATCGGGGTTGGGAGTCTCTTCGTTTTCAAGTACGTCGAGAAGACGGTTATCTTCGCCCTGAGCAAAAGGCGCATCCATTGAAAGATGGCGTCCTGAAATTTTCAGAGTATCTGCAACTTCAGAAACGGTCATATCCAAGCTTTCGGAAAGCTCAGCCGCTGATGGAAGACGCTCATACTCTTGCTCAAGCTTAGATAGCTCTTTACCAATTTTGTTGAGCGCACCAACTCTGTTTAACGGAAGGCGTACAATACGGCTCTGCTCTGCCAATGCTTGAAGAATGGATTGACGAATCCACCAAACAGCATACGAAATAAACTTGAATCCACGGGTTTCGTCAAAACGCTTAGCCGCTTTAATAAGCCCCAAATTTCCCTCATTAATCAAGTCACCGAGTGTAAGGCCTTGATTTTGATATTGTTTTGCTACAGAAACTACAAATCGGAGGTTAGCTTGGGTTAATTTTTCTAACGCACGTTGGTCGCCGGCTTGAATTTTGCGGGCTAAATCTACTTCCTCTTCAGGAGTAATCAGATTTACTTTTCCGATTTCATGGAGATACCGGTCAAGTGACTGCGATTCACGAGTGGAAATGCCACTTGGCGCCGGATTTTTAGGTTCTTTTTTTTTCTTTGCCACGTAGGTTATCTCTTAGGCGTTCTTTAAAAATGTTTATTTAGCTAAAGGGTGAAGATACGATTTTTTCACCGCTTATCACAATGCATAGATGATATGCTTTAAAACGTGTAGCTTAGTTATATGTTGCTGAATCAATTTAAAACGGCATTGGAGGATAACTCCTGATACGTTTAAGGTATAAATTCGTTTACGTTATCCTCTAGTTCAGGTTTCAATGAACCTAAATAAACTTTTGAAAAAGCGGTTTTTATTGACTTATTCTCAAAGAAGACAGATATTAGAAATGAAAAGCCATTTTGCTTTTCCGATTAACTTACCGGCGGAGGATATATTATGCCGCGCATCATCAATTTTATCATTTTTATACTAATATTCAACTTATCAGGCTGTATAACCCAAAAACCAGAGTTTAAACAGACGGCCTTCACGTTTTCTTATAATGATACTCTTTTTGTTATTTCAGGAAATTCTGACCCTGAAGGCTTACGTGAAGGAAGTAACGATTTAATTCAGCGGAATAATGGTAACGTTTTGCTATGGTATAGAGATAATAATCAGGATGGAATACTCAACACGCGCTTTGTAGGAAACTTATCCCTAGAGGAAGCCACACTAATTTATCATTATGGAATCAGATTAGCGCAAGAAGGGGGGAAATATCGTGAAAAAACCTTCGCCAGACGTTTCCAGATCACGATTGGAAATTTCCACTATGAGATTTTCTCTTTTGGGATAGAAACTGCGGAGAGCTACAATGTTTTTGTCATTCACGATCGTACTACCGAAAAAAGCATTCGAATTCGAGATATGAATCGAAACGGTATCTTAGACGACCCCGATATTGAACCGGAAGTCATCCAAAGACACCAAGCGGATTATGAAACCGTACTAAACAAAGGAATTGAACGTGGGCACATCCTCTTTGACGGCGAAGCATTTTTGGTAAGAGCGGAGGGATAAGTCACCCCCACTCGCACCAAACAAGAATGCTATTTCACAAGCACCATCTTCTGTGTTTGTGTAAAATTGAATAGTAGTCTTTAAGCATGGAATCATCTAATTCATCCTCACAAAATGTATTTACCTCAAGTGTACCTTCGGGTCTTTGCTGTTAAATTCAGAATTAAATGAGAGCTAAAAACTCTATCCCTCACCCATAATTACACCTCACTCCGAGCCCAATCTTAGTGGTAAACATAAACGTATTAACCCGAGACGAAAGCCCCATTCCTTTATCAATTATGTCAAACGTACTGAGAGTGGTGAGGTCGGCAGTCGGAGTTCGCCCGCACCCCCGGCCCCTCTCCCGAAAACGATCTGTGATCATCATTAACTTGGTTGCCGAGTGAGGGGTGACTTGTTTCATTGATGCGAGCCATCGTCAAATATCATTTCCCCACCACGAAACCAAAGCACCTGTTTTGCAACCCAAAAAAGCAAATGCCCAAAGCAAATTCCGGCGTTGGGTTGGGGTGAGGCCTGCATCTCGAGCTATAGAACGCTGATGACGCAGATTTGGCGGATTTGGCGGATTCTCGCGGATTTCTTGCATCCCAAATAGCAACAATTAACCTTTGTGAACTTGGTGCCTTCGAGCCCTGGTGGTTCAATTCCAACTTAATCTTATGCTTTTAACTCTATCCCTCACCCAAAATTCCACTAAACCCCTCTTCCAACCTCCGGATCAGGATAATTTCACGTTACGGCACCTGACCAATAGTTTTAAATTGTATCAATGGATAAAACCTTCACTAGTCCATTTCTTATCTCTTCCATAACTTGTCCGGATACCACCCCAAATTTTCGTACAAATCTCTCTTGTGAAACGGATCTGATTTGGAAACTATCTGCTGCTGATATTTTGCTTAAACCGTTCACTCTATTAGGCTCTACTTTTGTCATCCATGGGGCTGCTTCAAATTTGTCTTTCCAATCTGTCAGTGGCACAATTACTCTGAGTGGAAGCTTACCCAGAACATTGTCGTTTACGATAATGGCTGGCCTGGTCTTTTTTATCTCAGACCCAACAGTGGGGTCTAAATTTATAAGCCAAACTTCACCTTGTTTCATAAAAATTATCGAAATCAATTTCTGTAAAGGCAGTCAATTCTTTATCGGTCTTGTAGTCCTCATACAATTCCGAAACTGCATTTTTCATAAGAATATTATCCTCCTGCTTACGCAAGAAGCGCATTGACCGTTCAATTACATACAACTGTTTCTGAACAGGGAGTTTCTGAATTTCTAATATGAGTTCTTGAGTCTTCATTGCCTTTTGATTCATAACTCAATTTACGAAAAAGAGGTTAAAATATTTCTCTTCATTAGAAAGTCGAATTCAAGAGTTCTGTTCTAGCTATTATTAAAGTATATAATATCAATTCAATCCGATTAATGATTATTTCAATAAAAATGAGATAAGTTAATTAATAAAAAAAACAATAACTTAACTTTGTGAACCTTCGTGTCTTCGGGACTTCGTGGTTTATTTTAAAACTTATCGGAATGGACTCTGTTAATTATCTCAAAATCCCTCACCCAAAATTCCACTTCACGCCCCGACCAACCTCCGGATCAGGATATTTCCACGTTACCGCGCCTTTGTCGCAGGCGTACATGCAGGTGCCGCATTCGATGCTGTCTTCGAATTGGAAGTGGAACTAGTGCATCCACGTAATTAGTGAATTAAATAGGGTATACAAATATCCGTTCAAAAAAAGTAAATGGTACTAAACAAATCTAGGAAGTTTTTATTCAAAGATATTAATCTTGGTTTTCTATCATCTTAGATAAGATTCGAAATATTTTTTAGTAGCTCCTTGTAATTACTTGCATATATATATATATATATATTAACATTGCTTTCTCGTATGTAAGCATCTAACAACCATAAAATTAACCATAATTTTTACATATATGACTAAAATCAAACTAATTTCAACCCTTACTGTATTATTTGTATTTTTATTTATACACGATGCAACATCAAACAACACTTTTACAGTAGAAGAATCAATAAATCCAATTCCTGAAGTGAATAATCAATTTTCTTGGAGAATTAGACACGACAATAATCCCAACCCAAATTGTAGTCATGGTCAATACTGGGCATCTTGTAGTTTCTCAGGAAATCAATGTAGCTCTTACTTTGCGGGTGGTTGTTTTAACATGCCTCAAAGATGATTAGTAATTAAGTATCAAATAATCAGCCCCGCTCGGAAAGTCTTAATTAAATAATTTACATCAATAAAGCATCATTAAACCATGCTTTTTTGATGTTCTTCAATTTATGTATTTTAAATAATTACTCAAAAATACAATAATAATGACGTTTTCCGAGCGGGCTCAATAATTTAATTTAAAGTTTCCCTCTTATGTTCATAAAAAGAGCATTTTTAATTTGTATTGGACTAATAGTTGTTCAATGCACTAATAGCAGCAAGGATATAGCTTCTCATGATATTGGCAAAGTTGAATTTACTGACTTATTCTATTTTGAGTTTGAAAGGGAACTTCCGGCTAAAATACCTGGAGTTATCAACAGTTTCAATGTTAACCCCAGTGGCGACTTCATTTTTAGCGATGTATCAACTCAATATGGATGGTTATATAAAAATGATTCAGATTCGTGGCATACTTTAATCATTGATGATTGCCATCCCGGAATTGAAAATTCCCCTCTCTATCTGGTCTTTTCTGATAAACATATATTTATGACCAATAACTTTAACTGGGTTGGCTATAGATTTAATATGGATGGGTCTTGTGGTGGTATCTTTGACGATAGATTCAAGCTGCCTACTTCAATTACAGGCTTAGATGAGGGTTTTATTGGTTTTACTAACGAACTTGGAGACTATACCCCCCTTATCTCAAAATTCGATTCAACAGGAGTTTCAATTTATACAGTAGAAAATACTACTGATCCCAATCCTTACTATTCATATAGCGTTATTTTAGGTAGAGGTTTTGTAGCTATAAATGATTCAATTTTATTGGTAGTTAATGTTTCTTCACCAGAACTGCACTACTTCAATCATATAAAAGGGGAATTCATAAATAAAAAGTCTACACCGGTTCCATCAATTTTCAAAAGCGTTAATCACATGTTCGATGAAAAAAGGTACAAAGAAATCGGTTTTTTTCATCTAAATGAGTTAGGGGATCATATGTATGTTTCTCAAGTATCCTTAGCATCAGATTCTACTGTGTTATTTTATGTACCTTATATGCTAACAGAGGAAGATGACTTGATTATTCTTCAAAATATCAATAATGGCAACTATGTGTACACAGGTCTTTCTAAAGATGGTTATAAAAGTTATTTTCTGAATAGAAATGAACTATTTGTGTTCGATTATGATCATAACAATACAATTATGAGAAAATACAACGTGAATCCGGAAATGATAAAGAAACTAAAGGACAGTCCTTAATGAGAGGGTTTAAAATAAACTCTGTCTAAGTATTTTACACCCTCTAATTTTTCATTGCTAACCTTTGTGCCTTCGGGACTTCGTGGTTTATTTTAAAACTTATCGGAGTGGACTCTGTTAATTATCTTAAAAGCCCTCACCCGAAATTCCACTTAACCCCTCTTCCAATCTCCGGATCAGGGTAATTCCACGTTACCGCGCCTTTGTCGCAGGCGTACATGCAGGTGCCGCATTCAATGCAATCTTCGAATTGGAAGTGGACTTTGCCGACTTCGTCTAACGTGTAGCATTGTGCCGGACACACATACGTTGTGGCTTTGTGGTCGCAGGTATGGTTGCAAATGTCGGTATCGACCAGAATATGGGGTTTGGCTTCGGTTTTGGACTGGTTCAGGTAATTGACCATGCCGAGGCGCTCTGCAATACTGAGTTTTTTCATAATGACTTTGCTCCTTTGATTCCTAATTTAATCAGCTCCCAGTAACTCGAATGTTTCTTGATAGATTTGGTGAGCATTTCACGGGTTTTTGGGGTAGGTTCGTTTTTGATAGAGAAAAACTGCTTGCCGAAATCGCATACCAAACTTGGTACCGTTTCGAACATTTGCGGACTATGCAGGAAGTGAACCGCATCCTGAAAGTTTTTCATGTCTTTTAGGATGAAACTGTTCTCGAGTTTATCCCGGTAGACTTTGAGCGTGGTTTTTGAAAAATCGCCTTTGTCTTTTGCTTCAATGATGGTCTCTGCAGCCAACACCCCGGAATGCATAGCATAATCCATCCCCTGAATGGCTTTGCCCGAGTTCATGAGCAAGTTTGCGGCTTCACCGGCAACGAGGAGTCCATCGGTAAACACTTCTTTTGGCATCACTTTCATTTCGCCGGTTGATACGGCATGCGCCGAATACTCCACCACTTCGCCGCCACGCAGGATATCCTGAATGACCGGATGTTCCTTAAAGTGGTTCAAGACATCATAGGGCGTTAGTTTGGCATCGCGCAAGCTAATCATCCCGAGAACCAAACCAAAGGAAATGGAATCGCGGTTCGTATAGAGAAATCCACCGCCTTCCACGCCCATTGTGGCCGTGCCGATAAACTCATTGCTCATTCCGCTCAGCCCGTTTAGCTGGAACCGGTCTTCGAGTACACTTTGTTCGTATTTGATGATTTCCTTTACGCCAACGGCAAGGTAATCAGCCGGAACGTATGAATCTTGTAAACCAACCTGACGCGTTAATAAATTATTCACGCCCTCAGCCAGAATTATGGAATCTGCAAAGAATTCTTCCTCACCGGCACGGATTCCGACGGCTTTTCCGTCTTTCATCAACACTTCCTCTACCAAAATATTCGGGGCGAGGAAGGACTCTTCAGAATATTTACTTTGATCGATGGCTTCCTGCACTTTTTCAGCAAGCCAATTATCGAATTTGGCGCGAAGGACAATCACCCCTTTGTATGGCTTCTCGTTGAAACTCTCCGATTTAAAATCAATTGAAAAGCTGGAGTCGCCATCCATAAATGTGAGTCGGCGGTGGTTGATGAAGCGCTCGAATCCGGCATCTTCATCCTCCCAATAATTGGGAACGAGCTTGGAGAGACCTTCACCCCAAAGCACCCCACCGGAAACATTTTTTGCCCCGCTGAATTCCCCCCGTTCAATCAGCAGGAACTTCATGTCGTTACGAGCTAAGGTCATGGCAGCGCTCAATCCGGCGATGCCACCGCCAATTACGATACAATCAAATTTATCTTCCATCCGGGTGTTTAGTTGGCTTTAATTTTTCGGATTTCTTCTGTTAACAGCGGTACGATTTTGAACAAATCGCCCACGAGCCCATAAGTTGCATACTGAAATATCGGTGCATCCGCATCTTTATTGATGGCTACAATCACCTTGGAATTCGCCATTCCGGCCACGTGTTGGATGGCACCGGAAATCCCGATAGCGAAATATAGTTGTGGTGATACCACTTTACCGGTCTGACCAATCTGTAACGATGGCGAAAATAAACCGGATTCCGTTACCGCTCGGGAAGCTCCGATTGCAGCACCGAGTGCATCTGCCAGGTCATCAATCAACTTCACGCCTTCGGCATCTTTGATTCCACGTCCGGCAGCCACAACGACTTCTGCTTCTGATAAATCGACTTTATCACCACTGCCTGAAATCACTTCCTTAAGGATGGCACGGAGTCCACCTTCATCAAAATCGAAGTCAACGTTTACCACTTCTGCGCTTGATGGTGCTTCGGTAGCATCATAGGAACCGGAACGAACGGAAACGAGTGTAAGTGAAGCATCAGATGCAGTCTTGCTCAAAATTTTTGCCGCCATTACCGGACGCAACGCTTCAACACTGTTTCCACTCAAATTAAATGAAGCCACATCGGGGATGGCAGCGGCATCAAAACGAGATGCAAGCGCTCCAATAACATCTTTGGTGGATTCAGTTGAAGCAAACGTGACCAAAAATGGTTTTGCTTGGTCAACAACTTTGGCCAATGCTTCGGTTACAGGAGCATTCAAATGATTTGCAAAAAGCGGACTCTTTACGGTATAAATTTTGGATGGCCCGTAATTTTTGAGGGTATCAATAAATGCATCCGGATTGGCATCGAGAATGACTGCTTCGAGCGTGTGACCACCGGATTGTGCTAATGTTCTGCTGTGGCTCAACACTTCTAACGCCGAACGCTTAATTTTCCCCTCGGCTGTTGCCACATACGTTAAAATAGTTGCCATAAATAATAATAATTTGGAATTGAGAATTACGAATTACGAATGATGTTTCTTGATTATGTGAAGTAAATATTATTCAATAGTCAATATTCAATCACAACACTTTCGCTTCGTTTTGTAATAGGTTTGACAGCGTTGCTACCAACTCGGCGGCATCGCCTTCGAATTTTTTGCCCGGCTCACGTCCCGGAACTTCCTGAAATCCTTGTTTTGTGGTTTTAGTAACCTTACCTGTGAGTTCTTCAACAGAAAGACCTAAATCTTCTAAGGTTATGGTTTGAACCGGCTTTTTCTTACTCGCCATAATACCTTTGAGGTTCGGAATACGCGGGTCGTTCATATCATTTGAGCATGTTATCAGGCACGGATGCTGAACACGAATCATTTCCTGTCCGCTGTCGCCTTGGCGCTTAACGGTAAATTGACCCTCTTCAAACTTCAATCCAACCGCATTTGCAACATAAGGCAACTCGAGTTTCCAAGCGAGCATACCACCGGTGAGTCCCGCATCGGTATCCTGACTTTGTTTACCGGTCAAAATCACATCATAGCTCGATTTTTTATGCCAAGCCGCCAACACTTCAGCGAAAGCTGCAGAGTCAAAACCTGAGATGTCCTCAACATGGATGTGAACTCCCGAAGCGGCACCCATGGCAAGGGCTTTACGGATGGTTTCTTTTGCTTTTTCAGGACCCACCAAAACAACTTCAACTTCGCCACCGTGGGCTTCGGTAAGAACCAATGCTTCCTCAACAGCCGAGGCAGAATAGGCATCTAACACCATGCGGTCTGAGTCTTGAGAAAGTGTTCCATCTTTTATGGAAATAGGCGCTGAAACATCAGGCACCTGTTTAATACATACACTGAATTTCATAATTGAATCGATTTAATAGTTTCATTTTATGGAACCGCTTTTCTGAGCGATTAAAACAGATTGATTTTCTAAAGAACATATACTTGCAAACCCGGAATAAACATTTTTAACTGCATAAATAATAATATGATACACCATCGCAGAAGTTGAAGTTTATCAAAAAAACTCCACAAAACCGGGTTTTTAACTGAACAGCGTTAATATAAGAAAACTAGACGGACTTATTTCATTCCAACTTTTACAAAAAACGTTCTACTTCTCTAACCAATAACGCCTGTAATCGCCGTTTGGGTCGTAACGTTCGGTCTGACCTTGTACGTTAAACATCCTGTCGCGGGGGTCATTTCCAACTCCACTCACATACGCCCAGTTTCCGTAATTGCTACACGGGTCGTAATCAATCAATAGACTTTCGAAATACTCGGCTCCCATCCTCCAGTCAACGTTGAGCTGTTTGGCAAAATAACTTGCCACATTTTGTCGCCCACGATTACTCATAAAGCCGGTTTCGTTTAATTCGCGCATATTTGCATCTACAAAATCCAAACCGGTCACTCCCTTAGCCCAACGGTTGAATTTCTTCCAGTCCTGCTTCCAATCTAATTTCTCAGGATGAATCCCATGCACCTGAAACAACTTATGTTCATACTTACAAAAAATGAACTTGAAGTAATCTCTCCAAATCAATTCAAAAATGAGCCAATAGGTCGAATCATTCGCCACACGCTCTGCCTCGTAGCGTTTTATCTCAAAATACACGCGCCTCGGCGAGATACATCCATTCGCCAACCACGCAGAGAACTTTGATGAATAATCAGCGCCCAATAGTCCGTTTCGAGTTTCTTTATAGACTTTCAGTTGGTCGTTTTCCCAAAAATACGTTTGCATGTGTTCAAGAGCAGCATCTTCCCCTCCCTCAAACTGAATGGCCGCTTTCTCGGATTGTTTTTTCTCTATTTTTGGAAGTTTCTCAAGGGGGATAACACCAACTTTGCCTAAATCTACCGGAAGTGGTGGCATTGAAATGGGGCTTGGAATTTCCTGACGGATGGATGCATACTTTTCCACTTTCTTTCGAAATGCCGTGAACACATCCGGAACCTGATCAAATTCAAAAGGGATGTCATCTGCATGGTATAACGTGCTTCCCCAAAACGTTTCAAAACGTACCTCAAGCTCTTCCAAACGCTTTGTGAGCGCGTCTTCAACGTCAGTTTCTTCCTGCGTAATCTCTTCGTGTGCAAATACCACGGTTGCATCGAATGTCTTGGCTAATTTCGGGATAATCTCTTCCGGAGTACCATACTCGATATACAACCCTGATTGTAACTTCTCCAAATTTTGATGCAAATTTTCAACCGACTCCATCAAAAATCGCTGACGATACTCCCCTGTTTTCGGAAATCCAAAGTGTGTTTCACCGAATTGTCGTTCATCAAAAATATACACCGGAATGAGCGTCTCACACGTTGTTGACGCTGCTTGTAGCGCTTCGTTGTCATGAATCCTCAAATCATTCCGAAACCAAAGTATTCCTGTTTTATGCTTCATCTTATTTATGACCTTTTGTTATTATTTTTTGGGGATGGATGCTTTCTTCCCCCTACATGCATCACTACAATACACCACGGTATCCCAGTTTAATTTCCATTTTTTTCGCCAGGAAAAAGGGCGATTACACACGGGACAAACCTTTTCAGGTAAATGTTGTTTATTTCCTTTCCAGGATATCATCCCATCCCTCTTCTCACATGTCGCGCCAAAATGCGTTGATTTTCTACTTTAACGACAGGGTCACCTTTCATGGACCATAGTTTAGCAGAGGCTTCTTTATACGTCTGTTTTAAATCCGAAATAATGGGATGGGGATAATCCACCCCGAGCACGCATTGATACATTTGCTGTTCAAAAGTCGTCATTTTCCACGGCTCGTGAATAATGGATGGGGGGATGTTTGCTAATTCAGGCACCCACTGCTTGATGAATCTCCCATCCGGGTCATGCTCCTGCGACTGTTTAATGGGATTGTAAATCCGAATGGTGTTAATCCCAACAGTTCCCGCCTGCATTTGAAATTGGCTGTAGTGAATACCCGGCTCGTAGTCAAGAAACTGCTGTGCCAGCCATCGTGATCCCTCCTGCCACGGTTGCCACAAATGATGAGTAAGGAAAGAAACCACCATTGCACGCATCCTGAAATTCAGATAACCCGTTTTGTGAACACAACGCATACAAGCATCAACCAAAGGAATGCCGGTATTCCCGAACTTCCATGCCTCTAAAAATTTATGGTTCGTTTCTGTTCGAATCTGATCAAATCCACGATTCACATTTTGAAACTCTGTCTCAGGCTCGGACTCAAATTTTTGTATAAAGTGACAATGCCATTGCAATCGAGAACTAAAGCTACTTAATGGACGCTTACTCTTCGCTGTCTTCTTTGCTTCTTGTGTAGCCTGCCATACTTGCCGAATACTGAGGTTACCCCAGGCTATGTAGGGTGAGAGCCGACTACAACTTATTCGACTCTCCTGAGGCTTTGAAATATGCAGATTGTAATTGTTAGAGCGCTCTTGCAGAAAGGTTTCTAAATATTCGTGAGCAACTGAAGCTCCACCACGTTGGAAATATTCGTTTTCACCTAATTTTCCTATTAAGGGATTTATGGAAAAATGTCCCTTAATTTCATCGGGAAGCTCAACAGATTTTAGTTCGCGTAAATCAGGGGTATCCGGTTCTGCTGATTGAAAGGCAAACCAGGCTTTCGTCCAGCCTTGGCGATTTGTTTTACCTCGAAGAATCCCATTAGATTGGTATTCTTTCCATTGTACTCCTTTTGAAGCAAACCATTTTGCCAAAAACTTATCTCTTGAAAAGGTAATATCGTTACCCGTTTCCTGATAACTCCAGACAGTACTGATAGAAAAATGGTCGGAAATTTTCTCAAAGATATTTTTAGCGTTACCGTAGAGAAGTTGAACACAAGAAGTGTTCTCTAATTGTTGATTTATATCATAGAGTCCTTGATAAGCAAACGTCCAATGCCGGTAATCAAAATCAGGGGAGGATTCTACATCAGGCTCAAAAATAAACAGCAAGATCAAGGGTAACCCTGATTCTATTGCTTCTTTGAGGGGTTTATGATCCGATAAGCGTAAATCACGCTTAAACCACACAATGCCGATTTCTTTACTCATGTGAGAACAAACCTTACAACTCGGTTGGTTCGTTCACAAATCAATTTTATAAATTATCTCATCAACCCTTGCAACCATCGTTGTTGCTGTTGATATTCAAGACTAAAAAATTCAGGACTTCTTTGAACTACATAATGATCAAAAGGGAAAAACTCACTTGGTGGCCTCGTTCTTCTGAATCGAATATTATAAAGTGGATCATTCAAATCAAATGTATATGCCCATATCATTTGATTATGAGTAGGTTCTACTGAAATCGGTGGTCCAAACATGATATACACCCTACCCATATCGGTCTTCCATCCTTCTTTAAATGATGAAAAAAACATATTGGCTTGTTCTACTCGCTCATAAAACATTTCAATGGTTGCTCTGGCTTGATTTGGTGGCAAATTGGATAACCAAAAACGATCAACAGCCATTTTCAATGAATCAGGATGTTCTATACTCATTAAATTTCTATGCTCATTTCTACTCATTAAATACACTAATGGTGCTGCCATTTCTCTTGCTGATAGAATATGAGGATAATTAGTGCTCTTCACAGAGAAATCTCTAGCTCTGAATAATGTTCTATCTCCACCCTGTTCTTTTGTGTCTATAGTAACTTCAAATCGATAATTTCCATCTTCCGGTCTCTTTAGTATAATCTCTTGGGGGAAGCTGCCTTTTTCGGAAATTACCTTAGTAAAATCTTTTAATACCTCCGGATTTCTAAGTCTAAATCCAACAAAAGGTAGTGAGTTTGGGGATGGATCTCTAGCTGATAAAGGTAATGCTGGCGCTCTATCTGCCTGAAATCTTAATAACCGCATTCTTAGTGTGATAGGTCGATCATCAAATTGATTAGAAACTAAAAAAGTAAAGAGTAAACTATCATTGATTGAAGGGACATCATACGTACTAATTACTGAAAAATTATCTGGATCAATTAGTGGGTTTAATCCGGACATTCTTATCGCAGTAATATTGGTTTGTGGATTATCAGGGTTAAAGATGTAGGATCTGTCTTGTCTGACTGTTCTTTTATCTGAAGTCTTATCCGTTACCGTGACCGTAACGATATGTTCACCCGGATTAATTTCATAATCCTCTGTAAAAACAAAATATAAACCTTCTCCCAATCTTTGAGAAGGATCATTAATGATAAATGTTTCCTGAAAGCTTCTGCTCTCGCTTGTTTCGGAATCTACTATTCGTACATCTATTTCTACTTCTGCGAATCTTCTTTCAAAATCAGTTCTGTAAATGAGTGAGTTCTTATTAATCTGAACCGTTACATTAATAAATGGATAATTATCATCATCTAGAAATCCTATAGCATCCATTCTAATATCTGGAGTACCAGGAACAAGTTCATAACCACTGCCCATATCAATATCCGGATTAAAAGTCCGTGCGCATGAAGTAATAATTAAAGCGATAATAGTAATACCAGATATGATAAAGCTTGATTTTACTGACTTCATAGTTATTTCAGATTCAATTAATATTTATGCATAATTAATGAACGTTACAAAGAGTCCTTAGTTGCATTAATAATACGAATACATTTACGGTAATTTTATGTGTTTAGATTAATGTACCGGTTCACCCTAGAAATTGAATATTATATTATAGTTTTTATTTAAATAATATCATTCAACAACTCTATTATAAAGAGTAAACCAGATATTTCAACATATCCGACTCATGTATTGAAACCATAATTAAATAATAAATAATTTCCTTTAAACTAAAAAAGGCTGCCTCAATAAAGAAGCAGCCTTTTTTAAATTTTTCAGCTAAGAATTAATTCTTTGTAGCTGTGAACGTTAGTTCAATAGTAGGCTGACCACAGGCTGCCAATTCGTTTTCTGTAACAACAAATTGGAAAGAAGCGTCATTAGATGGGTCGAAGCTACCACGAAGTGTTGTTGCAGGTGCGTAACGGATTGCAACCCCACCGCATCCAAGACCAGTTGGCTGTCCGGCTACTAATGTAGTGAACAATCCGAACTGAAGTCCGTAGGTACGTACTGGAGCGTTGAATTCCGCTAAAGGACGCGCATCAAACAAACGACCAACAAGATCATTGTTAGGATCTACAGTAAGATCTACGTTAAATGTTTGCGCACCATTCCAAATCCATCCAGCTGCGAAAGCACCTGCTACAGAAGTAGATGGAGCATCTTGTCTGAATGAGTAAGAACCTACAAATCTGTCTTGTGGAAGACTGATAACGATTTGCACGTTACGGAAGAATGGAGAGTTGAAGAAACCTGCTCCACCTACGTCAGGGGAAACATCGCCACGGCTAAATACACGACCGTCACGCATTCTTAGTTCCCAACGGATTTCGAAGGTATCACCAATGTTAACATCAGCAGCTGTAAATCCAAAGGCGTTGAGTAAATCAGCGAGTCTTACACTCATTCTTGCTCTTGGAAGTCCGGTTGCATCAGCAATATCAAAATCAGCAACGTTGTATGAAGCTACCGGAGTTGCTAATTCAGCAACACGGTTTCCATCAACGTCACGGTAAGCTGCAAAGAATACAATTGATTCTGAGTCTCTTCCGTCGTTTCTGTCTTGAACTTCGCCAACAAAGGCAAATTCAGCATTTGCAATGTTACCAACGTCAAGTGCAGCGCTCTCTACAGAGACTACACGAACGAAAGCACCAGTATTATCGAGAGTTTCACCTAGTGGAATAGGAAATTTGTCTTCATTTGCGGAGCAAGCGACCAATCCTATCAGTATAAGTGAACCTAAAATATATTTAAGCATTTTCATGATTTATACTATTAGATTTTTAGAAATTGAATTCGGTGTCGTTGCCGCGTGCATCCCAGAAGGTTCTGACAAGATTGCTGGTCTTAGATTCAACGTTAGCATTTCTGATAACGAGAGCAGCAGGATATGGTAGCGTGCGGTAAAAATCACCCGGATTTGGGGTACGTGAAGGTTGAAGTGGTCCAGCTTGAGCACTTGTTCCGCCTGTTCTAACACCAAAACCAGTTCTTCTCATAGCATTAAATGCTTCGAGCCCATTTGGCCATAGTGCAAGGTAGTATTCCTTTACAAGCTCATTAAGTTGGCTTGATCCAGCAGGTGGGTTATTAAAACGGCTCATTGCAACTGCAACATACGTATCCACATCATTATCATCACCGGCATTAGTCATTTCAAAACCAGTTCCATTTGCAAGTGATGCTCCAAATGTACGAACTGTGTTAAGAGATAAACGAACACCTTGCTCCATGAGCTGAGCAGCATTACCATTAACGCCAGGTATGGTGAGAACAGCTTCTGCAAGCATGAAGTGAGTGAATGATGACATAAGGATAGGATCGAAACCAGCACCTCTTAATCCAAGATCCGGACCGTTAGAAGCTGTGATAGCTACACCTTGATTTGCATCAAACTGACCACCTACAGGATATACTCCGAAGGTAGCACGGATGGTTCCATCTGGTGGAAGACCGTCATCAACAAGGAAGTCACGACCATTGTAACCACGAACTAGCTGACAATATGGATCTGATGGGTGGAAATGCCCCGGAGGGGTAGAACCTAAACATGATACAATTGCTGGATCATTTGAGTTTACTAAACTCTGACGATAGATGTAATAACGAAGTCTTGGATCACCATTTGGAAATACACCAACTTTGTCATTGAGCAAAACATTCATGTAAGAGTTAGACATGTAATTACCACCTGATACACCCGCTGCGTAGGCACCAACAAATAGTGGGTGGCGGCTATCTGGATTTACATCTACAGTAGAGAAATCAAAGGTGAAATCATGAGCAGGAGCAGAAATGAATAAACCACTTGCTACAATCTCATTGATAGGAGCAGCAACGTTACGTACATGACGCATGTTGAGCAAACCTTTGAGTTTGAATGTATTAGCAGCTCTTAACCAAGCATTTACACGGTTATCGCCGGAAGCAATAGTACCATAATAAAGGTCGTTACGAGGAACTGCACGACACTGAGCACGCTCATCAGCTGTAGCTGTGGTCAAACATTTTCTAAGTTCAGCCATACCTTGATCAATTAACGCTAATGCTGCATCATAAACATCAGCACTACTATCAAGATTTGGGTTGAAGTTAGTAGCATCAAGAGCTTCTGACCAAGGTACATCGCCGAACATATCAACGATAGTCATTAAGGAAGCACCTTTAAGAACTTTCGCAATACCGATATGGTAAGAAAGACCTCTTTCACCATCTTCTAATGCAATCAGATTTTTGGTGTCAATAAATTGACTTGAATAGGCTGATTGATAGATACCGTTGAAACCAACAGGTGTGTACGCGTTGTCATAGGTAGATCCGAACAAATAGCGCATACGGGTAAGTTGCCCACCGGTAGTTGCAGCTGATGAATAAACGGATCTTGCACTGAATTGAATGCTGTTTAAAAGCAAATCCGGGTCAACGTTGTCTGGAGCAACCGCATTCGGACTTACTAGCAAATCACTGTCAATTACATCGCACTGTACAGTAAACAGCATTAGAAATGCTACTGTAAGTAAGCTATATAGTTTTTTCATACTCTTAAGTGATTATCTAAGTTGTTATTAAAATCTAACTCTGAGGTTAGCCGCCATACGACGGGCACTTGGACCTGTCAAATATTCAAATCCACGAGCGTTACCAACACCTAGAGAGTTCACGTTAGGATCAAAACCGGATCCTTCAGGAACGTTAGGTGCAAAGAACCAAATGTTGTTACCAACAAGGGTTAAAGTAACTTGCTTGAATGGGGTTTGATTTACGAGTCTAACCGGTAAGTCATAAGAAAGTGCAATCTCACTTAAACGAATATGAGTCGCATCGTAAACACGCATTTCATCCGGACCGAAACCGAAGTTGTCGAAGAATACACCGGAAACACTAATCATAGTGTTATTTGGGGTACCATCTTCACGAACACCCGGTAGAATGAATGCGTTGTCACGGCTAATACGATCAGTATCAGTGGTAAGACCACGAGCAAGTAGCGTACTAATCCATGTACTGAAGATATCACCACCGTGCTGATAGTCAAACTGGAACGAGAAGCTGAAGCCTTGGTAACGGAATGTATTTGATAGACCCATTGTGAATTTTGGATTCGGGTTACCAATAAAACCAATATCACTGTCCTGAATATAGTTACCGTTTGAACCAACTACAGGTACACCATTTTCATCACGAACAATTTTAGAACCTTTCATGATAAGGAATGGCTGACCAGGAACAGCAAAGTTACCACGGGTTGTGAAACCTGCACCAACTTGAACTTCATCAAGACCACCACCTAATTTGTTAACAACAGTAGCATCGGTGAAGAAGTTAGCATCTAATTCCCACTGTAACTCGCCACGAAGAGGAGTAGTGTTCAAAGAAACTTCAAGACCGTTGTTCTCAATTTCACCAATGTTGATGAAAGTAGAGGTAAATCCTGTTGATGGGTCAATTGGAGCTTGTGTAATAAGGTCGGTTACTGTACGGTTGTAGTAAGTAACATTCAAGCCTAAACGGTTTTGGAACAAACGTGTTTCAACACCAAGTTCAAATTCCGTGTGAAGCTCAGGCTTTAAATTTGGGTTACCTAGGAACGCACTTGTGAAGTTAGATGTAATAACTGAACCGGAACGGTCAACGAACGCACGTGCATTGCTACCAAGTGTACTTCTTGTGCTGTATGGGCTTGGTGAACCGGCAGAGGTACCAATACCAGCATATAGCTTTAAGTAGGTAAGTACATCAGACTCGATTCCGAGTGCATCAGAAGCGATGAAAGAAATACTACCAGCCGGGTAGAAGATGCTACGATTGTCAACTTCCAAAGTAGAGAACCAGTCGTTACGTCCACTAACGTTCAAGTAAACGAAGTCACGGTAACCGAAAGTAAGGTCAGCAAACACACCTGCAGTTTGACGCTCGCTCTTAACTTGGTGCAAGCCACCTGTAAAGAAGTTTGTTGCAGAGTTCTCAGTGAAGTTGTTTGCATGGTTGAAGAAATCAAAAATGATCTGATTTTGCGAATCAATACCATCACGCTCGAATTTGGTTTCAACAAACTGGAAACCTGCAAGACCATCAAAAGAGATGTCTTCTGTTAACTGACGTGAATAGAGGACATTAACGTTATGATCCCAGATGGTGTTTCTGAAAACCTGTGTTTGGTAGAATCCTGTTACTAGCTCATCAGGCTGAATTCCACCTCTGTTCTGACGATACTCTTGAGTTTCTGTGAAGTTATCGTAACCAAGACGATAAATTACATTTAATCCATCAAGAACATTGTAGTTCAATTCAGTTCTACCAAAATAACGCTGGGTATCGTTGGTTAACTTAACATTATTTACAGTCCAATATGGGTTCTGAATATCATTACCGGCACGGTAATAGATTGACTGTCCTGTTACTGGATTTTGGAACGGAATGTTAGCCATGTCGATAGCACGAGGAGTATAGAATACATCCTGGAATACACCGGAAGTACCACCAACCGCACCCGGACCTGATCCATCACCTGCAGCTTGAGGAGGAGTTCTCATGTCAGTAAGAGAAATATTGAAAGAAGAAGTACCTCTTAAACGTGGAGTAATCTGATAAGATGTACCAACACCAAATGCGTTTCTTGTAAGGTCGTTACCAGGAGTGAAGCCTTCTTCGCTATTTCTTGAGAAGTTCACATTGATACGAGCAGCTTCAGTTCCACCAGCAATAGCAACAGAAGTTGTTGCACCGTATCCGGTTCTAAAGAAAGCATCCATTGGGTCTTGGTAAGCTTGATAGCGGTAAGCACCAGGAAGTAGGTTACCATCAGCATCACGGGTAATCCAGTTGCCATTAGCATCTTGATTTAGCACGAATTCCGGGAAAGCAGCACGTGCACCGGCATTCTGAATGGTTGGGTGAGCAACTAATACGGTACCGTCATCATCGAAGCCACGGAAGTTTACACCGAAACGACCAGGATTTTGTGAATCGAAACGCGGTCCCCAGTTAGAGAAGAACCAACCGAATTGCTGATCGAAACCAATACCGTAGGTATCTTGGTAATCTGGCTGAGATGCGATAGAAGTCGCATGGAAACCTTGGTCGAAAGTAACTTCGAAACCGGCAGGAGCATCACGACGGAAGCTACCACTCTTGGTTGTGATAAGGACTACCCCGTTACGACCTTGCTCACCGTAAACTGTTGTAGCGCTAAGACCACGAAGTACAGTTACAGACTCAATATTTTTTGGGTCAATATCAAGGAAACGGTTTGGGTTAGCTACTGCACCACCACCAATTGCAAAACCAGACTGAGCATTCTGAGCACCGTCGAAACGAACACCGTCAACGATGAAAAGAGGCTGGTTTGAGCCAGAGATAGAAGTGTAACCACGAATGATGAAGTTTGTACCAGCACCGGTCAAACCAGAAACGTTCTCGATTTTAACACCGGGAAGTTTACCAGTTAGCGAGCGGACTACATCAGACTCAATTCTATTTTGGAGTCTGTCAGCAGAGATCTCAGTTACACCGTAACCAAGAGCACGTGCAGAGCGCTCAAGACCGAAAGCGGTAATTACAGCAGCATCAAGATCAATAGTACTTACGGACATATTGATGTTGAGTGTTGTGGTAGGAGCATTGATCGTCACAGAGCGACGAACGGTATTGTAACCCACGAATGATGCAACAACAGTGTATTGCCCATACGGAAGGTTGGCGATGGTATATTCACCATCAAGATTAGTAGCTGTTCCTCGGTTGAGTTCAGTCACCTGGATGTTAACGCCCGGCAGTGTTTCACCGGTTCTTGCGTCAACAACTACACCTGACAGGGTTCCTACCTGAGCAAAAGCTCCGATAAGTCCAAACAGCAATGTAATCGCAGAAGTGAGTATCACTTTCTTCATAAGAATGCATGTTAGATTAATGTTTACAATTGAGCGTATGTATCCAGCTCGTAAGAGTGGAGTTCATCGCACTAATTTAATGTAGAGATAACAAAGAAACAATTTTTATTCAACATTTCCGTTAAGACGTGTTGATTTGATTAGTTTTTTTGAGCTTAAAACCCATTAATGCCTAAAAAACAAAGCTCTATTTTCAAGTTGCACTCCTATAAGTTTCTAAAAAACGATATATAGTATTGTAATTTATATATATATGTGTAAATCTATTTATATCAATTATATATTAATTATATTATCAAATAATTAACGCAACGACTATAATGATGACTTAAAATAATTGGATTATTTAGCACATTTTTACAGAACATCCCTAATTCATCTGAAACGTTTAGTCTTATTTCGACTGTTTTTTCTGCAATTTTATGTTCATATCTCTTACAATCTTCACAAAACAGCGAGAAAATTCGTTATTTCTATACTTTGATAAGTGAAAATTGATTCAACAGAAATAAGAATCGGCTTTGAATAGATGAAATTTCTGTGATTTTTTTTTCGGTAGCACCGAATTTTTTATAAAACCGATTTATTCTGTCAGCTGATGATCCTTCAAAATCAAATACCTTTTTTAAATCAAATGCTTGTTTTACGGAATAATCAAGAATTAGTGCTCCTGCTTGGGTATCTTTAAACTTGCGATCAATCCCATGAATACTGTTATACATGGAATGATGATCGGTTGGCAACCAATTACATGCTACAGGTTTACCATCATCTAATGTTGCAATATTAGCCCTAACTAGTCCTAAATCGTGTAGCGATGAAGCTAAAGAGATGAAATTTGATTTAATTAGGGGATGCTTTCTTCCTGAGTTTTTGAAAGACAACTCTGACATATTATATATAGTATCAAAATCCGTTGTTTCAGAAATCTGAATATTGGCATCTTTGGCTTTTTTGAGATTTCTTTTCAGGGATGAACTATAGACCGGTTGTTCTTCTGTGCAACGTATTATATTCGTTCTTCTGACATCCAAGTTACCTTCCACAGATTTTTGGTACTTCAGTGCATCTGAATTTGGATGTAATTTGATTCTCCATGCATCAAAATAATTCAGTATTGACGATATTTGCTTGAATGCTTCCATCCTTCCTGATTTAAAATACAGAATATCAGCCAATACCGGTCCGCTGTAGGGCGTCATTACAGGTAATGCAACTACTTTATATCCTGCTTTGGAGACAATACTAAGAGGTATGCCAGCTACTATTTTCCCAAAATCCAATAATACATAGATTTCTAAGGTTCTATTTGGCTGATGCTTTAACCAATGCGTTGTATGAAAAATAGTTCCTTCTTTTTGCTGGAATACAAATGCATCCCACTCTGACCATTCTTCCTGAGTTAATTTCCGCAACGCATAACCTGTTTCTTCTTGCATATCATCAACCTAGTGTATTTTTAGTAGCTCACCCTTGATAATATTTGCTATAATACCTGAGGCATTTCCATCCCCGTAAAGTGCTATCCAATCGGTTGATGGGTCGTTTTGAAATGCTTCCTGAATTTTGGTACTACTCGTTCCGGTAATTTGATTCCAGTTGCCAGTAAGAGTTTCAGTCCATTCCGTTTCTTCTCGTAAGGTGATGCATGGTTTCTTTAACCAATATGCTTCTTTTTGCAAGCCACCTGAATCAGTAAACAATTTATACGATTTACTCAAGGCTGAAATCATTTCGATATATGACAAAGGCTCGAGTAGAATAAGATTTTCAGGGATAGTCATTTTATCCAGCATTTTTCTTACTCGCGGATGCACCGGCCAAATCACATTCATATTAATATGTCCAATGGCATTCATTACTTCAACCATTTTTGAGTATGAATCAGTTGTTGCCGGGCGATGTAGCGTTAGTAATACAAAAGGTTTACTAAATCGCGTATCCTTATTCTCAACCGCTGCCTTTTTAAAGAAGTTAATAGCATCATACATCACATCTCCACTGCAATGTACTCCTTCAACTATTCCTTCTTTTTGTAATTGACGCACCCCCGATTCTGAACTACAAAACAAAATATCACTTATCCGGTCGGTGAGTATTCGGTTAATTTCCTCAGGCATACTCTTATTGAAACTTCTTAAACCGGCTTCAATATGGATGATCTTAATCCCTAATTTTGACGCAGCTAGTGCACCGGCAAGTGTTGAATTGGTATCTCCGTAAACCATCACATAAGCAGGCTTTTTTGGCATTTCTAAAAGAAACGACTCTGTTTTTGCTAACATTGATGCTGTTTGAGCTCCATGTGTCCCTGAGCCAACCTCTAAATTTGCAACCGGTGTCGGGATTCCTAATTCTTCAAAAAAGATTTCACTCATACGTGCGTCATAGTGTTGTCCGGTATGGATGATATCTTCCTTAATACCAACTTCCATAAGCGCCTTACTTACAACGGCCGCTTTTATAAACTGAGGTCTCGCCCCTACAATGGTTACGATATCACTCATGGGCTGAATTGATTTAAAATTTCAGCCAGTTTAGCAGTTAATTCTTTTCGACTATACTCTTCTATTCCAACACTTTTCACTTGCGTCATTCCATTTTTCTTCCATTCTCTATACATGGCCAAAAGATATGCTTTGATCGCCTCCGTATCCGAGAAATCGCAGGTTATTCCCGCTTTCGTTTTTTCGATTAATAATGCGGCATCACCATCTAAAGGACCAATACTCAAAATGGGGCGTTTAGCAGCTAAATATTCAAAAAGTTTACCCGTTAGAAACCCTTCAGCATTTCGGGTTTTGTTGATTAGTAATAACAGAATATTGGCATCTGACATTTTTTGGATGATTTTATCGTGCGAGACATAATCAATAAACCTGATACATTCTGCATAGGCATAACGAGTCACAGTATCCTTTACTCCGGAATCATTTTTCCCAATAAGCAAAACCCTCAGGTCTTTCATGAAATCTTCCTCTTCCCTGCAACAAACATTGAGTGCTTCCCAAAAAGAATGCGGATTTCGGGATGGAATCAATGAACCTGAATGAAGAATGGTGAAAGCGTCCGTTTTTTTAGTGTGAACATAGTTTTTAAAATCCTTCGGATCGTACCCATTAGTGATAACTTCTGTTTGCTTAGCTCCTTTTTTCTTTAACTCTTCACCAATTTTTTTCCCTACAGTCAATACAACATCCGCAGAAGAAAGCACTTCCCACTCCATATACTGATGTTTCTTATCAGCCCAGCGGGTTAGAAGTAAATCATCATAAAAATCAATCCCCGTCCATGGGTCTCTGAAATCCGCCAGCCACGATATTCCGGTTCTTTTCTTAAGTTCCATCCCTATAAGGTGCATGGAATGTGGTGGCCCGGTTGTTATAATTACATCGACATGGTTTGTTCCCAAATAGCCAAGCAGATATTCAACTGCGGGCTTTACGAAACCTTTTCGAGCATCGGGAATAAAAAAGTTACCTCTAATCCATCGAGCGGCAATATCTGTGAAAGGAATTTTTCCTCCTGTTTCAGTCGATGTAAATCCGACGGTGGCACCTTCTTTGCTTCCTGTTAATTTCCGGTAAAATTTATATGGCTCAGATGCAGGAATCTTTAAGACTTTAAGGTTCTTTGGAATTTCCTTCAGAAGATTCTCATCTTTTGCAGGAACTTCAGGATTATCGGGCGTAAATACAACCGGCTCCCAATCGTAATCACGCAAATATTTGACGAATTTTAGCCAACGCTGAACTCCGGGTCCGGCTGATGGTGGCCAATAGTACGTGATAATGAGCGCCCGCTTCAAGTAATTCCCTCTATTCTTTCGTTTTTCGAAAATGTATAGTTAGTCCCACAATTAATAGTGAAACTAATAATAAATTGAATATCCATGATAAAACAGATCCAATTCGGTATGATGCCGGATTGAATTCAAATGTAATGAGATGATCTCCCGAATCTACAAAAATGGCTCTAAGTACAAAGTTTGCAGCTACAATTTCGGTAACCTCTCCATTAATTTTGGCAACCCATCCTTTTGGATAGTACGTCTCGCTTAAAACTACCCAGCCCGGTTCCGTTTTGGTCAGATTAAACTCAATGCTGCGCGCATTATAAATAAGCATTTCAAAACTCGCCAAACTATCGGCCTGATGCTCAAACTGCTGCTGTGTTTCAAGTACCACATGCCTCCGGGGATCAAAATCACCTTGAAGAAATTGTAGTGCTTGTGCCGGTCGTTCTACATAGACAGCTTCATTCGGGAAAAAGACTTTGGGCAAAACAGTTTCATTTCTCAAGACTGCAGCATCTCCCTGATGCACTACGGTATATCCCGGTAAATCAAATGCTTGACGCGCCGTCAAAAAAGCAACATTGAGCATGTCAAGTACTCCAAAATTCAATCCTGTTTCCTCGTGAAAAATGGCGTTATCTATCAACTCCTGATAACGATTCATTTTTGCCCCTGTGTAGCCCCCAATTGAATGGAAAAAATAAGCCGGAACAGCATTATTGAATGGACTACTATCTAACGGAAATACTCTGTAAGGATAGGGTTTTTGCGCCATTTGCTGTTGTATAAAGGTATGATGCGTTCCTCGCTGCCTTTCAATAGCTTCAACTATATCCCATGATTTTGGGATTTTCGAGCCTTCTGCGATATAGCGGTTTCCGGTACTGACTAAATCGAACATTAAAAGAACAGACATCAATATGATGGCAATCCAACCCGGTAATTTGCCGGCTAACATGGCGCCGGCGAGCAGGATTCCAATCCCCGAGAAAAGAAGAAAACGTAACGTATCGGACTGAGCTTTGGAAATTCGCTCGGGTTTAACTTCATTATCAAGAAAATCAGAAACTACTTGCTGTACTCTTGGATCATTGACTGACACTTGGTTTTGCGATGCAACCTGAGAAGCTAACTGTTGAAATTCACCCGGTCGCTCGAACGAAAGAAATCCGTTTACAAAAACAAGATAAAGAATCCCGGTTCCAATCGTAATTCCGGCCGGCCAATCGAGTTTTTTAAGTAAACTCTCCTGCGCTTTCATCCCTTCCGTCAGCAACCAATGCGCCCCCATTGCTGCCAAAGTAATTAAGCTCAACGTAGAAACCATCAACCACATTTCCGGCGCTCTGAATTTGTTAAAGAACGGCATGTAGTTGAAGAAGAAGAAATTGAACGTACTAAAATTCTTTCCCAAGGCAAAAAGCATAGTGAGTATAGCAGAAGCTAAAAACACCCATTTCAAAGATGATTTCACCCTAAAAAGCGCAATCAGGATAAGGAAAAATGCGATTGCACCTAAATAATGGGGACCGCTTGTGAAAATCTTATCCCCCCAATACACATTTCCTTGCGATGAACCTCCAAGAATTCCCGGGATGAATAACGTACTCATTTCAAACCATCCATGGGACCATTCCATAGCGTAGTCTAAATCTAAGCCAACCGTTTCTTCAGCCGGAGTCCCTCCACGGATACTAAACGGCGAGTATTCATAAATACTCCAATAAGGTTGTAGATTAGCTGCCAAGGCAAGAATACCGGCACAGATAAGCAGCCCTGTATTTTTTGCCCATTCGGGAAGTTTTTTTTCATTGTAAGCAAACCATAAATCATGTATCCACCAAATAGCAAATAAATAAAGGAAGAAATAGGTAACCTGGGGATGTCCGGCTCGAAGTTCAAGATTGGTAGCTATTGCAAATACTGCAAAACCGATAAGTTTCTTTTCTGAACGTGTAAGCAGATGGAATCCATAAAGCATCCACGGGATAAATGATAGTGCATACACTTTGGCATTATGTCCGGCACCTACAATAATGGGCATATAGGTGGTTAAACCTGCTAAAACGGCTCCAAGTAAGGCAGCTAAAGGATGGAGTTTTAATCGAAGGAGAAAAAGATACACCCCAAGCGTAAGAATCCAAATGGGTGCTGCCGGGAAAATAGGATTCAGCCAAGTGAATATCTGATCAACATGAGGTACGGTTCGCATGAATGAAACAATGTACGCCGGCATTCCCGAAAACATATTTGAAGCCCAAAGAGGTTCCTCTCCATACGTTTCACGATGTTGAATAATTGTTTCTGCACTCGCCCTCCATTGCACGATATCGTGTGCCATAAACCGCTGATTTCCCGGAATGACTTCGGGATATTGCAACATGGGTAGCAACAACAAAATAAACAAACAGATGGCATGTTGAATCCGTGGGCTTAGTGCATCCCAAAAAGGAACAGATTGCTTTTCCTGAGGTTGGGTTCGGCTAGATTTTCTGGGCATGGTGTTCTATTTTGCGATGGATTATTCGATTACTTTAGGAACACGGAAATAATCCGCATCGGCATCAGGTGCGTTTTTTAGAGCCAATTCATGATTAAGCGGTTCAAGAGCCTTGTCTTTTCGCAATCTTGGGGAAATTTCAATGACATGTTCTAAAGGTTCTACATCAGAGGTATCAACCTGATTGAGCAACTCCATATACTCCAGAATCTGATTCATATCACGCATCAGTTGCGTGGTTTCCTCATCGCTTAACTTTAATCGCGCCAAGTTGGCTACGTACAATACATCGTCTTTGGTTACTGACATAAACGGTTTGATTGATCATTTTTTGATTTCAAAACTGAAAATAACGGGAATACAGGAATTTTACTATGAGAAATAGTTTGGGGAAGATGTTTCGGGGTGCGGGGTGCGGGGTGCGGGTTGCGGGTTTCGGGTTATTTTATTCTTAAATACTTGTTTATATATTATTTTATATTCGTATTTAAATCGTCATGCTGAGAAATTAATATCTGCGCTTACGCTTAATACATTTGAGGGGTATGACAGGCTCGGAACCCGATACTTGGTCATCCCGGAAAAGCTGTTTCGAGTTGCGGGATTCATGTTGCGAGTTATAGGTTTTCGCGTAAATTGTTGTTTATATTTATTATAAAATCTCATAATCTACTCGTCACCCTCCCGAAGTGTCGGGACAGGTCGAGCGGAATGCCGGGGTCGTGATGCGCTAAGGGCAACCA
>Ga0213835_100233_pt1 | contig 66120 bp, 53 predicted proteins | sample SWPATP01_FD_160576 | JGI IMG/M metagenome (GOLD analysis project Ga0213835, IMG submission 160576) | Coastal seawater microbial communities from Marineland, Florida, United States - SWPA TP0 #1 | ecosystem: Environmental > Aquatic > Marine > Coastal | place: USA: Florida | collected 2016-08-05
GCGTTTGGTCTCGATTTGGTTTAGCTGAAATTGATGGTGAACTTAGCGACTATAAAGTTTTTAGCGATGGTGGAGTCTGTTTTACCATTCGCCGAAACCAAAATACGATTTGCTATCGTTAGGCTTCAGTAATACAATCTCAGATTACTCTACTAAGCTGGTCATTTTCATCGATTCGAGCATCGCAAAATTGAACTTTGGAGAACTGAACAACTATGACACTTTACACCCAGCTTCAGACCCTATTGATTTTCAGTTTGATAAGTTTGGCAGGACTGGCGACGGATGCGACCGCTCAAACGCCTGAGAACCAACCCTTCGTTTACGGATGCGGTACAGGATGCCGCGTCACAGCAGTCCGCATTAGTGAAGTGGAGACAATTCGTCTCGCCGATGGTAGCGTTGCTAACACGGCTCTATTTGAAACTGAGCAAGTTCGTAACTACGGCACTCCCCAATCCTACGTTGCCTTCACCGGAACACCTCGCCATTTCGCGGTCTGCTCGACTCGCCGCGTCGGAGCCAACAGTGGAGACGACTTTATTCCCAATCCTGACTGGTGGGTACAACTCCAAGGCGATCGCGATGACTATGCGACGGTATCCGGGGGAAGCGTCCATTATTTTGACCGATTATGTCCATAAACGTCCTATGAATCCATTTAATTCCCCAGGGTTTCTTCAATGGCTGAATTGGCGATATCAATGACCGTCTCTTCATCGACTTTTAATTGAATTACATATAAGACCCCATCATACACCCAGTAAAGAATTGAAGTTCGACGAGGATGAGCAAAATAGTAACCCGTAATTCCTCGCGATAAAGGGACTTGCTTAAAATCAGCAGGAGGTCTTTGACCTCGGGTTGCTCCTAATAAACCCATCCAACAAGCATTAGAGTTGCATTGTGGATGAGTCCCTAGACTAATTCCGTAGCCATTTGCGTCTCCTTGAGCGTTCACATAAATACGTTCTCCGGGTATGGTTAAGTCTCTGGGCAAAAATATTCTGACATTAGTTTGTCGCCGGAGTTGGGGTAATAATGAGCGAATTTCTTCTATTTGAGCTAAACTTATTGAACTCATACCAATTAGAACGCCCAAATTTATCAGTATTACTATATAAAACTTCCACATCAAAGTCATGGATTTAGTCCAAGCGAATGATGTAGGTAAGAATAAGCTAATACGCGATGGAGTTTCGATAATTTTCTGAAATAAATTTCTCATAATTTCACTTGTCTAAGTTATCAAATTTTTCTACAAAAGTATTAAGAGAGAGAAGTTTCCTAAAAAAAGGATAAGGTGGACAAAATAAGTCTTTGGATTTCTAAATCAACTGCATCAACATCACCCCCTCCTAGTTGCCAAGCGCGAATGCGGATGATGTGCTGTCTATTGGGATGTAAGAGATAAGCATAGTGATTGGTTTCAGGATACCTCGATCTATTCCCTAAAAAATTTTCAACTACTAAGATTCCGTCTTGGTTTCCAATGGTTATTGGTTCTAGCACAGTTTGTGGATTATTAGAACTTGCTCTTGAGGTTACATAGGTTAGCAAATCATTTGAATCAACACTATTTGCAGGCAAATCATAAATTAAAATCTCGATATTCATAGCGACATACCGAGAGTTACCGGACCGACCCCGTTCAGCTATGCAGGCTTCAAATTCCACATCTCCTGGATTTTTAATCTCAATGATTAGCTGACTATCATGACGATTCAATGAAGCCTGATAATTTCTTGGTATCTCAAATTGCAAGGTGTACTCTTGATTGACAATTTTTCGCGTTTCTGAAGCGGGCTGTAGTTGTCTAGGGCTGCATTCATTAGCCACTACTGGAAGAGATAAAAGTGACAAGGAAAGTCCAAGACCCCCTAATCTAAAAATTTTGGGAAGCATAATATTTATCATAAATTTACAACTCAAACTCAGGGTACTGAACATTAAAGCCTCCAGTATGGATAACAATTCCATTAACCGTATAATTTTGTGGGACACTTTGACAGTTATCATAGCGATTTAAAGATTTTAAATAATTAGAGTTATCAACTGGAGTTAAATCAACTCTACGACTTGAATTTTCCAAATTAAAATTGTGGTAGCAGAGGGAGTAGGAGACCCCAGAATTGGGGTTTAAAATTTTACCGGGAACAACAAAAATATCTCGCCATCCTGATGTTTGTCCCGGCAAAACAACTAAAGAAAGTTGATGAAAAAATACATGAATTAGTTCATAGTTATTTTGGCTTAATTGAAAAAGTAGGGTATGAACCCCGCCGGAGCCAGCCGCAAATGAGCTATTGACTTTAACAAAGACTTCATTTCGTCCATCACCATTGAGGTCAAACTCTGCATAGGAGTAAGTAATTGTCGAGTGTGAACGATCAATAAACTGCTGAAATCGCTCTCGAATCGCTCTATCAAGAGATGGATTAAACTGTTCGGAGAATTCGAGGTAAGAAACTTGCCCTCTGCGAATTCCTCCAACTTCTTGAATAGCAATATCAAAAGCTGTTTCTCCAGCTAATCGATTGGTGGTATTAGCTGGTTGTGCCCATCCTAACTCCGGGTTCGTAAAAAATCCCATAAATAATCCTAAACTTAGACTAACAGAAGACTTGATAAACATGAAAGAATTTAGCATAATTAGAACCTTCACTTTTAGAAAAAATTGTTATTAGAGTAAATTTTTGTTTAAAAAACTTTACCTTACAAAAAATTATACAAAAAAAATATAAATTGCTGATTATTCAAGCTCCTAAAACTTGAACACTAAGCCGAGCAAGTTTGCTTCAAATTTTAAATTACATTCTCAAAGAATTTCCTAGTTCGCACGGAATATTAAAGGCTGATGGTTCTATTAAGCAGAGTTCTACAACTGGAGGATCAGCCCCTAAACTCACAGCCAGTAATGCAGATAATTCAGCATTTCCTTTTCGCCAAGTCACAATACAAAAGTTTCCAGCTTGATCACAGAATACCCCTCGACGATTCGGTTCAACAACCCATCTTCTGAGTGCTGCTGTCGCAGCACGGGGTTGTGCGCTGGAAAGTTCCCAGTTCAAATTTCCTAGTTGTTGACGTATCGCACGGTCGCTCATCCCCGGATTAATCCCCAAGTTGACTAAAGGACGGAAAATTTCTGCACATTGATTGAGTAGATCCTCAGCAGATGGATCAGCTTGGGAAAGTTCATGAGAGTTAATCTCGACGGGAGCTTCACTCAAGTAAAAATTTCCGGAAGTGTCACCTAAGACAACAGAAGCCCCGCGAATAATCTGACGAATCCGACCATTTTCTAGTTGTCCTTGGAAGCAAAGAGAGTTTCTTGTGGTGACTCCAATAATAACAGGACCAGATTTTCGCAGAACAAAAGTATTACTGCTGTAATCCCCATCAGGCAAATTATTTAGATTAGATGCAATCGCTGACTTGCCTATTATTCCGAATAGCAAACTTCCAGCTAAAAGCCCACTTAGATACAGGGAAAAATTTCTATCTTTTCTAATCAGAGAAGTTTGTAGCATTGTCTTATTTTTTCATGAGGACTAAATAGGCAGCTAACCGTTAGTACAATCTGACTGATGGTTTGCTCTTCCTAGTTTTGAAAGGCTTAACGACAGAATTGGCTGGAACCATAGCACTTTTGGCGACTTGTTCTCAAGAGATTAGCTTGTTCTGCATCAGCAGGAATGATGCTAGAGCTAATAATTTGAAAAGTCTCCAGACTATAGCGGTTCAAAAAATCTCGGATATGCATTCGCTCATTTTCACCTCTCGTAGTGATGGTCATTGCATCTTGAGTTATAAGCTGTTCACATAGCCATCCACTTCTTTGCTCAGAGCGATTCGGCTGAAGTTGGCAATTTTTTCCTAAAATAGCAGTTGGAACTTGCGTTCTGTTAACTGTTGAACCCACATTATAATAATGAAAACCAAAAAAGTCAGTTAAAAGTGCTGAACTACAGGCTCCAGCTTCACAATCTATAGTTGATTGAAGAATCCAATGTGCTGTGTCATCGGTATTTAAGCAAATCATTGAAAACAATCCTGAAGTATGCCAGATATTAGAATTACCAAGAATAATTTCAAAAGCTCCATCGGTCTGACATTCATAAAGACTATTGGATGTAATCAACCTCGCAATCGGCCCAATCGAACCAGCATGGGTCGTTTGTTGTAGTAGCCATATAGTCCCTACTAAAGATAGTTTTAATAAGATAATTTTTTTGAACATATTATAGTTGGCTTTCATGGCGAGTAATATCAATAATTTTGATGAAATTAGGTAATTTTATTCATTAATTAAAATTCGCAAAATCTAAATATTTAATGATTTTTATACAGAGATTCATACCTTTCTTGAGCCATTCTCGTTAAACACAAATTTTGACCAGTAGAGGCAAAGGTTCCTTCAAATTGGCAGTTGAGATTACGAAAATTGAACCAAGAACTTTGAGATCTATTTAAATTGGTTTGAGCTTCTCCTGAAAGGTTCATTGCTATTGTTAGATACATACTATTCATTGATCGTTCACTCTGTCCAAGGTTATTCGCATTTAAAGGCTTAGGTAACTGACTTTGAATATAGTGATTAAAATCGTTGGTGCGATTTTGTGTTAATAAGGTTAGGCAACTGTAAACAATCACTGGAGACATTGATCCGCCCCTTCCACCACGAGTAGCAGACGATACAAATGAACACTGATTATCTCGAAATTGAATCCAAGCTAATTGAGCTTGAACTAACTTTTGTCTGCGGTCAGCAGAAATCATAGAAGTTAATCTTTGATAGGTAGAATTAAGTTGAGCATCTGCATTTCTATATTTTTCTATAGCACAAGCACTAAGATCAGCTTGAGTATTCATTCCCTCGCAATGAGACTGCGCGTTAACTTGATGATTTGCCCCGAAAAACCCAACCAAGTAAGTCCCCGTATAAATTAAAACCCCAAATAAATAACGTTTGTTTAACATTGAATTAACCATCCTAGATTGTGACGACTTAGAATCAGTAATTATCTTGCCATTGCTTCCCTCAATCGATTTCGCCACAATGCTGTCCCATCATTATCGTAGCCCGTAACAATAACAACCCATTCTTGTGAGCCGCAACGAATATCGATCGCATAATTGTCAAGTAAACCAGACACATAGCGACCTTCCCTATTTATTCTGACATTTCTCAACCCTTCTTGTCGCATAACCCGACCGGCTTTATCCAAGCATCCATCAATACTCATTTGATGAGAGCGAAAAGACCATCTCAATGCTGGGGGTCTACCCCAGGCTGATGCGGTTGGTAGCAATAAACTAATGCTCACCGTAGTTGCCACAATGTTCTGAACTAAAGTTTTCATGATTGATAAATCCCTATAATCAAATAGATATGTCCTCGCGCCAAGTTGATAACTTGGTTATTTTTGGTTGATTGGGGTTAGAAAAATCAACCCTATATTCTGTCATCTGCTTTTCTCTCCTCCCTGCCATAAACTCTGTTACCAAAAATACTGAACTATTCTCTTTATCTTGAACAATTCTATCGATGAATCGAGCGTTAATTTCTGTGAGTTCGTTTACAGTCTCAGAAAAAGCCCAGTCCGATATCAAAAATAATATCAGAAATAGACCCCAATGATTGACAAATGGGTGGGGTGGCAGTTTTGGGAATGCTCCGCTTAGTGGGTGGGGTGTCTGAGAGGGAGAGCGATCGCTTTTCAGGTCAAGTAAAGAAAGCGGTAATTTCCCCGCCGCCTTGTCGTCAATTACTAGAAACCTTGTGCAGTTTCCGCCTCAACTTATCCTTTAAAAATTCCCCAGAACCTCGGAAAAGGGGAGGGGTGGCAAGGGCAGCCACCGGAAAAACCAGTACCTCGCCTGCACCCGCCCCCAGAGTCTACTGCTCAACCGCAACCTTTTGATTACTAGCTGCCGAGGAAACCTCCGGCGTATTTTCCTCAGAAGGGGGAACCACTTGCCAGAATTTAGGTAGGAACTCAGACCAATTAGCCAAAACCGAAGCAGCTAGGGTACTGCCAGTGCGATCGCAATGGTCTTGAATCAACCCGCGCAACTGAGCCTCACCGGCTGCCGTACAAACCCGTTGAATGCGGACAATTTCCCCATTCACACAATCGGGGAAAGACCCACCCGGATCCAGGAAATAAGCAATACCGCCAGTCATTCCCGCCCCGACGTTACGGCCAACCTTACCGAGAACCACAACCACCCCACCAGTCATATACTCGCAGCAATGGTCGCCAGCCCCTTCAATAACCGCCCGTCCCATAGAGTTACGCACAGCGAAGCGCTCACCCGCTTGTCCCCGTGCGAACAGAGTGCCCCCGGTAGCTCCATACAGACAAGTATTGCCAATAATCACATTTTCAAAAGCCGCCAGAGTCGAGTCATCACTGGGCTTAATAATCAACTCGCCGCCGTGCATACCCTTACCGACATAATCATTAGCCTCCCCATGGAGAGTCAAAATCATACCAGGTAGATTAAACGCGCCAAAACTCTGACCAGCCGACCCCTTAAAACTCAGGGCAATTTCTCCAGAGAACCCACTATTGCCGTACATAGAAGCAATTTTCCCAGCAATGCGAGCCCCCACAGTGCGATCGGTATTGACAATATCCAAAGTTTTGGCAACCTTGGACTGATGGGAAATAGCATTAGAGATTTCCTGATCCGCCAAAATGCTGTCGTCTAACACCGCACCATTGCTGTGTACAGGTTCATGATGCAACCAATCATTACCCGGAGCCACCGGCTGCTGCATCAACACCCCCAAATCCAATCCCTTAGTTTTGGCCAGAGGTACATCACGCATCCTCAGCAGGTCCGATCGCCCCATCAAATCAGTCAGGGAACGATAACCCAACCTCGCCAACAGCGATCGCACCTCCTCGGCGACAAAATGGAAGAAATTCACCACATGGTCAGGAGTTCCTGGGAAGCGTTTCCGCAAATCCTCCCGCTGAGTTGTCACCCCCACCGGACAGCCATTAGTGTGACAAATCCGAGCCATAATGCAGCCTTCGGAAATCATGGCGATAGTCCCAAAGCCGAACTCTTCCGCCCCCATGAGCGCCCCCATCACCACATCCCAGCCGGACTTCAGGCCCCCATCAACCCGCAGGCGGACGCGATCGCGCAATTTATTTTCCATCAGAACCCGATGCACCTCGGTCAAACCCAACTCCCAGGGGGCTCCGGCGTGTTTAATCGAAGACAAAGGCGAGGCTCCCGTCCCCCCATCATGACCAGAAATCTGGATATAGTCAGCATTCGCCTTAGCCACCCCAGCCGCAATCGTCCCAATCCCAATTTCCGCCACCAGTTTCACCGACACCTGAGCCCCCGGATTAATCTGATGCAAGTCAAAAATCAACTGTGCCAAATCCTCAATGGAGTAGATATCATGATGAGGCGGCGGCGAGATCAGGGTGACACCGGGTTTCGACCGTCGCAACATAGCGATATAGGGGCTCACCTTCTTACCCGGCAACTGTCCCCCCTCACCGGGTTTCGCCCCTTGAGCCACCTTAATCTCAATAGACTGAGCATTCATCAGATACTCTGGTGTCACCCCAAAGCGACCCGAAGCCACCTGTTTAATCGCCGAAGAACAACTATCCCCATTTTGCAGCCCTCGCAGATAAGGGCGACTGGGGGAGATACCATCATCAGCCACATCATCCAAAGGCTTAAACCGGGTCGGGTCTTCCCCACCTTCCCCAGAATTAGACTTACCCCCCAAACGGTTCATAGCGATCGCCAAAGTTTCGTGAGCCTCAGGCGACAGCGCCCCCAAAGACATCCCCCCGGTACAGAAACGCGACACAATATCCGTAATGGGTTCCACCTCATCAATGGAGATAGGAGAGCGATCGCTTTGGAAATCCAGCAAATCTCGCAGCGCCGCCACCGGGCGCTCTTGCAGGTAAGCCTGGTAAGTGCTGTAATGGTCTGCCCCCTCACCGCGTACCGCCTGATGGAGCAACTTCGCCAATTCCGGGCTATTGCCGTGATATTCTCCCCGTTTAAAATAATTAACAAAGCCGTAGTTTTCCAGCTTTTTGCCTTGCATTTCCGGGAAAGCCTTAGCGTGAAACTGGCCCACCTCCATCGCCAACTCCGCCACAGTCAACCCTCCAATCCGAGAAGTCGTCCCCTTAAAGCCCAAATTCAACAGGTCTTCCCCGATACCGATCGCCTCAAAAATTTGGGCTCCTTGGTAAGAAGACAGTAGAGAAATCCCCATTTTCGAGAGAATCTTTAACAGTCCCCCTTCCACCGCCGCGCGATAATTTTCCTGAGCCTGAACCATCGTCAAGGGTGGCATTTTCCCTTTTTCCATCTGTATCTGAGTTTTGGGTTCCGACCACCACTGTCGCACCGTCGCCAAAGCCAAATAGGGGCAGATAGCAGACGCACCATAGCCGATTAAACAGGCAAAATGATGTGTACTCCAGCATTGGGCAGTATCCACCACCAACGAGCATTTCAGGCGGTCTCCCGACTCAATCAGATAGTGATGGACAGCCCCCACAGCCAACAGAGGCGGAATATAGGTATTTTCCCCATTCAAAGGCGATTGGCTCTCCGAGTGGCGATCGCTGAGAATCAAGATTTTCGCCCCCTGAGCCACAGCGGCGATCGCTTTTTCGCACAGAGCCTCCACCGCCAACCGCAACCCGTCCGGTCCCGTCGCCACCGGATACAGAGTAGACAGACCCACCGCCTTTAAACCAGAGTCCGCCAGTTTTTGCAGTTCCGCCTCATTCAGGACTGGGGATGATATTTTTAGCATCCGCGCATCTTCCGGTTTCGGGTCCAGCAGGTTCCCCCGTTCTCCCAAGCGCATTTCTAGGGACATCACAATCCGCTCCCGTAGCGGGTCAATAGGCGGGTTAGTCACCTGAGCAAAGCGCTGTTTAAAATAGTCATATAGCAGGTGAGGTTGTTCCGAAATCACCGCCAGCGGAATATCATCTCCCATGCAGAAAGTCGGTTCTTTCCCCAAACTCGCCATATCCGCAATCACCATTTCCACATCTTCCGAACCGTAACCAAAGGCTTTTTGGATAGCCAGGTCAGGAAGAGGAGGATTTTCCGTGCCCACAAAAGGTTGCCGCTCCAAATCCTGGCGGTATTTTCGCAGCCATTCCCCATAGTTGCATTTCCCCGCCACTTTCCGTTTAATATCCCAGTTTTTCAGGATTTCCGACTCCTCCAAGTTCACCGCGATCATTTGTCCCGGTCCCAGGCGACCTTTTTCGATAATTTCCGACTCCTCAACTTGTACTACTCCCGCTTCCGAGCCCACAATAATCAAACCCCCTTTGGTGATGCAATAACGCGCCGGTCTGAGTCCATTGCGGTCTAAGCACGCCCCCACCTGTTTACCATCGCTAAACACCAGCAAAGCCGGACCATCCCAGGCTTCTTGTACTCCGCTGTGAAATTCGTAGAAGTCCGTAATTTCTGGATAGTCTTTCAGCAGCGGCTGATTTTGATAGGCTTCTGGAACCATAATCATCAACGACTCAGAAGGTTCCCGCCCCGTCCGCACCAGCAGTTCCATCACGTTATCGAGGTTAGCCGAATCGCTGTTATTGGCATCCACAAAAGGTTTCAGATCCCAAAGGCGATCGCCCCAAACCGGATGAGAGAGGATACCTTCCCGCGCCCGCATCCAGTTAATGTTACCCAGAAGCGTGTTAATTTCCCCGTTATGCCCCAGTAACCGCATCGGTTGAGCGAGGGGCCAGCGTGGCATAGTATTAGTGCTGAAGCGCCTATGATACACCGCAAATTGACTTTCATAGTCAGGATTTTGTAAATCACGGTAAAACTCACCCAACACCGCCGAGCGCACCATACCCTTATAAACGATAGTCCGACAGGACCAGGAACAAATGTAGATATCTTGTCCCCAGACCAAGCCCTCTTTTTCTAGGGCTACCCCACACTGGCGGCGTGCCAGATATAATTGACGTTCTAGGTCATCTCCCACCAGACCTGTTTTTGAGCTAACAATAAGCTGTTCAATGCAGGGTTGGTTAGCTGCTGCCATCGGTCCGAGGACTTCCGGGCGCACCGGAACCACTCGCCAACCTATCAGGTTCAGATTTTCCGACTCCAGAACTTTGGCGATCGTATCGCGGGCTAACTGTTGTTTACCGTCCGCTTCCGCAACCTCCTGATTGGGGGAACCATTCCCTGAAGAACCCGCCTGGGGTAGAAATATCATTCCTACTCCATAGTCACCCTCTGGACTCACCGCATATCCTTCCGCTTGCAGTATTTTCCAGGGAATAGTAGTCATCACTCCGGCTCCGTCCCCAGAGTCGTAATCGGCACTACATCCTCCCCTGTGTTCCAGACAGCCTAGGGCTTTTAAGGCTTTCTCAATTATGCTATGGTTGGCTTTTCCGTTTAGGTCTGCAATGAACCCAACGCCACAAGCATCTCTTTCTTCCACCAGCCACCGAGGACCCGCGTAGGGTGTACCCAGGCTATTTCCCTGGTTAGATAACCGGCGAACTTTCAGGGTAGGGGGTTGATGGGGGTTGAAATTGGTTTCTTTTCTATCCATGTCTCGATCAATGGGTTTTGCTAGGGAAATTGCTGTCTGGTGTCCGTTGTCCGTGAAATGCCCTTAGGTATTATTATGTAGCCAAGATTCGTAGGGTGCGTCACATCCGACCGGCTACGAGAAACACCAACCAAAAGCGTTATTGTGACGCACTCCGTGTTGATTTACTCCGAAATTTTCGCATCGAGGGGCGGGTTCTTACGCGCGACTCTATTTCCACGCCCATTGTTTGTGAACCCGCCTGTACCCTATTCCAAGCTATAGCTCATAATTACCTAGGATACACGCGATTTTTGGTCTTGACTCCCAAAAGTTTAAATCTGATTACATTTTGATTTCATGTTTAACTCATCCCGATTTTCTGTAAATTTGGCTGCTTTTTTCTGGTTGTTGTCCTCTCCCGCCCTTAGCACTCCCACTGGGGGGGTCGGCGGGGGTGTGGCATTAGCGGCGGGGTATACCATTGTATCAAAACCTATTCAATCAGGAACCGAGATTGCCATCAACGGAAAACATTTGCCAGTTAATTGGCTAGAGTGGCAAGATTCTCGCATACCAGACCGCCTTGCTATTGGTATTAGCGATTTGGGCTTAATGCACTCCATGGGAGTCGAACTCCTTGATACCGATAACCACCAACAACAGCCCATTAGTTGGTTTGCATTTTCCCATAACGTGCCTACACAATATCAATCTGGCTACCGATACCTAGAGATTAGCGAACTGGCAGCCAGGGAAAATTGGCAAATTCAGATCCAGGGAAACCGTCTCGAAATTGTCACCCCCCCTAGCACTATTGAATCAGTACAAGCCGATTTCATAGCAGACAATCTCTGTGTTCCCGTGGCGGGTGCTTGTAGGGGCGGGTGCAACATATCCCACGGGAAAAATCAGCCAACTCCCCACACCCGCCCCTCGGATCCGGTGTTGAGCGGGGCTGATTTCGGCATCCCCCCTTACACAGTCGCCCTAGCTTCTTTGGGGGAAACGACTGGTGACAGAACCGACGGACGGGTTCAAGAATTATCCGACCTCCCCACTACAACACTCGTCAACCCCCCAGGACGCAACTCGGAAAATTTCTGCCGCCGTTTTGTGGTCAGACTCAACAACCCAGCCAATTGGCAAACTCCCAGTATCATTGGGCGCAGCATATCTCCCCAAAACCTCGATATATCTGATCTTCCCCCCCCTCTGCAAGAGTTACTTAAACCCCCGTCGCCACAGCCTGAACCAGAACCTGAGCCCACAGAGGAAACCAACTTAGAAGATGAAGGGGATAGGCAACCTTTACCCACACCACCCCGGGAACTACCGCCTTTGGTATGGTGGTCAATTCCCTTGGAGGCTACATCGCCTCACCTCTCCAATAGTAGCGGCTCGCGCCAGCTACCCGGTTCTGTAATTTTACCTGGTAATAATATCGAATCTCTCACCCCCTCCGAGAGTTCATCAGATCTCTGGACAAATTTAATGGGGTTATGGGTAGATTCCCAGAACCAGCAAACTCGCCTGATTTTCAGCACTCCCACCGGGTGGCAACCTGTGGTAACATCTAGCGCTGTTCTACCAGAAATCAACATCGAAATTCGCCCCGATTTTTGGCGCGATCGCAATATAGTTTGGGCTGAGGGACTGCGTTGGCAACAAAAATATGTCGATATTAATACCCACCAAAGGTCATCTGCACTCCCTCCCTTGGCCTCTTCTACTGGCTCCGAGGCGGCGCTCTTCCCAGTGGTTTGGTTAGAGATAGACTTAAATAACCCGGGGATTTCCCTACAACCGATTCTCAGCCGAGAAGGATCTCGCTCCGGTGTCAGCCCCTTGGTTAATATTGCTAGTCGTACCAGAGCCGCCGCCGCCATTAATGGCGGATTTTTCAATCGCAATAATCAATATCCCCTGGGAGTCATCAGACACCAAAATCGCTGGCTCTCTGGCCCAATTCTTAACCGGGGGGCGATCGCTTGGACAGACCAAAACCAATTTTTTATCGATCGCCTCGAACTTTCACAAACCTTGTTAACAGACCTTGGTGAACCTATCCCCCTCGGTCGCCTCAACAGTGCCTTTATTCAACGGGGACTCTCTCGCTATACTTCTGACTGGGGAAACACCTATAGCCCTTTTACTCCCAGAGAAATTGCTATCACTGTGCAAGGGGAAACCCTTATTAGTCACCAAGTTCTCGACTCGATTAACTTTTCAGCCGTCCCTATTCCCGACGATGGCCATTTACTAATTCTGCGAAATGAACCCGAAATAGCTTTAGCCCTCGGCCTAGATCAAACCCAGTGTATCGGGTTGGTTTGTCCCCCTAGCACCCAGACAGAACACCAACCCCGACCGGTGCAACTCGTCTATGAAACTAATCCGCCCGATTTTACTGAATATCCCCATATTCTGGGGGCTGGTCCTCTGTTACTCCGGCGCAACGAAGTAGTCCTAGATGCTATAGCCGAAAACTTTAGTGATGCTTTTAATACTCAAAGAGCTATCCGCAGTGCCGTCGGTCTGAAAACTAACACCGGAGGGCGATCGCCCAGCGACTCCCCAGGAGTATCGCTTTTATTCGTCGTAGTCCATCCTCGTCTGGCTGGTCCCGGACCCTCTCTGGCTGAATTATCACTCATAATGAAACAGTTGGGGGCTACTGATGCTCTCAATTTGGACGGTGGTAGTTCCACGGGTCTCTATTTGGGTGGGTATCTACTCGATCGCCCTCCTCAAACCGCCGCCCCTATTCACAATGCCCTGGGTGTGTTCTTATCCCCTTAGAAATTCAGACTTGTATGTAAAGCTATAAGTAACGACAGTAAAGTTTTGATAAAATTTGGTCGAAATCAGGGCATTCTGGTCTCCCAACAGTGACATCTTGCCTCATAAATTTGCTATGGTGATTGGTAGTCTGCGTGCGTCACAGCCCCTAGTTGGCTGGTTTGACCGAAAGCATATCGTTATGACGCACCACTAGCTCAATGTAAAGGATCGAATCTCGATCACCTCAAACCCTGAGCTATTCCCAGATTTCTCCTATTTTTTCAAGGACAGATTGTTATGGTAGCCATCAAAGAAAATCCTCAAGTTGCACCTCCACTCCCCAACACAATTCCCCAATTACCATCGCCAACTGAGTTACGGCCTTGGGGTTCTTTTACAGTATTAGAAGAAGGACCCGGCTACAAAATTAAACGCATTGAGGTAAACCCAGGCCATCGCCTTAGCTTACAAATGCACCATCATCGCAGTGAACACTGGATTGTGGTTTCCGGTACTGCTAGAGTTACCTGTGGCGATCATGAAGAGGTACTGTTTTCTAATCAGTCTACTTATGTGCCTCAATGTACCACCCACCGCCTAGAAAATCCCGGCGTGATACCTCTGGTTTTGATTGAGGTTCAGAATGGGGAGTATTTAGGGGAAGATGACATTGTTCGTTTTCAGGATGACTACTCTCGCGGTCGCTAACCTTAAAATTCGGCTTCCTATGAGTTGAGACGGCTTTGATTAGCTTGACTTGTGCAATTGCCGACCCTAGCTGTATAATTACGGCTTGACCAAAAATACAGGGTGCTTATGGTCGAGCCTCAGCGATCGGTTATGTGTTATATGTGTTAAATATGATTCATCTGACCCAATCTGCCACTAATGAAGTTCTACGACAACAGTCTAGGAAGAATGACTCCAACCTATTGTTTAGACTAGGAGTGAAGTCTGGGGGGTGTTGTGAGTGGGTTTATACCTTCGGTTGGGAACCAGAAGCCACAGCCAATGATGGGGTTTATCAGTGTGGTTCGATTAGGATAGTGATTGATAGCGAAATAGCTCCCTACCTGGCGGGACTAACCCTAGATTATTCAGAGGATCTAATGGGGGGAGGCTTCCGGTTCGATAATCCCAATGCAGCCAAGACCTGTAGCTGTGGTCACTCTTTTGTGTTCAAGTCCTGATATGAGAGGGTTGCGTCCCATTCGCTTCCGTATTTTCAAAAAAAGTTTGCCAAAAGCAGTTAGATCGTTTAAAATAAAGTTTTGGGTATCAGAATCTAACTTATAGATAGAAAGGAAAATCCCATCCCCAAATCGGGGAGGGCTATTTCAGTGGAGATACCGTAACCCCTAAAATTGCCGAATTCATAGATTATGTCGTAACTCATGCCCACTATACAGCAACTAATTCGTTCTGCACGAGAAAAGACTGATAAAAAAACCAAGTCTCCAGCCCTGAAAAGTTGTCCGCAACGTCGAGGCGTTTGTACTCGTGTTTATACTACAACACCTAAAAAACCGAATTCAGCACTTCGCAAAGTAGCAAGGGTGCGCTTGACTTCAGGATTTGAAGTTACAGCATATATACCGGGTATTGGTCATAACTTACAAGAACACTCCGTAGTAATGATTCGAGGCGGTCGGGTGAAAGACTTACCAGGCGTTCGATATCACATTATTCGTGGGACTTTGGATACAGCCGGGGTCAAAGATCGTCGTAATGGTCGTTCCAAATATGGAGCGAAACGCCCGAAGGCTTAGGATCGGAGTATGAATTAACCCAAATTTTGGCAGCCTAATTTTAGGGGCGGGTCTGGTTGACATGGGTTATTGTAAGTATTGCTGGCCCGGCATAAACTTGAGATTGTGTTGAGGAAAAATTAGTATGTCTCGTCGTAGAGTTGTTCAAAAACGTCCGGTTCCTCCTGATTCTAGGTATAACAGTCGCTTAGTGAGTATGATGGTGCGCCGCATCATGAGACACGGAAAAAAATCTGTGGCTCACAACATTGTTTATGATGCTTTGGCTACTATTGAGGAACGGACGGGATCTGATCCGCTAGAACTGTTTGAAAAAGCGGTTAGAAACGCGACTCCTTTGGTAGAGGTTAAGGCTCGCCGGGTGGGAGGAGCGACGTATCAAGTTCCGATGGAAGTGCGTTCCGAACGGGGAACGACCTTAGCTTTACGCTGGTTGATTCACTTTTCGAGGACTCGTTCAGGGCGATCGATGGCTAGTAGACTAGCATCAGAACTGATGGATGCAGCCAATGAAACCGGGAGTGCAGTTCGGAAGCGGGAAGAAACGCACCGGATGGCAGAAGCCAACAAAGCCTTCGCCCATTATCGGTATTAGAATATTGGATTAGCAGTCAGTTCCAGAAACGTATAAAATCTTAATAAAGGTTTAAAAAGGAGGTAGCTGTGGCACGTACCATCCCGCTTGAGAGAGTACGTAATATCGGCATCGCAGCCCATATCGATGCGGGCAAAACAACCACTACGGAGAGAATCTTATTCTATTCGGGTGTGGTTCACAAAATGGGCGAGGTTCATGAAGGAACTGCTGTAACGGACTGGATGGCTCAAGAGCGGGAGCGTGGTATTACCATCACGGCTGCCGCCATTAGTACCAGTTGGCTAGATCATCGCATTAATATCATTGATACTCCTGGTCACGTTGACTTCACCATTGAAGTAGAACGGTCTATGCGGGTTCTTGATGGGGTGATTGCAGTTTTTTGTTCTGTCGGTGGCGTACAGCCTCAGTCAGAAACGGTTTGGCGGCAGGCTGAACGTTATCAGGTTCCCCGAATTGCATTCATTAACAAAATGGATCGCACCGGAGCGGACTTTTTTAAGGTCTATGGTCAAATCCGCGATCGCTTGCGAGCTAATGCAGTACCAATCCAGGTTCCTGTTGGTCGTGAGAGTGACTTTCACGGCTTGGTAGATATAGTCGCGATGAAGACTTATCTGTACACCAATGACCTGGGAACTGATATCCAAATCAGTGATGAGATTCCAGAGGAAGTCCAAGATTTGGTAGCCGAGTATCGGGAAAAACTCCTAGAAGCTGTAGCCGAAACGGATGAGGCTTTGATGGAGAAATATCTCGAGTATTTGGAAGGTGGGGACGCTCTCACGGAAGAAGAAGTTCGTCATAGCTTACGTCAGGGAACAATTAAAGGCTTAATTGTGCCGGTAATTTGTGGTTCTTCTTTCAAAAACCGAGGTGTTCAAAGGCTTCTGGATGCTGTGGTAGACTATCTTCCGGCACCTACAGAAGTTCCTCCGATCAAAGGGATACTACCGGACGGTGAAGAGGCAGTTCGCCACGCGGATGATGATGTAGCGCTATCAGCTTTAGCGTTCAAAGTGATGGCTGATCCTTATGGACGTTTGACTTTTGTGCGGGTCTATTCGGGTGTTCTCCAGAAAGGAAGTTACATCTACAATGCTACTAAGAACAAGAAAGAGCGGATTTCTCGCTTGATCGTTCTCAAGTCTGATGAACGCATTGAGGTCGAAGAACTCCGAGCCGGGGACTTGGGAGCTGCTTTGGGTCTCAAGGATACCCTGACTGGGGATACAATCTGTGATGAGGCGAACCCGATTATCCTGGAGTCGTTATATATCCCAGAGCCTGTGATTTCGGTGGCGGTGGAACCCAAAACCAAACAGGATATGGAGAAACTCTCCAAGGCTTTGCAATCGTTATCTGAGGAAGATCCGACTTTCCGGGTATCAATTGACTCGGAGACTAACCAAACGGTAATTGCTGGGATGGGTGAACTACACCTGGAAATTCTGGTAGACCGGATGTTACGAGAGTTTAAGGTGGAAGCTAACATTGGTGCCCCCCAGGTGGCTTACCGTGAAACGATCCGTAAGTCAGTTCGCACGGAAGGAAAGTTCATCCGTCAGAGTGGTGGTAAGGGTCAGTATGGCCACGTTGTGATTGAATTGGAACCGGGTGAGCCGGGCAGTGGATTTGAATTTGTCTCCAAAGTTGTTGGGGGTTCTGTTCCCAGGGAATATATCAATCCGGCGGAACAGGGAATGAAGGAAGCCTGCGAGTCCGGTGTGATTGCTGGTTATCCCCTCATCGATGTCAAAGCCACTCTGGTGGATGGTTCCTACCATGACGTTGATTCCTCGGAAATGGCCTTTAAGATTGCTGGTTCCATGGCGATCAAAAATGGTGTCACCAAGGCTTCACCGGTGCTGTTGGAGCCGATGATGAAAGTTGAGGTGGAAGTTCCCGATGATTTCATTGGGAATGTCATCGGGGATCTCAACTCCCGCCGTGGTCAGATTGAGGGTCAGGAAACTGATCAGAGTCAGGGAATTGCCAAGGTAGTGGCTAAGGTTCCTCTGGCGACGATGTTTGGCTATGCGACGGATATCCGCTCGAAAACTCAAGGCCGGGGGGTCTTCTCGATGGAGTTTAGCCATTATGAAGAGGTGCCTCGGAGTGTGGCAGAAACTATCATTGCCAAGAGCAAAGGTAACTAGAGATTAGGATGTAGGCGGTGTTAGCGTGAATTTTGATCGCGGCGATCGCACTCAAACTCCTATCTCAAACTTGATCACTGATTACTAGAAGAACAAACGAAACAATAATATGGCACGCGCAAAATTTGAACGGAACAAACCTCACGTTAACATTGGTACTATCGGTCACGTTGACCACGGAAAAACAACGCTGACTGCTGCTATTACCATGACATTGGCTGCGTCTGGTGGGGCTAAAGCTCGTAAGTATGATGATATTGATGCTGCTCCTGAAGAAAAGCAGCGGGGTATTACCATCAATACGGCTCACGTTGAGTATGAAACTGCACAACGCCACTATGCTCACGTTGACTGTCCGGGACACGCTGACTATGTGAAAAATATGATCACTGGTGCAGCCCAAATGGATGGTGCGATTCTGGTGGTTTCGGCGGCTGATGGTCCCATGCCTCAAACCCGTGAACATATCCTGCTGGCGAAACAGGTAGGGGTTCCTAGTATCGTGGTTTTCCTGAACAAAGCCGATATGGTAGATGATGAGGAACTGCTGGAACTGGTAGAATTGGAAGTTCGCGAACTTCTGAGTTCCTATGATTTCCCCGGTGATGATATCCCCATTGTTTCTGGTTCTGCTTTGAAAGCATTGGACTTTTTGACAGAAAACCCGAAAACTGCTCGCGGTGAAAATGACTGGGTTGACAAAATTCATGCTCTGATGGATGAGGTGGATGCTTATATCCCCACTCCTGAGCGCGCTATCGATAAGCCTTTCTTGATGGCTGTGGAAGATGTTTTCTCGATTACTGGCCGGGGTACGGTGTCTACAGGCCGGATCGAACGGGGTAAAGTCAAGGTTGGTGAAACTGTTGAACTGATTGGAATTAAGGATACCCGCACCACTACTGTAACTGGGGCGGAAATGTTCCAGAAAACTCTTGAGGAAGGGATGGCGGGAGATAACGTCGGTCTACTCCTGCGGGGTATTCAGAAAAATGATGTTCAACGGGGTATGGTAATTGCTAAACCCGGATCAATTACTCCCCACACTAAGTTTGAGGCGGAAGTTTATATCCTGAAAAAAGAAGAAGGCGGACGGCACACTCCTTTCTTTAAAGGTTATCGTCCTCAGTTCTATGTACGGACTACCGATGTAACCGGGACTATTGATGAGTTTACTGCTGATGATGGCAGCACTCCTGAAATGATTATCCCTGGCGACCGGATTAATATGACTGTGCAACTGATCTGCCCGATCGCTATTGAGCAAGGGATGCGTTTCGCTATCCGTGAGGGTGGCCGTACTGTTGGTGCGGGTGTAGTTGCTAAGATTCTGGCTTAGAACTAGAATCCGATCGCTAGATTCTGAACTGATCAATTGAGTGGCAGGAAAGTGATCCGAGTTGAGGACACTTTTCTGCTCCCTCTCCTCTTGCTTATTCAATTCAACTGAACCTCGAAAACTCAACAATTAGACAATGGCTACCATTCAGCAGCAAAAAATTCGCATCCGTCTTAAAGCCTTCGATCGCCGCTTACTGGATACCTCCTGCGAGAAGATCGTCGATACGGCTAACCGCACCGGAGCTACAGCCCTCGGTCCGATTCCTTTACCGACTAAACGACGCATTTACTGTGTCCTACGTTCTCCCCACGTTGATAAGGATTCACGAGAACATTTTGAAACCCGGACTCACCGCCGCATTATTGATATTTATCAACCCTCCTCAAAAACCATTGATGCTCTCATGAAACTAGATTTACCTGCGGGTGTCGATATTGAGGTGAAATTGTAGGGGCACTAGGGGCGATCGCTCTTTAATATATGGGGTGATCAAAACAGGGGTCGTCCGAAATCAGCTAAAGTATAAAGAAAGAAGCGCACACTGTACTAAGGGACAATGGCATCATCTTCCTCTCTTGCTGTTCGAGAACTTCCCCTGTTTCCTCTACCGGAAGTGGTTCTGTTTCCACATAGGCCGCTACCTTTACATATTTTCGAGTTCCGTTATCGAATTATGATGAACACTATCCTAGAGGGCGATCGTCGCTTTGGGGTGTTGATGTTCGATCCTACTCAAGGACAAGTGGCTTCGGTGGGCTGCTGTGCTGAGGTGATTCAGTATCAGCGTTTACCCGATGATCGCATGAAAATTGTGACCTTGGGACAACAACGATTTCGGGTCCTTGAAGCTGTCCGGGAAAAGCCTTATCTGGTTGGTTTGGTGGAATGGATCGAAGATGAGCCACCAACGGCTGATCTGAGACCTTTGGCTCAGGATGTGGCTAATTTACTGCGAGATGTGGTTCATCTTTCCAGTAAGTTAATGGATCAGCCGATCGAATTACCGGATGATATTCCTGATTTACCCACAGAGTTATCCTACTGGGTTGCTAGTAACCTCTATGGGGTGGCATCGGAACAACAGATGCTCTTAGAAATGCAGGATACTGTAGCTCGTTTGGAAAGGGAAGCTGAAATTCTGACTTCAACTCGCAATCATTTAGCTGCTAGAACTGTGTTAAAGGATGCCCTAAATTAGGGGAGTAGTTGACAGACCAAGCCCGCCTCATGAGACAAGGCAGCCCTTGTCTCTAGGGCACGGCGGGAGGATTTTTCCTTAACGGTCTCCCCTTGGGTTTGTTTGTGCATCTCAAATGTTGAAAAAAAAATCAACCCCCTCGCGCCCGGCCTCACCGGGAAAGGGGGCTTGACTTACTGGGTGAGTTGGGGTACTATATTTATATAATGGAAATCTGTGCTTTTAAAATATTTTAGTCATGCCTCCCATTATCAGGGATTACCTCCCAGCTTACCATGATTTCCCGCGACCTGTCAACCCCTCCACGGGCGGCGCGATTAAATTTTGTTGAAAAAAAAATCAACCCCCTCGCGCCCGGCCTCACCGGGCAAGGGGGGCTTGACTTACTGGGGAAGTTGGGGTACTATATTTATATAATGGAAATCTGTGCTTTTAAAATATTTTAGTCATGCCTCCCATTATCAGGGATTACCTCCCAGCTTACCATGATTTCCCGCGACCTGTCAACCCCTCCACGGGCGGCGCGATTAAATTTTTTTTTTGAAGAAAAAATCAACATGGGGATTGTGGTTGATGGTTAAGAATGCTATAACTGCCAAAAATTTTGAGAGTTTCGGTGTGAGTTTTGAGTTCTTGCAAAGCCTCGCGCACTGATTGATGATCGGTGTTAGCCTCAATATCAATAAAGAACAAATAATCACCAAGCGATCGCTTAGTAGGACGGGACTCAATGCGACTTAGATTAATATTGCGTTGGGCAAAAATCTGTAATGGTTTGACCAAAGCCCCAGGAACATTAGCGGGAACACTAAAAGCTAAGGAAGTATAATTCCCCCCAGGCCAAGGCTGTAAACTCACGACCCAAAATCGGGTGCAATTGTCAGGATAATCATTAATTGGATGAGCTAAAATAGGTAACTGGTAAAGTTCAGCAGCGCGTCCAGATGCGATCGCAGCGGTAGTAGTGTCCTGCAAATATTGGAGTGCTTCTGTAGTGGAATTAGTAGGGATAGCCTGAACATTAGGGAGAAATTTTTCGAGCCATCCCTGACACTGAGCCAAGGCTTGGGGGTGTGAGTAGACAGTTTTAATCTCTGCTAATTCCTGAGCGTTAGATAGTAAAGCGTGGGAAATAGGTAAAACCAGGCCCTGTTGAATCCGAATTAGATCTAGCTTCCAGATAGCATCAAGGGTAATAGTAACACTACCCTCAATAGAATTTTCGACGGGGACAACTCCCAGAGTGACATCACCGTTAGCGACGGCTTGTAGAGTTTGGGTGATACTAGGATAAGGACAAAGTAAAGGCTTATGTCCTGTAGTTTGGGTTAAATAATCGGCATAAACCAGAGTCGCCGCCTCAGCATAAGTACCTGGGGGGCCCAAATGAGCAATAGAGACAGTCATTTTAACCACTAATCAATTAAATTTAGGTTGCTATGGTGTGAGGTTTGGGGGAACTGAAACAGGGGTCCAACCGGGTCTATTTAGTTGAACTTGGCTGACTTAGGACAAGTAGGGTAGGGATAAATGCACTCTCAGGAATTGAGCTTGTTGTAATTCTTTACAAGATTCTCATGAATATGACCGTTATGATGGAAAAACTGAACGCCAAAACCCCAATCTAAGAATAATCTAAGACTACTTGAGGACTTGGGGTGATGTCAGTCACATTAAAAAAAGTTAAGTTTTGTTAATGTAGGTTAACAACTGTTGATTTATACGGTCTCCTATGCTTAATAGATTTACAGCTTCCCAATCGTTGGAAATTGCGGTAGGTGAGCAAACGATTCCGATCCAGCACTATTTGCGTCAGCCTCGACGTTTGGTGAACGCCTTAGTTGATCCAAATAGGTTAGAGAGGTTGGAGGCGGACTGCTTTCGGTTAAAAATGCGTCCTCTGTCATTTATGACCATGACCATTCAACCGACAGTAGATATGAAAGTATCAGCTTTGGCCAATGGAACTGTAAGGTTGCGATCGCAGGGTTGTGAAATTCGGGGTATTGAATACATTAACCAGAGGTTTTCGCTGAACTTATATGGTAGATTAGCGCCGTATAAAATCAATGGTATCACCTATCTAAGGGGTCAAGCGGATCTTGAGGTACAGGTGGAAGTCCCCTACCCGTTGTCGCTAACTCCTCAACCGATTATTGAAGCCACTGGAAACGGTTTGCTTAAAAGCGTTTTATTAACCATAAAACAGCGATTAATGCACAATTTACTATCAGATTATCAGCGATGGACTTGTGAGGTTGCCGATCAAGGAATGGCTACACAACCCAATAGTCAAGTTATAGTAGGGGCGGGTTCCGCAGTCAGTGATGATTCCCAGCAGCCAACTTACTAAACCCGCCCCCAGTGCTTATTGGTGGGGGGTTTCCCCAGTCGGTGATGATTCCCACAGCCAACTTCCGATCGCCCGCCCCCAGTGCTTATTGGTGGGGGGTTTCCCCAGTCGGTGATGATTCCCACAGCGAACCTACTGAACCCGCCCCCAGTGCTTATTGGTGGGGGGTTTCCCCAGTCGGTGATGATTCCCACAGCGAACCTACTGAACCCGCCCCCAGTGCTTATTGGTAGGGGGTTTCCCCAGTCGGGTGATGATTCCCAGCAGCCAACTTACGATCGCCCGCCCCCAGTGCTTATTGGTAGGGGGTTTCCCCAGTCGGGTGATGATTCCCAGCAGCCAACTTCCGATCGCCCGCCCCCAGTGCTTATTGGTGGGGGGTTTCCCCAGTCGGGTGATGATTCCCAGCAGCCAACTTCCGATCGCCCGCCCCCAGTGCTTATTGGTGGGGGGTTTCCCCAGTCGGTGATGATTCCCACAGCCAACCTACTGAACCCGCCTCCCGCTCCAAATGTTGACGGACGGGAGCAAAGGAGAAACGATGGTGAAAACAAGGACCATAAGATTGTAAAGCTTGTTTATGCTGTTTAGTACCGTATCCCTTGTGTTTGGCTAAACCATATTGTGGGTAAGTGCGATCTAAGCGCGTCATGAGTTCATCCCGCCAGACCTTAGCCAGAATACTAGAGGCGGCGATGACAATACAATGACTATCCCCTTTGACGATCGCCTGTTGAGGGATAGACAGATTGGGGATAAGTCGGTTCCCATCAACCAAACACAATTGCGGTGGCCGGTCCAATTTAAGCACCGATCGCCGCATAGCGAGTTGGGTAGCTTGCAAAATATTTAGGCGATCGATTTCCCGCGCCGAAGCCCAACCAATTCGACAGGCGATCGCCTTAGATCTAATCAAAGTAGACAAACTGGCGCGAAGAGTCGGAGTCAATTTTTTACTATCTTTAACCCCAGCCGCAGCAAGTTCCAAGATAGTTGTTTCTGACAGTTGTACAGCAGCAGCCACCACTGGACCAAACCAAGCTCCCCTTCCCACCTCATCTATACCAGCCACAGCAGTCCAGGATAGTTGTTCAAAGGCGGGAGGGAGTTGATAGGTAAAGCTGGGGATACTCACTCAGAAACGGCCGAAGAACGGCGGCGGCGGCGGCGAATAACAGGTGTATTTTCAGCGTCGCCTTCAGTTTCCAAATTTTCCGAATCTTCCGAGGGATAAATATAATCAGAATCTTCGATATCATCATTAGGATCTGTGACATCATTAATATCTGTGACTGTGAGATCACTAGGATCTATGACCTCGATAGATTCTGTGATTTCTGGGGACTCTTCAGAATCGTCAGTTGTATCTTCTACATGATTATAAACGAGGTTTTGGTCATCTTGAGAGATCAGATTTTCAGCAGGTGGGACTGTCACAGCATTAGGAATTGGTAGAGTTGGAGCCCAGGAGATAGCGGTGTCGGTTTCCTCCTCCAAAATGCTGGACAGAGGTAAAGGCGTATCACCTGGTAAACGAACTGTGACGATCGCATTTCTAGCATTTTTCACCGACTGGTTAGAGAGTACCAAGGGAGAAATCCCCATCAGCGCATAAACATCCTGTTCATCCCCAGTCATTTCCACAGCTACGACCTCTGGAGGTTCTGGGATAGCCTTGATCGCATCAGACTTAACGGACTTAGGAAATCGCTCAGTAAGTTCTTGGCGACCGGAGAAAGCCACATCGGTATTAGTTTCAGTCTTAGTCGTCTCATTGTAGGTATTACCGGAGTTAACGCGGAGATTACCACGATTTCCCTCTTCCTCACGCACTAAAGGTTCAAGATCACCAATGCGACGACGGCGACGGCGGCGGATATTGCTAGTACCGCCAATGTCTTGATAACTGGGATGATTAAGCAACTCCAACTCAGGGAAATTACCTCCTGTATCAGTTTCAGCAGAAACTATTTCCGAATCATCTCTATAAACAGGTTCAGCGGACGATACAGAAGACACATTAGCTTGAACTCGGCGAGTGTTGTCTACGGCGGCTGTGCGAGTTCCGGTATCCAAACCAGGGGTGCTAGATAATCCTTTCGGACCAACCATGAATCGTTCAGAGGCTTCAGCGGTATCGGCTGCTGACTCTCCGGGGAGGTGAATCAGATGTCCCAAGCCGTTACAAGTGGGACAACTACGGCCAAACAACTCATAAATATTTTGTCCTTGGCGTTTTCTGGTTAACTCGACCAAACCCAACTCAGACAATTGAGCAATTTGTGGTCTAGACTTATCTGCTTTCAAGACCTTATTAAAGTGTTCAAGGACTTGTAGCTGATCTCGGCGGGAGTCCATATCAATAAAGTCAACAATAATCACCCCAGCGATATTGCGTAGGCGCAGTTGACGGGCGATTTCGGTAGCCGCTTCACAGTTAGTCCAGAGGACAGTTTCCCGAGAAGTCGCCGAACGGGTAAAGGAACCGGAGTTAACGTCAATGACGGTCAAGGCTTCTGTTGGTTCAATGATAATGTATCCTCCGGAGGGCAAATCTACCCTAGGGCGTAGTGCTTCTCGAATAGCAGCATTAACGCGGAAATATTCAAGGATAGGGATACGTTCTCGGTGGTGGTCAATCAAGACTCCTTGGGGAGTTTTACCAACACTCCAGTTGACCAAATGCTGTTTAACTCGTTTAATGCCATCAGCGGAATCTACAACAATGCGATTAACTTCGGTGCTATACATATCTCTTAGCACCCGTTGGATAAAATCATTATCTCGATTGAGTAGAGCGGGAGGTCGGGTCGAGGTAGCCTCTTGTTGGACTTCTTCCCACTGTTTTTGTAGGGCTTCTAAGTCTTCTAAAATGGCATCTTCTGCCATACCCTCAGCTTCGGTTCGGACTAATAAACCCATACCAGAGGGTTTAATTAAAATCGCTAAGGCCCTAAGACGATTGCGTTCTGCTTCTGATCGGATACGGCGAGATAGATTTACACCTCGGCCATAGGGCATTAAGACGAGATAGCGTCCTGGTAGGGTAATATTCCCTGTTAATCTTGGTCCTTTGGTGCCGGTGGGTTCTTTCATCACTTGGACTAGAACCTTTTGTTGAGGCATCAATAGTTCGGTAATGGAACCGGACGATCGCTTTAATCTTAGTGGTCCCAAATCGGAAACATGAATAAATCCGTTACGTTCGGGGTCGCCAATATTGACAAAAGCCGCGTCTATTCCTGGCAGGACATTTTCAACAATTCCTAAATAAATATCACTAACTTGTTGGTTTCCGGTGGCCACCACAAGTTCTTGAATCTCATCTTCAGAAAAAACTGCAGCTATCCTATGCTGCTCTGCAATAATAATTTGCTTGGACATTTAATTTCCTCAAAACTTGGCGGGGCGGGTGCAGCAGTCTTGTCCTGTTTCCAATGGCATATCTAACACCCGCCCCTACAGGCACGCGCATCTGCGTGGGCCTTATATTGTGGTGGCTGCTAGAATCGTTCGCGAAGCGTGCGATCGCACCCGCAGCAATCATCTGCTGAGAAAAGGGCAAGGGACTCGCCATAGTAGCCATTGTCGGTTCGAGATGCTCCTCCGGAACTTTTGCTCTAATTCATGCTCTTCCTCCGAAAAACTCCATCCCCTTGTGGGTGGGTCTCGATAGGAGTGGCAATTGAGCGGGGGTTAAATACTCCCTAAATTGTCCATTCGATAGCCTTGACATACCTCCTCGCCCTGAAGGAGCGAGGATTCCTTGACGCTTCACAGCAATGTGCTACCGAAGTAGTCTTACCCTCGCTCTGCGTCCGTTTAGAGTCTCCCAATGTCCTCGGGCGACTATGTTTAATTCTACTCAAGCCCAAAGCTGGTTTTCTTCAGGGATGTAGTTAAACATTGCCCCTCGGAACTGTCTAGGTGCGCTCTCATCGTAGCTATTTCAACGGGTCTTGATCCTTATGACTTCATCTATTTGAGAACAAAGCCGTCCTAGAACAACAGGGTTTTAGACCCATTCTTCTGATCACCCTAAACCCAATTGCCTAAGTTAATCCCAGGTAGTAGGGTTAATTAGGTATTCTACAGGTTAGATCATTATACCCTAAACCAGCCGAATCTGTAATCTGCGGTGCGTCAGCCGAAAATTGTCCGGCCAAGATTGATATAGCCTCACTCTGACGCTACGAGAAAATTGGTTTAGGCTAAAGTTAGATGTTCTCGATGGATTGAAATTAGTTGCAATTCCAGGCTGCTAACCTGTTCTAGCATATAGACTACTTGCTCAGGTCTCAGTTGAGTGCCATCATTGCGACAGGTTCCCAAATAACGCAACAGGGTAGCGTTTGGGGCGGGTTGGTCTAATTCCCATAGTGGAATTTTGACTGTTTCCTTTACGATCGCCTCTAGTTGTAATAACTGCTCCCGCAGGTTAATAATTCTGATTTTACCTGATTTGGTAGTTTTTTCCCACAACATTTCTGAACTGTTCAGTACAGCCTCCACCCAACTGGCCCAATGATTCGGGGTAATGGTTTCATCTTGGGCTTGTAAATGGATGATATAGGTAGCTTGTCCTATGGTTTGGGCGATCGCCGCCGAGTTAACGTCCACTTCTTCGACCCGATAAATCGGTAAGTTGTCCGGGAGACAGGCGGATAATTCCCGTTGAAAGGTTTGTATATCCATAGTCTCGGCTAGGTCAAAATCCGCGATTTCCCCGGTGCTAGTGGTTCCTAAAGGCAGTGCATTGGCGGGGGATATACGGGGGCCGGGATGATAGCCTCCCGTGAAGGATATGGGCAATTCTGCGCGTCTGACGGCGCGATCAAATACTTTCATCAGGTCAAGATGTCCGACTAATGCCATCTCTCCTAATTTCCCAAACCAGACTCGGAACCGTTGGACTCGTTGGGAAGGGGGGACGAAATGACCCGTAAATTCGGGAATGGGTGGGGGTGTAAATACCACGTTATGACCTAATTCTGGGCCACATACCCCACAATGGGAACAGGCGGCGAAAGAACAGTCGGGAACTGTGGCCGCTTCGATCGCCCTTTGTAGGTCTTGTTTCAGCCAGTTTTTGTCTATTCCGGTGTTGATATGGTCCCAAGGTAGAGGTTGGTCTAGTAGTTGTTCACGGTGGCTGTGGTCGTGGCTGTCCTCGGCGATCGCCTTTTCCATGAGGTTCCATTCCCCGGCTTCTACTTGCCGATATTTCCAGCCTAACCCAGACTCTTCTATGGCTTGGGTCCAGGCGGCGAAGGCACGATCTAGGCTTTCCCACCAAGCATCCATTCCGGCCCCCAGTTCCCAGGCTCGTTGGACTACGGGTGCTAGTCGGCGATCGCCTCTACCGATAAAGTCCTCCATAGCCGAGATCCGCACGTCCGTAAAGTTGGCTTTAACCCCTTTGAGGCGGTGAAATTCCGCTTTCAGCAATTGCTGTTTGCGTTGAAATTCTGTGGTCGATACACTGTGCCATTGAAAGGGTGTATGGGGTTTCGGGGTAAAATTAGAAATGGTCAGGTTAATGCTTAGGGGGCGGCGGCGGTGTCCCTGACATTGACGCTGCAACCAGCGGACGGTTTCCGCGATACCTAGGACATCAGCATCCGTTTCTCCCGGTAGGCCGATCATAAAGTATAGTTTGATTTTATCCCAACCTTGCTCGTAGGCGGTTTGGACTCCTCGCAATAACTCCTCATTGGTTAGTCCTTTATTGATGACATCCCGCATTCTTTGGGTCCCCGCTTCGGGTGCAAAGGTCAGGCTACTGGTGCGGGTTCCGCCGATAATGTTGGCAATGTTTTCGTCAAAGCGATCGACTCGTTGACTGGGTAGGGATAGGGATATATTGCTGTCACGCAGGCGGTTTTTGATTTCCATTCCTACTGCGGGTAATGATAGGTAGTCTGAACAGCTTAGGGATAATAGGGAAAATTCATTATATCCCGTTGCTTTCATCCCTTTGGCGATCGCCTCTACCACCGCTTCGGGTTCTACGTCTCTAGCCGGACGGGTTAACATTCCCGGTTGACAGAAACGACAGCCACGGGTGCAACCTCGTCTCACTTCTATGGCTAGGCGATCGTGAACTGTTTCCACGAATGGAACCATTGTAATCGAATAGGCAGGCATCGGAGTCGCTACCCGACGGATAATGGTTGCAGGTACGTCGGGATGGTTAGGATGGATTGACCCATCCGCCGCCATATCATAGAATTGGGGAACGTATACCCCTGGCACTTGGGCTAGGTCTAAGAGTAGCTGTTCCCGGGTTAACCCGGCTGCTTTCCCTTCTTCTATCACTAAACCTATTTCTGGGAGGAGTTCCTCTCCGTCCCCTAAAGCGATAAAATCGAAGAAGTCCGCGTAGGGTTCCGGGTTGGATGTGGCGGTTTGGCCACCGGCAAAGATTAGGGGAAGTTCTCCTAGGGGGGTTTGTCCATTTGGCTCCTGCCTTTGTTTCCAGGTTAGGGGAATGTGGGCAAGATCTAGCATTTCTAGGATATTCGTGGCCCCTAGTTCATAGCTGAGACTAAACCCGAGAATGTCAAATTCCGTCAGAGAACGGCGGGACTCTACCGCAAATAGGGGGGTTTGGGTGTCTCGCAGTTTGGCGCTAAGATCGGCGGCCGGTAAATAGGCGCGATCGCATAATTGTCTCGGCTGGGCATTGATGATATTATAGAGGATTATGTGTCCTAGGTTCGAGGCTCCTACCTCATAGATTTCTGGATACGTGAGAGACCAGCGCACAGCCGCTGATTCCCAGGGTTTGTGTTTCGCCCCTAATTCATTACCTAAATATCTCGCTGGCTGGTTGATTTCTGGTGTGATTAATTCTTTGACTGGAACTGCCACTTTCTACCTCTTCTGATTCTTAAATCGGCAATCTTTACGGATATGTTTTGATGATGTTCGGCTCAGAAATGACGCATATACCACCATTATACATGATGGGTGCAATTCTGACAGATTAAATTTATCCTGATTCACTACAGGACTTGGTGGCTTGATATTTGCGGAGATTTGGGGCTGATAATTAGTTGATAGATATGGTGATTTTGTCAATCAAAATAGGGTGGATATTGTCTATGTTTCCGGTATCGGGCTAGATTTTATGGGCAGATATGATATTATCGGTGGCACAAAGATTAAGTTTTTGTTAACTTATTGATAGGCACTGAACTTGTCATGAGATGATAAGAAGTGTATAAAACAACACAGATAAAAACTGTTTGATTGTCTCATAATATAGCAGCATCTTAATTTCTGCTATCACCAACCCCCAATAGCCAGACTGCGTGATTTAGATCACATATTTATGGAGATGCAGATCACCAGCCAGACTGTTTATTGGTTGGAGAATTAACATAAGTTGAGTTACTTGACTACTCATGTCAGCCACTAATGGAATTCGAAAACTGGTATCTAAAGCACTTTACTTTAGATGCCTGACCCCGGAAATTGAAAACGGGATTAACTATGAACTGACTCGACTGGGTTATATTTCCGATGTGGATTATGAAGCGTTAGAATTACTGATGGACGAAATGGATGCCGGACGTATTCGCTTAATACCTAGTCCCTAGGTTCGGAACTTAACACAGTTAATCAAGCTGGTTCCCCTTGAACCCGAAACTGTCCCATTGTGTAGGATTTAATTTAGAGTTGTTGTTACTGCCGATTTTCTTTTGGCAAGAATTTAACCGACAAGCCTGTAATTAAGGCGATAACTGGGTTTGCATCGCCGTTCATTTGCTGCTGTTCATGGGTAGGTTGTAAGATTTTTCTGGTATAATTCTCTGGCTTATATCTAATGAACCAACCCCAGTGAGTGATAATGCAGTTTGCTAAACGTTTAGAAAAAATCCCCCCCTACCTGTTTGCTGAAATTGACCGGAGACGTATAGAACTGGTGGCTCAAGGGGTAGATATAATAAATATTGGAGTGGGTGATCCTGACCAGCCTACCTTGGATCATATCAGGGTGGCTATGCACGAGGCGATCGAAGACCCCTCCAACCACAATTATCCACCCTATCGGGGTATGATAGAATACCGGGAGGCGGCGATCGCTTGGATGTCTCGTCGCTTTGGTGTCACTGGCTTAAACCCAGAAACCGAGATTATCTCCTCTGTGGGTTCTAAGGAAGCTATCCACAACACAGCCTTAGCCTTTGTGGAGGGGGGGGATATTGTCTTAATCCCCGATCCGGGTTATCCAGTGTATCGCACTTCCACCCTATTCGCTGGGGGAGAGCCTTACTACGTTCCCCTGAAGCCGGAAAATGGCTTTTTACCAGATTTACAGGCAATTCCAGAGGAGATAGCTAGGCGGGCTAAATTATTTTGGGTAAACTACCCCAATAATCCCACAGGTGCGATCGCCACCTTAGAAGATTTTAGCACCATGGTAGATTTTTGTCAAAAGTTCGACATTCTACTATGTCATGATCACGCCTATTCTGAGGTGTGTTATGAAGGTTATCGAGCGCCAAGTGTCTTAGAGGTTCCCGGTGCGAAAGATATTGCTATTGAGTTTCATAGCCTGTCTAAATCCTATAATATGACCGGGTGGCGCATTGGGTTTGTGGTAGGTAATGAAATCGGGATTAAGGGATTAAGCCAAGTTAAAACCAATGTAGATTCCGGTGTGTTTAAGGCTATTCAAAAAGCGGCGATCGCCGCCTATTTAACCCCAGAATCAGACCGTCAAAAGCTGAATGATATCTATCAACATCGCCGCGATTTAGTCATTTCAGGATTGCGTTCTCTGGGTTGGAAAATTGAACCACCCAAAGCCACATTATATATTTGGGTACCTGTTCCCAGCAATTACACTTCCACAGATTTTGCCAAATTACTCTTAGAGAAATGTGGGGTGATTGTCCCCCCTGGTAACGGTTATGGCGCGGCGGGAGAGGGTTTTATCCGAATTGCTTTAACCAATAAAGAAAGCCGCATTCAAGAAGCCATAGACAGAATGGGAAATGCGGGAATACGTTATCAGTAAAACTGCCGCCATTTTAGATTCCTCTAACCCCAACCATCTCTCCCTCTCCAGAAAGGGGGGTGATTCATCTTATCGTGGGAATTAACAGCAGAACCCCATCCCAGATATCGACTAGGAAAGATAGATTGGTGACTTGTGGAAATAGTAAATATATCCACTCCTGAGTCGTCCTAAATGTGGTGCTGGAATTAGTCTCAGAAACTGCGTAAATTACAGATACTTGCAGGAGGATGGAAGATGCCCGAATATATCAAGGATAACTAAAAAACTGATATATATGCCCGCACATTTTTCCATGTTATTATTATATGTCAATGTAGGGGAGTTTGTCAAGATAAAAGATGGAATTATCGGGGATAAATTTTGGTAGTATGAAGGCAAATTTAACAGTTGTATCATCAATTATTATTCTTGGTTGTTGCAGCTAATCCTGATATATTGAAACTGATTATGGTCAACCGTATAGACTTGTATAAGCCCATGTGTGCCGAGTACAAGGCTCGCCGAGCCTTGGCGGTAGACTCCCAGAGTGAAGTGTTACCCGCCTGGATAGAAGGGTTCCATTTAGGAGAAGGAGTATTTAGGCTCGAACATCGAGAAGTAGCTTTTCCGGGGATAGAAATAGCGCATTTCTTCACAGAAAATCTGTTTAGCGATCACCATGTAATTCCCGAAGGAGAAACCCATTTTTCCCTGGGCTTGTATCCCCATCATCCCCTATTGTCTTGGATGGGCTATACAGACCCCATTGGTAATGCGATCGCCGTTCATCGCAGCCAAATCGAATACACATCAAGTTTACCTCCGGGTTGGCATGGTGTATATATTTGTTTCAATGATGAACTCCTCGCCAACCTGGATTTACTACCAGAGAAATTTTGGGAAAATAGCCAGGACCCCAATCAAGCAGTTTTGACCGTCCACCCCATTAGGTTTGCCAACTTCACCAGATTTATGCAGCAGTGGTTTCCTAGGGCTGAATGTCTGTATCGTCGAGGTCTTTTGACTCCCCAGGAAGCCGCACTGTTGCGAGAAAAATTTTTGTGTCAGTTTCGGGAATTATTAGACTATACCTTTGAACAGCGTGGCGATCGCCAAATTTTCAAACCCTCTCGACGGTATTGGATCTTTGAAACAGTACAGGCGATCATCGACAATAATTTACGCCAAAACCTTACCAATGAGGAGTTATGTCAACAGCTTGGCATCTCCCTGAGATCCCTACAATACGCCTTCAAGGAAATTACCGGGGTAGGGGTACAGCAATATATTCGCGCCCGCAAACTAAACGCCGTCCGGGAAGAACTTTGCGGACGTAGTGCAAACCCCAGCACCATTTATGCGATCGCCACCGCCTACGGCTTCTCCCACATGGGCCGATTTTCCGAACAATTCCATCGTTATTTTGGAGAATACCCCTCAACCCTGAAAAAGTTGCACAAATCGGATATAAAAATGAGAAAAAGTATGATATCTTAGTTTCAGATGCGATATAAACATCGCCATATCGCCAATCGTTAGAGCTTTCAATAACATTGTTAGCTTGCTTCAGGGTCTAGTCAAAAGCACTCCTAAACTACCCCTAACACTAGGGATAGTTTGGGAAGGCTTAAAAAAGGCATCATCCCTGTGATGTTGTTCTGTTACGGGAGTCTCGGTTGCGGGGAAGTCAACTAAGACGGGCTTTTTGATTCAGAATCCCCAACATCCCTAATTCTGACCCTGATTTTGCCACACATCCCATCAATAGAGAATGTTCTAGGCGGGCGATCGTCTAATCTGCCTTCTTTTCTTTAACCCAGTTAACATCCGAGTTTTCCCAGATGGTCAAGTGCAACCGTAAAAAGGGCGTTTGATTTAAAAAAAGCTGAAACCCTTGCCAGTAAATAAATTAATCAGTTTTTTACTGCACAATGCAACATCTGCTTGATATGCGACCGAGTTGACCCGACGGAGAATATCGAGCAATGCTAATTACCGAAAATTTAGAAGCCATCATTGAGGAACAAACAGATGAAACCAGAAATTTTGTATTAAGGACGACTATTGTTCCCCAAATTGGGGTAGCAGTCTATGTTCGCAAGGGAGATATTTATCACGATTTAGATATTGTTAATGTTCGCTATAATCCCGAATCGAATCGTTTACATTTATTGGTTCGTAATAGTGGACAAGCCAGTGTGATTGTGCAACCAGAATGGGTAATTTCTCAAGGAAATCAGGAAATCCAGAGTGGTCGTGGTGTAGATACTACGGTGATTGCGGAAAAAGAACGTTTGGTTAATATCAATTCTAATCAACCCCTTGAACCGGGAGATTATAAACTTTATGGGAATTTGGCTTGGGGAGTAAACCGGAATAACAAAATCCCATTCAGCGTAACATTAGCCGTTCCTTAACATGGTGATGAATGGAGTATATTATCAGTAAAATACTGCCATAATTTGACGGCAATTAAGGCAGTTTTAACACTGAGTTATGCCAAATATTTATAAGTGTTTATTTTGGGGCAGTTGTTTACCCTGATGGCTGTTGAAAATTTGTGGATACAATCTGCTTGTCCCAGACATCACAGAGGAAATCACCCCAGAATCACCGGAATTCACGATTTTTATGATTGGCTTAAATGCTGGTAGGCGCAATTTTAAAACTGGGGTATTTGTGCGCGGGTCAGTAACGGATAATGAGGTGATAAATTTTGGGAATTGGCTAATTCCTTATGGTGAAGTTTTGCAGGTCATAAAGTTTACATCTACAGTTATATCAGATAATGAAGTCGAATTGCGATCGCCCTTTAAAATTGTCCGCCTTAACCTCGATGAAATTCGCAACGACCCCGAATTAGGGTTAGTCCTTTCCGTGCAAGATATTCAAGACTTATTTGATATCAAATCAGAATTTAGTTTTCGGGAATATGCAATTATTTTTGAGGTCCCCGAAGTCAGAAGGGGGAGAAGAAGCAGCCGGGAAAGACCGCCAGTAATTTTAGAAGGATTGCCAGAAATTTCCCCCCCCAACTTTAACACTGGTATAATATAACAGCGGGTTAATCTTACCAAAAACCAAGGTGTTGACCTGAACAACACAGGTCGCCTATCCGCCGTCGGAACAGTTTTAGATAGTAGTTGGTTTCTCACGCTTAATCATGGAGACATAACCGACAGCGAAACCTGGCGATTATCCGAATTTCAAATCATCCGCCAAACTGAATATAGCGATTATTTTTTAGGTTCTCAACGGAGATTTTGGCGAGACCAAAGGACTACAGGTGACTTTTGGGGATTTACCACCATTCAAAGGCGGGGATATTCCCCTAGTTCATTATTGGGTAGTGGTGCCGCCAACCCTAGTCAACGTTTGCAACCCGAACAAGTTACCGCCACAGTAACAGGTAATGCTGAACCAGGAACTTTAGCACAACTGGTTTCGAGTCGTTATCGTGGGGAGGTCATAGCAGAACAGTTTGTCGATAATTCTGGCTTTTACCGTTTTAATAATGTTCCTGTAGGTAGACAGGTTGGCAGAAATTACTATGTTTTACTTTACCCTGGCGGCTCTCTCATTAGTGAACCCAAAATAGAAGAAGCTAGGTTTACCATTCTACCAGAACAATTACCTCAAGGCGCGTCAGCATTGGTAATTTCTGGAGGGTTACAGCGTCGTTTTAATCGAGGTGATGACTTCTGGGGAGAATTTACCGAATTTAATGCCGGAGTTTCTCAACGTTGGGGAATAACCGAAGATTTAACCGTGGGTTTAGGTGGGATTTATGATTCATCTACCCGTGGTTTGGCGGAAGTTTTTGATCAACCGAAAGGAACACCTTTGCGGGTTGGGGTTTCTGGCTTTCTGGGGGATGATGTTAATATTACTACTGATATAGTTTGGGACTCTCGACAATTTTATGCAACTTTTAATAGTGATTTTGAGAGAACTTGGTATAGTCTCAACTGGAGACTTTTGCGGGGATTGACATTATTGGGGAGTGGGGATTTAGATAGGTCTTCGAGTTTGGGTCTGCAATATTTTTGGGGTAGGCGCAATTTTTCTACTAATATCCGTGTCAGTGTTGATACAGATGAAACTCTAAATTGGCATCTTAACCAACGTTTCGGCAACTTTTACCTAATACTATTACTATTGATGAAAATTCGGAGACGTTGGAGGAGTTAAATATACAACTACTAGATTAATCTGGTGGTGGAGGTCTTCGGTTCCTTCAAGGAAAGCCATATATATGCCGCCACATTCTCCCATGATATAAGTATAAGTCAATTCCTAGGATTTGTCAAGAGAAAAGGGAATCTTTATCTAACTTCCCGAAAAACCTGGGAATGATTGAGCCAAATTTGGGAAATAAACTCTCGAAAAAGTTGATGGTTTCTGGGTAACATTTCCGGCTTTTGTTCTGGGGGATTTAATGCGACTAAAAAAGGTATTACTTCTGTATCCAAAGCTACCCTAAATAACTCCAAGGGCCAAATCAAATCAGCACTGTCTCGCAAATGATAGCAAATGGGCTGATTTTCTGTGGTAAATTCGACGAGGATTAAGGGACGCACCCAACAGACTCGGCGCACCATAACCACTTGAATCACTTCGGCATAAACAGAGGTATTTTGAGCATCAATAGCTACAATTTGACCGGAGTTAAATTGAGGTAAATTATTCATATATACTAGAAACTATCAATATCGATTAAACCCTGATTTAAGTCTGACATCAACCTGATAGATTCTTTTTTGGCTGAACCGGTGGCATATTCTTTGACTTCTAGGGGTTTCCCAATTGTGACGTTAACCTCAGACCGCCAATGGGGAATATTGGGACTGTAATGGATAGATATAGGCACAATCTTAACTCCTAAATTAGGATAGTGTGATTCAGCCTGAATTGCCAAACGACCTAATCCGGCTTTGAGGGGGTGAATTTGATTATCCCTAAAAATGCCAGCTTCTGGAAAAATGACTAACATTTCTCCCTGACGTAGTAAATCAACGCCATATCGAAGACTGGCGATCGCCGGATGTTTTTGATTAACCGCAAACCCTCCAATTTGGCGAATAAACCACCCTTGCAGTCCTTTCATTTCATCAGCAGTTACCATAAACCGGCAATCTCGTCCGGTGACATAAGGACCTGCTGCAAATGGTACAATAAAAGCATCCCAACGGGATCTATGGGTGGGTGCTAAAATTAGGGGACTGTCTTTGGGTAAATTCTCCTGTCCGGTGACGGTAATTTTTTTAAAATAGAAGGGAAGAACCCCATAGCGTCCCAGGGGATAAACGATAGAAGTTAACCAATGTGCGACATCAGAGGATTTAGTCTGGGTAGATGGAGGTGAATTAGACAAGGGTTTAATCGATTCAACTGTTACCATGATCATGATTTGTGATTTCTAAACTCTATAAGTCTAAGGTAAATCCTCTAACCCCCTGCTGTCATGGGAGAGGATGACAGTTATTAGATTGTCTCAATGGTTACATATTAGCGCGATGTTGAGCAAACCAGGATTGCAGTTGTTGGCGACAGGATGATTCGAGAATACCCCCAAGGACAGGGAGACGATGATAGGAGGCGGGACTGTCTGGAAGATTGCAAACGGTGCGAATGCTGCCAGTTTTGGGGTCATCGACACCATAGACCAATAAACCTATCCTAGCTTGGAGAATGGCTCCTGCACACATGGGACAGGGTTCTAGGGTGACATATAGGGTGCAGGTGTTTAAATGCCAATCTCCTAATACCTGACTGGCTTGGCGCAATGCTATAATTTCAGCATGGGCGGTGGGGTCCGGATCGCGTTCTCGGCGATTTTCTCCCTGGGCAATGAGTTTTCCCTGTTGATTGACAATGAGGGCACCAACGGGGACTTCTCCGGCTTCTCCGGCTGCTGCGCCTAGTTTTAAGGCCTGTTGCATCCAATGACTATGGGTGGTGTAGGTTGGCTGCATGGGAAACTCTGGCTAAGGTAGCCTAAAATGTTGATCAGTAGTTAACATGGCTTCTCCCAAATTGCGATAAAACCACAGGTGAACGGGTCCTGGCTGAAGGTCTATGGCTTTTTGATAATGGGCGATCGCTAATTGGGTTTGACCCTGGCTATGCAAAAGCTGTCCCAACTCCTGATGTAGATCAGGGTTGTTGGGACTGGCTTGGAGTAAATGCCGATAATGAGAAATCGGATCGGTTTTAGAGGCTACCTTTTTTTTTTGCGATCGCCTGCCTGAGAGCATCATAACCCTCTTCAAATTCTGGGTCAATGGTGATGGACTGTTTAAAATGAGCGATCGCTTCGTCTAACCGTCCTTCCTCAACCAAGGCTTCTCCCAGGTGATATTGCACATGGGGAGAGTAGGGATTAAGTTCGGCCGCCTTCTGATAAGCTAGAATTGCCTCATCCCAGCGTTGACCACGAGCGAGGGTATAACCTAGTTGATGATGGGCTACGGCTGACTGAGGATTGAGAATACAGGCTTGGTGAAATCCTATGATCGCATCTTCAATTTTTCCCTTGCTTCTGAGAAACTGTGCGAATTTTTCGTAGGATTCGCTAGAATTAGGATGAAACTCATGGCTGTCGCTATAGGCGGCGATTTCCTCGTCTAGGTGGCGCTGTTTGTCCTGGACTTCCTGTAGATGGGTTTGAATTTCAGCCTGGTTGGGGGGATTAAGATATAAGGCTTTTTGATAGGTGGCGATCGCCTCGGACCAATGGTAAAGTTTAGTCAAGGCCTGACCTAAATCAAACAGGACTGGGGTGGAAGTGGGATGCAATTCTGAAGCCCGTTTATAGGCGGCGAGTGCTTCTAAGAGGCGATCGCATTTAGCTAAAGCCTGCCCCAATTGATGGTAGAATGAAGCGGAGTTAGGATCGACTTGGGTGGCTTTTTGGAATATGTCAACGGCGGCTTCCCATTGATTTAATTGGGTTAAAACCTGTCCTAGGGGTTGCAGAATTTCTACCAAATTCGGGTCTAACTCTAAGGCTTTCTGATAACTCTCCGCCGCCTCTGATAGCTTTCCACTATTGGCTAAAGCGGTCCCCTGGTATTTATGACTGGTGGCTGAGTTAGGATCAACAATACAACAGCGACGGTAGAGGGTGGCTAATTCCTCCCAGCGTCCTTGGGACTCTAGGACTGTTTGCAATTTGGGCAGGGCTTCTGATAGGCTAGGATTAAGTTCGTAGGAGCGACGATAGGAGGCGATCGCCTCTTCGGTTTCTCCTAAAGCCTCCAAAGTTTGACCTAAACTCAGATAACAGTCGGACCAATAAGGGTTTAATTCTAACCCCTGACGATAGGCTGTAACTGCTTCCGAATATTGCTGTTGTTGCTGGTAGGCTTTACCCAAGCTGTGGTATAATTCGGCATCGTCGGCTTTTAACTCAATGGCTTTTTGTAATAGGGAAACCGCCTCCTCTAGGCGGCCTTCTTTAATCAGCACTAGGGCTAAATTGTGGTAAAATTCGGAGAAATCTGGGTCAAGTTCAATAGCCTTGCGGAAACAACTAACGGCTTCTGGTAAGTTACCCTGTTGATTTAGGAGGGTTCCCAGATTATCATAAGACCAGGCAGAATTAGGGTTAAGTTCGGTAGCTTGACGATAGGCTGCAATAGCTTCGTCTATTTTTCCCTGTTGGCTGAGGGCTTCCCCCAAGTTATGATAATACCAAGCCGATTGGGGACTTTCTGCGATCGCCTGATTATAGGATGCGATCGCCTCGTCTAGCTGACCTTTTCTTAGGAGTTGATTGGCTGTGTCGAAGGAAGTGACGCTCATGTTCGGTTTCTTTACTATATTTTGATATGGAAGAACAGATGATTGATATTTGTTGGTTATGACCCGCCCTAGAGACTGACCCAGAGTTTAATTAGATGTTCCCATCCCCCTACTGAATCGAGCCATCCCTCCCAATTGTACATAATTTATGGAATTTGACCGCCAAAAATTAGAGCAAATCGACTCTGAGTTAGAGCGATCGCAGTCCTGGCTAGAACAAATCTCTGAGCAGATGGAAAAGTTACCAGCCCAGGGTAGTCCATCGCCCGCAATTATACCACCTAGCTCACCACAGCGAAAATCTATTTTATTTTATCGAGATTATGGGGGACTAACCGGAGGTCATTTAAAGGTCTGGGATTATTTTAATCATATTCTCCACTCCCAGGACTACCTACCCCAGATTTATTTTTCTCCCGAAAGTGCGATCGATGCTAATAACCCCTGGTTCAATATTGACAAGGAACTAATTTTATCTAAACCGCTATCAGATCCCCAAATTATCTTTATGGACGGTATGGACTGGGAATTTTTACCAGCCACCCAGCGCCACAACTCCCCCATACCAATTATTAATCTAATTCAGCACATCCGGCACGTCTACCCAGATAATCCCCGCTATCAGTTTCTCAACCATAAAGCGATCCGCATTTGTGTCAGCCCAGAAGTAGGAACCTATCTGGCAGAATCACGTCAGGTCAATGGACCCGTGTTTATTATCCCCAATGGCTTAGATACCAGTAGTTTCCCCGAACCCCGACCCGACCCCCAACGGGATATCGAAATCCTGATTTCGGCCCTGAAACAACCGGAACTAGGCGAACAGTTACAACAAAGGTTAGCAGGAATGGGCTATGGGGTGCAACTACTGACATCCCTAATTCCCAGAAGGGATTATCTACAGTACCTCAACCGTGCTAAAATGACGATACTCCTGCCTAACCGCGAAGAGGGAGAGGGATTTTACCTTCCCGCCCTGGAAGCTATGGCCATGGGGACACTAACTATCTGTCCAGATTGTATTGGGAATCGGTGTTTCTGTTTTCCTGGTTACAATTGTCTGCGACCCAAGTATACTGTGGAAGGGCTGTTAGAAGCCATCAAAGAGGCGATCGTCTTTTCTGAGGTGCGGAAGTCTCTGGTGAAAAAAGCAGCCTTTCAAACGGTCGCTGAACATGGTTTAATCAAAGAACGGACAGCATTTATGGAAATCCTGAACCATCTCGATGATTTATGGTAAACTCCCACGGACTGGCGGGCTAGGCTGTCCGGGTTGGTAGCTAGTCAGTTATGAACCTTAATAAACGCTATATTTGCCATTCATTTAGAATATAAAGATAAATCTCTACTTATACCATGCAGCCATCTCCAAAACCATCTGCTTCACCCTTGAAACCAAACCAGCCAAAACCTAATCAGACTAATTCACCTCCTAAAAATCCTAGGGAACACCATCGCTTTTTGTATTATAAAAGTGTACTGACTAATCTTATAGATGTCAAAACTACTACAGGGCTAGAAATAGGAGCCTTTGATCGGCCATTTTTCACACCAGGTCATGGAGACATCAGCTATGCGGACTATAGGACAACACAAGAGTTAAAGAAACTAGCAAGGGATACTCCTGGTCATAGCGCCAATTTTGTGGTTGATGTAACATACAATTTGTCAGAAATAGATCTGAGTGATATTCCCAAGAAACATGATTATATAATTGGTTCTCATGTTCTGGAACATACACCCAACATGATTGGTTTTTTGAATCAGATTTCTGATTTATTAAAGGATACTGGTTTAGCTTTTTTCGTCATCCCTGATAAGCGTTATACCTTCGATGTACTGAAGCCCCTAACCAGCCTGGGGGAGATATTAGAAAACAACTTTAACAACTTAGAAAGACCGTCTTTTCGTCATGTATTTAATTCTAACTATTACAATAGACCCTTAAATCTTGGTGATGTGTGGGCTGGCAAAACTAACAGCCAGTCACTGTCTCGCGTCCCCAGAGATGTCAGACAACTAATCTCGACGGCGGAAAAATCTAAAGAGTCATATATTGATACTCATTGCAATATTTTCACGGATGTACATTTCTATGATGTGATATCTGAGTTAATTAAATATAATCTGGTGAATTTTGCCAAAGCAGAAGTTTATCAAACTAAACAAGGATATCTAGACTTTTTGTGTATTCTCTGGAAAGGAGAAAGCCGGACCCCCGATATTTACAGTTTGTTTCCCGACTTAAAAAGTAGACTGATCAATTCTAATCTTCCTTCCTCAACTCCCACTTCCGTAACTATATCTGAAACTGTAGATGTGAGTAATTTACCTAAGTTAGAATCTCTGCGAAGTAGTCTGACAGATTATCAACAAAAACTCAAGAAAATAGTAGATGATTTTAAGTGAAGTTGAATGTTGAATATTGGTGAGTAGTATAGTGAGACTTAATAATGGGTCAACCCAGAGGTGGGAACCTATCTGACAGAATCACGTCAGGTCAATGGGCTCGTGTTAATGCTCCCAAGTTACCACCAAGGTTAACAGCAATGGGCTATGGGGTGCAACTGCTGACATCCCTAATTCCCAGAAGGGATTATCTACAGTACCTCAACCGTGCTAAAATGACGATACTCCTGCCTAACCGCGAAGAGGGAGAGGGATTTTACCTTCCCGCCCCCGAAGCTATGGCCATGGGGACACTAACTATCTGTCCAGATTGTATTGGGAATCGGTGTTTCTGTTTTCCAGGTTACAATTGTCTGCGACCCAAGTATACTGTGGAAGGGCTGTTAGAAGCCATCAAAGAGGCGATCGCCTTTTCTGAGGTGCGGAAGTCTCTGGTGAAAAAAGCAGCCTTTCAAACGGTCGCTGAACATGGTTTAATCAAAGAACGGACAGCATTTATGGAAATCCTGAACCATCTCGATGATTTATGGTAGACTCCTACCGACTTGCGGGCTAGACTGTCAGGATTGGTAGGTAGTCAGTTATGAACCTTAATAAACGCTATATTTGCCATTCATTTAGAATATAAAGATAAATCCCCACTTATACCATGCCAGATAAAAAAAGCGAATCCCAGGTTTTAATTATTACAGGAATGCACCGTTCAGGTACATCCTTGACCGCATCATTATTGCAAAGTGCTGGGTTGCACATTGGTCGTCGGCTAATGCAGGGAACCGAGTTTAACCCCAAAGGCTACTTTGAGAATATTGATTTTTGTGAATTTCACCTAGATTTATTGCGATCGCAGGGTGTTAATGTAGATGGTTGGACATTACAAGATAACCTAGATGTTCCCGAAGAGTTTATCGACCGAGCTAATGCCATTGTCGACAAAAATTCTCTGAGTCATATTTGGGGATGGAAAGAACCTCGGACGACGCTATTTTTAGATTTTTGGGCGGAGTTATTACCTGATGCTAGGTTTCTGTTGATTTACCGTTCTCCCTGGGATGTGATAGATTCTCTGTACCGCCGAGGAGATGAAATTTTTAGAAATCAACCAGAATTAGCAGTTAAATATTGGGTATTTTATAATCAGAATGTATTAGACTTTTATAATAAATATGGTGATAAGTGTTTGTTGGCAAATATTGAAACGATTGTTAAATATCAAGATAAATATGTAGCAGAAATCAATCATAAATTTGGGATAAATTTAACTAATCCTTCTCCGGCTGTTTATGATGCCTCCCTACTGCAAACGAATAGTTCAGAAGATGGTCAACGTCCCAGCTTAATCGATTATTATTTTCCTGAAGCCATAGAAATGTATCAGGAACTAGAGAGTCGGGGATGGCATCCTAATCAAACTCCAGATTTATCATGGAGTAATCAGATTAAGTCTTCTCCCTATATGGCTTGGGCCTTCAGAGATTGGGCGAATTATCGACTGTCCGCAGCCGAAAATAAGTCTCTCCGGGTTGAGTTAGAAGGGACTCAAGCTAAACTGGAAGAAACTCTGTCTCAGTTAAACCCAACTCGCGATGAATTGGAAGAAACTAGGTCTCAGCTACAGCAAACAGAGTCGATTGTAGAACAGTTAAGGTCTCAGTTGGAACAAACGGAAGGGATTTTAGAAAAAACTCACACCCAACTGCAAAAAACTGAGTCGATTTTACAGGAGTCTCACAGTCAACTGACTCAAAAAAATACAGAATTAAATGAAGTGCGATCGCAGTTAGAATCGCAGTTTAGCCAAGTTCAGGAAGAACTCGAGCAAGCCAAATCACAGTTAAGTCAAACTCAATGGGATGTGATGAAATATCAATCCCAGTTACACCATACGCAGGAAGAACTAGAACAGGCCGAGCAACAAAACCGAGAAATTTTAGCTAACCAAAATCAACTACAGTCTCAATTGAATGAGTCTGAGTCTCGGCTGATGAAAACTGAGATGATGTTGAGTCAATCAAGGCTAAAACTGGAACAAGGGAACAAAACCCGGGTCCGAACTATTGCTCAACTTCATGATACCCAAGGTAAACTAGAATATGCGGAGTTTCAACAACATAAGTATCTAGCAGAATTAGAACGACTTGAGCCACAACTGGAGAAAACTGAGATCCAATTGAGTCAGTCTCTGGTTAAACTTAACCAGGTTGAGAAACATCATCAGCGAACTCTGGTACAATTACATCAAACTCAAGGGAACTTGGAGATATGTCAATTGTATTTAGCTGAAAGTCAGCAACAACAAACCCAGTATAAGAATCAACTGGAAGAGTGGGAACGACTTTGGGAAGAATCAATGGAACAGGAAGATGAGATGGAAAAAGCGATCGCTCAGTATCAGGCTAAATTGCAGGCTACTGAACAGGAGTTAGAATCATCTCAACATCAACTACAGCAAACCCAAGAGGAGAAAACCCAATGGGAACAGGAAATTGAGGAGTACGAAAAACTTTTGGCGGCGGCGAGTACACAGGAAGATGAGATGGAAAAAGCGATCGCTCAGTATCAGGCTAAATTGCAGGCTACTGAACAGGAGTTAGAATCATCTAAACATCAACTACAGCAAACCCAAGAGGAGAAAACCCAATGGGAACAGGAAATTGAGGAGTACGAAAAACTTGTGGCGGCGGCGAGTACACAGGAAAATGAGATGGAAAAAGCGATCGCTCAGTATCAGGCTAAATTGCAGGCTACTGAACAGGAGTTAGAATCATCTAAACATCAACTACAGCAAACCCAAGAGGAGTTACAACGGTCGCAAGACCAACAGTTAAAAATAGAGGAAGAACTGGTTAGGTTGCGTTTAGAGCGTTCTTTCAACCCGACTGGAGAGACAAACAAACAAGTGGATTACAAATTTTTAGTATGGAAGGCATGGTCTTCATATACAATGGGGAACTATGATGAAATGATTGTAAGTTTGAGACAATCTTGGAAATTCCGAAACGACTCTCCCTCAGAGACGATTTTAGATTGGCTAAGAAGTTTTGAGCAATTCTCATCTGAGAAAAACATCCCGTTTAATTCTGAGTCGCTAACCAAGTTACCGGAGTGGCAAAAACTGATGAAATTGGTCATGGCTAATAAACCCGTTCTAGTCAGCAACCTTTCAAATCCCAAACCCGTCACTTAGAGCAAATTAGGAAAGTTATGTTTTTTTAGCATATGTTATTCCTATAACTAAAATTTCTAAAATATGCAAGCATCAACTTGTTTTTTTAAGTCTACCAACAAGAGCATCAAGTAGGCTAATATTAGCAAGATGTTGTCTTTAAATTTAGCTTGAATAAGGAAAAAAAATTGAGGTCAGTTAATCAATGAGAAGTTCTGTGAACTGGAATAATTTAGAAAGTAAAAGAATTGTCAGAGGCTGGATATTACCTGAAAAAGGAGGTTGTGATCCCTCTGATGTCGTTGTATTAATTAATGATCACAAATTGACTTCTGATCAGATTAAGCCTAAAAATTTCCAGAAGAATAGTGATACTTTCCAGGTTAATTTTTGCTTTGATTTATCTCCGTATAATTTAAAAAATGGAGATCAAATAAAGTTGGCTTGGAAAGATACGGGAGAAATACTAGGAACCAGTAAATTTGTGGCTGCAAGTTCCCAATCATCTGATGATCATATATATTTGTTTATTCATATTCCCAAAACGGCTGGCACATCTTTTAGAATCGGATTAGAACAACAATTTAATCCTTCTCAAGTTATCTATGATTATGGCATTAAATCTCCAGTCACAAGTCCAATCATTAAATCTTCAATTTACGGGGAATCTGCCAGTCCCTTACAGCTTAAAGACTATGTTGATGAGAAAAAAATCAAAGTCATAGGAGGACATATAGGAGATGCTAATCAACGTGGCATAAAGCATTATTGCTCTATTTTCGGTAGTCGTCTCAAATTAGTTACATTTCTTAGAGAACCTATTCGGCGGTGTTTATCTAATTATTTTCATATGTATGATCATTATGGTTATTCAGGTACTGTTGAGACATTTGTAAAACAACGACCTAATTTACAATCGAGAGTATTAAAAGACATAGATATGGAAAACTTATATTTTTTGGGAATCACAGAGAAATATAATGAGTCCGTTGAATTTTTTAATCGTATTTCTCAAACTTCCGTACCATCACTCACTCTCAACAAAAACCCTAAAATTGAAAACTTTATACAAAACTTACCTCAATCAACATTAGATTTGGTCGTTGAAAATAATGCTCTCGATCTAGAGTTATACAAAGCTGGTGTTCAACTTTTTGAGAGAAGATTCTCAGAAAGTAGGGAATCCAACAAAACAGTGACTTCTGTCAATTTTCACAAAAAGCTATCTCCCCATGAAGTAGGTGAAATATTGTTTAATCATCAGCCAAAACCTCTATACAATGAATCGCTAAATTTAACTTTAATTTTCTGCGCTAAAAGTGCTTGTAGCTTTGGTCTCAAGTGGTTTTTTTATCATGCAGGACTTTATCAAGAGGTGGAATCTTATCATCCTCAGCCCCATATGTATAAAGCCAAGGTTTTTATGGCAAATCCTAAATACAGAAAACAGCTCAGAGCCACCAATAAAATTATCCATTCAAATATAGTATGTTTAGTTAGAGATCCTTTTTCTCGTGCTGTTAGTAGCTACCTTCACGCTATAAAAACCGGATATGATAATCCCGACATATCAAAATTTTTAGGAAGAAAGATCAGCCGTAAAAATAGTTTTTGTTTTGATGAGTTTGTGCAGTATTTAAAATCACTAGATATTAGAAATTGTAATATTCACCATAAGCTGCAAGCTCATCCTTTAATTGAGATGGATATCATCAAACCCCATCTTCTCAAAGTTGAGAACTTATTTAATGATTTTGCAGACATCGAAAAAACTTTAGGTCTTAGTCCGGCTCCACTTGAACAAATTAGCAAATCTCTAGATTTTCATAAAAGACCAAGAAATCACGGCTTTCAACAGCAGTGCCATAAAACCAAGTTCAGGTGGACTAAACAACAATTATTTCCACATTACAAATATTTCTACTCTGAGGAGTTAGTTCGGGATATTGCTAATATTTACCGCGCTGATTTTGAGATATTTGGGTACAAGCCAGAATTAGATTTAGAGTTGACTTCTCAGGCTCCGTCTCAACCTTCACTTACTCAAATAGAAAAAGATATGCTCAAGTGGAGAGATGACTTAAATAAAATCAGAGGTTAATAAAGTTTCAATCCAAACGGAGATTTTTATCATTTTATAGAGTTTCTAAATAAATTGAGGTAAGCCGATAAATGAAAAGTTCTGTGAACTGGAATAATTTAGAAAGTAAGGGAATTGTTAGAGGCTGGATATTACCTGACGCAGGAGGTTGTAAACCATCTGATATTGTTGTATTAATAAATGGTCAAAAGTTCACTTCTGAGGAGATTAAACCTAAACGTTTCCAGAGGAATAGTGATAATCTACGGGTGAATTTTTGTTTTGATTTATCTCCCTATAATTTCCCAGATAGCTCTCAAATACAGTTAGCCTTGAAAGATACAGGAGAAATACTGGGAACCAGTGACTTAGAAAGTAGGGAATCCAACAAAACAGTGGCTTATCTGAATTTTTACAAAAAGCTATCTTCCGATGAAGTTGGTGAAATACTGTTCAATCATGAGCCAACACCTTTATACAATGAATCCCTGAATTTAACTTTAATTTTCTCTGCTAGAAGTGCTTGTAGTTTTGCTGTGAAGTGGTTTTTTTATCACGCCGGTCTTTACCAAGATGTAGAATCCTACCATCATTTTCCTCATAAGTATAGAGTCCAAGTTTTTAACAAAAATCCTGAATACGAAAAAAAACTCAGAGAAGCAGACTGCATATTAAACTCAAATATAGTATGTTTGGTTAGAGATCCTTTCTCTCGTGCAGTTAGTAGCTATATCTTTGCTATTCAAGCGAAATATGTTCGTCAAAATGTTTCAAAGTTCTTAGGTATAAATGTTAACAAAAAAAGAAGTTTTTCTTTTTATGAATTTGTACAGTACCTCAAGTCCCGGAATATTAGAAATTGTGATATTCACCATCGACTTCAAGCTCATCCTTTAATTGAGATGGGTATAATTAAACCCTATATTCTCAAAGTTGAGAACTTATTTAATGATTTCCAAGAAGTAGAGAAAAAGCTAGGCTTGAATCCTTCTCCACTTAGCACAATTGGCAAATCCTTAGAGTTTCATCGCACTCCGAAGGATTCTACCTTTAAAAAGGAATGTTACCATATTCAGTTTCCTGCATCCAGAAAGCAATTATTTCCACATTACAAATATTTCTACTCTGAGGAGTTAGTTCGGGATATTGCTAATATTTACCGCGCTGATTTTGAGATATTTGGGTACAAGTCAGAATTAGATTTAGAGTTGACTTCTCAGGCTCCGTCTCAACCTTCACTTACTCAAATAGAAAAAGATATGCTCAAGTGGAGAGATGACTTAAATAAAATCAGAGGTTAATAAAGTTTCAATCCAAACGGAGATTTTTATCATTTTATAGAGTTTCTAAATAAATTGAGGTAAGCCGATAAATGAAAAGTTCTGTGAACTGGAATAATTTAGAAAGTAAGGGAATTGTTAGAGGCTGGATATTACCTGACGCAGGAGGTTGTAAACCATCTGATATTGTTGTATTAATAAATGGTCAAAAGTTCACTTCTGAGGAGATTAAACCTAAACGTTTCCAGAGGAATAGTGATAATCTACGGGTGAATTTTTGTTTTGATTTATCTCCCTATAATTTCCCAGATAGCTCTCAAATACAGTTAGCCTTGAAAGATACAGGAGAAATACTGGGAACCAGTGACTTAGAAAGTAGGGAATCCAACAAAACAGTGGCTTATCTGAATTTTTACAAAAAGCTATCTTCCGATGAAGTTGGTGAAATACTGTTCAATCATGAGCCAACACCTTTATACAATGAATCCCTGAATTTAACTTTAATTTTCTCTGCTAGAAGTGCTTGTAGTTTTGCTGTAAAGTGGTTTTTTTATCATGCCGGACTTTATCAAGAGGTGGAATCCTACCATCGTTTTCCTCATAGGTATAGATCAGAAGTTTTTAACAAAAATCCTGAATACAGAAAACATATCAGAGAAGTAGACGGCATATTAAACTCAAATATAGTATGTTTATCCAGAAACCCTTTTTCTCGTGCAGTTAGTAGCTATATCTATGCTCTTCAAGCGAAATATGATAATCAAAAGATTTCAAAATTCTTAGGTATAAATATTAACAAAAGGCAAACTCTTTCCTTTTATGAATTTGTACAGTACCTCAAGTCCCTGGATATTAGAAATTGTAATATTCACCATCAGCTACAAACTCATCCTTTAATTGAGATGGGTATCATCAAACCCTATATTATCAAAGTTGAGAACTTATTTAATGATTTCCAAGAAGTAGAGAAAAAGTTAGGTTTGAATCCTTCTCCACTTAGCCAAATTAGCAAATCCTTAGAGTTTCATCGCACTCCGAAGGATTCGGCATTTAAAAAGGAATGTTACCATATTCAGTTTTCTGGGGCGAGAAAGCAATTATTTCCACATTACAAATATTTCTACTCTGAGGAGTTAGTTCGGGATATTGCTAATATTTACCGCGCTGATTTTGAGATATTTGGGTACAAGCCAGAATTAGATTTAGAGTTTACTTCTCAGGCTCCGTCTCAACCTTCACTTGCTCAAATAGAAAAAGATATGCTCAAGTGGAGAGATGACTTAAATAAAATCAGAGGTTAATAAAGTTTCCCGACAAATGGAGATGGTTAGAATTTATAGAGTCCCTCCCCAAATTAAAGCAATAGGGCGTATTATATACGCCCCTAAAGTTCTATAATGCTAACAGGTTATCTCTGTTAATGGTTAATCAAATGTTGTTATTATGAATCGGCCTCTTCTTTATCCTTAGAGGGTTTAATAACCCGGAAGTTAACCACTGTACGCGCTGGGACTTCAGTGGTTTCACCAGTTTCTGGGTTGGTTTTGGTTCTTGCTGGTTGCTCTTTGGGGGTAAATTTCCCTAAACCTCTGACCACCACTGGCTGACCACTCTCAATTTCCTGAGAGATAGCGCTAAAAGCCAAGTCCAAAATAGCTCTAACTCTTTTCTTGGGAAGTTTGGCTTTTTCGGCGACGCGCTGGACGAGTTCGTTTGTTTTCATACCCAAAAACTCCTATGATTAGGTGGGAACAGCCAGATTATTGTTCTAACTGACTTTACTATAACAACTTTTTGTCTATGTGTCAAGTCTATAGACACAATCTAACAACAAAATCTTTGATTAACTACCACTTTGTTTGGAGTTCTAGGCGCAAACGTAAGGTACTCAAGGGGATGGTAGCGATTAGACTTAGGGAGTTAATCGAAGAAGTATGTCCAGATTTGGAGGTCGAAATCCTGACTCTGGATATACACCCTAACTATGTCCACGCATTTTTAGATTGTCCGCCGAAGATCGCCCCGCATCAGATTATCCATCGAATCAAAGCCTATACAGCCCGTCACCTCCGTAAAGAGTTTGAGCATTTGCTGGTGCTACCATCAATATGGACTCGTTCTTACCTAGTTTCGACATCGGAGACCATCTCTCAGGAGATTATTGAGGATTATGTGAAAAACCAAGGGAAAAGAGGATGAAATACGACCCAACAGACGAGTCGATAACTGTCAATGTGTCTGCTGTTGAAGCTAATAGACTATCTGAGTTAACGCATTTATACTGTGATATGATACTCTAAGACAAATATCAATAGATTGGTGAGATAATGCATTACAGTGAATCAAATATGGTCAATTAGCTGGGAAAAACTTAGAGATTAAAATTATGACTGAATTCTCTGAAAAATTACCAAATAATACATTTTTATTTATTCATATCCCTAAAACGGCTGGGACTTCTTTTCGGTCTCAAATCGAAAAAAAACTCAAGTGCATTTTTGAGTATGGGGCTGACCCAAAAACTTCGCCATTGGTACATGAGACGATAGATAAAGGTGACTTAACATCTTTTGTGAAATCATTTAAATCGGAGGGCTTTGAAGCTATATATGGTCATTTTGAGGTGGCTAAGTATCAGCCAATTGTAGACCCCGGGACAAAATTTGCTACTTTCTTGCGACACCCAATTCAGCGATCTATATCTAACTACGAGCATTTTCGTAGACATTATGGGTATGATAAATCTGTGGAGGAATTTTTCAGCAATCCCCATTTTTCTAATCAACAATCTAAAGCCCTTGAGGGGATAGAGCTTGACCAGTTATTTTTTGTGGGAATTACTGAGCGTTATAGTGACTCTATTAAACTGTTTAATAAACTGACAAACCTTGATATTAAGGATGTCCAAATAAATTATAACCCCCAAAAAAAAGTTGATGAGCAGTACGAGTTAGATTCTGAATCCTTGAAACTGATAGAAAGCAAGAATGAGAAGGACTTAGACTTATACTGTAAAGCTCAGTCAATTTTTGAGAGACGACTGGAAGAGATTATGTAAGTATTCCAGTCTAATAATTTAGGAACCTGTGGGGAAGAAGGTTGGGTTCCTTCTTCCATCTTAGATGCGGCAAGGGGACTCCCGTTATACTCGTGCATAGTTAGCGGGAGGGGAATTGCTGCCAATATTGAAATTGAGCGATCGCCAATCCTTGTTTTCAGGATGTTATAGCACTACGCATATACAAACTGGCTGAAGTTGGCTAGACACGCATTTGTAGGTGTTTTGACCGAGATATCGCTTACCCTCAAAAAGCCGTTATTGAGGGAGACTGGTCAAGGTAGGACTCTTACAAGCCGACGCTATACCGCCTAAAAGCGGTTAGCGTCGGGTCGTTGACAGGTCCCTATCTAATCGTCTGAGCTACCATGTCGCAGGTGTAATGTTGACAAAGGAATCTCATTCCCGTCTTCCATGGTAGCTAGAATCAAAATTTCTACTTCACTGGGTGTTTCACTGACATCAATGGTTTTGACGAAGCCACTATCAATAGCATGGGGGACATCTGGAAATACTTTAGCGACATCACCACGCTCCTGGTTCATTTTGGATTCGCCAATGACACGATCGCCACAGATAAACTTGATTAGTTTAGCCGGAGAGTGCTTACCAATCACCCATCCCTGAATCAGCATATTTTCCTCATTAAAAGGCTGGTGTAGCTTGGGTGAGTCGATCGCACATCCTAAAAACGCCTCCCTATCCTCAGACATTGATATCGCTACCACCTGATTTTCATCATTACTCAGACGAATACCATAGTCCTGTCGTATGCGACTCAGGTTAGGGTTATAGCAGGGGTCATTTTTGAGTAAATCTCTCCACCGCTGCTTCATGATTTTAGATTCTCGTTTAAACCGAGCTTCTTTTTCCGGCGTATCCTCATAACCACGACTCTTAGACTCGTAGTGATATAAAACCACATAGGGGAGATAAATATTCCGATATCCTCGGCTCACTAACTTTAAGCAGAAATCCACATCATTAAATGCAACTTCCAACTCTTCATCTAACCCACCAACCTGGTCAAAAACCTCTCGCCGACACATCAAACAGGCTCCCGTCACGGCGGAGTAATTATTAACCATTACCAGTTGGTTATAATAACCCAAATGATGAGCCTGATAACCCTTATGGCTGTGACCCGCTACCCCGCCAATTCCCAGGACAACGCCAGCGTGTTGAATCGTATCATCAGGATAGAGTAACAAAGCACCGACAGCACCAATAGAGGAACGTTGAGCCTGTTCTACCATGGCTTCTATCCAGTCGGGGGTCAATACCTCTGTGTCATTATTTAGAAACAGTAAATAATCGCCCCTAGCTTTAGTTACCCCATAGTTATTAATTTGGGGGTAATTAAACGGTACATCAAACTCGTAACAGCTAAAGCGTTGGGGTTCTTTTTGTTTCCAGGCGTTGATAATATCGAAAGTTTCTTGCTCATCACTGCCATTGTCAATGACCACCACTTCATAGTTAGGATAAGTGCTTTTTTCAAAAATTGATTGTAGGCAATGATTGAGAGTGGTTCCCAGGTTGCGAGTCGGGATAATAATACTCACAAGTTTGTGTTCTTCGATGTGATAGCGAACAGTGTATTGACCGGGGAAATTCTCATGATCGGAAACGATTCGCGCCTTTTCTTGGCAACGAGCAAAGGATTCATTTAGGGCTTTTTCTGCTGCTATATAGGCGTAGAGTTTACTGTTGGGGTCGTAGGCGGTGGAACCGCTATGCTGTCGCCAACTGTAGAGAATTTTGGGGATATGGAAAATCTTATTAGTTTTCTCAGTTACTCGCAAAACTAGGTCATAGTCTTGACTACCTTCGTAACCAATTCGGAAGTTACCTACTTGATTAACCAGTTCCCGGCGATATACTCCTAAATGGCAGGTATACATCCGTGCTAAAAATGAGTCAGGACACCAATCTGGCTTAAAGTATGGGAACACTCGCTGACCGTATTGGTCTAATTTATCCTCATCGGAATAAATCATATCAGCATCGGGATTTTCATTAAGTACCAGTGCGACCTCATAGAGTGCTTCTGGGGTAATGACATCATCATGATCTAATAGTGCTATATATTCTCCTGTGGCTAATTCCAAAGCCGAATTGGAGGCGGCGCAAATGTGACCGTTTTCGGTGCGAAAAGCAACTTTAATCCGGTTATCTTTTCTGGCATATTCTTTGAGAAGAGGTTTAATCCAAGGTTCGCTGGAATTATCATCAGCAATACACAGTTCCCAGTAGGGATAAACTTGGTTAGTAACTGATTCGATCGCCTTTTTCAGGAACTTTTCCGGGGTATTATATACCGGCATAATCACACTAATTAGCGGCTTATATCCGAGATAATTAACCGCCTGAGACATTTGCCGTAAGTCAGCGGGTCTAGGCAAATTTTCCCTCAGCCAATGTTCATAACTTTCTAGATCAATGGGAAACCTTTGCTCAGATGGACGGGATTTTTTCTGAGTAGGAAGAATTGGAGTTTCCCCGAAAGTTTCTTGAGGAATGAATAGTTCTAACCCGTCATTTTTTTTTTCAATCACCTGTTGTAGGCGAGAAGCGATCGCAGTATTGTCAGGGTCAAGGTCTTGAGCCATTTGGTAAAAAACGATCGCCCCATCCAACTGAGTTTGTCGAGCCAGAGTATCAGCCAACTTAACATATAGTTCAGAATCATCAGGCTTAATCTCGATCGCCTTATGATAGGTATCCACATTATCTGGTTCTTGTTCCATCACCTGAAGATAACACCCCAGAGCCTCATCTAAATCACCTTTAGCGCGTTCTCGCAGTGCATCAGCCAGTTTTTGTTGAATCCCAGGTAAATCCGATTGTACAGCCATGGCGGCGCGATACCCCTTAACCGCCTCTTCCCAATTTTGAAGTCTAACCGAAACCTCTCCCAAATTATAACTAGACCAGGGGAACTCTGGATTCAACCGCGCCGCCTCTCCGTAAGCCGTAGTCGCCTCCGACCAGCGTTCCAACTTAACCAGAGCCTCCGCCAAACTGTTATAGGACCAGGAATAATCCGACTTAATCGAGATCGCCTTTTGATAAACCTCAACCGCTTCCGACCAGCGTTCCAACTTAAACAGCACATCAGCCAAACCATTGTGAGACCAGAACAAATTAGGGTCCAACTCATTAGCCTTTTGATAAGCCTCAATAGCCTGATCAAACGCTTGTTTATCCCGCCATAGGTCTCCCAACTTTTGCCAAACCTCAGCATTATCCGCCGCCAAATCCGTAGCTTTTTGATAGAAAGCGATCGCCTCATCTAGCTGTCCCGTCTGTACCAGAGCATCAGCGAAACCCTTACACAGCTCAAAATCCGCCCCAGAAGCATCCAAAGCCATTGCTTGACCCAGAACCGGAATCACATCAGCCCAACGTTCTTGTCGCAGCAATACCCGACCCAACCCATAATAGGCAGCCGCCAGATTTTTGTCCAATTCCAGCGCTTTACGATAAGCCGCCTCCGCCTCCGACAAATTCCATTGTTGGTTGCGAAGTTCCCCAATTTGGTAGTATCCCGCCGCCCAATTCGGATTAAGCTGTAATAGCTGACCATACAGAGCGATCGCCCCATCAAAGTCCTGTTTACCAGCCAAACACTCAGCCAAACCCTGGTAAAAAACTCCTGATTTCGGGTCAAGTTCAATAGCCTGACGGTAAGCCGCCTCCGCCTCTGACCAAGCCTGCTCAGAAGCCTTCACCTTACCCATACCATAATAAGCCGGAGCCAGTTGTTTATTCAACTCCAAAGCCCGCTGATAACTCTCATAAGCCTGATCGAGCTTACCCTGACCGAGGCGAGTATTTCCCAGACGCAGATGATCTTCCGGGGTAGCCTTATTCGGTTCCAAAGTATAGGCTTTTTCCAGACATATAGAGGCTTCACCCTCTCGCCCCAGACGTTCTAAAACCTTAGCCAAATTGCGATAGAACCCGGCAAAATTAGGATTTTGAGCGATCGCCTGTTGATAACAGGAAACCGCCTTTTCCAGGCGATCTTCCTGGGCGTACAAGCTACCCAAATTCGCATGAACTTCCGGGAATTGAGGCTTAACTTCCAGAGCCTTATTGTAGGAGCGCACCGCCGCCTCCATTTCCCCCAACATTTGCAGAGCATTCCCCTGAATTTTATAGGCTTCCGCCAAATTCCGGTCAAGTCGCAATGCTTTCTGACAAGCCGAAACCGCCTGTTCCCATTTTTTAATAGCGCAGAATGCCTTAGCCTCTTGTAAAACCGTTTCCGGGTTAACCGGGCGACTAATAGGAACCCCCATTCCCGTCTCCATAGGAACTTGTGGAGATTGACCCACCACCAACACATCAGGCTGAGGAACCTGCCCCGCAGCAGTTGCCGCTGCTAAAGTATCTTGAGGAGTTGACACCGCCGCCGCCAAAGTATCCACCGGGTTAGAAACTGCTGGAGTTGGGTTATTCAACTCAATAGCCTTCCGAAAATAGGTAGCAGCCTCCGGCAATTTACCCTGTTGTTTAAGGGCTTCCCCCAGATTTTGATAAGCCGCCGCCAAACTCGGATTAAGATTAATCGCATTTTGATAACAAGCCTGTGCTTCCGTCGCCATACCCTGCTGCATCAGACCATCACCCAAAGCCAGATGTTCTTGAGCGCTGACAGTGTGAGGTTCTAGGGTGTAGGCTTTATATTGAGTTCGGATAGCATCTAAGGGGCGATTTAGTTGAGTCCAGACCTTAGCCAAATTCCGATAAGCCCCAGCAAATTCTGGTTTAATCGAGATCGCCTTTTGATAAGCAGCACTAGCCTGTTCCCATTGTTGCGATCGCGCATAGAGGCTACCCAAATTGGCGTAAACTTCAGCCCAGTTGGGTTGTAGTTCCAGGGCCTTCGTATAGTTTTGCTTGGCGGTTTCTATATCTCCCCCTCGCAAGGAGACATCTCCCAGGATCTTAAACCCCACCGCCGAGGTAGGTTGAATTTTCAATAATTGTTCACAAGCCTTACGAGCATCATCAACCTGTCCTTGTTGAAGATATGCTTGGGCTTGTTGTTGCAGGAACTGGACACTTTTTTGGAGGATCTCTTTAGCTTGCATGGTTTGGCTCAGATCAGACGGACTCATTTTTTAATTCCCAAGATTCGATTGTACTCGTTTATGGTGATTGGATCACAAAATTTTTTTTATCTAATTTCCAACTTCTCTAAAATCTTCTCCAACCCGGTCATATTGACCCAGATATCCTCAGTTAAGGGATTTTGGTACATTAGCGATCGCAAAGGGTAACAGGAAAACCCATCCCCAGTCAGGGAATAATGCTCTAATCCCAAAGCCTGAGATATCACCCAATAGTAATGGCGGTCATAATGGGGGGAGATCAACTCAATCACCCTCACCCCTGGCTGACAGAAAATCAAATTGGTTAAACCACTCCCATGGGGACCGATAACTATTTCCGCCCGTGAGAATAATGCCACCTGCTGGGAAAATGATAGTTTCTCTGGTAGCACCCGCACAAACCCCAACCGACTCAGGCGCGCCATCACCTGTTCTTCATTCAAAACCCGTCGATGTCTAGCCTGGGCACGACTAACATAGATACGATTAGGGTAATCATGATTATCACCTGTCGCCAGCGGGAGAAAAGTTCCTCGCAGGAAGTCCACCCCCCAGGGTTGCAACCATCCCGTGGGAGAAGCAAACGAGGGGACTAGCAACTGTCGCGCCTGAATATGGGGGTAGCGATCGCTTTCGATAATTTTCGATTCCGCAATACCCAAGCGCCGCAAAGTTTCCCGCTGAAACGGTAGCAAGGCGCTATTGACCACAAACCCATCTATCTGATTAAAGTCTACCCCCACCCGTCGCATTAATTCCCACCGTGGCATTATATCAACCATCCAGTGAAAATAGATATGTCCCGAAAGTCCTGATAATACCGCCACCGTCCCATCAATATTTTGGGGGGGACAAAGTTTAGTTTGGCGAAAAATCCAATGTTTTTCGGGATTATAGTTAGTACAACCCGGAAGGGGGGCGGGATATTCCCGTGACAGGTCCGCTAACAGTTGATTATCCGGTGTTATGGTAGCGATCGCCCGACAGACTTTCCAGTTATTTTCTTGGGGGACAATCCAACACCGTCCCTGGGGAATACTTGCCACAAAGGTTTCAAAGGGAACCTCTACAGTCTTGGCATCTGCCACTCGCCTCTCAATACCATAACCTAAATTGCTCACCTCAAATCCCGCAAAAATTCGCTCTCGACAAGGGCTACAATCTAAACCGCCGCACTCTCCCCCTACATTGTCTAAGTCTAACTCTGTTGGGGGTAGCTGTTGTCCTACCGTTGGAATCGGGATATAGTGGCTGGTGTCTATATTATTCGCCTGTAGCCATGCCTGGGTTTTCTGATAAACTCCTTGGGGTGGCTGTTGTGGTCGGGGAATTTCTCCGGTCGATATAGTTCCGCTATCCCGCCACTCCTGCGAAACAGTAGTTAACTTCTCTGCTGTTCCTCCGTTTTGTAAGACTTTTGAATAATAAGCGATCGCCACTTCCCACCGTCCCTGTAACTCAAGTAAACTCCCCAAAAGCCAATAGACTTCTGGGGAGTATTCAATCACCCCGGCAGTATGGCAAACTGTTATTGCCCCCTGCAACCTTCCCTGTTTAGCTAGACAGGATGCTAAATCCAGGTAAGTTTGTATTTTCTGAGGTTTAATCCTTAATGCTCGTTGATAATACCTAATTGCTGCATCCCACTCACCATATTGATTTAGGGTATTACCCAAATGACTATAGGTAGCTTCTAGGTAGTTATAAACCGCATCTGGCACCTCAGTTACACTATGATCAGACTCCTGGGAGTTCTCAGAGTTCCCCAATTCCAAATCGGATTTTTGCAGAGCTTCCAAAAACTGGGCGCAGGCTATTTGTGCCTGTAGTAGTTCATCTGAACCTGTTTCTAGGATAACATCCCGATTAAAGCGTTGGATATAACCCTGCACAAATTTGGGGTCAATGGCGATCGCTTTCTGGAAACAAGCCATGGCTTGAGATAGGCAACCTATGATTAGGCAAGAATTCCCACAGTCGCTATAGAACATGATATTATCCGGTTCAATGGCGATCGCTTTTTGAAAATAAGTGATTGCTTGTCGGTGGTTATTTTTGTGCTGCCACAACTTACCCAAATTACTGTAAGCAATAGCTAAATCTGGTTTCAGGCTAATTGCCTTATGGTAAGCGGCGATCGCTTCACTCAGCTTTCCTTGGCGAGCGAAAGCCCAACCCAAATTATTATATACTAATGGTTCGGTCGGGTCAATACTTAGGGCTTCTTGAAAGATGGCGATCGCCTCATCTATCTGATTTTGCTGTAATTGCAAATATCCCAGAGTGTTGAAAATTTCCTTAAAATTAGGGCAGTTAATTCGGCCTTCTTGTAAAACTTTAATCGCTGTGTTAATGTCCCCCCGCTCATTTAACCGCAGCGCCATATCTAAATAAGCCTCACCTAGCTTAGGGTTTAAGGCGATCGCTTTTTGGTAACAGCCAATAGCCCCTTCAATATTACCCTGCCAATGCCAAGTCATCCCTAAATGATAGTGTAAATCTGCCCAATTAGGAGAGAGGTCGATCGCCTGTTGGTAAAATGAAATAGCTTCATCAAACCAGCCCATATTCCGATATACTTGGGCAAGGTAAGCATAGCTAATAGGTTGGTTAGGTGCAAGTTCAAAGGCTTTGGTATAAGCCCCCATGGCCGCTATGAATTGGCCATTATCTTCTTGAATATTGCCTAGTAGTTGATAAGCAATGGCACAATTAGGCTGTTGGCTGATAATTTCTCGACAAATAGCAAAAGCCCGATCTTGGTTTCCTTGGCTTAAATTATCCTGTGCCAACTTCAACAACTCTTCAACACTACTCATTCCCACTCCCAGTTTCCCTGTCGCAGTCTACAACAGGCCTAGCGCTATCTTACCCAAAAATTATAGTCCTCCCCTGCCCATTTACTCAACTTTGATCCATCATCGTCTCGATTTTCATATAATATTGATTGATATAGGCTGAGAATCTTGCTAAATTTTGATAATTGTTAGAGAGGATAACCGATAATGAAAACCATTCATGTTGTCTTAATTGCCGTTGCTACTGCCTTATTTAGTGGTGGTATTGGCTTTGTCGGAGGTACGGCGATCGGAGGTATTGGCGGTGCGGCTGCCGGGGTTTTGTTGGGTATATGTATCACCGCAGAAACTGCTCAACAAGAGGGTATTTTAACTCCCGAACAAGCTGATAGTCTGGTAGGTACAATGCGCCAAAATGCCGCCACCCAATGGGATATTCCACCAGAGGATTTAGAGCAATTAAACTGCGATCGGATTACTCAAGATTTACGTTCTGAGTAATTCACAATAACCCCAAGCAGCCATCGCACTAAACATTACTCACCCCCTAAATTCCTCTCACCGGGGAGAGGTACTTCGCAGGCTTATGGCATGATTACTGAAACGGCAATCAAAACATTATTAACTCATCATCCTGGGTTATTTAAAATACATTTTGCATCAACAATCCACCAATTAGGCTGCTCAAAAACCCTGCATATATTAACCTGTTGATATAACGCAAATTGCGAATTATTTTCAAGTAAATTTAAGGCTTTTTGACCTTCCGAAAAAATCAGCATCCAGTGATTATTTTTAATATATTCAGGCGAAAAAGCCGCCGGGTCAATCAGCCAAAAATCCACATTATATTGATTAATGAAATCCTGAAGTGTCTGCAAATCATCCGTATAGTGAGCATTAATCATATCCAAAGTTCTCGCCAAAATTTGATTATAATAACCCAAGTGATAAGGGATAGCATATTCTCGCGCCATCAAAACAGTTCTTTGAGCAAAAGTTGGCAGTTGGTCAGCCTCTGCTGACAGAGAAGCTATGACAATATCTGGGGGTTGCTGTTGGAAGAAATCATAAACTTCTGTCATTCTACCTTTTTCATATCTCACCAATGGAAAATAAGGCACGAAAGCCGGATATAATAGGACAATTCCCACCATAATAGCCATAAGACTCCCCGCCAAATATCGATAAAATCTATAGCCGTAGTTATGTTTAAAGACTCTCAGGAGTGTATCCCATATTAAAGTCAAAGATATGGCTGTTAAAAGCGCAATAATAATCCGAAAACTGAACTCAGTATATCGACCGGGAAGGTGTAGCCTAAACAAAAGTGCATGGGATGCAAAAAACATCAAAACCGATGATATGAATAATTGCAATAATACCCAAACCTGGGGTGTAATATATCTCCCTAGCGGAAACTGTCTCGGAAATATTAGTAAAAATGGCAGTAATAAAGCCACACATTGAGTAGCGGGGGTAAATAGGGAACTGTGAAACATTCCGCTACGTCTTCCGGTGAACCAAATATCCATAAAATTATCGTGAAAAAACCTACTCCGTCCCCCCTCGAAAAATTCGGGAGAATTCATGGCTTCGGCGCGAGTAATGGTCGGACCAAATTCTGAGGAGGTGATAATATATGGAAGTAATACTATGAACGCCACGAATAAACCCCAAGCTAAAATTTGATAATCGCGGTTATTTTGGGTTAGCTTAAAGCTGCGATTTTGCCAATTAATAACTCTCAATATCAGCATGATAGCAGCAATGAAAACATACTGAGGATAAAATAAGCCAATAGCTGCTACTGTGACACAAACACCCAGCCGAGAATGTCTAACTAGATAGTATAAAAAGGCGATGAAAATCGGGTTAATAAATGCTCTGGGTGTTCCTGATGCTAAATCGTCTTTTAACCATAAGGCTTGATTGATGATTAAACAGCCGATAAATCCTGTGGCTGGAATTGGTAAAATCTCAAGACATAACCTGAAAAAATAATAAGTAACAAATAATCCTAAAATTGGTGGGATAATTTTAGCTAAATCAAAGGGGTTTATTCCTAAGATAATACCTAGTTTATAAACTATAGTATATCCCCGGGGAGCTACAGATTGAAAATAATCGGCTATTAAATCATTGGGAAACAGGTTGGGGTCAATGAACCGCAACATCCAAAAAATGTGCTGTCTTGCGTCATTATGGACTAAATTGGGTTCCGCAAAGGCTTGTTTTAGCGATAGAATACCGTAAATGCTGGCTAAACTCATGCTGAGGAAAAGCCAAAATAGGGTCTGGGATGTTGTATATTTTTTCATATTTCCATGGAAACAAAAAAAGACCCCTACAACAATGAGGGGTTTTGATTAACTTAGTAATTTAGTAATTCAGAAAGTTTCTGAGTATTGCACAATCTGGAATAATTCAGTTACCCCAGACGTGGAAAGGTATCTCTCAAAGCCTTCAACACAATGTTGACAGCGCACGACTGCACAGCACTAACTCTTAACAATTATTAAGCTGAAACGCGAAATTGCTAGATAAGCTGTAAGACTTATTAAAAGAAGTGAGGAAGTGAGACCCTTAGGACCGACGAGAGTAACCGCCGCCACCACGACGACCGCCGCCGCCGCCGCCAAAGGAGCCACTATTTTCGCGAGGCTTGGCTTTATTGACTCTCAGATCACGACCGCACCACTCAGCACCATCAAGAGCATCAATGGCTGATTGTTCTTCAGCTTCTGTGTCCATTTCTACGAAGCCAAAACCACGCATACGTCCGGTTTCTCGGTCCGTGGGTAGTTTGACACGCTTAACTGATCCATACTCTGCGAACACAGCAGTTAGATCATCTTCTGTAACCTCATAGGACAGGTTACCAACGTAAATCGACATAAATTATCTCCAAAACCAGAGTTTCGTAGGGAGTGAGGTTCTCGGAGAGAAACTTGCCAGCATTGAACGTGAAAAACTCGTTGATACTTGAAACAAAAATACTACAACCGATACTTAATTCTCCATTGACTAGAGTCTAGCACCTTAACTGATTATTTGGGAATAGGTATTATTACTTTTTTAGAAAAATTTAAGATTTGGTCGGCATATCCTAGTAGGGGCGCGCCTCCGCAGTCAATTAAATTTCTCCACCGGAATTGTCGTCAACCCGCCCCACACCACGATCATTGGGTTGGATCTAATCAATCTGTAAGTTAAAGGGTAACCGGGTATATATTCCCCTAGGATCATTGAGATGCCTAAGCACGGATAACTCATGATAGAGTTGGAGCAGTTCCCTGGTCAGAGGGTCTGCTTGGGTGGCTTCGGTTCGCAGGCTTTCTAGCAAACGTTCCTCAAAACTAGGAATTCTGGGATATTCGGCGAGTTTCCAATCATCACCCAGTTCGGCTTTTTCGGCTACAGCAGCGATCGCATCTTGTAAACCCCCCAACTGATCAACTAACCCCAAGGCTTCAGCTTGTACCCCCGACCAAACCCGACCCTGAGACATTTCCAAAACTTCCTCTTGTGGTAAATCTCTCAATTGGGCGACGGAAGAGACAAACCGCTGATAAATGAAATCAACCATCTGCTGAACCTTCTGTAGTTCCTGGTCTGTTTTGGGACGGGAGATAGAATTAAGATCAGCAAAGGGTCCGGTTTTCACACCATCCCAGGTAATGCCATTCTGGTTAGCAATATCCTGAGCATTAAACAGCAGTCCAAATACACCAATGGAACCAGTGACCGTAGTGGGTTCAGCGAAAATGCGATCGCTCCCCATAGCAATCCAATAACCACCGGAAGCGGCGGCATTCCCCATAGAAACTATAATGGGTTTTTCCTCTCTGGTCAATTGTACTTCTCGTGCGATGACCTCGGAAGCGGTAGCGCTACCACCGGGACTATTGACCCGCAGGACAATTCCTTTGACCCGATCATTATCCCGTAGCCTGCGTAACTCTTCGCTAAAGCGATCGCCGCCAACTTGACCAATCCCCCCGCGACCATCGACAATTTCACCATCAGCGTAGACTACAGCAATGATATTGCGACTGTTGGGATTACCAGCCCAACTTCCCTTAACTTGAGGAGTTCTCGAATATTCCTGGATCCCCACCCGTCGAAAAGGTTGTCTTCCCTCCTCCTTTTCTTCGGTCAATTCGCGCAGTTTAGCGGCCACTTCATCTCTATGGGCGATATGATCAACCATTTCGCGATCCTTCGCATCTGCAGCCATTAAAAATCCGTCCTGATTCACAATTTGCTGCAACTGTGCTGTAGTCAGACTGCGACTAGATGCGATCGCCCCGGTAAACTCACCCCACAAATCTCCCAATAACTGCTGCATTTGCTGTCTATTTTCCGGGCTCATCTCTTGGCGCAAAAAAGGTTCAACAGCAGACTTATATTGACCAACCCGCGTCACCTGTACCCCAATCCCGAACCGTTCCAAGGCTCCCGCCAAAAAGACGCTTTGAGAACTAAACCCGCTCATCTCCACCGTACCCATGGGGTGGATAATGATTTGATCAGCTACTGAACCCAGGTAATATTCACGCTCGGTCCAGTCAGTATCATAAGCAATAATAGTTTTACCGCTCTCTTTAAACCCTTCCAAAGCCCGACGGACTTCCTTTAAATTCCCAAACCCTGTGGGAGTTGTACCACTACTGCCTTGCAGATACAGCCCGACAATTTTATCATCCTTACTCGCCCGCTCAATAGTTTCTAGGACTACCCGCAATGGCAAGAACCTAGCCCGATCTTCTCTCAGGGTCTGTCCTATGGCGATCGATGGTGTTGGCGGCGGTGCTGTGTCCGCTATACCCACAGACAGGTCTAGCACCAATACTGATTTATCTCTTAGGGTTGTTTGTGTACCCCTCGAAGCACTAACTACTACTAAAAACGCGATTCCCCCCATGCCAAATGTGATGACTAGGAACAGTCCCAGTAAATTGCCAACTACACTGGCTAGGGTATATTTCAGAAACTCTTTCATGACTAGCTCTTACCCAGCCGGGGACGGTTTGCTCTGGCTGCATTGGGGTTAATCATAACAAAATACCACAGTTTATATTGGATCAGCCACCATCGACTCAAAACACTTCCATATCAATTTTTAGCTTAGGGGTTGACATTATCCTATTTTTGCTGATATCCTCAAATGTATGTGTTATATTTTTTGCATATGCTGTCAAAATTTTGTTAGCAATATCTCAATTTTATAATAAGCATATAAAGATTTTCCCGAAATTGTCAACCCCCTGCCTCCCCAAACCCCGGCAAACATAAGTTAATTTAATGTTTTTAGGAGAATAATTTTAATATTTAAAAAATTGTAAATATTCATTACATTTTTATTGCTACTTATTCTTAAATAATTGACGACAGAATGGGGGTTGTGGTAAATTTGAAAAAATAAAAATCCACTGGGGTTTTGTCAACTCACCAAAATATCCTCTGTAAGCCTGATTCTATGGTGGCACTTGGGCGGTAATGGGGTAAATTTTGACTTTGGCGATGCACCAATTTTGGCGAAAATTGTGGCGCTGGAAAATCCGCCCCTTGACAAAATACACTTTTTGTGATTCATGGATTTGACCAAAGCCCCTCAAAGAAACCTAGTTTCTCAGCCTACTGCAAGCTTCTCAGGCTGTTCATAGCTCCTTGATATCCGGCATTATTGTCCTGTTTTCGATAGAGGTTAGCAGCGGTTTGCCAGTCGGAACCGGCTTTTTGCTTTTCTCCTAAAACCTTGTAAGCATCACCGCGATTTTTGTAGGCTAGAGCATAATTCGGGTTAATTTCAATAGCGCGGTTGTAGTCGGCTATGGCTGCTTCATAATTTCCCTGGCTCCGGTGAGCAAAACCCCGATTGTTGTAGGCATTATGATAATTCGGGTTAATTTCAATAGCGCGGTTGTAGTCAGCTATGGCTGCTTCATAATTTCCCTGGCGGCGGTGAGTAAGACCCCGACCGTTGTAGGCTAGAGCATAATTCGGGTTAATTTCAATAGCGCGGTTGTAGTCGGCTATGGCTGCTTCATAATTTCCCTGGCTCCGGTGAGCAAAACCCCGATTGTTGTAGGCATTATGATAATTCGGGTTAATTTCAATAGCGCGGTTGTAGTCAGCTATGGCTGCTTTATAATTTCCCTGGCTCCGGTGAGCAAAACCCCGATTGTTGTAGGCATTATGATAATTCGGGTTAATTTCAATAGCGCGGTTGTAGTCAGCTATGGCTGCTTCATAATTTCCCTGGCTCCGGTGAGCAAAACCCCGATTGTTGTAGGCATTATGATAATTCGGGTTAATTTCAATAGCGCGGTTGTAGTCAGCTATGGCTGCTTTATAATTTCCCTGGCTCCGGTGAGCAAAACCCCGATTGTTGTAGGCTAGAGCATAATTCGGGTTAATTTCAATAGCGCGGTTGTAGTCGGCTATGGCTGCTTCATAATTTCCCTGGCGGCGGTGAGCAAAACCCCGATTGTTGTAGGCTAGAGCATAATTCGGGTTAATTTCAATAGCGCGGTTGTAGTCGGCTATGGCTGCTTCATAATTTCCCTGGCGGCGGTGAGTAAGACCCCGAC
>Ga0213835_100237_pt1 | contig 65442 bp, 54 predicted proteins | sample SWPATP01_FD_160576 | JGI IMG/M metagenome (GOLD analysis project Ga0213835, IMG submission 160576) | Coastal seawater microbial communities from Marineland, Florida, United States - SWPA TP0 #1 | ecosystem: Environmental > Aquatic > Marine > Coastal | place: USA: Florida | collected 2016-08-05
CCGACGCCGGGCACAACCTGTCGGACGTGCTGGGACTGGTACTGGCCTGGGGCGCGGCGGTGCTGGCGAAACGCGCTCCAAACGCGCGCTACACCTATGGCATGCGCAGCACCTCGATCCTGGCGGCGCTGGGCAATGCCCTGCTGCTGCTGCTGGCCTGCGGCGCGATCGCCTGGGAAGCCGTGCACCGCCTGACAAGCGCGGCGCCGGTCGCGGGCATGACCGTCTCGGTGGTGGCCGCCATCGGCGTGGCGATCAACGGCTTTTCGGCCTGGCTCTTCATGTCCGGCAGCAAGGGAGACTTGAACATCCGCGGCGCCTACCTGCACATGGCGGCCGATGCCGCGATTTCGCTGGGCGTGGTGGTGTCGGGGCTGGTCATCATGGGCACCGGCTGGACCTGGCTCGATCCGGCGGTCAGCCTGGTGATCGTGCTGGTGATCGTCTGGGGAACCTGGTCGCTGCTGCGCCAGTCGCTGCGGCTGGTGATGGCGGCCGTGCCGGACAGCGTCGATGCAGGCGCGGTCGACAGCTTCCTGGCGCAGCAGCCGGGCGTGGCCAGCGTGCACGACCTGCACATCTGGGCGATGAGCACGACGGAAACCGCGCTCACGGCGCACCTGGTCATGCCGGGCGGCTATCCCGGCGACAAGGCGATCGACGAGATCGTGACGCGCTTGCGCCACGATTTTTCGATCGGACACTGCACGCTGCAGGTCGAGGAAGGGACCATGCAGCACCAGTGCGCGCTGGTCACGTAGTCGATTGTTACCGACTCCGGCATCGTGCCGGATGAACTTGCCGCTAATGATCACCGCGTGGGCGGCGCATACCGTGCGAATGCGCCGCCATCAGTGGTGGAGCCGCCCACCCGAGGTCTAGCCCGCCAAATTGGCGAACAAGGCGGTACTGAGGTAACGCTCGCCGAACGACGGGATGATCACCACGATCACCTTGCCCGCATTCTCCGGCCGCTGTGCCACCTGCATCGCCGCCCACAAGGCGGCGCCCGACGAAATCCCGACCAACAAGCCCTCTTCGCGGGCGCACGCGCGCGCCGTCGCGAAAGCGTTTTCGTTGCTGACGGCGATGATCTCGTCATAAATCGCGGTATTCAATACCTGCGGCACGAAGCCGGCGCCGATGCCCTGGATCGGGTGCGGGCCCTTGGTGCCTTTCGACAGCATGGGCGAGGCTTCCGGCTCGACCGCGATGGCCCGGAAGCCGGGTTTGCGTTCCTTCAGCACTTCGCCGACGCCGGTGATGGTGCCGCCGGTGCCGACGCCGGCCACCAGGATGTCGACCTTGCCGTCGGTGTCACGCCAGATTTCCTCGGCCGTCGTGCGCCGGTGGACTTCCGGGTTGGCGGGATTGTTGAACTGCTGCGGCATGAAGGCGTGCGGGTCGCCGGCGATGATTTCCTCGGCGCGGCGGATCGCGCCCAGCATGCCCTCGGAACCGGGCGTGAGCACCAGTTCGGCGCCATAGGCGCGCAGCAGCATGCGCCGCTCGTTGCTCATGGTGTCGGGCATGACCAGCTTGCAGCGGTAGCCGCGCGCGGCGCAGACCATGGCCAGGGCGATGCCGGTGTTGCCGCTGGTCGGTTCGACAATGACGGTGTCGGGGCCGATCTTGCCGGCCTTTTCGGCAGCCTCGATCATCGACAGGCCGATGCGGTCCTTGACGCTGTGCGCGGGATTGTGGAACTCGAGCTTGGCCAGGATCTCGGCCCCGCCCGGCGCCAGCTTGCGGATCCTGACGAGGGGGGTGTTGCCGATCAGTTCAGTAACATCGTTCGCGATACGCATGCTCTTCTCCAGTCCCAGGTTGCGGTTATTTAACGCCCAAGAGTTCCACATCAAAAATCAGGTCCGTGTCCGGCGGGATCGATCCGCCCGGCGCACCGCGCTTGCCGTAGGCGAGCTGGCTCGGGATGATCAGGGTGCGCTTGCCGCCGATCTTCATGCCGGCCACGCCCTGCTCCCAGCCCTTGATGACCTGGCCGGCGCCGAGCCGGAACTCGAGCGGCTCGCGGCCACTGTCGAGGGAGGAGTCGAATTTCTTGCCACGGCCCGTGGTCGACATCGGCCGGTGGAACCAGCCCGTGTAATTCACGCGCACCGTGGTGCCGAGGGTGGCTTCGCGGCCCTTGCCGACGACGCGCTCGACGATCTCGAGCTGGGGACCCGAAGCGGCCGGCGGCACCGGCTGGGCGGCTTGCGCGGCGGCGGCGGCCTGGGCGGCGGCGCTGGTGTCGGTGGCGGCGGCAGCCTGGCCGGCGGCCTGCTGCGACGTGGCGGCGGCCTGGTCGGCCGCGCTCTGGACGCCTTGCTGGCGCACGGCGGTGGCCGCCTGGTCGGCGGTGGCCGGCGCATTGGCCGGCATCGGCTGCTGGGCGTTGGCGGCAGCGGCCGCCAGCAGCAGGGCAACGAAGGTGGAACGACGCATCATGATGGCTCTTTCAATGACAGGATTTCAATCGATATCCAATCATAGCAAGCCCCGGGCACCCTGCCCAGCGATGACTCAGCTGGTTACAAGCTCGGGCGCCGTCGTCATGGGAACCGGTTGCGGCGCATCAGCGGCCGCCTCCGCCAGCTTGCGCAGGATATGGGCCGCCGCGATCATGCCGAAGCTGGCCGTGACCACCATGCCTGACCCGAAGCCGGCGCAATTGAGGCCGGTAATCGACGAACCGATCTCGCAGGCTTCTTCTGCGCTCTCCGGATAGCGCAGCGGCTCCATCGAGAACACGGCGTCGATCCCGTATTTCTGCTTCTCGCCGCGCGAGAAACCATACTGCGCGCGCAGCAGCTTGCGCACCTTTTTCAGCAGCGGTTCCTGCTCGGTACGGCCGAGGTCGCGCACTTCGATCTTGGTCGGGTCGGTCTGGCCGCCGGCGCCGCCGCTGGTGATCATGGGCAGCGCGTGCGCGCGGCAATACGCGATCAGGGCGGCCTTGGCCTTGACGCTGTCGATGGCGTCGACGACGTAATCGAAACCTTTGCCGTCGATCATCTGAACGATGTTGTCGGGCTCGATGAAATCCTCGACCAGGGTCACGCGGCAGAACGGATTGATCTGGGCGATGCGGTCGCGCAGCGCCTCGATCTTCGGTTGGCCGATGGTGCTCGTCACGGCCTGGATCTGGCGGTTGATGTTCGATTCGGCCACGTTGTCGAGGTCGACCAGGGTCAGCTGACCGACCGCGCTCCTCGCCAGCGCCTCGACGATCCAGGAGCCGACGCCGCCCACGCCGATCACGCAAACGTGCGCCGTTTTAAAACGTTCCAGTGCACGCTCACCGTAGAGGCGGCCAATGCCGCCGAAACGGCGCGCAAAGTCGATGTCGTCGTCGCCAGCGGGCGTAAAAGGGAGGGTATCAATCGGGTTCATCCGTCCATTTTACCGGACTGAACTTTCGCATCCGCACTAAAATGACGCTTCGGCAATCAAAAAACTTCCCTCTGTCAAAAATACGCACATGAACGATTTCCTTCCTGATACCGCGCCCGGATTCGACCAGCCGATCGCCGTCCTCAAGCACTGCCATAACCGCATCCGCAAGCAATTGACGACGCTCGAACGGCTGCTCTCGCACCTGCCCGAGCATGGCGCCGACGAAGCCGCGCGCCAGGCGGCAAGCGCCGTGCTGAAGTACTTCGAAAAGGCCGCGCACCTGCACCACGACGACGAGGAGCAAGACCTGATTCCGATGCTGCGCGCGGTGGCGCAAGGGGACGACGCCGCCACGCTGCAGGCGCTGGCGCCGGTGATCCTGCAAGACCACCAGGATATGGATGCGCTGTGGCAGGATTTACATGAACAATTGACGGCAATCGCAGACGGCAGCGCCGCCACCTTGTCGTCCTCCGCCGTCCAGCGTTTCAGCCAGCGCTACACGGCGCACATGGAACGCGAGGAAAGCACGATGGCGCCGATGGCGATGCGCCTGTTTTCGCCGGAGCAGATGACGCAACTGGGCACGGCCATGCAGCGGCGCCGGAATATCGGCGAAGCCAGCCCCCAGGCGGCGGCCGCGCCGGCGATCGGCGACGCCGTGGCCGGCCTGCGCAAGGATTACGGCCAGGCCAGCCTGAACGAGGACGAGGTGCAGGACGACCCGATGGCGCAGTTCACCAGCTGGTTCGAGCAGGCCTTGAGCGCCCAGGTCAACGAGCCGAATGCGATGAACGTGGCGACCGTGGATGCGAACGGCCGGCCCAGCTCGCGCATCGTGCTGGTCAAGCAGTTCGACGCGCGCGGCTTCACCTGGTACACCAATTATGACAGCCGGAAAGCTCAGGAATTGCGCGCCAATCCTTATGCAGCCCTGCTATTCTTTTGGAGCGAGCTTGAACGCCAGGTTCGGATCGAAGGCCGGGTCGAAACGACCTCGGCCGAAGAAAGCGACAAGTATTTCCACAGCAGGCCGTTGAAGAGCCGCCTGTCGGCGATCGCCTCCCAGCAGAGCGCGCCGATCGACAACCGCGCGGCCCTGGAACGGAACTACGATGCGGTCGCCGCCACGGCGGGCGACGCGCCGGCGCGGCCCGCCAACTGGGGCGGTTTCCGCCTGGTGCCCGAGCGCATCGAGTTCTGGCAGGGGCGGCGTTCGCGTTTCCATGACCGCATCGTCTACGCGCGGCAGGAAGACGGAAGCTGGGCACGGCAGCGTTTGCAACCGTAGCCGGTTCGGTCCGGCGCGTTAACCGCCGGAGGTCGCCATGTTTTCTGCATTGAAGCTCAGCGCCTGGAGCACAGGCCTGGGCAACCAGCTGTCGCTTCCCTTGCGCGTGGAACTGTGGAACGGAGAACACCTCGACTTTTCTTCCGATCCGCCGCGCGTCACCATCCGCGTGCCCAGGCCATCGAGCCTGCGCTACCTGCTCTCCCCCACCCTGTACAACCTGGGACGCGCCTACGTCGAAGGCGCACTCGAAATCCGCGGACGCGCGGCCGACATGATCCGCATCGGCAGCGAACTGGCCGCCGCCAAGGGCGATTCGGCACGCCGCCCCAATCCGCTGTGGCAGTGGGCGCGCCACACGCGCGCCAGGGACGCCGAGGCGATCCGCTACCACTACGACGTGTCGAACGATTTCTACGCCGCCTGGCTCGATCCGGACATGGTGTATTCCTGCGCCTATTTCGAGAACGGCAGCGAGGACCTGGCCAGCGCGCAGGTGAAAAAGATCGACCACATCCTGCGCAAGATCGACCTGCGGCCGGGCCAGCGCCTGCTCGACATCGGCTGCGGCTGGGGCGCGCTGGCGATCCGCGCCGCCCAGCAGTTCGGGGCGCGCTGCGTCGGCATCACGCTCTCCGACAACCAGGCGCGGCTGGCGCGCGAACGGGTGGCGCAAGCGGGACTGGCCGGGCAGGTCGAGATCCGCCTGCAGGATTACCGCGACCTCGACGGCGAATTCGACCGCATCACCAGCGTCGGCATGTTCGAGCACGTGGGCCTGCAGCAGTTGCGCGGCTACTTCGCGAAGATCGGCGCCCTGCTCGCCCCGGGCGGCGTGGTCATGAACCACGGGATCACCACCACCGACGTCGACGCCCGCGCCACGCCTTTCGGCGGCGGCGAGTTCATCGACCAGTACGTGTTCCCGCAGGGCGAGCTGGCCCACCTGTCGACGGTGATCAAGGCGATGCAGCAGGGCGGCCTGGAAGTGCGCGACGTCGAAAACCTGCGCCGCCACTACGCCCGCACCTGTGCGCTCTGGACCGAGAATTTCGAGAACCGCCTCGACGCCATCGGCCAGCTGACCGACGCCAGGCGCCTGCGCATCTGGCACGTCTACCTGGCCGGCTGCGCCTACGCCTTCGCCCACGACTGGATCAGCCTGTATCAGATCGTGGGCGCGAAGGCCGGGGAAGACCCGGCGCAGATCCCCTGGTCGCGACGGTATATGTACCCGTGACGGATTATTTCATCCAGTGGCTGAAGGTTTTGCGAAACTTCGCCACCTTGGGCGCCACCACGAAGGCGCAGTACCCCTGCATCGGGTGCTGCGCATAATAATTCTGGTGGTAGTCCTCGGCCTTGTACCAGGTCGCGCTCGGCAGCAGCTCGGTCACGATCGGCGCATCCCACACCGCGGCCATCTCCGCGATCACCCGCTGCGCGGTCGCTTGCTGCTCCGGGTTCTCGAAGAAAATCACCGAGCGGTACTGCGGGCCGACGTCGTTGCCCTGGCGGTCCTTTGTCGTCGGATCGTGGATCGTGAAGAAAATTTGCAGGATGTCGCGGTAGCTGATGAGCGCGGGATCGAATTCGAGCCGCACGACCTCGGCATGCCCGGTGCCGGCGCCGCAGACCTGTTCGTAGGTCGGGTGCGCGACATGCCCGCCCATGTAGCCCGATTCGACGCGCGTCACGCCGCGCACCTCGAGGTACACCGCCTCGATACACCAGAAACATCCGCCACCAAGAATTGCTACGTCAAGCCGTCCCTGCTCGCTCATCGCATGCCTCGATTGTCTCGTTGAATGGGTCGATGCTAACGCAAAGCCGCCCGCCATGCAGCGCCTGCCGGCCCGTGGCGACGGCCGGCAAGCGACAATGGCATAATGAGCGTGCAACTTTCCAAGGTACCGATGAACACACGCTCCCCGCGCGCCACGACGCGCGCTTTCGACTCGGCGCATTTTCGCCAGGCGTTGTCGCAGTTTGCCACCGGCGTGACCGTGATCACGACGCGGCTTCCCGACGGCAGCTTCCGCGGCCTGACCGCCAGTTCGTTCAATTCCGTCTCGCTCGATCCGCCGCTGGTGCTGTGGAGCCTGGGCGCGGGCGCGAACAGCATGCCCGTCTTTTCCGGCAACTCGCACTACGTCATCAACATCCTGTCGGCCGGCCAGCAGGACCTGGCGTTGCGCTTCTCGCGCCGCACCGAGACCGATCCCTTCGAAGGCCTCGACTTCGAACTCTCGCGCACCGGCCTGCCGATTTTGAAGGGCGTCGCCGCCTGGTTCGAATGCCACAACCGCAGCCGCTATCCGGAAGGCGACCACGTGATTTTCGTCGGCGAGGTCGAAGACTGCAATGTGCAGCCGCAGGCGGGACTGCTGTTCCACGGCGGGCGCTTCGGCAGTACCGGGCCGGCCTGACCTGGCGATAAATATGAAAATGGCTGTCGCAGTTTGAAAAGATGGCCCTGCGTCTCCTTTCTATAATGGCTCCCTACCAGAACCGAGACCAGGACCCCACATGCACCACGTCGATTCGCCACGCAAAGCTTCTTTCCACTGGGACGACCCGCTGCTCCTGAACAGCCAGCTGACCGACGACGAGCGCATGATCCGCGACGCCGCCAACGCCTACTGCCAGGACAAGCTGCAGCCGCGCATCCTGGAAGCCTTCCGCCACGAGAAAATGGACACGACCATCTTCCGCGAGATGGGCGAACTGGGCCTGCTCGGCCCGACCATCCCCGAACAATACGGCGGCCCGGGCCTGAACTACGTCGCCTACGGCCTCATCGCGCGCGAAATCGAACGCGTCGACTCCGGCTACCGTTCGATGGCCAGCGTCCAGTCCTCGCTCGTCATGGTGCCGATCTACGAGTTCGGCAACGACGCGACCAAGGAAAAATACCTGCCCAAGCTGGCCACCGGCGAATGGATCGGCTGCTTCGGTTTGACCGAACCGAACCACGGTTCCGATCCCGGCTCGATGGTCACCCGCGCGCGGAAAGTCGACGGCGGCTATTCCCTCACCGGCTCCAAGATGTGGATCACTAACTCGCCAGTGGCCGATGTGTTCGTGGTCTGGGCCAAGGACGACGAAGGCGCGATCCGCGGCTTCGTGCTCGAGAAGGACTGGAAGGGTTTGACCGCGCCTGCCATCCACGGCAAGTTCGGCCTGCGCGCTTCCGTCACCGGCGAGATCGTGATGGACAACGTGTTCTGCCCCGAAGAAAACGCCTTCCCCGACGTGCGTGGTCTGAAGGGCCCGTTCACCTGCCTGAACTCGGCGCGCTACGGCATCGCCTGGGGCGCGCTTGGCGCGGCCGAAGCCTGCTGGCACACGGCGCGCCAGTACACGCTCGACCGCCAGCAGTTCGGCAAGCCCTTGGCGGCGAACCAGCTGGTGCAAAAGAAGCTGGCCGACATGCAGACCGAAATCACCCTCGGCCTGCAGGGCTGCCTGCGCCTGGGCCGCATGAAGGACGAGGGCACGGCGGCGGTGGAAATCACCTCGATGATGAAGCGTAACTCGTGCGGCAAGTCGCTCGACATCGCCCGCACCGCACGCGACATGCTGGGCGGGAACGGCATTTCGGACGAGTTCGGGATCATCCGCCACATGGTCAACCTGGAAGTCGTCAACACCTATGAAGGCACGCACGACATCCACGCCTTGATCCTGGGCCGTGCGCAAACGGGCATCGCCGCGTTTTAACGCCGCGCCCGGCGATCTTGAAAGCCTCCACAATGGTGCCATATTGACCATTCAAACCATGTGGAGGCCGACACCATGAGTCCGCAAGATACCCAGCTCTTAGAAAACTTCCTGAACCAGCTCATCCAGGCGCGCGGCTTGCCGAAGGATCCCGAGGCCGATGCCATGATCCAGAAGGCCGTCGCCTACCAGCCGGAAGCCGCCTACCTGCTCGTGCAGCGCGCCCTCCTGCAACAGCAGGCGCTCGACAACGCCAAAGCCGAGATCGCACAGCTGCAGCGCCAGTTGCAGGGCGGCGGCGCGCAAGGCGGTGGCTTCCTCGATCCGAACGCCTGGGGCAACAGCGCCGGCCAGCGCCAACCGGCGCAAACCTACGACACGCAGCAAGCCTACCAGCAACCGTCGCTGGCCAGCCGCGCCGGCAACTTCCTGCGTGGGGGCATGGGCGGCGGCGGGATGGGCGGCGCACTCGGCAGCATCGCCTCGACCGCGGCCGGCGTGGCGGCCGGCGCCTTCCTGTTCCAGGGCCTGGGCAACCTGCTGGGGCATCACAACCAGGACGGCAACGGCTTCCTGGGCAATAACGACGCCTTTTCCTCGCTGACCTCGCCGATCGAGGACTTCCATAACAGCGGCAGCGGCGGCGGCAACGCGCTGCTCGACGACGTCGGCATGGACACCGACAACTTCGCCGGCGATAACTACGACGGCGGCTCGGACGACATCGCCTAGCGCGGGGGGCGGCGTGTTAACATAGCGCGCCGCCACCCTTTTTGCAGAATCTATGCCGCTTCACATCTCCCGGATCCTGCACGCCGGCTACGTCTTCGAATGCGAGGGAACCACCATCGCCTTCGACACGATCTTCGAGAACCCGTTCAGCCGTAACTGCCACGCCTTCCCGCCGGTGCGTTTCGAGCGCGAGAAGATTCGCCGGCTGCGCTTCGACGCCGTCTTCATCTCGCACTTCCACGACGACCACTGCTCGCTCGAGAGCCTCGACCTGCTCGACCGCTCGACGCCGATCCACATCTACTGCATCTTCGAGGCGCTGTTCGAGATGGTGCGCGCGCTCGGCTTCGTCGACGTGCGGCCCCTGCGCATCGACGTGCCGGTGCGGGTCGGGCCGATCACCGTCACGCCGCGCGTGGCAATGGACGAGGATGTCGATTCGATGTTCCAGGTCGAGGCGCAAGGGCTGAAGGTGCTGAACGTGGTCGACTCCTGGATCGACCCGGACACCCTGCCGGCGCTGGTGGCACACGGCCCCTGGGACATGGTGCTCTGGCCCTTCCAGACCATGCGCGAGATCGAGGTGCTGTCGCCTTCGCGCGCCGCGCCGGCGCCGCCGGCCCTGCCTGCGCAATGGGTCGAACAGCTGCAGGCCCTGGACCCACGCTTCGTCGTCCCCAGCTCCTGCCAGTTCCTGCAGGAGCCGTGGTCCTGGTACAACCACGCCTTCTTCCCGGTCAGCTACCGCCAGTTCGAGACCGAGATCGGCGCCGCGCTGCCCCATGCGCGCGTGGTGCGCATGAACCCGTCGGTGACGATGCGGCTCGACCAGGATGGCTTGACGCCCGCCGCCCCGCTCGACTGGGTCGTGCCCGTGGGCGAGCAGGATGTCGATTACGCCTACGACCCGCCGGCGGCGCCGCCGTCCACAGGCGAGATCGCGCGCCGCTTTCCGGCCTTGACCGCTCGGGAGGCCGAACGCGTGCGCGACTACTGCCATTCAGGCCTGCTCGGGAGATACCGCGACATGGAGCTGCCCGAGGACAGCTATTTCGAGCAGCCGCGCCTCTGGCGCCTGTCCGTGTTCGACCACGACGGCAGCGAAACCCGCTACCACTTCCGCATCCATGGCGACAGCATCGAGGCAGCCGACGCCGCGCCGCTGTCCTGGACCACCGAGATCCCGGCCGCGAAGCTGTACGCAGCACTGGAACTGGGCGAATCCCTCACCTCGATGTACATGCGGATCAACGACCTGCGCTTCGACGCCGCGACCGAGCTTGACCTCTTTGATGCCGAACTGGTCGACGACCCCTTGATCCGCTGTCTGTTCAACGACGCCTTCGGCGCCTACCAGGCCGCGCAACTGCGCCGGCTGAAAGAATCTCAATGACGATCACCATCCTGCCTTTCCGCGCCAACCTCGAACAGTCCTGCGACTGGCTGGAACAGCAAACCGGAACGCCCTGGACCCTGGCGCGCCTGATCGAACACGGCATCACGCCCTATGTCTGGCTCGATTACGACGCGGCCTACCCCGACCTGTTCGGCGACGCCAACGGCGGCTATGCGGCGCCCATCTTCTTCGAGGGCGACACCGCGCGCCTGGCGGCCGGCAGCGAGGACGTGCTGATCACGATCACGAAGGACGCCTACAAGATCGTGACCACCCTGCCCGCACCGGGCTTCCGGCGCGACTTGCACGAGCTGCGCTTCCTGAAGAAGGAACTGGAAAAGCTGGTCAAGACCCTCAAGCGCGCAGCCGAGCCGCCTTCGGCGCCCAAGCCGGCGACAGAATCGACGGCAGGCATCTTCAAGGATCAGGTGATCGCGGCCTTTGGCGGACTGGCCAAGCTCGACCTCGAGGCGGCCTTGAGCAGCGCCGGCGGCATCTTCGGCGACGACGGCGCGCGCGTCAAGGCGAGCACCAAGAAGGCGAAATCGAAGATCGTCTGGAATCCGGTCGTGCTGGCCTTGGGCCTGCACGACGTGCACCGGGTGCCGCTGCGCAGCCTGAAGCGCGCGTTTTCCGCGCACGACTTCCTCGATCCGTGGCACGACGAATGGGAGCGCAGCCTGGCCCTGCTCGGGCACTGACCCTCTTCAGAACGGTAGATCGATTTCGGTAGCGGAAGCGAGACGCTCGGCCAGCACGGCCGACACCACGGCCTGGATGACGTGCACCGCCCAGCGCTCGGTCGCCTTGCGCGGACCGGCTGCGATCTCGCCTTCGGTGATGCCGAGCAGCGGCGCGATGCAGCCGATATTCACGGCATACAAGGCAGTGCCATACAGCGTGCCCAAAGCGACGGGCCCCAGCGACGGCGCCAGGTCTTTCAGCATCGGCAAGGCCGCCGCGAACGCCGCCGAGGCGCCGAGGTGGTTCGCGAACTCCACCACGCTGGTGCCCGTGTCGCCGATCAACGCGCGCGAGCCGGTCATGTCATCGATCCAGTCGACGGCATCGCGGTCGAGCGTCTTGGTCATGACACCGCTTTTGCGGCCTGCCACCATGACGGCCGTTGTTATTACGCCTGCAATCAGCCCGCTCACTACTGCTGCTTTATATCGTTCCATGTAACCTCCGCTTATTAGTGTGACGGCAATGCGGGAATGGACGACGCCCGGATATGCGGGAATGGCGGATCTGCACTGCCGGATCGGCCACCTTACCCGGCAGAGCCGGTTGTTTCGGTTCGATATCGAACAGAGTGCGGTGGACGTGACGGGAAATCAGTAGCACATGCCCAAGCGGGGGTGTAGGCCATTGCCGAGAGCCGATAGCTTTCCTTCGCAAGCAGTCCGCTATCGACCGGCCGATAGGAGGCGCATTGTAGAGTCAACAGACGACCTGAAGCGAACGGCCGGTAGCGCACGTCGGCTCAGTGTATGAGGTTGGTGTTACCGGAACAAGTAAGTGGCTATATTAACTTCTCTAAATCCAGTCCGAATTATCCCTTCCACACTCGAGACCACAGGCAAGACAGCATCGGCGACGCCTCACTTTTGTCTGTTATAGCGATTGGCGAAAAACTGCGAACGCCCGCTACCCTTCCGGCTATGCTCGGTGCGCTCCAGAGTAATCTGCCAAGTGCGCAGAACAAGTGGTTACTCGGTACAGGCGAGCGTCGGCTTACTGCGCGCCGAACTACTCGACCACTTCGCGGGAAGTTGGCGCCGTAGCGCGGATTAAGTTGGCCAACGAAATGTATAGAAACCTCAGCCTAAAAAAGACTGTTAGTGAACGATCGAGCTCGGACAACTACTTGTCGTCGTATCAGGTCATCACCTGATTTTTCGTTGCTGCGGAAAAGCCGAGGTCTCTGAGATATTCTGGAAACCTTCTTGTGAGTTCAGCGTGACAATTACTCACAAGGAACTCAATATCGGCAATTCTTTTATCGACGGTTGGCTCTTTAATCGATTGAACAGCGTTCTTTGGGCGATCACAGCAGTGAATACAATCATGACGCCTTTGGAAAATCGAAGTGAATCTAGCCTCAAAGTGCTCGAGCGACTTTTCCTTTGCTTTCGATTGGTCAGTCGGCGAAAGCGCTAGAAATTGAGCGTGTGTAATGTCGAAGTGTCGCCGCTTATACAACGCGCTTTGCATCCAACTAAAAACTCTATCTTGACTAAGCAACCCTTGCCGTTTGGGGAAGAACTGATGGAAAAGCTCGCGGATTTGATCGAACGAAAGTACGTTTTCTTTCTCAACGAGTTCTCGCGCGGCCATGCGCCACTTCCATCCTGGCATACTTGTCGACCGCAGCATAACGGCGACAGGCACCTGAAGGTTGTTCAGTCGATTGGGAAGCGCAATCGACGGCTCCAACTCTTTTGCTCGCAGAGTCCGAGAAATAAGGTCGGCATATGCATCAGCAAAAAATGCATCACAAGCGCCCACAGCAAACATCCATGCTGAACGCAGCATGTCGTCTTTACAAGCCGGCACCATGGAAGCATGATCCTTCAGAGCACGAGCCCGGCCTAGATCTTCTTGGAAATGTGACAATGCAGTTTGCAGGGTTGGCATTTGAAGTTTTTAATGGAAAGAAAATTCTAGTTTAATAACACTTTCGTTTTTTTGCAAATGTGCAACTTAGAGCGTCTAACCAAATCTCTCGACGTTCCTTGAATGAGGCGTGAGCAGGCAAGCGAGAGAAGGGCCTTGGTAAATGTCAGCTCGCGGTGAACGACGGATGCGCAGCCACCGGAAACGATGTGACGATCCAAGGCGCCGCTCAACGACCCAACTCCCTCCACCGAGCCGTTCACGTGATTCCACGCCATAGCGTCCGATCCGGGCTGAGATCCCACACCAGCAGAGCGAGGTTCGATGTGCCTGAGAAGCATACGCGTGATCAGCGTACAACTTCCTTGGAGGATTGCGAGCCCGGCCCGACAGCCGTTTAACAGCCGCGACCTATCCTACGAGAATACATCCTCGCATGTTGAAATGGATTTCACCGTCCGACTTTTTTCATTGCCGGCCTCGATAGCTTCGGCTTGCGGCACGGTGTTGTCGGCCGGCGAATGCGTCGTTCAAGTGGCCTGGCTATGACGCTTGAACAAAATTTTTCGCCACAAGGCCATCGTCGCGCATATCGCCGGGATGGCAACCATGTTGGCCGTAGGCGAACTTTCCCGGTACAGCAGGACAAAAAAGTAGAACGCCGCTACAGCACAAGCCAGATAATAAAGCGCGAAGTCACCGTATCGACGGCCGGGGTCGCTGGAAAGGGCGCTCGCCTTGAGTGCCAAAGGGCGACGCCTCAAAAATTGAATCTGAAAAGCGACCCATAAGAAGAATGCGCCTGCCGTGATCATCAGTACTGCTGCAATTTTCATGTCTACCCCAAGTTTATTTTTTCCGACTTGCCCAACGGCGACTTTGCAGGCAACTATCGGTCAGTTGTGAATATATTTCGTAAACACGTCGCTGAAATCGCGCTTGGTGTGCGTATCGAGCATGGCCTTGTTCAAGGCCGCCAGTAATTCATCGAACTGGGTAACCAGACTGCCCGCACCCGGCGCAATATTGAGCTTGTGCACCGAAGCCGTGGCATCGAGCGTGCGCAGCGCATTGTCGCGCGATACGGCATCGCGTTTCTGCTGCTTGCCAATGGTGATCAAGGCTTTATAGATGTCCTTGAGTTGTTCGATGAAGGTTTTCTTGACGTCGATCGAGAACACCGTTTCGTCCATCCTGAATTTGAGTTCGATATCCATATCGAGCGTGCCGGCGGTTTCGATGCTGACGCTTGATACCTGATACGACGAATAATCGTAGCGCTTGATGGTGCGCTTGGACGAGACGGCGGAGTCGCCATCCACGTGGATCAGCGCGAGGTTGGTGAAGCAGTATTCGTCTTTCTTGCTTTTGATGAGGAAGAAAATCTGTTCGCCGTCTTCGCTGAACAGGTAATCGTCGGCATCGACCTTGCCATAGTCGGCCGGCCCGATAATCACGCCGATATCGCTGATGCCCAGCGCTTCCGCCGCCAGTTTCTTGAACATGATCGCCCTCGCCCAATAAAAGCGATCACATTACCATTAGTTAGCTACGGCAAGTATTCGCCATGGGTGAGCCCGACAATTATTATCAGTCCGGCGCGCCGGCCTCGAATGCCGCCTTCGCCGCCAGGAAGCGCCGCAGCGCCGTTTCCGGGTCGAGCCCGGCCATCACCAGGTTGACGACTTCCCGCTTGTCGCCCGAGGCGATCCCCTTGCAGGCCTCGCGGTGGGCGGTGAAGTAGGCGTACCAGGAGACCTCGGCCGGACGTTCCTTGCGCAGCTTGAAGCGTACGGGGACGGCCGCGCGCGCCGCCTTCACGTACTCGGCCAGCTTGGCGGGCAGCGCCGACCAGTCGCAGGCCGCCACGGCGCGCCGTTCGGCCTCGTCGCCCGGATCGGTCGATGCGGGATGCACGGCGAGGCTGGCCAGGTTCGGGTAATCGCTCGCCGCGCAGAAGGCGGCGACGAAGCGCAGCTTCATCGCGATGCCGAGCACTTCGGCGCGCGCCATGACGGCGTCCTTCGGGTCGAGGAAGCGCGCCAGCTCCAGCAACTGCGGCCAGGCGATCGGCGCGGCGTCGAGCTTCGTGGCGGAGTGCACCAGGGCCTCGACCAGGCGCGCGCCGATCTCGATGTCGTTGAGCGTGAGCTGCTCGATCGGGTCGAATGCGTCGGCCATCAGAACCACGCGTCCTGCATGTCGAGCGTGGTCGTGTCGATCGTCGCGAGCAGGTCGAGCTGCTGCGCCGACTTCGGCAACTCCCAATGGAAGAAGTAGCGGCAGGCCTGCAGCTTGCCGCGGTAGAAATCGTCCTCGCCAGCGTGCCTGGCCGCCACCAGCGCCATCTCCAGCCACATCCACGCGATGACCACGTGGCCGACCGCTTCCAGGTAGAGGCTGGCGTTGGCCAGGGTCTTGTTCATGTCTCCGGCGCCGTAGAGCGTCGCCGTCACTGCGCCGATGCGCTGCCATAGCACGTCGAGCTGGCCCGCGTAGGCTTGCAGGTCGGCGTTGTCCGCCGCGCGCGCCTTGGCGATGGTGGCGGCCACCTCCTCGCTCACCGCCTTGAACAGCGCGCCCTGCTGGATCGAGACCTTGCGTCCCAACAGGTCGAGCCCGTGGATGCCGTGGGTGCCTTCGTGGATCGCGTTCAGGCGGTTGTCGCGGTAGAACTGCTCGACATTGTATTCGCGCGTGTAGCCATAGCCGCCGTGCACCTGGATCGCCAGGCTGTTCGCATCGAGACACCATTGCGAAGGCCAGGACTTGGCGATCGGGGTCAGGAAGTCGAGCAGCATGCCGGCGCGGGTCTGGGCTTCAGGCGAGGCGCCGGTGCGCTGTTCGTCGACCAGGCGCGCGCAGTACATGATCAGGGCGAGCGCGCCTTCGGTATAGGCCTTCTGCGCCAGCAGCATGCGCCGCACGTCGGTGTGTTCGATGATCGCGACTTGCGGTTTGGCCGGGTCCTTCTCGGCCGGCGGGCGTCCCTGCGGGCGGTTGCGCGCATAGTCGAGCGCGTGCAGGTAGCCGGTGATGCCGAGCACCGTGGCGCCGAGGCCAACGCCGATGCGCGCCTCGTTCATCATGTGGAACATGTTGGCCAGGCCCTTGTGCGGCTCGCCGACCAGGTAGCCGACCGCGCCCGCCTTCCCCGCGGGCCTGAACTTGCCTTCGCCGAAGTTGAGCAGGCAGTTGGTGGTGCCGCGGTTGCCCATCTTGTGGTTCAGGCCCGCCAGCACGATGTCGTTGCGCTCGCCGATCGAACCGTCTTCGTTCACCAGGAACTTCGGCACGATGAACAGCGAAATGCCTTTCACGCCGGGGATGAGTTTGCCGTCCGGCCCCGGGATCTTGGCCAGCACCAGATGGACGATGTTCCCGCTGAGCTCATGTTCGCCGGCCGAGATCCACATCTTGTTGCCGCGCAGGCGGTACTGGCGCTCGCCCTCGGCACCGTCGACCGGGTCGGGCTCGGCGCGGGTGGTGATGTCGGACAGGCTGGAGCCGGCCTGGGGCTCGGACAGGCACATGGTGCCGAAGAAGCGGCCCGCCAGCTGCGGCCGCACGAAGCGCTCGACCTGGCGCGGCGTCGCCGTTTTCAGCAGCGTATTGGCGTTGCCCATCGTGAGGAAGGTATAGGACGAGGTCGAGACGTTCGCCGCCGGGAACCAGGCGCCGACCGCTTTCTCGACCACGCAGGGCAGCTGCATGCCGTCGTACTCGTAATCCTGGCCCGCCGCCATCAGGCCCGCGGCGCAGAAGGCGTCCAGCGCTGCCTTGACCTCGGGGATCATCGTGACCCGCTCGCCGTCGAACTGCGGCTCGTTGGCGTCGCTCTTCTTGTTATGCGTGGCGTACAGGTCGGTCGCGATCTGCTGGGCCGTGTCGAGCGCCGCGTCGAAGGTCTCGCGGCTGTGGTCGCGGTAGCGTTCGCGCGCCGTCAGCGACGCCACGTCGAGCCATTCGTAGAGCAGGAAGTCGATGTCGCGGCGGTTCAGGATGGTCGATTGCATGGTGTCCCTGGTGAGTGTCGTTCGGTCGATAGCAAGGATAACCGATCCGCACGGGCCGGGTGTAGCGTGGCCCGCTTGCGGGCAATGCGCCGATCCAGGTCCGCGATCTAGGCTATAGTTATCGGCACGACCACCCGTCGGCGCCCCGCCAGGACGCGCCGGCCCTACTTTTTTCGAGCACAGACATGACCAACGCGAGCACGCCCACAACGCACGGGAGCGACCTCCCCCTCGACATGACCATCTTCGGCGGCATGGGCGACCTGGCCATGCGCAAGCTGCTGCCGGCGCTGTACATGGCTTACCTGCACGGCAACCTGTCGCCGTCGACCCGCATCCTGTCCACCGGACGCCAGCCCCTGGCGCGCGAAGCCTATCTCGCGCATGTGGAGGCGCATTCGCGCACCTTCATCGCGGCGGAGAACTTCAACGACAAGACCTGGGACGGCTTCCTGACCCTGCTCGAGTACGTCGTGCTCGACGTCCAGGCGGCGCCCGACTTCGCGGCGCTGGCCGCGGCCTCGCGCCCCGGCGCGCAGCGCGTGTTCTACCTCGCCACGGCGCCTTCGCTGTTCACGCTGATTTGCCAGAAGCTGGCCAGCGCCGGCCTGGTCGATGCGAACGCGCGCGTGGTGCTGGAAAAGCCGCTCGGGCGCGACCTGGCCAGCGCGGTCGAGATCAACGAAGCGGTCGGCGCCCACTTCGCCGAGTCGCAGATCTACCGGATCGACCATTACCTCGGCAAGGAGACGGTGCAGAACCTGATGGTGCTGCGCTTCGGGAATTCGATCCTGGAACCGATCTGGCGCGCGCCGAACATCTCGAGCGTGCAGATCACGGTGGCCGAGGAAGTCGGCGTCGGCAGCCGCGCCGGCTTCTACGACAGCACCGGGGCGATGCGCGACATGGTGCAGAACCACCTGATGCAGCTGCTGTGCATCGTCGCCATGGAGCCGCCGACCTCGCTCTCGCCGGACGCCGTACGCGACGAAAAACTCAAGGTGATGCGTTCGCTGCGCCGCTTCAAGCTGGCCGACATCGCGCGCGATACCGTGCGCGGGCAGTACGGGCACGGCGTCAGCGGCAACCAGGAAGTCGATGGCTACCTGGAAGAGCGCAACGTGCCGGCGGACTCCAGCACCGAGACCTTCGTCGCCCTGCGCGCCCATATCGATACCTGGCGCTGGTCGAAGGTGCCGTTCTACCTGCGCACCGGCAAACGCATGGCGCGCCGCTCGTCGAAGATCGTGATCGAATTCGCCAATCCTCCTTTCCCGCTGTTCCCCGGCGCCCCCGGCGGCGTCGCCAACCGCCTGGTGATCGAGCTGCAGCCCGAGGAAGCGATCAAGCTGCAGATCATGGCCAAGGAACCGGGCAGCGGCATGCACATGCAGCAGGTGGCCCTCAACCTCGACCTGCAATCGGCCTTCCAGCCGCGCGGAAGCCTACGAGCGCCTGCTGATCGACGTGGTGCGCGGCCGCCTGACCCATTTCATGCGGCGCGACGAACTCGAAGCGGCATGGGCCTGGGCCGATCCGATCATCGACGGCTGGGTCACCCTGGGCGAAAAGCCGCATGCCTACGCCGCCGGCTCGTGGGGCCCGTCCGAATCGTTCGCGCTGCTGGCGCGCGACGGCTTCAGCTGGGTCGAGTAAGCCGTCCTCCGGCCAGACGCACCCCTCCTCCTCTTCATCTCCCTTCCGCACTGCATGCCGCGCCCGATTCCGGGGCGCGCGCGCCCGCTTTTTCCGCACTCCCTCCCCGCTTTCGTGCGCACGATGCCGATGCGCCTCTGTCATTTTCAAAAAACAATTAATTTCTTGCGCTAAATATAATTTCAGCAATACTATTGATCTATGGCTGTTGCATTACTTGCATCGCCAGGGCAAGCGCACGCAAGAGGCGCCTTCGCAGGACACCGCAACCAGGAACGCCGCACGACCCAAGCTCGAACTCCAAAACCAGTCGCGAAAGGACTTTGCATGCGCAACAAATCCTCGACCTCGCCGGATACCGGCAGGCTGCAACAGATTCGCACTTCCCCAGGCCAGCCCTCCCTGCTGGCCCTCTGCATCGCACTCGCATTTTCCGCCGCCGCGCCGCTGGCCCAGGCAGCCCAGGCCGAGCCGCCTGCGCTGCCGAACCAGCGCGCCGCGGCGCACTGGCAAGACCTGGTGCTGCCGGCCGAAGCCGCAAGCGCCGCCTCGGCGAAATCGGGCGCCAGCGCCAGCACGGCCAGGTCGGCCGGCGGCGCCTCCGCCAAGACGCCTGCACTGAGGCTCAAGCGTTTGCGCGGCGCCATGCTCGACCTGGGCGCGATGCGCTCGCATGCCGCCGGTGCGCCCGCCGAACGCAGCAGCCGCGCGCTGGCCAGCCCGCTCACGGTCTCGCTGCCGCACCCGGACGGCGGCTACCAGCGCTTCACGCTGATCGAGTCCTCGATCATGGAGCCGGAACTGGCCGCCAAGCACCCCGACATCAAGACCTACAAGGGCCAGGGCATCGACGATCCGAACGCCACGCTGCGCATGGACGTCACCCCGCTCGGCCTGCACGCCTCGGTGCGCTCGCCGCGCGGCGGCTACTATGTCGACCCGTACTACAAGGGCGACGACAGCGTCTACGCCAGCTACAGCCGCAGCGACCTCATCAACGAGCACGGCCCGCTGGTCGAGGGCGATGCGGGCGAGGCGCAACTGACCCTGTCGCGCTCCTTCTACAAGGAAGGCGACACGGTCGAGGTGCGCGGTTCGGGCTTCGCCCCCGGCGCCAGCGTCGACCTGACCCTGCGCGGCGAAGGCGAGAGCGCGGTGCTGCAGACCGTCACCGCCACCGCCGACAAGGACGGCGCCATCACGGTGGCGCTGCAGCCGGGCGCCTCCGGTTCGTTCGAAGTCACCGCCAGCGCCGGCGCCGCCAGCAGCGCCGCGGCCTTCCAGGTGCTCGATGCGGCGGCGTCGCCCGACGCCATCGCCGGCGGCCAGCTGCGCACCTACCGCCTGGCCCTGGTCACCGATCCGTCGTATGCCACCTACTTCGGCGGCTCCGCCAACGTCACGGCGGCCAAAGTCACGCTGATCAACCGCGTCACCCAGGTGTATGAGGACGAAACCTCGATCCGCCTGGTGCTGATCAACGCCACCGACAAGCTCAACCTCGATACCGCCGCCCAGATGACGGGCGCGAACGGTCCCTGCGGCGGAAGCGCCTGCTACACCACGGCGCAGGCGTCCACCTGCGGCAGCGGCACGCTCACGCGCAACCGCGTCGTGACCGGCCTGCTGGCGGGCGCCGGCAATTTCGACGTCGGACACATCGGCCTCGGCCTGAACGGCGGCGGCGTCGCCAGCCTCGGCGTCGTCGGACTGAACGGCAAGGCCCAGGGGTGCACCGGCATCCCGACCCCGGTGGGCGACTTCTTCGCGGTCGACTACGTGGCGCACGAACTGGGTCACCAGTTCGCCGGCAACCACACCTTCAACGGCGTCATCAGCAACTGCAGCGGCGGCAACCGGAATGCCACCACCTCGGTGGAAGTGGGCAGCGGCTCGTCGATCATGGCCTATGCCGGCATCTGCGGCACCGACAACCTGCAGAGCCACAGCGATCCGTACTGGTCGCAGCGCAGCTTCGACGAGATCACCGCCCACACCTCGGCGCCCGAATCGAGCCTGAGCGAAGTCCAGATGGGAGTTCTGACCGCTTTCAATACGAACGGCCAGCAGTTCCGCATCGGCTATAACGGCACCCTGTCGGCGCCGATCGTGCGCGGCACGAACTTCACGGCCGCCGGCATCAAGGCGGCGATCGAAGGCATCGCCGGCTGGCCGGCCGGCGCCACGGTCACCGCGTCGGCCGTGGGCGACACGGCATTCACGCTCACTTTCGGCGGCACACTGGCCGGACAGAACGTCGCGACGCTGACGCTGGATGCATGCAGCGCCGGCTGTTCGGGCTACATCAACGACATCACCGCCGGCGGCCTGACGACGCGCCGCGGCACGGTGACGGCGACCGGCAACATGGCGCCGAACGTGGAGGTGCCGGTGCAGTACACGATTCCGCTGCGTACGCCGTTCGCACTGACCGGCGCGGCCACCGACACCGACGGCGACCCGATCACCTATATGTGGGAACAGAACGACCGCGCCGGCGCAACCGGCACGGGGCTGATCAGCAACACCAAAGTGAATGGTCCGCTGTTCCGCCAGTTCGGCACGCGTGCCGTTGTCACCTCGGCCGCTACGCTCGAATACGGCTCGGCCGGCGAAAACCACACCACCGGCGACCCGACGCGCGTGTTCCCCGACATGGCGCAAATCCTGTCGAACAACACCAACGCGCTGACCGGCGCCTGCCCGACGGCGCAGGCGACGCCGACGGCGGCCGACATCGAGTGCTTCTCGGAGTACCTGCCGACGGCGGCGTATATGGGCTTCGCCGGCGTCAACGCGGCCCCGGCGTCGCTGAACTTCAAGCTGACGGCGCGCGACGGCCGTGGCGGCATCAACAGCGCCACCACGCAGCTGGTGCTGGCGCAGACTGCCGGCCCCTTCCTGGTCACCTCGCCCAACACGGCGGTGACGCTGAACGCGGGCTCGGCGCAGACGGTCACCTGGAACGTGGCCAACACCAACGTCGCACCGGTGAACACCGCCAACGTGAAGATCACCCTGTCGGCCGACGGCGGCAAGACCTGGCCTCACGTGCTCGCCGCGAGCGTGCCGAACAGCGGCAGCGCGAGCGTCACCCTGCCGGCCGTGGGCACAACCGCGGCCCGGGTCAAGATCGAGGCCATCGGCAACGTCTTCTTCGACGTCTCGAATGCCGACTTCACGATCAAGCTGACCGGCGACGCCAACGGCGACGGCATGGTCGACTGCGCCGACCTGGCCATCGTCAAGGCGTCGATGGGCAAGCGCACCGGGCAAGCCGGCTTCGATGCGCGCGCCGACCTGACCGGCGACGGCCTGGTCGACGCACGTGACCTGGCCTATGTGTCGCAGCGCCTGCCGAAGGGGACGGTCTGCAACTGATACGCCGCCCCACCCGTTGAGACCTGCCGGCCGGATGCCTCCATCCGGCCGGTCACCACCGAATACCACGCACTCCAAGGACAAAAAAGATGAAGCACCTGAAAAAAATCCTCGTTGCCGGCCTGCTCGCCGCCAGTTCCCACGCCTGGGCCGCACCGACGCTGTCGATCGTGACCACGCCCAACCCGTCCCAGGTCGGGTCGCTGGTGGACGTCGATGTGCGCATTGCCGACGCCGTCGACCTGTACTCGTATAACTTCACGCTGAACTTCGACGCGAGCCTGTTGCGCGCCATCGGCGTCAGCGAAGGCGCCTTCCTGGGTACGGCCGGCGCCACCGATTTCGGTTACGTCGGATTCGACAACACGGCCGGCAACGTCTCTTACGTCTACGGCTTCGTGTTCGGCCCGGAAGCGGGTGCGTCCGGCAGCGGCAGCCTGGCGCACATCCAGTTCGAGACGATCGGCATCGGCAGCGGCGCCTTCTCGTTCTCGGACCTGATGTTCATCGACAGCGCCTTCAACGAAATCGCGGTGACGGCCGACGCCGGCGCCCAGGCCGAGGTGCCGGAACCGGCCAGCTTTGCGCTGTTCGGCATCGGCCTGTTCGGCGCCGCCGCCCTGCGCCGCCGTTCGCCGGCGCCGCGCGCCTGATCGCCGGCCTCCGCTCGCCGAGCCCCTGGAACCAGGGGCTTTTTTACGTCCTCCACCGGTAAGCGATATCATTGCGGGTTATTTTCAGCATTCCACCCGCAAAGGCAGTAAATCGTGTTCGACGTCCTCTCCCTCGACATGGGGGCCGCCATGAAGACCCTCGTGCTCACGCTCGACCTGGTCGGCACCTTCGTCTTCGCCCTCTCCGGCGCCACCGCCGGGGCGCGGCGCCGGCTCGACATCTTCGGCGTGCTGGTGCTGTCCTTCGTCGCGGCCAACTCGGGCGGCATCGTGCGCGACCTCCTGATCGGCGCCACGCCGCCGGCCGCGATCAGCGACTGGCGCTACCTCGCCGTTTCCTCGCTGGCCGGCGTCGTGATCTTCTTCTGGTATCCACTCATCAACCGCCTGCGCAGCCCGGTGCTGTTCTTCGACGCCGTCGGCCTCGCGCTGTTCTGCGTGGCGGGCGCGCAAAAGGCGCTGGTCTATGGCCTGGAACCGGTGATGGCCGCCCTGCTCGGCATGCTGACCGGGATCGGCGGCGGCATCGCGCGCGACGTGCTGCTGTCGAACGTGCCGGCCGTGTTCAGGTCGGACATCTATGCGGTGGCCGCGCTGGCCGGCGCCGCCGTGGTGGTGATCGGCGACGCGCTGCACCTGCCGGCCACCGCCACCGCGGTCGCCGGCGCCGTGCTTTGCTTCAGCCTGCGCATGCTCGCAGTGCGGTACGACTGGCACCTGCCGCACGCGCGGGTGCCGGAACAGACCGGCGCCCAGCGCGAGGCCGACGAGCGCGGGGATAACCGCTAAGCAAGCGCTAGGCGCGATTGGCGGCCAGCGCCATCGGCAGCGTGCGCGACCAGCGGTTCGACGACAGCGAAAACGACAGCGAACGCACCTGGTGATACCAGCCTGCCGGCACGTACAGCATGTCGCCCGGTTCGACCACCAGTTCCAGCAGCGCCGCCTGGCGCGCCAGCGGAAAGCGTTCGTAGTCGGGCGCTTCCGGGTCGAACGGGGAACCGAACAGCAGCGCGTTGGCCTCGACCGGATACAGGAACGCATCGTGGTGCGGCGGCGCGAGGGAGATCCGCTTCGATCCCCATATCTGCACGAACAGGTTGTCGTCGTAGTCGGCGTGCAGCGGCGTCACGGTGCCGGCCGGTCCCAGCCAGAAGCGCGGCGGGCCGGGTTTCGTGAACCAGGCGGGCCAGTGGCAGAAGCGGTTCAGTTCGCGCAGTTCGAGGTTGCCGAGATACGGCGGCAGTCCCTGGGCCCCGCTGGCGGCCAGGTCCAGGTAGTCCAGCATCGACATGTCCTGCATCGCCCGGTCGGCGGCAAACGCCGTGTTGACGTAGTCGCCGACGCGGGCGCGCACCGGCATGGCGGCGAAGCGTTCGCGCAGGGTCTGGGGCGTGAACGCGGCCAGCGGCCAGTGCCGGGCCAGGCCGGGCATGACGAAGGGCAGTCCTGCCGCCGCGCGTGCGAGGAAGGCGGCGGCGTCCATCCTGCCGGCACGCGGCACGTCCGTGATTGGCGGCAGCTGCCGTGCGGCCTTCCTGATCGCCGCGCGCATCGCGTCGATCGAGGCGACGCCGCGCATCTCGGCATCGCGCCGCTCGCGCTCGGCCTTCCTGGCGAGCGCTTCCTGCGGCGTGAGCCGCGGCGGCAGGCGCGACTGCCCCGCCGATTCATCCTTCTGTACCATGACTTCCCCTGCATCGCCTGACATCTTCAAGAGGCGACAGGATAGCCTATCGGACGGCGCCGGGCCCCGCTGCCTGGTAGACCACCGCGCCGCCGACCACCGTTTGCAGCACCTTGACGTTGGCGATGTCCTCCTCGGGAATGGTGAAGAAGTCGCGGTCGAGGACGATGAAATCGGCCAGCTTTCCCACCTCGAGCGATCCCAGCCTGGCTTCCTGGCGCAGCGTGTAGGCCGCGTTCATGGTGATCGCGCGCAGCACGGCCGCGCGCGGCATGCCCGGCTGCGCGCCGAGGCGGCCGGCGAACTCCGCGCCGGCGCCCGGGGCCGCCGTGCGCGTCACGCCGACCTTGAGCGCGAAGGCGATGTCGAGCGGGTCGACCGGCCAGTCGCTGCCGTAGGCGACACGCGCGCCGGCGTCCAGCAGCAGCGCCTGCGGCTCCACGTTCGCATAGCGCGCCGGCCCCAGGTAGTCTTTCAGCGCACCCACGGTGTCGGGCGCCGGCTTGGCCCACTGGAAGGACAACACCGGCGTCACGTCCAGGCGGGCGAAGCGCGGGTAATCGGCCGGGTCGACGATCTCGGCGTGGGCCAGTGCGGGCCGCAGCGCCCGGGCGCCGCGCGTGACGCCGGCGGCGTCGATGGCGTCCAGCGAGGCGCGCACGGCGCGGTCGCCGTCGGCGTGGATGTGGGGATCGATGCCTTGCCGCGCCAGCGCCGTCAGGGTGGCGCGCAGGGCCGCCGCGCCGAAGTAGTCGGGCGGTCCGCTGCTCGCGCCGGGCCGCCAGTCCGGCTGATCCGCCGTTCCCCGGTTGACCAGGTAGGGCGCCAGCATCGCGCCGGTGAAGGCCGGGGCGGCGATCACGCCATCCATGAACAGCTTGGCGTGGCGCACCTGGATCGAGGGCCGCACCCGCGTCGGCCCCTGGTCGAAGCGCCTGCGCTGCTTCACCACGCCGGCGACGGCGCTCGCCGGCGTGGCGCCCTTGTCCAGCTCGACCAGCACCGCGAAGTGGGCGCGCGCCGTGAGCCTGCCGCGCCGTTGCAGCGTGGCGAAGGCGGTCATCGTCTCGGGGTCGGTCCAGGCATCGAGGAAGCTGGTGATGCCTTGCCTGCGCATGGCGTCGAGCGCGGCGCCGGCGGCCGCCAGGTTCTGCGCCGGCGTCAGGGGCGGCAGCAGGCGCATCGCCAGGTCCTGGGCGGCGTCCTCCAGCAGGCCGGTCGCGGCGCCGCCGGCGCTGCGCACGATCTTGCCGGCCACAGGGTCGGGCGTGTCGCGGTCGATCCCGGCCAGCGCGAGGCCGCGCGTGTTGAGCAGCGCGGAGTGGCCGAACGAGGAACGCACGATGATGGGCCGCGCCGTCCGCAAGGCGTCGAGCAGCGCCCTGGACGCGGTCACGCCTTCCGGCTGCATCCCTTGCTGGAACCAGTTGACGACGACCAGCCAGCGCCGCGGGCCCGCCCCGGCGTCGCGGTCGAGGCAAGCCTGGATGCGCGCCTGGAACTGCGGCACGCTCAACGGCCGGTAGTCGAGGCTGCAGTCGAGCAGGCGGCTGCCGCCCGATTGCGGGTGCATGTGGGCGTCGATCAGGCCCGGCATGAGCATGCGGCCCTGCAGGTCGACGACGCGGGCGCCCTTGCCGGCCAGGGCCATGGCGCCGGCGTCGTCGCCGACGTAGACAATGCGGCCGGCGCGCACGGCCAGCGCCTGGTGCACGCTGTCGCGGGCGTCGACGGTGTAGACGGCGCCGTTGCGGTAGACCAGGTCGGCCGAACCGGCAGCGGCCTGCGCCTGTGTGGTGGCCCACGCGATCGCCAGCAGGGCGAAAAGAGCGATTTTCGGCATGGCCCTCCCTGGCCGACGCGGTCAATTCGCTTTACGCGAACCTCAATGGCTTCTACTATGCATGGCTTTCGCCCCTCGCTCAAGACACATGATGATCACGTATTCAGGCGCGGCTCGCCGCTTCTTCGCCTTCCTCCTCGTCCTGCTGCCACTCCTCGCCAGTGCCCTCGAACCCAGCCACGGCGTGCACGGCATGGCCCTGTTCGGCGACCGCGACGGGCTGTATGCGTCGCACCTGCCGCTGTTCCATGCGCCGCACGACAACCAGGTCGTCATCAAAGTGCGCTTCAAGGACCCCCGTCTCGAGCGCGACATGCGTGACCGCCTGGACGGCAAGACCGCCCTCTGGACAATCGAACCGGAGCGCTTCGCCCTGCACCGCCTCGCGCCCGGCGCCGCCCAGCCACTGCGGGCATTCAAGGCCAAGGTCGTCGAGGGCCATTTCGAGCGCGATGGGACGGTGCGCATGCGCGATGCCGAGCTGGTGGTCGAGCAGGTCGTGCTGTACCGCACGCTGTCGGCGCAACCGGCGCAGCAAGCCCTGGCGCACTACCAGCCGGTCGGCCGCTTCCTGGTCAAGCTGATCGACAGCCGTCCGGACTTCGACCATATCGTGCTGCTCGCGCGGGCGCTGGCCGCGCCGGTCGCGGTGCCGAAGCACGGCGTCGACGAGAACCTGGCGGAGCTGGCGCAGCGCGTCCCGTATGCCGGCACGGTGTATTACGAAACGGCTGACCTGCGCTGAATTCTCTTGCAGAAACGTCGTCACGCTGAATGGAAGAGTGTGAACATATTTTTAACTTTTTCTTGCGATGGACAGGTGGTCATGCTAATTTTGGAACCGGGTTTTCCGCTGCTCGCCTCGCCTGTCCAAGCTGCGACAACACGCCAAGATCATGAATCCACGCGCATGGCTCTTGTACTTTTTGCTGGCCCTGCTGGGCCCCGCGGCCGCGGCGGCCGAGGCCGGCGCAGCAGGTAACCGCGTGCTCCAGGCCGAGTCGAAGGTCGCCCTGGTCATCGGCAACGCCCATTACGCCAACGCGCTGCCGCTCAAAAATCCGGGCAACGACGCCACCGACATGTGCGCGGCGCTCAGGAAGCTTGGGTTCGAGGTCATCTGCAAGCTCGACGTCCCGACCAAGCGCGAGTTCAAGGACGCCATCTTCGAATTCACCGGGAAGATCAACCAGCGCACCGTCGCCCTGTTTTATTTCGCCGGGCACGGCATGCAGGTCGACGGCATCAATTACCTGCTCCCCACCAAGGCCGAACTGCGCACCCGCAGCGACATCGAAGACGAGAACATCCAGATCAATTACCTGATGAGCGAACTGGAGGCGCGCCAGGCGGCCCTGAATATCTTCTTCCTCGACGCCTGCCGCAACAATCCGCTCACCGACCCGATCCGCGGCTATATGCCGACCATGGGCCTGGCGTCCCAGCTGTACGCCCCGCGCAACAGCATCGTCGCGATGTCGACCGGCGCCGGCCAGCTCTCGCTCGACGGCGATGGACGCAACGGCACCTTCACCAAGAACCTCCTGCAGCACCTCGGTGCGCCGAACCAGTCGATCGAAGAGACGCTCAAGGCCGTCAGCAGCGGCACGCGCGCCGACGCCGGGCGCTTCAAGCGCCAGCAGGACCCCCAGATCACGATCTCCTTCACCGACCAGTTCTGCATGGCCGGCTGCGCCGATGGGGTAGCGGCCGCCAGGAAGAACGACGAACTGCAGAAGGCGCAGACCGCACAGGCGGCGCAACTGAGCCAGCTGCAGGCGACGCTCGCCGAGACCAGGGCCAAGCAGGCGGAACTCGACGCGCAGCAGGCGCTGCTGCTCAAGAAACGCGCCGAGCTCGACGCGCTGCGCCAGGGCATGGAGAACGTCGAGTCGAAGCAGGAGGAACTCGCACGCCGCCATGCCGAGGTCAACCAGCGCGAGCAGGAGCTCGCCAGGCTCAGCGCCGACGTCAAGGCCTCGACCGACAAGTACAACGAACTCGAGAACGTGCGTCTCGGCCTGCTCAAGAAACAGGCCGAAGTCGACCGCATGCAAAAATCGCTCGCCCGGCAGCAGGCGAGCATCGCCGCCAGCGAGGAAGAACTCGCCACCCGCGCCGTCAAGCCGCCCGAAAAAAAGAAAGAACCGCCGGCCCCGGTCGTACCCGTTTTTTGACGCTCTTCATCCGCAGTTCACCTAAAGGGGATCGATATGAGGGTAGGCAAGTCACGGCTGGTCATTCCGTTGGTGCTCGGTGCGCTCGCATCGAGCGCGGCACAGGCGCAAGCAACGCCTCCCACAACCCAGTTCACGATCGGCGCCAAGCTCTGGCACGCCTCGTGGCTGTCGTACATGCCGTCGGTGTATTCGGGCGTCGGCGCCAACGGCGCGCCGGCCGCGGGCGACATCGTCAACGCGGTCGAGGGCGACGTGCGCACCAACGTCCTGCCCTTGCTGGGCGTGCGCCATGGGAAGTACTTCGCCTCGGCCAGCTACGGCCGTTTCAAGAGCGACTTCCAGCTCAACACCAGCCCCCTGATCACGCCCACCGGGCAAACCCTGATCACCTCGCGCACCGACCATTTCAAGCGCAGCGAAAGCGACCTCAATGTCGGCTATTTCCTGACGCCGGAATTCGGCATCGCCCTCGGCTACAAGGACGCCACCGAAACACGCGACACCAGCCTCGGGATCGCTCCGCAACCGACCCGCCTCGTCACGACCAAGGCCAAAGGCGTGCTGCTGGGCGCCGTCGCCAACGTCGCCGTCTACGACAAGCTGCGCTTCTACGGCCAGGTCGCCTATGGCCCGGCGCGCATCAGGCTGACGTTCAGCGATCCCTCGATGGCGACGCTGAAGGCGAACGGCCGCTACCTGATCGGCGAGTTCGGCTTGAACTACCCGGTGTTCAGCAATCCCGGCGGATACGGGGGCGCCACGGCGGCGCTGGGCTACCGGACGCAAACCGTCAAGACCGACGGCTACTCCACCGCGTTCCAGCAAGACCGCGACCTGCGCGAGGTCCGCGACGGCCTGGTCGCCACCCTGAACTTCACGTTCTAGCGCGGCCGGGAGCTGGCCGGCGGCCGGGCGTCGCAGGCGTATTCCGGCCGCATTGTTGCGTCCGGCATACACCGCGCGATGACCGCACCCGGCCGCATTCCCTTGCTATAAAATAAATGATCAACCTTGCGCGCGGTCTTCCCGGACGCGCCTGGCCCACTTCGTAGCGGAGCACTGGGAGCGGCTGTGTCGAGACATGTCCTTGGGCTGTTCCTCCTGCTTGCCGTCCTCTGGCCGCCTGCGCATGCCGCGCCGGCCGCCCCTGCCGCATCGTCCTTCATCGCCATCACCTTCACCGAAGGCGCGCCGCGCCTGGCGCGCGACAAGGCCATCTACCGCGCCGGACGCGGCGTCGGCCTGCGCGCGGACGACATGCTCGAATCGGGCGCGGGCGCGCTCCAGCTAGCGGCCGGCGGCGCGACCATCTCCCTTGGCCCGGAGTCGACGGTCTTCCTCCGGGAAGGCGGCGAACTGGTGCTCCTTGGCGGCTGGTTGAAGCTGCGGGCCAGTGCGAAGCAGCCGTTCACGGTCGCCGCCCCCAGCTTGCGGGTGACGGCTGCCGGCGGCTCCGTCATCGTGCAGGTATCCCCCGGGGCCACCGAGCTGTTTGCCGAATCGGGCGACGTGCTGGTCGAAGAGCAAGGCGCCGGCAAGATCCGGCGCAGGACAACGATCCCGCGCGAACAGTTTGCCGTGCGCGCCGGCGCGCTGCCCCTGCGGCTGGCGGCGCGCCCTCCTCCCGCCTTTCTCGCCGCAATGCCGCCGAGCTTTCGCGACGAGACGGTGGCGCTGGCGGCCGGCGCCCCGGCCGCGCCGAAGTTCGAGCGCGCGGCCAGCTTTGCCGAACTGGCGCCCTGGCTGGCCGCGCAACCCGCCTTGCGCCGCCAGCTGCAGGCGCGCTTCGATCCACCGCGGCCGCCGCGCCGCGCTCTCCCCGACCCGAAGGCCAGCCCATGAAACTGTCGATCGCAGCGAAATTCAACATTGTCTTCCTGTCGATCTTCGCGGTCGGCTTCGGCGCCGCCAGCCTGGTCACGAACTACCTGCTGCAGCAGAACGCGCGCGAAGAGACCCTGCAGAGCGCGCGCGTGCTGATGCAGTCGGCGCTGGCGGCGCGCAGCTATACGGCGGCCCAGATCGTGCCGCTGCTGGAAACGCGCCTGAAGTACGAATTCCTGCCGCAGTCGATACCCTCCTTCGCCGCGACCGAGCAGCTCGGCCAGCTGCTCAAGCAGTATCCCGATTTCTCGTACAAGGAAGCGACGCTGAACCCGACCAACCTGCGCGACCGCGCAGCCGACTGGGAAGCGGACCTGATCAATACCTTGCGCGCCAAGCCGGCCCTGGCCGAACTGGTGGGCCAGCGCAGCACCTCGATCGGTCCCGCCCTGTACGTGGCGCGCCCGCTGCAGATCAAGAACGCCGCCTGCCTGCGCTGCCACAGCGTGCCGGACGCGGCGCCCAAGACCATGACCGACATTTACGGGCGCAACAACGGCTTCGGCTGGAAGCACATGGAGATCGTCGGCGCCCAGGTGGTGTCGGTGCCGATGGACGTGCCGCTGAAACGCGCCGGCGCCATGCTCCAGACCTACATGCTGTCGATGCTGGCCATCTTCGCCTTCCTGTTCGTCGCGCTCAACATCATGGTGCATTACTTCGTCACCCGCCGCATCACGCGCATGTCGCGCCTGGCCGACGAAATCAGCCTTGGCAAATTCAGCGACGACCAATTCGAGGCCAGGGGCAGCGACGAGCTCTCCACGCTCGCGCGCTCGTTCGCACGCATGCGCGCCAGCCTCGCGTCGGCCATGAAAATGCTGGAAGAGTGAACGGGACGCGCATGCTCGGGCAACTCGGCAAATACCGGATCGACGGCGTGCTGGGCAAGGGCGCGATGGGCGTCGTCTACAAGGCCTTCGATCCCGCCATCGAACGGGTGGTCGCACTCAAGACGATCCGCAAGGAGATGTTCAGCGAGAGCGAGCAGCAGGAGCTCATCGGCCGCTTCAAGAACGAGGCCCAGGCCGCCGGGCGCCTGAACCATCCGAACATCGTGACCGTCTACGATTATGGCGAGGACGCCGACGCGGCCTATATCGCCATGGAGTTCGTCGAGGGCACCGGGCTTGACGCCCTGCTGGCGCCGGGGCGTCCGATGCCCGTCGCGCGCGTGCTGGCCTGGATGGCCGACCTGCTCGGGGGGCTCGACTACGCCCATGCGCGCGGCGTGGTACACCGCGACATCAAGCCGGCGAACCTCTTGATCACGGCGGGCGCCCAGGTCAAGATCAGCGACTTCGGCATCGCCCGCATCGAATCGTCGACGCTGACCCAGGCCGGTTCGATGATCGGCACGCCCAGCTACATGTCGCCCGAACAGTTCCGCGGCGAGCCGGTGGACGGGCGCTCCGACGTTTTCTCGAGCGGCATCCTGCTCTACCAGCTGCTGACCGGGACGCGCCCGTTCAGCGGTTCGGCCTCGATCGTGATGCACCAGATCCTCAACGAGGAGCCGGCGCCGCCGTCGCGGGCGCTGCCCGCGCTCGGCACCCGCTTCGACGCGGTGCTGGAAGGCGCCATGGCCAAGCTGCCGGCCAGGCGCCATGCCTCGGCCCGCGCCTTCCTCGAAGCGCTCCTGAAGGCGGCCGGCGAAAATGGCGCCGACCCCGACGCCACGACGCTCGCCGACCATGACCAGACGGTGCTCGCGCCCGCCATGGCGGCGCCCCCGGGCGCGGCGGCGGATCCCGCCTGCGCGCTGGACGCCAGCGCGATCGCGACCATCACGCCCTGGAAGCGGGAAGCCTTGCCCGAAGTCGAAGCCAGCCTGGCGCGCCAGATCGGGCCGGTGGCGCGCTTCCTGCTGAAGAAAGTCGCCGACAAGGCCGAGGGACTCGGACACCTGGCCGAACTGCTGCTGCCGCATATTCCGTCGGACCTGGGGCGCATCCAGTTCCAGCAGGCGCTGATCCAGATCGGAAAAAAACTCGACGCCACCGGCACCGGCAGCGGCATGCCGCACCCGCCTACCCTGACCGGCATCAGCGGCGCGGGGCGCACCACGCTGCCCGCGGCGCCTGCGCCCGGCGCCATCCCGGAAGCCTTCGACGAGGCCTATGCCGACGCCACGGCCCACAAGCTGGTGGCGATCATCGGCCCGATCGGACGCGTCGTCGTCAAGCGCGCCATGAAGCAGACCGGCGACAAGCAGGCCTTCCTGCAGCTGCTGGCCGGCCATATCGACAATCCGGGCGAACGCACCCGCTTCCTGGCGGACGCACTCGCCACACCATGACGACGAGGCCCGCACCATGACGACCCAGACCCAGCCCCGGATTCCGCTTTCGCCGATGCGCCTGCACCGCCTGCCCGGCATGCTGGCGTTCGGCGCCACGGATGTCGGCACGGTCCGCGCCAGCAACGAAGACAATTTCCTGCTCGACGAAGCGCTCGGCCTGGCCATGCTGGCCGACGGCATGGGCGGCCATGCCGCCGGCGAAGTGGCCAGCGCCGGCGTGCTCACCGCGCTGCGCGACTACCTGGCCGCGCACGCGCCCGGCCTGCCCGCCATCGCGGCCGAGGCCCTGCGCGAGGCCGACCCCGACGCCACCTGGTCCGATCCGGCGGCCGGCGCGGTGCGCCTGCTGCACGCGGCCGTCGGCCACGCCAACGCCAGCCTGTATGCGCAAAACTGCGCGCGCAACCGCGCCGACGGCGGCGGCATGGGCACCACGCTGAGCGGGTTCTGGCGCGCCGCCTGCGACGCGCCGCTGGTGTCCTTCCACGTCGGCGACAGCCGCATGTACCGCCTGCGCGGCGGCGCCCTCGAACAGCTCACGCGCGACCAGACCCTCTATCAGCAGGCGCTCGAAGCCGGGATGCTCGACCAGCTTCCGGCGCGCAACCTGCTGCTGCAGGCGGTGGGTCCCTCCGCCGCGGTGACGGCCGAAGTGCGCTCGCACCGGGTCGAACCCGGCGACGTGCTGATGCTGTGCAGCGATGGACTGCACGGGAGCGTACCGCATGGCGACATCGAGGAAGCGCTGGCGCAGGCGGGCGAGAACAATCTCGACCAGGTCTGCGCACGGCTGATCGGAATGGCGAAGACCTATGGGAGCCGCGACAACATCACGGTGATGGTGGCGTTGTGCCAGTCCGACCCCGGTCCCTCCGAAGTCTGATGACGCCAGTCCGGCGGGCCCGCGGCCGCGGCCGATAACGACTTCCCTGTTGGGCGCGCATTTGCTTTCGATCCCTGCGCAGGTAGCGTTTTAGTCAGGTATCGGAGTCATTAGCCTTGAAATATCGGTTTTTCTCAGCTCGGCCCAGTTGGTTAGTTACGTTTATTGGGTGTCGCCTGTCTGGTGTGCGCCCGCACCCCTGGCATCATTGCTTGATGACCGTAAGCGCCCTGATCTGTCCGTCGTCGTAGGCGGCATGCTTGCCGATGATGGGTTCCGCCATCACGGTCAGCCCGGACGCATCCGTCGTTCGGATCTTGATCACGCCGCAGCCGACCAGCCGGTCGCACAAAGTGCCCTTTGCCTCCCCCAGCAGAACCAGATTGTGCGCGGCGTCCTTGTTGAAGCCGCGAAGCAGCTGGCCCTCCTGGTGCCGGACGCTGGACGCCCATATGCCTTCGACACCCATCGCCAAGCAGGCGCCGTATGTGTAATGGCGCGCGAACTCGCGAAACTCCGAGTCCTCGATGGCAGCGGCCATGCTGTCGAATTCGAGTCCGGTCAATAGCTGCTGGAACGCGCCCTGCTGCCGTTTCAGGTGCGCCTGGACGACCGCATCCATCAAATCCAGGTTGAGGCAGCGGATCGGCCGGATCGTGCGCGCCACGATGATGTTGGTACAGGTATTCCCGCTGAAAATCAGCTGGCGCGGCACGTCCCTGTCCTCCCAATGATTCAGGGCGCCCGCCGCGCGCTGCACCATCACATGCCCGTACTTGGCCGTCAGCCGCTTCGGACCGCTGCCATCGTAGCCTTTCCACATGCTGTAGTAAGCGTCTTCGCCTGCGATGCCGTCGGCCTTGCCCCAGTACGAACCGTTCAGGCCGCAACCGCCGCCGATGGCTCCCGTGAACCGGTTGCTGATCGACAGGCCGCCCGCCCCGTTGAAGTCGTCCCCGGCTTCCAGGTTGGGCGGCAGTCTGAAGACATCGTGGTAGTTCTTCAGATGCTGCGATTCGTCCGGAACAAAGCGCATGAACATGTCGTTGGCGGGAACGAGAATCAGCGGGTGCTCGACGTTCATTGCCAAGCGCATCGCGAGCGAACCGGCATGGCGGAAAACATGTTCCCTGCGCTGCGCCATGACCCTGCTTTTGCTGGTCTTGCCGACGATGGCGTCGAATGTTTTGGAGCTGACTGACATTGCGTTTCTCCTTGAAGTGAAGTCCGCCCTTCAGATGATTCTCCACCCGCGCTCCGTCCAGCTTCCGTCGAGCAGTGCTGCAAACAAGTGGCGCGGCGGCAGGCCGCTACATGTCGCCATGCACGGCGCTACCTGATGCGAGCCATCGGTCCACCATGCGCTTGCCCCTGCGGCGAGCACGCTGCCGGTTCCTGCCGATATCTCCCCGCCGGCGAACAACCGAACCGAAGGCAGACCGTCCTGTGCGGCCGGCATGGCGCAGGCTGGCGCAGGAAGGCGCTCGACGGCCGTCAGGGCAGCATCGAACGCCTCCAGCACAACCCCCTCCTCCAGCGTCGACAGCGCCATCGCCTCGAGCCGTTCGAACCAGCCCGCGTGCAGCGTCAGGCAGTCGGCCAGGGACGGCCTGCCGTCGACGGCCACCATCAGGAGCAGCGGAAAGCAGCGCCCGACCCGGTCATGGCTCGGCATCATCACGCCGGCCCAGGCCTGCTCGGCGCAGACGCCGGGAGCGGCGACGAAGCGCCACAGCGGGCTCCCGAGCCAGGCCGGCAGCCAGGCGTCGCCGAGGTCGATCCTGCTCTGCACGAGGCCTGCCTGCAGCCAGTGGTCGAAACACAGCCGCACCGCGGGCGGCAGGCGGCGTACGAGAAAGTCGCCGTGGCTGGGCAGCTTGCCGAACAAGCCTGGCGCCTGGATCGCCTCGCCCATGCCCGCCCCTACCAGTTCGATGGACAGCGGAAGCCTTCCAGCGTCTCGCGCCGGAAGGGGTTGACGACGCTGCTGGCGGTCAGCTGGTAACTCATCTTGTGGCCGTCGAGGTCGAAGCCCAGCGTGTAGCGCTCGCCCTGGGCGCCCGCCTGCAGCGTGCCCTTGTCGATCATGCGGAACCAGGCCCAGGGTCCCTCGCTGCGCATGTCGAGCCGCAGCGGCGGCGTCGCCTCCAGGTGCACCAGGCCGCCACCCTTCCCTGACGGCAGCGTGACCGGCACCGGCCGCGCCGGCGTGCCGGGCACATAGGGCACCTGCTGGCCGTCGATGTCGAGCACGACCCGGGTCAGCGCCGGGTCGCCCGCCAGCGGCGTCAGCTCGAAGCGCAACGAGGGCTGGCGCGCGCCGCCGCTGAAGTACATGTCGCGAATCCGGGCCGCGCGCTGGAACTGGCCCAGCACCTCCTGGGGAATGCCGATCGGGGCGTCGCCCGTATTCCGCCAGCGCCACTGGCCGCCCGACATGTCGACCTGGGCCGCCAGGTTTTTCGTGAAGAAGTCGTCCATCACGCCGCCCGGCCCGAAGAACTTGCCGAAATCCTCAGGCGTGGCGTCGCGCGAGGCGCTGCGCACCAGCGGATAGCGTCCCGCGATGGCGTCGCGGCAGAAGTTCGCGCCGTCGGCCGCCCACAGCGCGCGGATGCGGGCGCGCTCGCTGCCCAGCGTCAGGCTGGAGCCCGCGTTGTCGACGGTCTGCAGCATCTCGCCCAGCGGCGGCGGCGTGCCTTCGGCGGCGCGCTTGATCTTTTGCAGCGCCTCGCCGCTCGGCGCCGGCGTGCCGGCGCGGCGCGCCCGTTCGGCCGCGTCGAAGAACTGCGAGGCGTCCTTCAGCAGGGTGATCTGGGCGTCGAGCGGTCCCGGAGCCGCCGCGCTGCCGACCAGCTTGTGGAGGGGCTCGAAATGCTGGTCGACGGGATTGGTCGATGCCGCCGGCGCCGGCGTATCCTCGCCGCCGAGCGCCGCTTCGAGCTTCTTGCGCGCTTCGGACAGCTTGCCCAGCACTTTCTGGTCCAGCACCAGCGCCGGCTGGGCGGCGGCGCCGCCAAGGGTCGTCTCGCGCGCAGCCGCCGTCAGGAAGGCCTTCAGGGGCGAGTCGGCGCCGGCCAGCGCGTTCGTGATGCGCGCGCCCTGGTCCAGGCTCGAGAACGGCGCGATGCGCACGTCGGCCAGCAGCGCGTCCCAGGCGCGGATGTAGTCGGCGTAATACAGGCGCAGGACGGCCGCGTTCATCTGGTCGCCGCTCAGGGCCCCGACCGCGCCTTCGGCTTCGCGCCGGTCGAGCACCCAGCTGTCCTTCGCGATCTCGGCCAGCGCGCCGGGCACGCCCTTGAGCAGCTCGCGGTGGCCGGCCACGCTGTACAGGCCGGGAACGCCGCGCGTCAGCGGCTCGCCGCTCTTGCGGGCGAGGAGCGCCGACACGTCGCGCCCGGCCGCGCGGTTGACGCTCGTTTCCGGCAGCTTCGCGGCCGCGACCTTGCGCTTGAGCCGGTTGTAGACGCGCTCCGGCAAGGGCATCAGCGCCAGTGTCGAGCGCACCTTGCCGACCAGGGCGGCATCGAGCGCCGGCGGCTCGGCGGCGGCGCCGCCGGCGTCGAGCAAGGCGCCGACGTGCGCGGCCAGTTCGTCGCGTTGTGCCGGCGTCGCGTCCGGCAGGCTGCGGCGCCAGTCGAGGTCGAGCCATGCCTGCACCGATTCCGGCTCGAGGTGAGCCGGCTGGCCCAGCATCAGGTAGACGCGCAGGGTTTCGTAGAGCTGCTCCTGGTTGTTGGCGTCACCACGCCGCAGTACTTCTTCGAGGCGCGCCATGACGCGCGGCAGCAAGGCCGAGCGCAGCAGGCGCTGGTAAGCCAGGCGCGCGCCGGCGCCCAGCTTGTCGCTCTGGTTCAGGCCGAAGCGGCTGAGCAGCGGCGCGCCAAGCTCGCGTTCGTCGTAGCCGCCCGGCAGCGTGCGCGCGGCGTTCAACATCGGCAGCGCGTCGAGCACCGTGCCGTCGGCGGGCGCCGCCGCGACCAGTTTGGCCAGCGCATCGCTGCGCGCATCGGTCTCCTCCACCATGCGCCCGTTGCGCAGGTAGCTCGTCGCCAGCGCCGCGCCGAACAGCAGCACCAGCACGGCGGCGCCGGCGCTGGCAGCCCAGCGCAGGCGCCGCCGGCGCGCCTCGAAAGCGGGGTCGATCCCGGCCAGCCCGGCCTCCTTGAAAATCAGGTCGCGCAGCAAGGCGGTGATGAAGTAGCTGCGCCCGCTGACGGCGTTCGGCGCCAGCACCTTTCGTTCGAACCCGAAGCTCGCGGCCAGCGCGCCGAGCACGCGGTCGATCGGATTGCCTTCCTGGGTGCCGCTGGTGAAGTAGACGCCGCGCAGCTGCGCCCCCTGCTCGTAGCGGGTCGGCTCGAACACGGCGTCCAGGAAGCCTTTCAACACTTCCGCCAGACCGGCGAACTGCTGCGGGAAGCGGTATAGCAAGGCGCGCCGCTGCAGGTCGCGTTCTTCCTGCAGCCGGCCCAGCACCCGCGCCTGCAGGCGCTGTTCGAGTTCGAGGAAGCGTGCCGGGAACTGGGCCAGCGCCGCGGAACCGGATCCTTCCCCGAGCGGAAACGTCATGCCCCATACCTGGGCGCGCTCTTCACGCCCGAAGGTATCGAAGAATTCCATGAAGCCGGCCAGCAGGTCGCACTTGGTGACCGTCACGTAGATCGGGAAGCTGCTGCCGAGACGCTCGTGGAGTTCCTTGATGCGGGCGCGGACCGCCTGGGCCTGGGCCTGGCGCGCGGCCGGTCCCTGCTGCAGCAGGTCGGACACCGAGAGCGCGACGATGATGCCGTTGATCGGGCGCCGCGGGCGGTGCTTCTTGAGCAGGCCGAGGAAGGCGTGCCAGCCGGCCTGGTCGGCCTCGGCGTCGCTGTCCTGGGTGGTGTAGCGGCCGGCCGTGTCGAGCAGCACGGCGTCGTCGGTGAACCACCAGTCGCACTGGCGGGTGCCGCCGACGCCGCCGATGGCGCCCGCGCCCATGCTCTCGGCCAGCGGGAAGCGCAGGCCGGAATGCAGCAAGGTGGTGGTCTTGCCGCTGCCGGGGGCGCCGACGAACATATACCAGGGCAGCTGGTACAGGTACTGGCTGCCCCACATGCGCTTGCCCGGCGCCGCCTTGCGCAATACCTCCATCGCCTGCTGCATGCGCTGCTGCAGCGCCGCCTGTTCCTGCAGCGCCGCCGGCGCCGCCGCAGCACCGCCCGTCGGCGCCGGCGCGTTGGCCGCGGCCAGGCTGGCCATCAGCCGGCGGTTGGCCAGGTGGGCCTTGAGGGCCTTGGCGCCGTACCAGAGCGCCCAGGCGGCGTACATCAGCAGGATGAAGAACCAGCGCACGCCGCTGCCGGCGAACGGCTCCTTGCCGTCGAAGGCCAGCAGCGGCGCCTCGAACCAGAACACCAGCGCCAGCAGGGTGACGCCGACGAAGGCCAGCACCGGGCGCTTGAACAACCAGGAAAACAGACGTTTCATGATCTTCCGCCGCAGCGGCCAGTAATTGAGTCTAAGTCGGGTTGGGCGGCGCCAGCACCACCACGTCCACGCGCCGGTTGCGCGCACGCGCTTGCGCGCTGTCGTTCGGCACCAGCGGTTCGGCGTCGCCCCTGGCCTCCAGGCTGTAGCGCGCCGCCGGTCCGGCGCGCGCCACGAGCGCCGTCAGCACGCTCTGGGCGCGCGCCTTGGACAGGTCGTAGTTCGAGGGGAAGCGCGCCGACAGGCCGGGCCTGGTGTTGTCGGTGTGGCCGATGACGATGACCTTGCCGGGCAGGGTCGCCAGCGCCTCGCCGATGCGTCCGAGCAGCCCCGTCATGCGGCCGTTGACCTCGGCGCTGCCGGAATCGAACATGCCTTCGCCGCGCAAGGTGATGGTGGTGCGCCCCGCCGTCTCGTTGACCGTGACCAGGCCCTGCGCCACTTCCGGCGCCAGGAAACCCGCGACCCGCGACGGCGCCGCCGCGCTGGCGGCAGCGGCGGGTGCGGCCGCTGCCGGGAGGCTGCCCTGGCGCAGCGCGGAGAGCTTGGCGAAGACCGGATCGGAGGCGCGGTTGAGCAGGGTCGATGCAAGCAGCTGCGCCAGCAGCAGCAGTGCGCAGGCCACCGCGCCCAGCACCCACAGGGGCGTGCGGCGCAGCGGCGACTGCGCCGGCGCCGCTTCTCCGCGCCAGTGCGGCGACAGGTCGGTCTCGAGCGCGCCGCGATGCTGGCGGATCAGCTGCAGCAGCCGTTCGCGCAGGGTCGCCAGCTGCGCCTGGCCGCCTTCGGCGAGGCGGAAGCGCCCTTCCAGGCCGAGCGCCAGGCAGAGGTACATCAGTTCGAGCAGGTCGAGGTGCTGCACCGGGTCCTGCGACAGGCGCTGCAGCACCAGGAAGAACTTCTCGCCGCCGGAAGCCTCGTTGTGGAAGGCGACCAGGAGGCTGCGCGAACCCCACACGCCGCTACCCCAGGCGGTGCCGGAGATGGCTTCGTCGAGCAGCGTGCACAGCGCGTAGCGCGCGGCGGCCACCGATTCGAGCGGCGCGCCGGCGTCGCGCGCCTCGGTCTCGAAGGTGCGGATGGCCTGCGCCAGGCGCTCGCGCAACTGGCCCAGGTCCGGCGGCTGGGTGGTATGGCGCAGCGGCACCACCAGGTCGAGCAAGGGGTTGGCGGCGCGCACCAGGCGATTCAGGCCGCTGCCGGGCGGCACCGCGTGCACCGGGGCCGCGCTTTCGGCCACGGGGGCCGGAGCGCCGGCAGCGGCGGCGGGCGCGCGCCGCCCGCCCGGATTGAGCACCAGCATGGTCGCGTCCGGGTCCTGCTTCGGCACGGGTGGGTCCTGTGTACTCATGGCGCGTTACCTCCGGATGGCCCAGAACTGCATCTGCAAACCAGGAAAATCGCCGGCCACGTGCATCGCGAACCCCGCCGACTGGTGCAGGTGCTGGAAGTACTCGCTGCCGCTGTCGAGTTCGAAGTAGGTATAGCCGGCATAGAACGGCAGCTGGCGCGGCGCCACCGGCAAGGGCCGCAAGCCGATGCCAGGCAGTTGCAGGTTGACCAGGTCGCGGATCTTTTCGACCGAGCCGATCTTGACCTGGGCCGGAAACGCGCCGCGCAGCGCTTCCGGCGGCATGTGGGCGTTCACCGCCAGCACGAAGGTGCTCGAGCGGAGCAGCTCGCGGTCCGGCACCACCGCCACCCGGATGCCGAACTGGCGCTCGTCGAGCGGGATCGGCACCGCCTGGGTGTCCATCACGGTCGACAGCGCGCGCCGCAGGTCGGCGATCACCGGCGCGAAGGTCTCGGCCAGGGCGTCGTGGCGGTAGACCGGATAGGCCGCCGTGCGCTTGCCCGGATCGGTGAAGGTGGCCAGCTCGCCGGCCAGCGACACGAGCGCCTGGTACAGGGTCTCGGGATGCACGCCGCTGGCGCCGGCGAGGTGGATGATCAGCGGTTCGACCCGGTTCAGCAGCTGCAGCAGCAGGAAGTCCGCGATCTCGGCGGCGCCGGCGGCCCCGGGCTGCGAGAGGCGCGCGGCCAGCAGGTCGCCGCGCGCGTGCAAGAGGCCCACCAGTTCGTCGGCGAAGGCGGCCAGGCGCGGCGCGGCGCGGAAATCGAGGCAGGGAGGACTGTAGTCGGGGTCGAGCACCAGGCGCTCGTCGGCGCGGCGCTCGATGATGCGGGCCACGCCAAGTGTCGCATAGGCGTTCGCCACTTCGGGCGCGAGCGCCAGGCGCAGGCGCAGCTTGCCGACCAGGAGCTGGGCGGCGTTGTCGAGGCCATTGCTGTCCCAGACTTCGTATTCGTCGGCGCGGTGGCGCGCGAAATTATCGGCGCCGCCGTCATTGCCCACTTCGGCCACGCCGTGGCGCCGCAGGGGCAGCGCCAGCACCACGAACACGTTGCGGGCGTCGGACGGCACGTCGATCGGCAGCGGCAGCTCGTCGTCGGCGGGCAGCATGAAGGGTGTGCCGTCGGGCAGGACGCCGCTGCAGGCGCGCAGCGCCAGTTTGCCCAGCGCGAGCTGGTGTTCGTCGAGCTTGAGGTCGGAAAAGCCCCAGCTGTAGGGCCGCAGCGCCGCCACCCGGCTCTCCAGCTGGCTTTGCCAGTAGCGGTCGTGCTGCTGCAAGTGCTGCGGCTGCAGCAGCATGCCCTCGGACCAGACCACCTTGTTCTTCCACGACATAGTGCCCCTTGTTGGATGGTTGCCGCTAACCCCGTTCCTTCGCCGCGCGCAGGCGCGCCACCTGTTCTTCGTAGGCTTGCGAGAATTTTTCGCCGTACAGGCGCTGCAAGTCGTCGTCCGCCTCGCGCGCGATTTCGCCATACACCTCGACCAGACGGTCCCACAGCTTGGCCTTGCGGTTCGAGGTCAGCATCTTGTCCATCACGGTCGGCACAGCCAGGCGCGCTTCGATCTGGCCGGGGTCGAAGCGGTGCAGCACGGCGCCGAGGGCCGCGCGCATGCCGGCGATCACCGCCAGTTCGTGGGCGCGCAGGTCGTCGAAGGCCCCCGCGACGGCATCCACGGGCGCCATGTAGCCGGCCATCGCCCCGGTCAGCATCTGGGTCAGCGCGCCGTCCGCATTCGGGAAGAACTTGAGCGGATTGTTGGCGCGGATCGACAGCATGGTCATCTCGATCCGGCTTTCCTTCTTGGTCAGTGCGCGCGCCATCAGCACGTCGATGGTGCCGGCGGTCGCTTCGCGCAGCATGGCGCCCACCGTTTCGGCCACCTCGGCGGCTGGACGCTGCAGCTGCAGGTTCGGCAGGCCGAGGCCGCGCAGCAGGGCCGCCAGCACGGCCTCGTCATCGGCGGCGGCGGACTGCGGTCTGGACACTGGCGCGGGCGCCGGCGCCGCCGCCGGGGCCTGGGGCGCCGCGGGCGCCGGTTCCGCGATCAGCATGGTGACGTCTTCGGCGGCCGGCTCGACCACGGGCGTGGGCGGCACGGGGGGCGGCGCGGCGGAAGCGGCAGCGGCAGGAAAGAAGTCGGCCAGCGGGTCGTAGTCGTGCGGGATGGCGAAGCCGCCTGGCGGTGATGGCGCGGCGGGCGGCGGCGCGGACCGGGGCGCCGGCGCGAACAACGGCATGGCCGCCAGCTCCGGCGACACGTGGTCGCTCTCGGCCGCGCGCAGCGGCGCCGCCGGCCCCGGCGCGAACAGGTTCAGGCCGAGGGGGTCGCTGGCGCCCGCCGGCTGGCCGGGCAGCACGTCGAGCAGGCTGGCGCCGGCCAGCGGGTCAAGGAAGGACGGTGGCGCCGGTGCGGGAGCCGCCGGCCGCGCCTGGCCGAAGTCGAGCGGCGGCAACTGCACCGGTGCGGGCGGCGGGGGCGGCTCGAACAAGGGCAGTTCCGCGTTGTTGACCGGCGCGGGCGCCAGCAGCGGCGCCGCCGGCGCGCTCTCGACCAGCGCCTGCAGCAAGTAGTCGCCCACCAGCACGCGGTCGCCCTGGGCCAGCGCCACCTGCTGGCCCTTGCCCAGCGGGCGGTCGTTGACCACGCTCGGGTTGCTGCCCAGGTCCTCGAGCACGAAGGCGCCGCCCTGCGCGAACACGCGCGCATGGACGCGCGAGATGTACTTGCCGGGATCGTCGAGCACCAGGGCGTTCTCGGGCGAACGGCCGATATTCCCGCCCGCTTCGGTGAAGCGCACCGGCGGCGCGGGCGGCACCGGCTGGTTACGGTAGCTCAGGATTCGCAGGGTCAGCAGCATCGTGGTCGTCGTTATGCCTTTACCGTCAGTTGATCTGCACCAGCGCGCCGCCGATTGTCATGACGGCGCCGGATTTTATTTCCATCATCGCGCCGGCCTTGAGCTTGGCGTTGGCGTCGGCGGCGATCTCGATTTCCGGCGCCTTGATGGTGATCTTGGCCGCTTCGATCTTGATGCTGCTGCCGCCCACTTTCAGTTCGATCGAGGTGCCCGCCTCGATGACGATGGTGGTGCCGACCTTCACCGCCTGCTTGCCGTCGATCGCGACCGTCTGGTCGGCCTTGACCGTGAGGGTCTGGTTGTTGCCGATCGTCTCGGCCTGGTCGTTCTTGATGTCGATGGTCTGGTCGCCCTTGTCGGCGGTCTCGAAGCCGACCTTGAGCGCGTCATTGTTCTTCACCACCCGCGAGAAATCGCGCTCGGCGTGCATGAACACTTCCTCGGCGCCCTTCTTGTCCTCGAAGCGCAGTTCGTTGAAGCCGTCGCCGCCCTTCGTGGACTGGCTCTTGAGCGTCGATCTGGTTTGCTCGGCCGGCAGCGGGTAAGGCGGCATGGCGTCCGAGTTGTAGACGCAGCCGGTCACCAGCGGCCGGTCGGGATCGCCCTCGAGGAAGCTGACCACCACTTCCATGCCGATGCGCGGCAGCGCCAGCGCCCCCCAGCCCTTGCCGGCCCAGCCCTGCGCCACGCGCACCCAGCACGAGCTGTTTTCGTCGTCCTTGCCGAGCCGGTCCCAGTGGAACTGCACCTTGATGCGGCCGTATTTGTCGGTCCAGATTTCCTCGCCGGCCTTGCCGACCACGATCGCGGTCTGCGGTCCGTGGATTACGGGCCGGCCGCGGCTCGCGGGCGGGCGGTAGGCGTAGGTGTGGCCAATGGCGCTGAGACGGCAGACCACGGCCAGTTCCGCGGCGCCGCCGCTGGCATAGGCGCCGCCGCTGATCTCGTACCGGGTGCCGGTGACCAGGTACCTGCGGTTCTGGTCCTCGCGCCCATGGCCGTCGAGCGCGAACAGGCCGCCCGCGTACAGGCCGCGGGCGTCGGTGACGGCGAGGATTTCCTCGGTCTGTCCATGCAGGCGTTCGAGACGCCCCTTGGCCAGCACATTGCCATCGCTGCTTTCCGCATAGCGGCCCGGGTAGTCGTAGACCTCGTAGGCGGCCTGGCCGAAGCCGGCCTCGGTCTGGGCGCTCGAGCGCGTGCCGCCACTCAGGCTGGCGCCCGACTTTTCGTAGTTGTAATCGTTGAGCACCACGCTGCTGGCCTGGATTTCGCCGTGCGCCGCCCATTCCGAAACGCTCTCCTCCATCACCCCGCGGTTGCCCTGCCCCGTGGCGAACCTGAGGCTGTCGTACCCGTCGATCAGCGTGTGCGAGGTGTGGGCGTCGGCCAGCACCATCGTGTGGCTGTCGCTCGTGTGCGTGAAGTAGAAGTAGATGCCGGCTTCTTCCAGCAGGCGGCAGACGAAATCGAAGTCCCTCTCGCGGTATTGCACGCAATACGAGAGTGCGGGATAGTCGCCGGTCAGCGCGTTGAGGTCGAGCGCGGCCTGGCCGCCGTAGCTCGAACAGACCTCCTTGACGATGTCCGGCACCGACTTGTCCTGGAAAATGCGGCAGTTGGCGCTCCTTGTGAGCAGCCACAGCCAGGGATGGACGACTGCCTCGTAGCCGGCGAACTCGCCGTTCTGCCCGGTGCTGCCGAAGCGCGTCACGATGCCGTGGAAGTGGCGTTCTCCCGCGTCGCCATTGAGTTTCAGCGTCACGCCCATCGGTTTGCCGAGGACGTCGGCGATGTTGATGGCCGGGTCGGGGCTGAGCAGCTGCAGCCGCGTTTCGGGCAGGCGGCCAAGGCGCGCAGCGGCGCTCATCGAACGAAACAGCAGCACGTCGGCCCCGAGTGCGGAGGTGACGGCGACCTGGTGATTGGCTTGGGTGGCGGGCATGGGCTCGGCGCTCGTGGCTAGGGGATCATCGTTTTGACGGTGCCGGCCATGCTGAAGGCGATCACGCCGCCCCAGTTGCACATGCATTTCGAGACATTGTCGAGCGCCGGCATCTGGCCGATCGTGACGGTCGGGGCGCCCGGCACCCAGGGCGCCATCGTCATCGGGACGCAGGGCATGGGCGTGAGCACGCCCATCGCGGCGGCGGTCGCGGCGGCGACCATGGGATTGGCCATCGAACTGCACACGCCGAAGGGCAGGATGTTGACCATCGGCTTGTGGTCCATGATGTTGGCCGCCGGCGGGCCTTCGCACAGGACTTTATTCGCCGGCAGGACGACCAGGGAAGACGGCGCCGCCCCGAAAGTGCAGGTCATCATCGCTCCCATCGACACCTGGTTCGGCATGGTTCGTCTCCTGCGCGCGCGGCGGCGCGTGTGTTGAACAAGTATGCTGGAACGAGTACATCCTTGCAACGTTTTGCTGAGGCCGCCCGGGAGAGCGTGGCCGATTCGGCACGCCGGCGCCGCCCCGCCCCGCGTGCGCGGACACCGTGGTGCGGATTCACGCGCCGCCCGCGGGTGGGCGCAACGAGCCTGCGGCCAGGCGGCGCGTGCCCGCTTCGCTCAGCAACGCGGCGCCGTTGACGGCATTGTCGAGCGCGGGATCGGCGCGGCGCCACTGGTCCTGCCTGCGGCGCACGACCAGCACCACCCGCACCGGCTGCCCGCCGCGCTGCGCCGCCTGCAGCCGCGCCAACGATTCGCAGGCGAAGCGGTTGCAGATATCGCTGCGCATCTCGCGCGGCAGGCTGCAGCCCTTGCGCGTGTGGTTGATGCAGGAGCCGGACTGGGTACGCGGCGCGACCCGGTCGAGATAGGCGGCGGCGACCTCCTCCTTCGACAGCTGGGGATGCGCATCCATGAAACGGCGCAGCGTGGCCGCGCCCAGGTAGGCATGCTCGCCGCCGCGCGTGCAGCAGCCGCCGCCGCACAGGGCGCACAGCCGGCCGGGCAGCGAGGATGCCGGGCCTGCGGGATCGTCGGCGCGCGGCTGGTGCGCGGGCGGGCCGCAGGCGGCTTCGGCAGCGATGCCGAGCAGGTGCGCCCGATAGCGCTCGCGCCGCACGGACGCCAGGCGCCGTGCGTGGCGCGGACCGGACGGCAGCAAGAGCTGCAAGTCGCCGTCGGCCGCCGCCGGCCGCAGGCGCAGGCGCAGCGATGTCCACGCCGCCGCGTTCTCCGCGGCCTCGGCCTGGCTGCGCGCCGTGGCTGCCGCGGCGAGCGCCGCCTGGCGCCGCACCTGGCGCACCTGAATCGCCAGGTAATGCCCGAATCTGGCCTCGCCGAGGGCGGCGCGCCGGCTGACCACCATGCGGCAGGCGACCGCGTGGCAGGTGGGATAGGGATCGTCCTGGCGCCCAGCATGAGCGGCGCCGGCTGCGAGCGGCGCATCGCAGACGGCGCAGCGGCCTGCGATGGGCGCGAGGGAATGCATCCGGGATGTGGCGGACACGTGGGCGCCTATTGAAACGCGAAGCAGGTGTCGCACGCCGACTTGCCGGACGTGACGATCGGCACCCGGCCTGCGCATCCGGTCGCCTTGCAGGCCTTGTCGGTCGCCGCCACCACCACCGGGGGCGCCAGGGTGTCGGTCCAGAAGCGGGTAGCCAGCAAGGAGAGCGAGGCCCAGCTGGTCGAAATCAGGTTCTCGATTTCCAGCTGGGCGGTGGCGCCCAGCGCGGTGGCGAGCTTGCCGCCGTTGGCCAGGGTGTTGACCGACACGTTGGTGGCATTCCTGGCATGGTAGCTGGCGGCCGTCTTGTTCTTGGTGTCGAACTTGGGCAGGTTCTTTTTATCGGTGTTTCCGGCGGGCCGGATATAGATTGGGTTTCCCGTGTCGTGGCCGGTGTGGAATTCGAATTCGTACTCGGCGGACGCTTGCCAGAGCGCGACGGCGGCGCGTTCGGTCGCATTCAGGTATTTCGTCACGATGGGGTCGGTGGCTTTGAATGAAAACAAATCGGCGGGCATGTTGTATCCGTGTTGGGTAGTGGGTTCGGAAAGGGAACGGGTGTGCGACCGGCGTCCCGCCTCAGGTCAAGTCCAGCTCCTCGTCGTCGACCTGGGCGTAGCCCGGCTTGCAGCAGCTGAAAATGTAGGCGAGGCCGTTGATGCAGGAGGCAAACGCCGATGCCTGCGGCGTGGCCGCGACCGTGGGCGCGATGGTGAGCGCGACCGCCTGTGTCGGCACGCGCTGCGTAATCCCGCGCAAAATCCAGTTCTTGACCGTCACCACCTCTTCGTTTCCATACAGGCTGGCCCGGGCTATCTCGACCGGGCCGGACGCCGCCGTGCGGCCGTAGGCGAACGATCCGCCGTCGAAACCGTCGGCGGAAGTGAGCGCGCAGGTCCCGCAATCGCGCAGCAGGTACAGGGTTTTCCCGGGTGCGGCGGCCGCCTTGACGATCTCGGCGGTGCGCTGGAGGCGCGCGTCCCAGTCACCCTCGACCGGGAACAGCAGGTAGAGCGAACCCGATAGCAGGGTTCCGTTTTCGTCGACGATGCGAAGGCCGAGTTGCAGCTCTTCGATCACGCGTTTCTGGTCTGGCGTTGGCACGGCGTTCCTTTCAAGAGGATAGCGTTTGTCATTTCCAGTTGCTGTCGACCTCTGGATGTCCTATTCTTCCATCCCTACCGCAGCCTCGGCAGGCGCCGCGGCCTGGCTCGCTGGTGCGCCGGCCGCAGCGGCAGCGGCGGCCGCTGCCGGCCACTGCCCGTTGGACGCCACGTCGGTCGCAATGTTTGCATACAGGCCAAGGTGGTCGCTGGCGTCCACCTTGGCATCCATTAATGTGACCTTGCTGCCGAATACGTATTTCGAATGCATGAACACGCGATCCAACTGTGACGACGACCGGTCGCCCGTTATTTTGAAGGTCGTCCCGGGCCCGGCGACCGCGTCTGCGACTTCCTTCAGGCTCCAGTCCTGGTGCGTCTGGATATCGTCCGAACCATAGATATTGAAGTCGCCCATCACGACCTCCGCGCCGGCATCAGCCAGCGATTTGGTGATGCATTTGAAGTAGGTTTTCGCATAGGATATCGCTTCGCTCATCTGCGCCTTTGCCCCCGGTCCGGGCGAATGAACGAACGCAATGCTGAACGCTTCGCCATCGGCGGAGAGCTTGACCAGCACCGGATCGCGGCAATTCTCCGCTTTCCATTGGCCGTCCATGGCCTTCAGCATAGTCGCGTCCCTGCCATAGCCATCGGCTTGGCGTTCACGTAGGGCACGGGCGTTCGGACTGGACGCTGCTGCGAACTGCAAATTCACGAAATTGGCTGTCTCGGCTTGCATCTTTTCAGTGAAGGCACCATGCCATTCCTGGTGCGCGGCGCCGCCCTGGAATGTGCATCCGCCGCCATAGATCAGCACCACGTTTTCCTTCGTACTACCTTTGCCGTTGGCCTCGATGATCTCGATTCCGGCGCCATGCAAGCTATGTTGCAGTTGGGTTGCGACCGCCATACCGTTATCCTTGCACTCCAACACTGCCAACGCCCAAGGCTGGTTGCCCTTTGCCGTTTTCCCGATCGCTTCGACCATGCTCTTCACTTTGCCGGTGCAGTTGTTCGCCGTGATTCGTTCCATGTTCCAGCACATTATTTGAATTGGCATATAGCTCCTTTGTGGTCGATCCTGGCTTTTCCCATTCTCAGTCCGGCACAGCCGGCGCTGAATTGAATTGGTAGTGAAACACGCCATCCGCCGTACCCACCTGCACCGCCTCCACAGGCCGCCCTTCCATCATGCGGTTCAGGAATTCCTTCGAAATATCCGGCAGCATGGTGTTCGTGAGGATCGCGTCGATCATCCGCCCGCCCGACTCGCTCTCGGTACAGCGCGACACCACCAGCTTGATCACGTCCTCGCTGTAGGTGAACGGGATCTTGTAGCGCGCCTCGACGCGCTTTTTGATCCGGTTCAGCTGCAGGCGCACGATCTGCCCCAGCATCTCGTCCGACAGCGGGTAATACGGAATCGTCACCAGCCGTCCCAGCAGCGCCGGCGGGAAGACTTTCAGCAGCGGCGCGCGCAGGGCCTTGGCCATGTCGTCGGGTTCCGGCATCAGGTCCGGGTCCTTGCACAGGCCCGCGATCAGCTCGGTGCCGGCGTTCGTGGTCAGGATGATGAGGGTGTTCTTGAAATCGATGAAGCGCCCTTCCCCGTCCTCCATGAAGCCCTTGTCGAAGACCTGGAAGAACATCTCGTGCACGTCCGGGTGCGCCTTTTCGACTTCATCGAGCAGCACCACCGAATACGGCTTGCGCCGCACCGCCTCGGTCAGCACGCCGCCCTCGCCATAGCCGACATAGCCCGGCGGCGCGCCCTTCAGGGTCGACACCGTATGCGCTTCCTGGTATTCGCTCATGTTGATGATGATGAGGTTCTGCTCGCCGCCGTACAGCGCCTCGGCCAGCGCCAGCGCCGTTTCGGTCTTGCCGACGCCCGAGGTCCCGGCCAGCATGAAGACGCCGATCGGTTTGCTCGGGTTGTCGAGGCCCGCGCGCGAGGTCTGGATGCGTTTGGCGATCATCTCCATCGCATGGTCCTGGCCGATCACGCGCTGGCTGAGGGTATGGGCGATGTTGAGGATGGTTTCCATCTCGTTCTTCGCCATGCGCCCGACCGGGATGCCGGTCCAGTCGCCGACCACGGCAGCCACGGCCTGGTAGTCGACGGTCGGCAGGATCAGCGGGTTTTCGCCTTGCAGCTCGCTCAACCGGGCCTGCACCGACTTCAACTGCGTCATCAGGTCGGCGCGCGCTTCCTGCGTCATCGCAGCGGCGCCGGCGCCGGCCGCCGCTTCGAGTTTGCTGCCCGTGCCTTCCACCGGCTGGGCGCCGTCGCGCAGTTGCGCGCGCAGGGCCAGCAAGCGGTCGACCAGCGTGCGCTCCTCGTTCCAGCGCGTCTCCAGGGCGGCCAGGCGTTCGCGTTCGAGGCCGAGTGAATCGTTGGCGTCGGCCGCGCGCTTGCCGGTCTCGATCCCGATCGCGCCCTCGCGGCCGATGATCGCCAGTTCCGTTTCCAGCGCCTCGATGCGCTTCCTGCTGTCGTCGACTTCGGCCGGCGTCGCATGCAGGCTGACGGCCACGCGCGCGCAGGCGGTGTCGATCAGGCTCACCGATTTGTCGGGCAGCTGGCGCGCCGGGATGTAGCGGTGGCTCAGCTTGACGGCCGCTTCGAGCGCCTCGTCGAGGATCTGCACCTGGTGGTGCTTCTCCATGGTCGAGGCGACGCCGCGCATCATCAGGATCGCCCGTTCCTCGCTCGGCTCGTCGACCTGGATGCTCTGGAAGCGGCGCGTCAGGGCCGGGTCTTTTTCGATATGTTTCTTGTACTCGGCGAAGGTGGTGGCGCCGATGGTGCGCAGGGTGCCGCGCGCGAGCGCCGGTTTGAGCAGGTTGGCGGCGTCGCCGGTGCCGGCCGCGCCGCCGGCGCCCACCAGGGTATGGGTCTCGTCGATGAAGAGGATGATCGGCTTCTCGCTCGCCTGCACCTCGTCGATCACCGAGCGCAGGCGCTGCTCGAATTCGCCCTTCATGCTGGCCCCGGCCTGCAGCAGGCCGACGTCGAGGGTCAGCAGCCGCACTTCCTTGAGCGAAGGCGGCACGTCGCCGCGTGAGATGCGCTGGGCGAAGCCTTCGACCACCGCCGTCTTGCCCACGCCCGCCTCGCCGATCATGATCGGGTTGTTCTGGCGCCGCCGCATGAGGATATCGACCATCTGGCGGATCTCGTCGTCGCGGCCGACGATCGGGTCCATCTTGCCGCTCCTGGCCTGCTCGGTCAGGTCGACCGTGAATTTTTTCAGGGCTTCCTGCTTGCCCATGGCCGCCGGAGCGATGGCGCCCGCGGCTTCGCCGGGCGCGGCGCCGCCGCCCGAGAAACCGTCGGTGGCGACCAGCCTGGCTTCGGGGGACTCGCCCAGCAGCTTGCCGAAATTGTCGGACAGGTGTTCCAGCTTGACCTTCTCGAACTGCTTCGACATGCCGTACAGGGCGTTGCGCAGGCCCGGGGTTTTCAGCAGGCCGACGATCAGGTGGCCCGAGCGCACTTGCGATTCGCCGAACAAGAGGGTGCCGTAGACCCAGGCCCGTTCCACCGATTCTTCGAGCTGGGACGACAAGTCGGTGACCGAGGTCGAACCGCGCGGCAGGCGGTCGAGCGCGCTTGTGAGGTCGCGCGCGAGGGCCGCGGGGTCGATTTCGTAGTGCCGTACGATGCGCACCAGGTCGGAATCCTGGAGCTGCAGGATCTGGTGCATCCAGTGCACCAGTTCCACATACGGATTGCCGCGCAACTTGCAAAACACGGTGCTGCTCTCGATCGCCCGGTAACACAGGCTGTTCAGCTTTCCAAACAATGCAACACGACTGATATCGGCCATGACGTCCCCTGTTCTGGTTTTATCAAGGCGGCCGCGCGGATCCACGGCCGCTGCTCACTGCTGCGTTCAATACAATGTCGGATCGATCAGCATCTGGTCCAGGTCGCGCGCCGGCGCCGCGCTGGCGAGCCAGCTGCTCCACCCCATGCGCGTGGCGCCACCCAGGCGCAGCGGCGGCATCTGCTCCTTGACCAGCACCAGGCGCAGGTCCCAGTCGAGATGCAGACCGACGTAGGCGCGCACCCAGTCGCGCAGGCGGCGCAGGCTGTCGCCGCCCGGCAGGAAGCGCTGGTAATCGGCATAGCCCAGCGGGCCGATCACGATGCGGAACTTGTGCTGGCAATCCCAGACGCTTTTGCCCAGCACCAGCGAGCTGCCCAGGCGGTTGCCATCGCCCAGCCGGCCGATCTGGCTGCGCACCTCCGGCGGCAGCGGCATCCAGTGGCCGACGAACTGTTCCAGCCGCACCGGCAGCCTGAAATAGGCTTGCAGGATCGTGACCAGGTTTGATGCCGGCCTGGCCTTGTTGGCCAGCAGGCCGGCGAAGTGCAGCTTGGCGAAGTCGCCGATCTCGTCGCGCTCGCGCAGGCCAGGCGCGCCGATGCCGAACAGGCTGCCGACGAAGGTGGAAAAACGGTCGCCGTCCGCGCGGTCCAGGCTGATCACCGGCTCGGCGCTGGCGCGGGCGCGGTAGAACAGCGCCAGCAGGCGGTGATGGAAGACGTCGAGGAAGGCCAGCATGGTGCCGTCGCCGCCGTGGCGCAGGCGGTCGCGCACGAACTCGGTGATATGGATCGGCATCGGCCCGTTCGCACCCAGCAGGCCGAAGAAGTTGACGGCCAGGCGCGCCCTGGCCGCGCCGTCGGCTTGCCGGAAGCGGCCCAGCGCGCTCGGGTGGAACACCAGGTCCGGGTCCTGGCCGAAGCGCACGGCGTCGTCGCGCGGGCGCAGCGAAGTGCCGATGCGCGGCAGGTCGGGCCGGGTGTTCTCGATCAGGCGCAGCACCTGGAAAAAATCCATGCGCGCGGCGTCCCGCTCCAGATGGAGCGCGACTTCTACAGGGTCGCGCATGCGCCCACCTTGGCCGGCCAGCGCATGATGTCGCCGCGCGCCAGCGTCCGGATCACCGTTTCGGTGAACGCGTTGATCGACACGTACTGGGCGAAGAATTCGCTCAGCACGGCCCCCAGCACGAACGCGCCGGTGCCCTCGAAGGCGGCGTCGTCCAGGGTGACGGTGATGCCGATGCCGCGGCCCACCGTGATCGGCCCCGGCGACGGCATGCGCCGGGTGATGGCTTTCGAGGCGATCGAACGCACGCCCTCGACCTGGCGCTGGGCATTCGGGTCGGCCGGGTGGCAGTACAGCGCCAGCAGCTCGCGCAGCGCCACCGCGCCCTGCTGCGCATCGGTGTCGAGCAGCGACAGGTAGTTCAGCGACAGGTGGTTGAGCAGGCGCCAGGCCATGCCGCCCTCGGCGAACGAAGGATGCGGCTGGCTCGGCCCCGCGACGCAGCGCACCGCCGTCACCGGGGCCCCGCTGTCGAGGATGAAATCGGTCTTGCCGACCCCGATCGCCAGCGCCAGCGGCAGGTCGCGATTGGTGCACCAGACCGACAGGCCGAGCTGGCGCAGGTCGGCGGAATACGGCGCCGCCGCCGCGTCGACGATGGCGATGAAGGCTTCGCTGCCGACATAGCTCGAGCGCGGGCCGTCGCGGCGCTGGCGCTGCGAGAGCTGGCGCGGCTCGCGCCGGATCTGGAAAAACGCGCGCCCCTGGTGCAGGGCGCCGATGTCCTTGGCCGCATAGAACGGCTGGAAAGCCTGCTCGGCGCCGGGGCCGGTGCCGAAGCCGGTGACCGATTCGACCTGGAACACCTCGTAGTCCATCGGCCGCGTACGGTCCACCAGCACGTGGTACTCGAGCTGTTCGCCGCTGATGTTGATGCGGTCCGCGCGGCGCTGGAACAGGTTGACCACCGGGGTGCAATGCAGGGCGAAGTTCGAGGCGTCCAGCATTTTCTCGAGCTGGGGATCAAGCCGGTTCAGGAGGATGGTGATCTCGACTTCCTTGTCCGGACAGTGGCGCAAGGCCTCGCGCAGGCCGTGCAGTTCGACGAACTGGAAGCGCTGCGGGAAGGCGAAGTACTCCTGCAGCAGGCGGTAGCCCTGGAAGCTGCGCTGGCCGCTCGGCAGCAGCGCCTCGTCCTCGGCCATGCCGAGCGGACGCAGCGCCGTCTTCGGCAGCAGCCGCTGCCAGAGGGCGGGACGCGCGGCGGGTGCGACCAGCACGCCTTCCACGGCGCCGAGCATGGCTTCGAGGATCCGCACCGGCATGTCGTCGGCCCCGCGCAGGTGCAGCGGCAGGCGTTCGAGCGGCAAGTCCTTGAAAGGCGCGCCGGTACTGCGCAGGCGCAGGCGCACGCCGGCCTTGACCGCGGCGGGCAGCTGGACGTTCACCCCGGCCAGGCTGCCGCCGATGGTGAAGAACTTCGCGTCCACCAGTTCGACCGGCCACAGGGTCAGCGCGTGCGCCGTGCGGTATTCGCAGGCCGTGTTGTCGCCCTTGCCCAGCACGCTCTTCATGGCGCTGCCGCGCGCGACCGCGAAGCCCTTCTGCAAGGCCGGATTGGTGAGGTCGGGCTGGAGCTGCACCACCGCCATCGAGGGCGTCGGCGCCAGCAAGTGCGGATAGACCAGTTCCGACAGGTGCTGGGTAAAGCGCGGAAACTCGGCGTCGATCTTCAACTGCACGCGCGCGGCCATGAAGCTGAAGCCCTCCAGCAGGCGCTCGACATACGGGTCGGCGCATTCGAAGCTGTCCAGCCCGAGGCGCCCGGCGATCTTCGGGAAATCCTGGGCGAACTCGCCGCCCATTTCGCGCAGGTGCTGCAGCTCCTGGCTGTAATAGCGCAGGAAGCGCGGGTTCATTTGACGCTCCGGCCATTGGCTTCGGAAACGAGCACCGCGCCGCGTTCGAGATCGAGCTCGGTCTTCAGGTAGAGCCGTTCGGGATAGGGCTGGGCCCAGAGGTCGGCCTCGATCTCGAAATCGAGCTTGTTCCGGAGCGCGTGCCCGTCGGCCGCGGCGACCGCCCTGACGCTCACCGTGCCGCGCACCAGGCGCGGCTCGAAATCCCAGATCGCCTGGCGGATCCCGCGCTCGAGCTGGCCGATGTTCAGGTTCGAGACCGTATTCCCGGCCAGGCCGGGCACGCCGTAGTTGACGACCGAGTTGGCCACGTGCGGCAGCTTCGCCGCCTCGATCACGGACAGCAGGTTGGTCGTGTTGAGCAGCCAGCCGAGGTCGCGCAGCACGCCTTCGCGCAAGGTGCGCAGCGACAGCACGCGGCGCTCGCGCGGCTCGCTGGCATTGCCCGGCTCGTCGTCGAGCAGCCGGTCCAGCAAGGACGGCTGCAGGCGTTCGCGCGGCGCCAGGTCAGCCATGCGCCTGTTCCTCGGCGGCGGCCGGGTCGACGGGGTCGAACGCGATGCCGCGCACGTCCATCAGCGGGTATTCGCCGGCGTCGGTCACCAGCATGCGCTGGCCCAGGCCGCGTCCGGCGTGCGGGCCGGCGTCGATCCAGTCGGTGCGGCGCGCCAGGCGCAGCGCATCGTCGCCGTCGCTCACGGTATCCGGGTAGCGGGTCGGGATCAGGCCGACCGTCTGCGCGCCGTTGGTCCAGGTGAACGAGGCCGGGGTCCAGACCGTGTCGCGCAGGTCGCTCGGCGCCTCGATCTCGAGCTGGCGGATGCGCATCATCGGAATCCAGAAGTAGCGGCCGTTGACGACCGCCTCCATGACCGGGCCGAGGGTCTGGTCGGCGTCCGCCAGCCATGCGAAGGGGGCGCCGTCGATGCTGCCGGCGCAGGCCGGCGCGGCCTCGAAGGCCTGGGCGCGGACATCGTCGGCGCGCCGGGCGTCGCCGGCGGCATCAAGTTTCAAGGCCTCGAGCAGCAGCGCCAGCCAGGCCGGCGGCTCGCCGAACACGAGCGGCGCACGCGCGCCGCTGAAAATCTCGCCGCGCAGCGCCTCGCACTGGATCGCTTCGCGGTAGGTCTGCACCATCGCCAGGGTCGACGCATCGAGTTCGCCGGCCACGTTCAGCTGGGTCAGTGCGCGCTTCCAGTCGCCCATGACGGACAACAGCTGGAACAGGAAGATCCGGTGCTTCGGGTTCGACGCATCCTTGCGCACCATGTCCTGCAGGGCGCCCAGGGCGTCGCCAAGCTGGCCAGCGCGAATCAGTTCTTGTGGAGTCATGACAGTCCCGGCGGAAGGTAAACGGCGGCGCCCCGCTGCACTGGGCGCCGCCGGGGCGGCTTGCTCAGCCGGCGGCGTTGCCGGCGATATCCCAGGTGAATTCCTTGTCGCCGCCCTTGGTGCCGGTCTTCGACTGCGGCGCGTAGGCGAACTTCACCTTGGCGAAGTTGAGCGTGATGTTTTCGGTCAGGCGGTCTTCACCGCCGCTGCCGCCGGTCGAGACCGAGGTGACCAGCACCTGCTCCATGTCGATCGTCAGGTATTTCTGCTGGCCTTCGCCCGCCTTGCGCGCCAGCAGCGTGACTTTCGGGATATGCGTTCCCTTGGCCAGCGAAATCATCAGCGCATTGCTGGCGGCGTCGACGTACTTGGTGAACGACAGGTCCTGGAAGTTGGCCTTGCCCGCGCCGCCGCCCGAACCCATGTGGGTGGTGCCCGACTGCGACATGCCCCAGCTCCAGGCCAGCACGTCGATGTCGCCTTTTGCGCCTTGCGCCTTGTCGGCCGATTCGCCGACGATGTTGGCGCCCATGTTGATGAACATATCCAATGCCATGTTGAACTCCCCTAGTGCCGGATGCTTGCCGGCGTTTGTGAAAGGATGGGCCGGCGTACCGGCCCGACGCTACGGACTATGACGACGGTCGATCAGCCGCCTTTTGCGGACGGCAGCTTGGACACCAGACGCAATGACACCGTCAGGCCTTCGAGCTGGTAGTGCGGACGCAGGTAGAACTTGGAACTGTAGTAACCGGGATTGCCCTCGACTTCCTCGAGCACCACCTCGGCCGCCGCCAGCGGCTTGCGCGCCTTGGTGCTTTCGCTCGAGTTGACCGGGTCGCCGTCGACGTACTGGGTGATCCAGTTGGTCAGCCAGCGCTGCATCTCGTCCTTTTCCTTGAACGAGCCGATCTTGTCGCGCACGATGCACTTCAGGTAGTGCGCGAAACGCGTGGTCGCGAACAGGTAAGGCAGGCGCGCGGCCAGGTTGGCGTTGGCGGTGGCGTCCGGGTCGTCGTATTCGGCCGGCTTGTGCAGCGACTGGGCGCCGATGAAGGCGGCGAAGTCGGTGTTCTTCTTGTGCACCAGCGGCATGAAGCCGTTCGACGCCAGTTCCGCCTCGCGGCGGTCGGAAATCGCGATCTCGGTCGGGCATTGCATGTCGACGCCGCCGTCGTCGGTCGGGAAGGAATGCACCGGCAGGCCTTCGACGGCGCCGCCCGACTCGATGCCGCGAATCCGCGAACACCAGCCGTATTCCTTGAACGAGCGGTTGATGTTGACCGCCATCGCGTAGGCCGCGTTGGCCCAGGTGTAGTTCTTGCTGCCGGCGGCCGAGGTGTCTTCCTCGAAGTCGAAGGCTTCGACCGGATCGGTCTTGGCGCCGTAGGGCTGGCGCGCCAGGAAGCGCGGCATGGCCAGGCCGACGTAGCGCGAATCCTCGGACTCGCGGAACGAACGCCAGGCGGCGTGTTCGGGCGTCTGGAAGATCTTGGTCAGGTCGCGCGGATTGGCCAGCTCCTGCCAGGATTCCATCAGCATCACCGAGGGCGCGGCGGCGGCGATGAAGGGCGCGTGGGCCGCGGCCGCCACCTTCGCCATGCTCGACAACAGTTCGACGTCGGGCGCGCTGTTGTCGAAGTAGTAGTCGGCCACGATGGCGCCGAAGGGCTCGCCGCCGAACTGGCCGAACTCCTCCTCGTACATCTTCTTGAAGATCGGGCTCTGGTCCCAGGCCGTGCCCTTGAACTTCTTGAGCGACTTGCCCAGTTCGTTCTTCGAGATGTTCATCACGCGGATCTTGAGCGTCTCGTCGGTCTCGGTGTTGTTGACCAGGTGGTGCAGGCCGCGCCAGGCGCTTTCGACGGCCTGGAATTCGGGGGTGTGCAGGATCAGGTTGATCTGGTCGCTGAGCTTTTTATCGAGCGCCGCGATCAGGCCTTCGATCGTGGCCAGCACGTCGCCCGAGACGATATTGCTGCCCACCAGGGCCTGTTCGGCGAGCGTGCGCACCGCGTTCTCGACCGATTCCTTGGCCTTGTCCGACTGCGGCTTGAATTCCTTTTGCAGCAGGCTGCCGAAGTCGCTCAGTTCGAGCGTGGCAGTGCCCTGGTCCATCTGTTCTTGAAGTTCGGCCATCGTGTTCTCCGCGCTTGAGGTGAGCGATCAGGATTGTTCTTGCGGCTTGGGAGCCGAGGTCAGGGCCTGCATCAGCGCAGGCTCGGCCAGCAGCTTGGCGATCAGGTCTTCGGCGCCGGTCTTGCCGTCCATGTAGGTCATCAGGTTCGACAGCTGGCTGCGCGCTTCCAGCAGCTTGTTGAGCGAACCGACCTTGCGCGCGACGGCCGCCGGGGTGAAGTCGTCCATGCTCTCGAAGGTCATCTCGACCGACAGGTTGCCCTCGCCCGAGAGCGTGTTCGGCACCTGCACGGCCACGCGCGGCTTCATCGCCTTCAGGCGCTCGTCGAAGTTGTCGACGTCGATTTCCAGGAACTTGCGCTCGGCGACAGGCGCCAGCGGATCGGCCGGCTGGCCGGACAGGTCGGCCATCACGCCCATCACGAAGGGCAGCTGGATTTTCTTTTCGGCGCCGTAGACCTCGACGTCGTACTCGATCTGCACGCGCGGCGCGCGGTTGCGTGCGATGAACTTCTGGCTACTCTCTTTGCCCACGATTGACACCCCCTTGAATGAATTTTTCGGTACGCGTTAGTACTCTTCTTCCTGCTTCGATCCGTCCGGACCGCGTATCACCGTCAACTGCGCGACGCCATCCGGCGCCAGGTCCTGCATGATTTCGAAGAAGTTCATGGGCACCAGCCGCCTGGCGCGTTCGAGCAGGATCGGGATCGGGCTCGATGGTTCGTGGCGCGTGTAGTAGCCGACCAGCTTGTCGAGCATGCGCAGCACGTCGTCGCGGCTGCCGATCTCGCCGCTGATGGCGGCGCGCGGGCCAGGTGCGGGGCCCCCGGGCGCGGCGCCGGCGCCGGCGTCCTCGACGGGCGCGGACGCGGCCGCGCCGGCGCCCTGGCGCGCGAGGAAGTCATGGGCTTTGCGTAAAGGGCGGGTCAATGGGTCGAGGTTCAGGGCTTGCGAACTGCCGACCTGGCGCACCAGGATCAATTCGATGTTGACGGCGCTGGCCAGCGCGCGCGCGAGCGCATCGACGCCGGCGGCGAGCTTGTCGGGATCGAGGTCGGCCGCCGCGCGTTCGATCGAACTGGCCGCGATTTTCTCTTGTCCGTTCGGCGGCGCTTGTTCGCCGTTGGCGATCTCGAGCAGCTTGATGGTGAGCGGGCCGAGTCCGGGCAGCGTCACCAGCGTGGCTTCCTTCAGCTCGCGCACCAGGGTGGCGGTATCGGCCAGGATGGCGAGCGAATTGATGCGCAGGGTCGGGTCGTTGCCGTCGTCGGCGTCGAGCAGCGGATGCACGCTGTCCCAGCGCGCGTCGAGCAGGCGCTCGACCAGCGCCAGGCTGTCGGCCAGGCCCGCCACGCCGGACAGGGCCAGGCTGGCGCGCGCCAGGTGGATCGCCAGGCGCAGGTCGCGGCTGCGTTCGAGCAGCTCGGCGGCCATGCGGCGCACGAGTTTCCAGTCGGGGGGAACGGCGGGGGTGATGGTCTCGCCGTACTGCACTTCGGGCTTGCCGAGCGCTTCCTGTTCGAGGGCGAGAAATGCCGGGTCATATTCCAGGTCCGGCCCGCAGGGCGCGTCGGAAGCGGTCTCCAGCAGCAAGGCGTCGACATCGATCGTACTCATCCGTACTCCGGCAACATGTAGCGTTAGCAAGACATGAACTGAAACGGTGAAGCTCGTTCTGGGTGACGCGCGGCCTCGTGTGGAAGCGTGGCCGGAAGATCCTGGACAGAACAAATACTAATTCAACTGTCTGCGAGAAATATACAAAAATTATCGTTTTCCGAAAAAAGAGTTGTTTATCCGAACACGCGCCATCCATGGCGCTTAGCGTCCATGCACCCTGCGTGTTTTCACTGTCGAGCGCAGGCCGCAAGGGCCTGGCGCATGGTTTTTCCGACAGCCATTCCACCAGACCGACGATAAATTTATGGCAAGCGACTGCCGAGTGGATGATAATGAACGCTCCCGAGCGCCCTCTCTCCCATGAGCTCCCATGAGCCATCCTCACGACGACGACCGTACAGTGCTTTCCACCGGCGCCATGCCGGCGCCCGCCAGCGAGGCCGTGCATGGCGGGCCGCATGCGCTGGCGCCGGGCACCCGCCTCTCCGAGTTCGAGATCGTCGAGGTGCTGGGCGAAGGCGGCTTCGGCATCGTGTACCTCGCGATCGATCATTCCCTCGAGCGCCAGGTCGCGCTGAAGGAATACATGCCCTCGTTTGCCTGGCGTTCGACCCAGGCGCACATCAGCGTCAAGTCGGCCCAGAACGCCGACAGCTTCGAGGCGGGACTGCGCAGCTTCATCAACGAGGCGCGCATGCTGGCCCAGTTCGACCACCCCGCGCTGGTCAAGGTCTACCGCTTCTGGGAAGCCAACGGCACCGCCTACATGGTGATGCCCTTCTACCACGGCCCGACCCTGAAGCAGGCGCTGCGCGAGCGCGGCGCGGCGCCGGACGAAGCCTGGCTCATCGCCCTGCTCGGCCCCCTGCTCGAAGCGCTCGACGTGATCCACCGCCACCAGTGCTATCACCGCGACATCGCGCCGGACAATATCCTGATGCTCGACGAGGGCCATCCGCTGCTGCTCGACTTCGGCGCGGCGCGTCGCGCGATTGGCGACATGAACCAGGCCTTCACCGTCATCCTCAAGCAGAACTACGCGCCGATCGAGCAGTACGCCGAAATGCCCGGCATGCGCCAGGGCGCCTGGACCGACCTGTACGCGCTGGCCTCGGTGGTGCACTTCGCGATCGACGGCCAGGCGCCGCCGCAGGCCCTGACGCGCATGCTGACCGACCCGTATGTGCCGCTGGCCACCCGCTACGCCGGCCGCTACAGCGAGGCCTTCCTGGCGGCGATCGACCACGCGCTGGCCTTCAAGCCCGACGACCGGCCGCAGAGCGTGGCGGCCATGCGCGCGCTGCTGGGCCTGGATCCGGCGGCCGCGCGCGAGCGCACCGAGGCGCGCGCGGCGCCGGTCATCGCCGCCGCCCCCGCCCTGCCTGCGATGGCGAGCTCGGCCGTGCCCGAGCCGGCGCCGCAAGCCAAACGCGGACGCACGCTGCTGATCGGGGGCGCGTTCGCCGCCCTCGCCGCCGCGGGTGGCCTGTTCGCCTGGATGCAGCGCGGCGCGCCGGCGCCGGCGGCGACTGCGGCGAGCCCGGCCAGGCCTGCACCGGCGCCGCCCGCGCCTCCCTTCAGTCCGGTAGCGGCCCTCGACGCCATCCTGGCCGGCGCCAGTCCCGAACGCAAGGTCACGGTGAACGTCGAAAACAGCCGCATCAAGATCGGGCGCGACCGGGTCGACTTCACGATCCGCTCTTCGCATGCGGGCTATGTCTACCTGTACATGGTCGGTACGGCCGGCGACTTCCACCTGCTGTTCCCGAACACGATCGACAAGATCAACCTCATCGCTCCCGGCGGCGTGCTGGGCCTGCCGCGTTCGAAGTGGAAATTCGATGCGGGCGGGCCGGCCGGCACCGACCATTTCGTCGTGATGGTGTCGGACACCCCGCGCGACCTCGCCGCCGCCGGCCTGGTCAGCGGCGAGCTGTTCGGCGATTTCCCGATCGACCAGGCCGCCCGGCTGCAGCGCGCCTACACGGGCAGCACGCCGCTGTTCGCGGGCGTGCCGAACTGCTCCCGGCCGCCCTGCCCGGCCACGTACGGCGCCGCCGCCTTCACGATCGAGGAATTCGTCGAGTAGGGTCGCTCGACCCCGCTTCAGCGGCTGAGGTTGACGATGGTGACCCGGCGGTTCTCGGGCGCGCCGGGATTGGCCTTGTTCATCAATTCGCTGTCGCCCTTGCCGACCGCCTCGAGCCGTGCGCGGTCGATGTGGGCGCTGTCGGCGAGGTAGTTGCGCACCGACTCGGCGCGCAGCTGCGACAGTTTCAGGTTGGCCGCCGCCACGCCGCGCGGATCGGCATGGCCTTCGATGGCGAAGCGGGCCGCCGCCAGTTTTTCCGACGCCAGCGCCTGGCCGACGACGTCGAGCGACTGCCTGGCGCCCGGCGTCAGGTTGGCGGAATTGGTGTCGAAGGTGATCAGGAGGGAGACCTTGGCCGGTTTCGACGCGACCGGGGCGCTGCCGACGTCGTCGCGCACGATGCGGATGCTGCGCGTTCGCATCGGCGCCTTTTGCTCCGGCGCCGCCAGCGCGTCGACCAGCGTACCCACGTCGGCCTGCCCTTCCTTGAGCACCGGCCCTTCCTGGCCCATGGCGGGCAACGCAGCGACCAGGATGCAAAACGCCAGCAGCGAACGTGCTTTCATTGCAGTCTCCTCGGTGAGTGTTGTCAATGAGATTAGCCTAGCCCACCCCAATGTTCAACAACTACACGGCGCCGGGCCGGTCAGTTGTGGAAATACCACTGTCGCCGCCATCGCTCCCGTTCACTCGAGCGCCCGGTTGCGCGACTCGACGTCGACGCAGCCGATCGCGACCGCACCGATGACCAGGAAGGCCGCCAGCATCGCCAGCGCGAGCGTGAAATGCGCCGCCATCACGGGCGCGATGATGGTCGGGGCGAACAGGCCGCCGAAGCGGGCGATGGCGCCGGCCAGGCCCATGCCGCTGGCGCGCAGGTCGGTCGGGTAGACCTCGGGCGTGAAGGCGTACAGCGCGCCCCAGGTGCCGAGCAGCGCAAAGCTCATCAGCAAGGTCGAGCCGACCACCAGGGCGGCGCCGCTGCCCAGGCTGTAGAGCATGCAGCCCAGCGCGGAGAGCAGCAGGAAGCCGATCAGGGTCGGTTTGCGGCCCCAGCGCTCGACGCCATAGGCCGACAGCGCGAAGCCGGGCAGCTGCACCACGGCCAGCAGGATCAGGAACTCCTGGCCGCGCATGAAGCCGAAGCCCTCGGCGCTCAGCTTCACGGGCAGGTAGACGAACACGCCGTAATACGCGATCGAGATCAGCGCCCAGGCCACGCACAGCGCCAGGCTGCGGCGCCGCAGCTTGCTGGAGAACAGGGTGAACAGCGTCGTTTTCACGGGCGCTTCCGGCGTCAGCACGGGAATGCTCACGCTGCGGCCGTTGACCTGCGCCACGCGCGCCAGCACGGCGCGCGCCTGTTCCGACTTGCCGCTCCGATGCAAATACATGGGCGACTCGGGAATGACGAAGCGCAGCACGACCCCGATCAGGGCCGGCAACCCGGTCACCAGGAAGATCACGCGCCAGGCGTCGCTGCCCCAGCGCAGCGCCACCAGGGCCAGCACCGCGAGCAGGATGGTGCCGACCGCCCAGAACGATTCGAGCAGCACCAGCCAGCGCCCGCGGCGGTCGCTCGGCAGGAACTCGGCCATCATCGTGTAGTCGACCGGCAGCGTGCCGCCGACGCCGATGCCGGTCAGGAAGCGCAGCGCCAGCAGCCAGGCGAAGTCCGGGGCGAAGGCCGAGGCCACGCCGAAGCAGGCGTCGATCACCACCGCCATCATCAGCACCGGCTTGCGCCCGATGCGGTCGGCCAGGCGCCCGAAGACGAAGGCGCCGAGCAGCATGCCGGTAAAGAAGAGCGTGCCGGTCTGCAGCGCCTTCGGCACGGTGACGCCGAAGGTGGCGGCGATCGAGGGCGCGCTGAAGCCGATCGACAGCACCTGCATGGCGTCGGCCATCCACACCAGGCCGAAGATCAGGAACAGCCGGTATTGGAACTTGCCGACGCCTGCCGTCTGGATTCCCTGCTCCACCGTGAACGGCGCTGTCGACATCGTGGTTTCCTCTGGATACGGGTTTCTCATGGCGCCAGTGTGCACAAAAGTTCTTCCGAGAACAGTGTAATGGGAGACATAAGCGCAACAAAAAAGCCCGCGCGCGGGCTTGCCGGGGGGCGTTCGGCGGGATGCGGCCGCGCTTAGCCGCCGATATTGCGGAAGGGGTCGAGCGCCAGGTCGATCAGGCGCCGCTCGCGCACGACGATTTCCGCCACCGCCGTCATGCCGTAGCGCAGCGGGTAGCGCGTCTCGCCGATGCTGTATTCGGTCTGGTCGAGCGACACGCGCCCTTCGTAGACGGGCTGCTTGGTGGCGGACGAGGGTTTCGTGGCCGGCGAGATGAACTGCAGGGTGCCGTGGATCAGGCCGTAGCGCTGGTAGGGGAAGGCGTTGAATTTCAGCTGCACCGGCAAGCCCTCGCGCAGGAAGCCGCGGTCGTGCTCGGCGATCTCGATTTTCAAGATGGGACGGGCATTGCGCGGCGCGATGCCGCCCAGCGGCGCGTTCGCCTGGATCTTGTCGCCGGGCTGGGTCGAGGTGACGTCGGTGATCACGCCGTCCACCGGCGCCACGATGCGCAGGAAATTCTCCTTGTCGATGTTTTCGAAACGGATGCGCGCCGCCGCGTCGGCCACCAGGCGCGCAGTCTGCACTTGCAGGCGCAGCTTGTCTTCGGCATTCGCCACTTCGCGGTCGGCGGAAGCCGACTGCAGGCGCAGCTTTTCCAGCTGCTGGCCGCTGGTTTCGAGTTCGGCGCGCGCCTGGGTCGATTCCAGGCTCTGGCGCGCCGCCAGCTCGCCAGAGCGCGCCTGCGCCACCCGCAGCGCGTTCTCGGCCGCCTGCAGCGCATTCTTCTTGCCCTCGACCTGGAGTTGCGAGACCCCGCCGCCGCCGGGCAAGGCGAACAGGCGCGCGAACTTGTCGGCCTCGACCCTGGCGGCGTCGCGTGCGCGCCGCGCATCCTCGACGTTGGTGCGCGCCTCGGCCTGCTGCGCGCCCTGGCCCTGCGCCAGGCTGCTCGTGCCCTCGGCCAGGCGGCGCCGGTGCTGGCGCTCCTCGACGGCGGTCGCCTCCTTCAGGGCGGCGGCGTTGCGCTCCAGCAGCGCCTTCTTTTCCGGGAACTCCTTCCATTCGCGCTCGGCATCCTCGAGCTTCAAGCGCGCTTCGAGCGCGTTCCTGGCCGCCTCGATGGCGCCGCGCGCATAAATCCGCGCCACCACGTCGCCCGCCTTCACCGGCTGGCCCTCGGCGATATAGATGTTGGACAGTTCGCCGTCGATGGGCGCGTACAGGCGCCGCACCTCGGAGGCCGGCGCCAGGCTGCCGCTGGCCGTCACCAGCACGTCGGCGTGGCCGAAGAAGGACCAGGCCACGGCGGCCACCACCAGCGCCACCATCGCGTACACCAGTGCCCGGGTGAAGCGCCAGGGGTTCGCGGTGAGGATGGAGATGCCCTCCGCGCTGTGCTCTTCCAGCGCTTCGGACAAGGGCGTCAGTCCTTGCGGCTTGACGGGTTTCAGAAAATCGCGCTTCATCGCTGGCCCCTGGCCAGCGCCAGCCGGCGGA